>Ga0214544_1004032_pt1 | contig 29800 bp, 15 predicted proteins | sample CNSS3metaG_FD_160074 | JGI IMG/M metagenome (GOLD analysis project Ga0214544, IMG submission 160074) | Root nodule microbial communities from cowpea collected in UCLA plant growth center, Los Angeles, California, USA - CNSS3 | ecosystem: Host-associated > Plants > Roots > Nodule | place: USA...
CACCACATACTGTCCCCCTGGCCATTCGCTAAGTGGGGAATGGACATCCTAGGACCCTTCACACCCGGCAAGGGACAGGTCAAGTTCCTAATCGTAGCCGTTGACTACTTTACCAAATGGATCGAAGTCAAGCCATTGACCACCATCACGGCCCAGCAAGTCCAATAGTTTGTGTGGAAGGACGTTATATGCAGATATGGTGTACCACATACCATCATAACAAGACAATGGCCGACAATTTATCGACAAGGAGTTGTGCATATCGAAACCAAGTAAACAGTGTGCATATCGAAACCACCTAGTACCCGGACATCACCAACATAAGCCATCTAGGCAAGTAGCCGGTCGAGACCGACTACTCCAATGAACTTAAACTAACATCGATGCACCGCGTTCAATAGGTCTTAAGGGTCTGGTTTGGGGCCCAGGCCCATTCATGGCCCAAACTACAGCCCATGACAAAACCCAGCCCATGAAATGGTCAAACGTCATTAATGCCCTATAAATACACGTGGACCCCATCATTTAAAGGTACGCATTCATTAATCACTGATTTGACTCTCTGAGAGCTTTGACTTACTTGAGCTTCGGAGATTCTTCTGCAGGTAACCCCTCCTGGGTTCAAGCTGACATGTATCGATCGGGAAGAGGCCAACTGAAGAGATAGCGGACTACATGGTAAGGTGACGCTTGTGTCTAACCTCTTGTTTGTTTTCTGCAAGAACAGGTGTATATAAATTATAGGATGCACATGGGTGTAAAAGTATTTGAGGTGTCAACTGAGTGTAAAAATATTTTAGGTGTCAAATGGGAGTCAAAAAATTATGGATCTCAAATGGGTGTGAAAATATTTTACGTCGAAATGGGTTTAAAAAATTTATAGTGTCAAATGGGAGTAAAAATATTATAGGAGACAAATAGGTGTAAGATTATTTTAGGTATCAAATGGTTGTAAAGAAAATTAAGTTGTCAAATGGGTTAAAAAATATTTTAGGGGTGAAATTGGCATAAAAATATTTTACGTGTCAAATGGTAGTAAGAAAAATTAGGTTGCAAATGGGTGTAAAAGTATTTTGGGTGTCAAATAAGTGTAAAAATATTTGAGGTGTCAAATGGGACTAAAAGAAATATAGGTCTCAAATGGGTCTGAAAATATTATAAGTGTCAAATGGGTGAAAAAATATTTGAGGTGTCAAATGGTAGTAAAAATATTATAGGACTCCAATAGGTGTAAGAATATTTTAGGTGTCAAATGGTAGTAAAGAAAATTAAGGTGTCAAATGGGAGTATAAAAATAGGTGTGAAAAACTTATAGGTGTCAAATGGATGTAAAAATATTTCAGTTGTCAAATAGGTGTAAAAAACTTATAGGTGTCAAATGGGTGTAAAAATCTTATAGGTGTCCAATGATGTAAAAATATTTTAGGTGTCAAATGGGAGAAAAAAAGTTCTAGATGTCAAATGGGTGTAAAAATATTTTACAACTCAAATGGGTGTAAAAAAATTTTTGGTGTGAAATGGGAGTAAAAAAAATATACGTATCAAATGGGTGTAAAAATATTTTAAGTTTCAAATGAGTGTAAAAATATTTTAGTTGTCAAATGGGAGTAAAAAAATTATGGATGTGAAATGGGAGTAAAAACATTTAGGTTACAAATGGGTGAAAAGAAATTTTAGCTGTCAAGTGGAAGAAAAATATTATAGGTGTCAAATGGGTGTAATAATATTTTAGGTGTGAAATGGGAGTAAAAAGTTTTATATGTCAATTTGTAGTAAAATAACTACAGGTGTCTTATGGGTGAAAGAAAATTTTAAGTGTCAAAAGAGAGTAAAAAAAATTTAGTAGTCAAATGGATGAAAAGAAATTTTAGGTATCAAATGGGATTAAACAAGTTATAGGTGTTGAATGCGTGTAAAAATATTAGGTATAAAATGGGAGTAAAAATATTATAAGAGTCAAATAGGTGTAAAAATATTTTAGGTATCAAATGGAAGTAAAAAAAAAAACTTAGGTGTCAAATGGGAGTAAAAAACTTATAGGTGTCAAATGGGTATAAAAATCTTATGAGTGTCAAATGAGTGTAAAAATATTTTAGGTGTAAAATGGTAGTAAAAAAAATTTAGGTGTCAAATGGGTGAAAAGAAATTTTATTTGTCAAATGGGTGTAAAAAAATTACATGTGTCAAATGTCTGTAAAAATATTTTAGATGTTAAATTGCAGTAAAAAAAATTAGGAGTCAAATGGGTGAAAAGAAATTTTAGGTTTCCAATGGGAGTAAAAAAATTATATATGTCAAATGGGTATAAAAATATTTTACGTCTCAAATGGGTGTAAAAAACTTTTGGTGTCAAATGGGAGTAAAAAAATTAGAGGTGTCAAATCGGTGAAAAATAATTTTGGATGTCAAATGGGAGTAAAAAATATTTAGGTTACAAATGGGTGAAAAGAAATTTTAGGTGTCAAATTGGAGAAAATATTATAGATGTCAAATGGGTGTAAAAATATTTTAGCTGTCAAATTCGAGTAAAGAGATTTTAGATGTGAATTTGGAGTAAAAAAAAATATAGGTGTCAAATTAGTGAATGAAAATTTTAGGTGTCAAAAGGGAGTAAAAAAAATTTAGGAATCAAATGGGTGAAAAGAAATTTTAGGTGTCAAATGCGAGTAAAAATGTAACAGGTGTCAAATGGCTGTAAAAATATTTAGGGTGTCCAATGGAAGTAAAAATATTATAAAAGTCAAATAGGTGTAAAAGTATCTTAGGTCTCAAATGGTGGTAAAAAAAATTTAGGTGTCAAATGGGAGTAAAAAAAGTTTAGGTATCAAATGGGTGTACAAATATTTTAGGTTTCAAATGGGTGTAAAAAACTTATAGGTGTCAAATGGGTGTAAAAATATTATAGGTGTCTTATGAGTGTAAAAATATTTTAGGTGTCAAATAAGAGTAAAAAAAATTTAGGTGTTAGATGGGAAAAAAAACTTAGGTGACAAATGGTAGTAAAAATATTATAGGACTCAAATAGGTGTAAGAATATTTTAGGTGTCAAATGGTAGTAAAGAAAATTAAGGTGTCAAATGGGAGTATAAAAATAGGTGTAAAACACTTATAGGTGTCAAATGGGTGTAAAAATATTTCAGGTGTCAAATAGGTGTAAAAAACTTATAGGTGTCAAATGGGTGTAAAAATGTTATAGGTGTCCAATGAATGTAAAAATATTTTAGGTGTCAAATGGGAGAAAAAAAGTTCTAGATGTCAAATGGGTGTAAATATATTTTACATCTCAAATGGGTGTAAAAAATTATTTTTTTGTGAAATGGGAGTAAAAAAAATATAGGTTTCAAATGGGTGTAAAAATATTTTAAGTGTCAAATGTGTGTAAAAATATTTTAGGTGTCAAATTGGAGTAGAAAAAATTTAGGAGTCAAATGGGTGAAAAGAAATTTTAGGTGTCCAATGGGAGTAAAAAAATTAAAGTTGTCAAATGGGTGAAAAAAAATTTTAGGTGTCAAATGGTAGTAAAAATATTGGAGGAGTCAAATAGGTGTAAAACTATTTTAGGTGTCTAATGGTTGTAAAAAAACATTAGGTGTCAAATGGGTGAAAAACAATTTTAGGTGTCAAACGGGATTAAAAAGTTTCTTGGTGTCAAATTAGTGTAAAAATATTTTACGTGTCAAAAGGGAGTAAAAAAATTATAGGTGTAAAAATATTTTAGGTGTCAAATCGTAGTAAAAAACATTTTAGGTGTCAATTTGGAGTAAAAACATTTTTGTATCACATGGGTGAAAAAAAATTTAAGGTGTCAAATGAGAGTAAAAAAAATTTAGTAGTCAAATGGGTGAAAAGAAATTTTAGGTATCCAATGGGAGTAAACAAGTTATAGGTGTCAAATTGGTGTAAAAATATTTTAGGTGTCAAATGGGAGTAAAAATATTATAGGAGTCAAATAAGTGTAAAAGTATCTTAGGTCTCAAATGGTGGTAAAAAAATTTTAGGTGTCAAATGAGTATAAAAATATTTTACGTGTGAAAAAGGAGTAAAATAATTATAGGTGTAAAAATATTTTATGTGTCAAATCGTAGTTAAAATACATTTTAGGTGTCAATTTGGAGTAAAAGCGTTTATGTGTCACACGGGTGAAAAAACATTTTAGGTGTCAAATGGGAGTAAAAAAATAATAGGTGTCAAATAGGTGTAAAATTATTATACCTGTCAATTGAGTGTAAAGTTATTTAGGTGTGAAATGGTTGTAAAAAAAATTAGGTTCCAAATGGGAGAAAAACAATTTTAGGTGTCAAAGGGGATTAAAAATATTTTAGGTGTCAAATGAGTGTAAAAATATTTTACATGTCAAAAGGGAGTAAAAAAATTATAGTTATAAAAATATATTAGGTGTCACATGGGTGTAAAAAAATAATAGGTGTTAAACGAGTGTAAAATTATATTACCTGTCAAATGAGTGTAAAAATATTTTTGGTGTGAAATGGAAGTAAAAAAATAATAGGAGTCAAATGGGTGTAAAATTATATTATTTGTCAAATGAGTGTCAAAATATTTTAAGTGTCAAATGGAAGTAAAAAAATTATAGGTGTCAAACGGCAGTAAAAATATTGTAAATGTCAAATGCATGCAAAAATATTTTAGGGGTGAAATTAGAGTAAAAATATTTTACGTCTCAATTGGGTGTAAATAATTATAGGTGTAAAAGTATTTTAGGTGTCAAATGAGTGTAAAAATATTTTAGCTGTCAAATGGGAGTAAAAAATTATAGATGTCAAATGCGTGTTAAAATCTTATACGTGTCAAATGGGTGAAAAGAAACTTTAGGTGTCAAATGGGAGTAAAAAAGTTACAGGTGTCAAATGGGTGTAAAAATATTTTAGGTGTCAAATGGGAGTAAAAAAAAATTAGGTGTCAAATGGGTGAAAGAAAAGTTTAGGTCTCAAAAGAGAGTAAAAAAAGTTCAGGAGTTAAATGGGTGAAAAGAAATTTTAGGTGTCAAATGTGAGTAAACAAGTTATAGGTGTCAAATGGGTGTAAAAATATTTTAGGTGTGAAATGGTAGTAAAAGCATTGTAGGAGTCAAATAGGTTAAAAGTATTTTAGGTGTCAAATGGTAGTAAAAAAAAATTATGTGTCAAATAGGAGTAAAAAAAATTTTAGGTGTCAAATAGGAGTACAAAAATTTAGGTGTCACATGGGTGTAAAAATATTCTATGTCTCAAATGGGTGTAAAAATTTTTGGTGTCAAATGGGAGTAAAAAAATATAGGTGTCAAATGGGTGTAAAAAACTTATAGGTGTCAAATAGAAGTAAAATAAAATTAGGTGTCAAATCGGTGAGAAAAAATTTTAGGTGTCAAATGGGTGTAAAAAACTTTACGTGTGAAAAAGGAGTAAAAAAATTATAGGTGTAAAAATTAGGGGTCAATTTGGAGTAAAAATATTTAGGTGTCAAATGGGTGAAAAAAAATTTAGGTGTCAAATGGGAGAAAAACGCTAATATGTGTCAAATGGGTGTACAATTATTTTAATGTCAAATGAGTGTAAAAATATTTTAGGTGTCAAATGGTAGTAAAAGTATTTTAGAACCACTTTGGCCATTACTCATAGGGAATTGGTGTTTTAAATTTGAAAATTTTCATCTTTTGGTAACACTTTTTTAATTTTTTTTACCCTTTTCACCTTTTACCATTTAAATGACTCCTATGTTATATATAAAATGGTTCAACATTTCAAAAGAAACACGATGGGCAATACTCAGAGGGGATTGATGTTTTTAATGTTCTAAATTTTCATCTTTTGCTGATGTTTTTTTCATTATTTTTTCCGTTTTCATCATTTAAAATTTAAATAATTCATAATTTATAAATAAAAATTATTCAACATTTCAAAAGAAACACGTTAGGCAATACCCATAAGGGATTGGAGTTTTCAAATTTGAAAATTTTCATCTTTTGGTATTTTATATTTCAATTTTTTTCAAAATTTGAACAAAACCACTTTAGCCGTTGCTCAAAGTGAATGGGTGTTTTTAAATTTGAAAATTTTCATTATTTGGTAACACTTTTTTATTTTTTTTAACCCTTTTCATTGTTTACAATTTAAATGAGTCGTAAGTTATATATAAAAATTGTTCAACATTTAAAAATAAAAAGGTTAGGCAATACTCAGAGGGAATTGGTGTTTTTAAATTTGATAAATTTCATGTTTTGGTAACACTTTTTTCATTTTTTTTTACCATTTTCACCTTTCACAATTTAAATATTTCATATTATATATATAAAAAGTGTTCAACATTTCAAATAAAACATTTTTGCAATACTAAAAGGGAATTGGTGTATTACAATTTGAAAATTTTCATCTTTTGGTAACACTTTTTTTAAAAAATTTAACCTTTTTCCTCGTTTACAATTTAAATTACTCCTGTTATATAAAAAAATTGTTCAACATTTCAAAAGAAACACATTGGGCAATAGTGAGAGGGGATTGATGTTTTTAAAGTTCAAAATATTCATCTTTAGGTGACAATTTTTTCATTTTTTTTGTCATTTTCACGGTTTACAATTTAAATAATTCATATTTTATATATAAAAATTATTCAACATTTCAAGAGAAACACGTTAGGCAATTCACATAAAGGATCTATGTTTTCATATTTGAAAAATTATCTTTTGGTAACATTTTTTTCATTTTTTACCCTTTTCCATGTTTACAACTTAAATAATTAATATTTTATAGATCAAATTTGTTCAAAATTTCAACAGAACCACTTTGGCTGTTACTCAAAGATAATTGTTGTTTTTATATTTGAAAATTTTCATCTTTTGGTAATGTTTTTTTCTTTTTTTTTATCGTGTTCATCTTTTACAATTTAATAACTCAAATTATATATTTTAAAATTGTTCTATATTTCAAATAAAACATTTTGGCTATACTCAAAGGGAATTGGTGTATTACACCTTGAAAATTTTCATCTTTTGGTAATACCTTTTTAGTTCTTTTTACCATTTTCACCGTTTACAATTTAAATGACTCATGTTATATATACACATTGTACAACATTTCAAAAGAAACATGTTGGGCAATACTTAGAGGTGATTGATGTTTTTCAAGTTCAAAATTTTCATCTTTTGGTAACGTTTTTTTTTCATTTTTTAACCCTTTTCAATGTTTACAATTTCAATGACTCATGTTATATATACACATTGTACAACATTTCAAAAGAAACACGTTGAGCAATACTCGGAGGGGATTAATGTTTTTAAAGATGAAAATTTTCATCTTTTGGTAACGTTTTTTTATCATTTTTTTAACCATTTTCAACGTTTACAATTTCAATGACTCATGTTATATATACACCTTGTACAACATTTCAAAAGTTATAGGGGATTGAAAATTTTTTTTTTGCCTTTTTCATTGTTTACAACTTAAATAATTCATATTCTATATATCAAATTTGTTCAAAAAATCAACAGAACCACTTTGGCCGATACTCAAAAGGAATTGGTGTTTTTAAATGTGAAAATTTTCATCTTTTGGTAAAACCTTTTTCATTTTTTTTACCATTTTTCACCGTTTACAATTTATATATAATATATAATATATATATATATATATATATATATATATATATATATACAATGTGTAATACAATTTAAATGACTCAAAAGGAATTGGTGTTTTTAAATTTGAAAAATTTCATCTTTTTGTAACACTTTTTTCATTTTTTGTATTGTTTCCACCATTTACAATTTAAATAATTCATATTTTATATATGAAGATTATTCAAAATCTCAAAAGAAAGACTTTGGCCATTACTCAAAGGGAATTGGTGTATTACAATTTGAAAATTTTCATCTTTTGGAAACTCTTTTATTTATTTTTTGTCGTTTTCATCATTTACAATTTAAATAATTCATATTTTATATATAAAAATTGTTCAACATTTAAAAAGAAACACGTTAGGCAATACTTAGAGAGGATTGGTGTTTTTAAATTTGAAAATTTTCATATTTTTGTAACGCTTTTTTCTTTTTTTTATCTTTTTCATCTTTTAAAATATAAATAATTCATACTATATATATATATATATATATATATATATATATATACAAATTGTTCTACATTTTAAATAAAACATTTTGGAAATACTCAAAGCGAATTGGTGTATTACAATTTGAAAATTTTAATCTTTTGGTAACACTTTTTTATATTTTTTTATCACTCTCATTGCTTACAATTAAAATGACTCATATGTTATATATATAAATTATTAAACCATTCAAAAGAAACACGTGGGGCAATACAAAGAGGGGATTGGTGTTTTTAAAATTGAAAAATTCCTTCTTTTCGTAACGTTTTTTTTCATTTTTTGTACCATTTCTATTGTTTATAATTTAAATAATTCATATTTTATATATGAAATTTGTTCAAAATTTAAACAAAACCAATTCGGTCGTTACTTAAAGGGAATTGGTGTTTTTAAATTTGAAAATTTTCATTATTCGGTAACACTTTTTTAATTTCTTTGACCTTTTTCACCATTTACAATTAAAATGACTCATATGTTATATATAAAAATTGTTTAACATTTCAAAAGAAACATAATGGGCAATACTCAGAGGGGATTGGTATTTTTAAATTTGAAAAATTTCATCTTTTTGTAACGCTTTTTTCATTTTTTTAGCATTTTCACTGTTTACAAGTTAAATAATTCATAATTTATATATCAACTTTGTTCAAAATTTCAACAGAACCACTTAGGTCGTAAATATTTCACATTATATATATTAAAATAATTCATATTTTATATATAAAAATTTTTCAACATTTGAAAATAAATACATTAGGCAATACTCGTAGGGGAATGATGTTTTTAAATTTGAAAATGTTCTACTTTTGGTAACGTTTTTCTCATTTTTTTACCCTTTTCACCGTTTACAAATTAAATAATTCATATTTAATATATGAAATTTTTTCAAAATTTCAACAAAACCATATTGTTCGTTACTCAAAGGGAATTGGTGTTATTAAATTTGAAAATTTTCATTATTTCGTAACGATTTTTTAATTTTTTTACCGTTTTCACCGTTTACAATTTAAATGACTCATATATTATATATAAAAATTGTTCAAAATTTCGAAAGAAACACGTTGGGTAGTACTCAGAGTGAATTGGTGTTTCTAAATTTGAAAAATTTTATCTTTTGGTAACGCTTTTTTCATTTTTTTCCCTTTTCACCGTTTAAAATTTAAAAAATTCATATTATATATATACAAATTGTTCAAAATTTCAAATAAAATATTTTGGCAATACTAAAACAGAATTGGTGTATTACAATTTGAAACTTTTCATCTTTTGGTAACACTTTTTCATTTTTTTAATCATTTTCACCGTTTACAATTAAATTGACTTATATGTTATATATAAAAATTGTTAAACATTTCAAAAGAAACACGTTAGGCAATACTCAGAGGGGATTGGTGTTTTTAAATTTGAAAATTTTCATCTTTTGGTAACGCTTCTTTTATTTTTGGTACCGTTTCCACCGTTTACAATTTAAATAATTCATATTTTATATATGAGAATTGTTCAAAATTTCAAAAGAAACACTTTGGTTGTTACTCAAAAGAAATTGGTGTTTTACAATTTGAAAATTTTCATCTTTTGGTAACACCTTTTTAATTTTTTTTTACCTTTTCACCGTTTACAATTTAAATGACTCATGTTATATCTAAAAATTCTTCAACATTTGAAAAGAAACACGTTGGGCACTACTTAGAGAGGACCAGTGTTTTTAAAAATGAAAATTTTAATCTTTTGGTAACATTTTTTTTCATTTTTTTTACCGTTTTCAACATTTACAATTTAAACAATTCATATTTTATACATAAAAATTGTTCAACATTTCAAAAGAAACACGTTGGGCAATACTCAAAGGGGATTGATGTTTTTAAATTTGAAAATTTTCATCTTCTAGTAACGCTTTTTTCATTTATTTTTTCCATATTCACCGTTTACAATTTAAATAATTCATATTATATATATAAAATTGTTCAAAATTTCAAATAACACATTTTGGCAATACTAAAAGGGAATTGGTGTATTACAATCTGAAAGTTTTAATCTTTTGTTAATACTTTTTTTAATTTTTTTACCCTTTTCACTCTTTTACAATTAAAATGACTCATGTTATATATAAAAATTGTTTAACATTTCAAAAGAAACACCTTGGGCAATACTCAAAGGGGATTGATGTTTTTAAATTTTAAAATTGTCATCTTCTAGTAACGCTTTTTTCATTATTTTTGTCGTTTTCACCGTTTTCAATTTGATTAATTCATATCTTATATATAAAATTTTTCAACATTTCAAAAGAAAAACATTGAGCGATACTCAAAGGGGATTGGTGTTTTCAAATTTGAAAATTTTCAACTTTTGGTAACCCTTTTTTCATTTTTTTACTCTTTTCACCGTTTACAATTTACATAATTCATATTTTATATATGAAATTTGTTCAAAACTTTAACAAAACCACTGTAATTTCTTAATTGGATTCTGAGGTTAGATGAATTAATTTATTTGTTCTTTTGATTATTGTTGTGGTTTTTGTTTATCTATGTCCTTTGCTTCTTAATTGAATAGAAAATAATGATTTTAAATCTACACGCATGCTAACCATATGAGTTAAAAGGTTTTTAAATTCAATTGAGACTTTACTTTGATTTTATTTAGAAACTTTCATTTGATTAAATAAGTTTTTGTCAATAATTGAGACTGTACTTTGATTAAAGGTAATATATTTAACTAAAATTAGTCAAGACTTTACTTTGATTAATTAAGTTTTCTATTTGGTGAGGAAACAAAGAAACATACATGATTAGGCATAGTAAAATTTAATTGAGGCTGTACTTTGGTTGAATTTACTATGGGTAATCTAAAAATTCTCACTTTTAATTAAGACTATACTTTGATTAAAACTGAGAATGCAAACAAATGAATTGAGACTTTACATTGATTGATTTGTAAATCAACAACAATAATTAATTTAACAATAATCTCTAGTTAACCGATGAGGAATCCTATTTTGAAAAAGTAGTGGAATTGACCTATTTTCTATTATTGTGTTTGCAATCTTTTATTTGTGTGACAATTCATTCTTTGCATATCAAAACCCCATATTTTTACTATTAATAGTTTTAATTGCATTTTTATAAGAAACAAATATTTGAAATCAATTTCGTATTCATTGAGAGATGACTCATGGTTAGCTTAACCCTAACTAGTTTGTTCACTACTAACTTGGCAATACTGAAGTTGCTAAAGTTAAGTAGTGGTAATTTGATCGCTTAACGACAACGTTATCAAATTTGGTGTCGTTGTTGGGGAATATGGTTAGTATCTCTTATATTTTGATTTTATTTATTTATTTATTTATTTATTATTATTATTTTTTTATGCATATATGTTTAATAGAGTTTGTGTTTTTTTTGTAGTCTTTAGTTTTCTTTTAATATATTTCAAGCAAAGTTCTATTTTTGTTTTGATTAAGAAATTTTTTAAGACTAGTTAGGAAAACTCAGTCTAGGAAAGACTTGGTATTTATGTTGTCCACTGTGACGCACCTCTCTTTCTTGGGAGTAGACCCAACGACATGTTAACTTATTTCTTTCTTGAAATCTTTCTCCAAAACATGAATAGGAAGAAAACAGAGGAATACTTTCAGGTGGAATGCGTAGTGCATGACTCGGGCCAACCCGGGTCAATTCTATCAACTTGATCCTGAACTTGAAAGGAATTTGCGTAAATCACGCAGGAGAGTTGAACTCAGGTGTTCTATTGAAGGAACACCGTTATCATCTGAACCTACCATTGAAAGTGTACTGCTAGAACCACCTTCAGTGATTAACATATCTTCTGATCCATCACTTGAACCAGAAATTCAAAAAGATAGAATGGAAGAAAGAACAATTTAAGAGTTGGCTTCACAAGATGCAGCAATTACACAAAACATGTGCATCCAATATTCGGATGGAGAATGTGAGCTTAAGTCTGGGTTAATCCATCTTCTACCTAAATTCCATGGATTAGCAGGAGAAGATTCGTACCATCACTTGAAGGAATTTCATGTTGTTTGTTCATCCATGAGACCTACAACAGTGACAGAGGAACATATTAAGTGTACCACACCTAGCCGATCCAACCAAATAATAATAATAAACGATCACCATATATATACGTGAAACAAATAAAGTAGCCGGCCTAAGCTGACCTAAGCCTAACCGGCCTAAGCCGCTAAAAGAATAACCAGCCTAAGCCGACAGAAGAATAATAGTGGCCTAAGCCGTTAAAAGAGTAGCCGGTTTAGACCGGCCACTCTAAGAAACTTAACGAAATCAAAGCACTTCTAAGATTCATCAAGCCCACAATATCCGAGTTCAACATCCGCTACGAACCCCACGGCCCCATCAAAGCTCAATGCCTTCTAGACTTTGTCAACGATCTCCAACGAACTCCTAAAGAGGGCCAATGGACACTTTATGTTGATGGTTCGTCAAACCCAAAGGGGCAGGTGCCGGCATTGTACTAGAGGGCCCCAGCGATATACTCATTGAAAAATCCATCTATTTTGCCTTTAAGACGTTTAACAATCAAGCCGAGTACGAAGCCATCCTTGCCGGCTTATCCCTGACCCGCGAGGTTGCTGTCAAGTCACTAACATGCAAAACCGATTCCAAGCTTACTATCGGCCATTTAAATGACGAGTTCCATATCAAAGACCCCACCCTCCTACAATACTACCATCTGGTCCGAAAAGTCGTCCAGTCTGCCTTTGAACAAGTTCGCATCCAACACATTCCTAGATCCGAAAATGTCAGAGCTGACATATTATCCAAACTAGCCAGCACCAAGTTAAAGAGCCACCACCGATCACTATTGCAGCAAACACTGTCCGCCCCTTCCATCACAAATACTTGCCATACCATAACCCAATACCAAGCCGACAATTGGACAACTCCTTACATTCAGTACCTTCAAACCGACAACCCTCCACCTAACGCTGACAGAACTTGGATAACTAAAGCCGCCAAGTACATAATGATAGGCAATGACCTGTACAAACGCAGATACGGCCAACCACTCCTCAAATGCGTCACTACAGAACAAGCTCAGTACATAATTAAAGAATTACATGAAGGCATATGCGACTATCATTCCGGTGCACGCACCATGACTACCAGAATCCTTCGCGCCGGTTACTTTTGGCCAACCATGGAAGCAGACTGCCAAGACTTCGTCAAAAAATGCATACCATGCCAGAAACATGGCAACCTTATCCACCAGAAACAAGAGCAGCTTCACTCTATACTATCCCCGTGGCCCTTCGCAAAGTGGGGAATGGACATCCTCGGCCCTTTCTCCCCCAGCAAAGGTCAAGTAAAGTTCTTAATAGTAGTCGTCAACTACTTCACCAAGTGGATAAAGGCCAAACCCTTAGCCACCATTACAGCCCAGCAAGTCCAACAATTCGTTTGGAAGGATATTATATGCTGGTATGGTGTCCTACATACAATCATTACCGACAATGGCCGACAGTTTATAGATAAAGAACTTGCTAAATTCTATACCGGTCTAGGCATCAAACATGTAACTCGCTCTATTGAACACCCGTAGACCAATGGATAGGCCGAGGCAGCAAACAAGGTTATACTAGTGGAACTAAGTAAGCAATTGGACAACGCCAAGGGTCGATGGCCAGAAGAACTAGTGGAAGTGCTATAGGCCTACAGGTGTACCCCCTCAATCATCAACAAGCGAATCTCCATTCAGCCTAGTATACGGCACAGACGCCATGATACCTGTTGAAATTGGTGAACCGTCTCTGCACCGAGAACTATATGACCCATTCAGAAATCATCAAAATATGACCACCCACCTCGACCTCCAGTCCAAGTTAGTAGAAAAAGCCCAAATACGCAACTTAGCTGTCAAACAGCGAGCGACCTGAAAGTATAACGTGAACCTATGCCCAAGATCGTTCGCAACAGGAGACATAGTTTGGAGGATGGCCAATAGTGCAAGAAAGAAGGATGGGAAGTTCTCCGCCAATTGGGACGACCCATATCGAATACGTGAAGATGCTGGAGGAGGAGCATATAGGCTTGAGCAGTTGTGAGGGGAAGAAATACCCAATACATGGAATGTGTCCCATCTCAAGCTTTACTTTATTTCAAAACATGTATTGTATTGCACCAAATGCTTGTAACCCCAGGTGTACTCTTTTCCCTCACCTGGTCTTTTTTCCCTCATGAGGGTTTTGGCTAGGGAGGTCTTAACGAGGCACCCCAAATTTCATGAATAAACAAAGGGTTCTTAACCTCACGACTACTCCTCACCTTGCTTCTAACACGCTTTTAAGTTCCCCACCCTTACCACATGTAAGCGGCCTAGGTCGAAAACCCTTAACTTACTGTTAGGTCGTTTTAAGTTCCCCACCCTTACCACAAGTAAGCGGCCTGGGTCGAACACCCTTAACTTAATGATAGTTCGTTTTAAGTTACCCACCCTTACCACAAGTAAGCGGCCTGGGTTGAAAACCCTTAACTTAATGTTAGTTCGTTTTAAGTTCCCCACCCTTACCACAAGTAAGCGGCCTGGGTTAAACACCCTTAACTTACTATTAGTTCGTTTTAAGTTCCCCACCCTTACCACAAGTAAGTGGCCTGGGTCGAAAACCCTTAACTTAATGATAGTTCGTTTTAAGTTCCCCAACCTTACCACAAGTAAGCGGCCTGGGTCGAACACCCTTAACTTAATGATAGTTCGTTTTAAGTTCCCCACCCTTACCACAAGTAAGCAGCCTGGGTTGAACACCCTTAACTTAATGTTAGTTCGTTTTAAGTTCCCCATCCTTACCACAAGTAAGCGGCCTGGGTTAAACACCCTTAACTTAATGATAGTTCGTTTTAAGTTCCCCACCCTTACCACAAGTAAGCGGCTTGGGTCGAACACCCTTAACTTACTGTTAGTTCATTTTAACTTCCCCACCATTACCACAAGTAAGCAGCCTGGGTCGAACACCCTTAACTTAATGATAGTTCATTTTAAGTTCCCCACCGTTACCACAAGTAAGCGGCCTGGGTCGAACACCATTAACTTAATGTTAGTTCGTTTTAAGTTCCCCACCCTTACCACAAGTAAGCGGCCTAGGTCGAACACGCTTAACTTAATGTTAGTTCGTGTTAAGCTCCCCACCATTACCACAAGTAAGCAGCCTGGGTCGAATACCCTCAATGAAAAATCGTATTCGCAAACCAAAACACTTCTTTATCGAATTAAACACCTTAAAACAAACATTACATACATCAAACACCCACTCATAATTATACCACACCACAAACGAATCGCTATAACACAAGTTATCGGCATCAAACAAACAACAAATAAGCGGCCACAAACCTCTTTACACTTTTAGCCTTAACAATGTTCATCACACTTAAAGGTTGGGGGACTGGTGTACCACACCTAGCCGGTCTCGCTAACATGTCAACACATATCATCCTTCACCGCCATATATACTGACAAAGGTTGGGGGACTGGTGTACCACACCTAACTTGTCCAACCAAATAATAATAATAAACGATCACCATATATATACGTGAAACAAATAAAGTAGTCGGCCTAAGTCGACCTAAACCTAACTGACCTAAGCCTAACCGGCCTAAGCCACTAAAACAATAACCAGCTTAAGCCGACAAAAGAATAATAGCGGCCTAAGCTTCTAAAAAAGTTGTCGGTCTAGACCAGCCACTCTAAGAAACTTAACAAAATCAAAGCACTTCTAAGATTCATCAAGCCCATAATAATCAAACTAAGGGCCTGGGCTAAGGCCTAGGCCCACCTATGGCCCAAACAAGGGTCTAGCCCATGACATGGCCAGACATAATTAATAATCTATAAATATGCATGGACCCCACAAATTAAAGGTACGCATTCATTACTTCCTTAATCACCAGATTTGAATTTCTGAGAGATTTCGCTGACTTGAGCTTCGAAGTCCCTTCTGCAGGTAACCCCTCCCGGGTCCAAACCGATCACACCGAGATACCCATAAGCGATATATATCAACTGGGAAGCAGCCTACTGAGGAGATGGCGGACCAGAGTAAGGTAATACTTGTGTCTGACATATCTTGTTTGTTCTCTGCAATAACATTAAGCTTAAGGCTTTTCCATTTTCATTGCAAGATGCCGCTAAGAATTGGTTATACTGCCTTCCACCAGGATCCATTAATACTTGGGAGACTCTGAAAAGATTATTTCTGGAAAAGTTTTTTCTAGCGTCTAGAGTTGCTACTATTCGCAAAGATATTTATGGGATAAGGCAACAAGAAAGAGAAAATCTTCACGAGTATTGGGAAAGATTCAAAAAGTTATGTGTTTCCTGTCCTCATACCAAATAAACGAGCATCTCCTCATTCAGTATTTTTATGAGGGATTGAGTATCATGGATAGACAAATGATAGATGCTGCAAGTGGAGGGGCATTGGTGGACAAAATGCCAACACATGCAAGATAATTGATTGAGAATATGGCATTGAACTATCAACAATTTACCACTAAGAGTAATTCTACAACTCTAGTGAAGGGAATGCATGGAGTAGAAGCTTCATATCTTGCAAATCAGAAGAAAATTGTAAGGACCTTGGCATACTTACAGAAAACGCCTACCCCTTCTACCTTATGTGGAATTTGTGCTTCTACTAATCATCCTATTGAGGCTTGTTCTATGTTAAAAGAGACAGGGACGTTAGATAGTGAACAACCTCAGGCATATGCTGCAAACATCTATGGCAATAATAGACCACCTCAGTAGCAATACAACCATGATTTGTCCTCCAACAAGTACAACCTAGGTTCGAAGGATCATCCCAGCCAAAAATGGGGATATCAGTAGTCTCAACACCAACAAGTCTATGTTCCACCTCAATAGAGGCAACAACCACAACCAGTTGCAACCTCTGATGACTCAAACATGGAAACAATGATGAAAATGATGGCTGACGTGATGAAGGGACAAATCAATGAGTTTAAACAGACGATGGAAGCAAGTAATCAAAATTTGCCGAACCAGATTGGACAAATGGCAAATGAGTTAAACCAGTTGAAGTCTTAACAAGGCTCAAGTAGTTTGCCCGCACAAATTGTAATCAACCCACGAAATGTAAGTGTTATTACTTTAAGATCGGGTAAGCAAATACAAGGCCTTGGGGATGCCCAAAAAGATGAAGATAAGGATAATGAAGTTGTACCTGATAATGAAAGTGAAGCATCTGATTAAGCAACACAAGCAACATCTGAAATGCCTGAACCTAGTGATAACTCCAGCTTACTATCCCCTAATACTTCCTCTGAAAATTCTTCACCTTCTTCTCCTCTTCCTCCCTATCCAAACCGTTTGAAACCAAAAAATAAAAAGATGGAGGAGTTAGACAAAGAAATCTTGAATACTTTCAAAAAAGTGGAGATAAACATCCCTTTGTTCGATGTTATAAGACAAATTTCTAAATACGCCAAGTTTCTCAAAGAATTATGTACACATAAAAGGTGTGTTATGGACAAAGAGGTAGTGAACATGGGAAGAAACATGTCTAGCTTAATTAAGAAGCTTGCAGTTAGAATGCCACAAAAGTGTAAGGATCCAGGTATGCTTTTTGTTCCCTGCATTATAGGAAGTACTAAGTTTGACAATGCTATGTTAGATTTAGGAGCTTCCATTAATGTAATGCCTTTATCAGTTTTTACTACACTTCATCTTGGACCTCTTAAGTCTACTAGTGTGGTCATTGAATTGGCCAACCGTAGCACAGTTAACCATGTAGGTGTGCCAGAAGATGTGCTTGTCCGTGTGGACAAGTTAATTTTTCCTGCAGATTTCTACATATTGGATATGAAGGATGATGAAGGAATGAGTTTAACCACAATTATCTTGGGAAGACCATTCATGATGACAGCACGTACCAAGATAGACATGCATGCAAGATCCTTGACTATGGAGATAGGAGATGAGAAGGTCCAGTTCAATGTGCTAGAAGCTATGAAGCACCCGACCGATGACCATTCTTTGCTTTGTATTGATTTATTGAGTAATGTGGTGAACAATTTTGCTTTTAGGATTTTGGACGTTTTTTCTTGTTTTTCTTCTTCTTTGGATTTTTCTTTTTCGAATATTTCGGGCTCGATTTTAAATGAAAAAGAAAACTATAAAACAGGTGATATTGAGGACGTAGTGTCACTATATGATACCTCTATGGCGTCTGAGTGTGATGTTGAGGTGACTGAAATTACCTTAGGCAGTAAAATGTTGCCATATGTGGAACAACCACCCACTTTGGAGTTCAAACCTTTACCATCTCATTAGAAATATGCTTATCTTAAGAGGAATGGGAAACTCCTTGTTATTATATATTCCTTGCTTACTGATGAGCAGGAACAAAAGTTATTGCAAGTTATCGAAGATCACAAGAGAGCAATAGGCTGAACTTTGGTAGATATTCCTGGTATTAGTCCTTCTTTCTGCATGCATAGAATACTCTTCAAGGAGGATGCTAAGCTAGTAAGGCAACCTTAGATGAGACTGAATCCTCAACAGATGGAGGTTGTGAAGAAGGAAGTCACCAAGTTGCTACAAGCAGGTATTATATATCCTATTTCGGACAGCATTTGGGTGAGTCCTATACATGTGGTCCCCAAGAAATTTGGGATCACCGTGGTCAAGAATGAGAAGAACGAGTTGATTCCTACTCGTATTCAGAATAGATGGAGAGTTTGTATTGATTATAGAAGACTAAACCAGGCCACCAGGAATGACCATTTTCCTTTACCATTCATGGACTAGATGTTAGACCGATTGGTAGGTAAGTCTCATTATTGTTTTCTTGATAGATTCTCTGGGTATTTTCATATTTGTATTGCCCCTGAGGATCAACATAAGACTACCTTTACTTGTCCATTCAGTACATATGCTTATAGGAAGATGTCATTTGGCCTTTGCAATGCTCCTGAAACATTTCAGCGATGTATGATGAGTATTTTTACAGATTTGTTGGAGCATTGTATTGAGGTTTTTATGGATGATTTTAGTGTATATGGTTCATCTTTTGATCATTGCTTGTCTAATCTTGCTAGAGTCTTGGAGAGATGTGAGGAAACTAACCTTGTTTTAAATTTTGAAAAATGTCATTTTATGGTGGAACAAGGTATAGTTTTAGGTCACTTTTTTTCCAAGAATGGTATATCTGTACATCTTGCTAAAATTGATATTATTTCACAATTGCCTTACCCCTCTTCTATGAAAGAGGTTCGATCTTTTCTTGGACATGCAAGATTTTACAAGAGGTTTATCACGGACTTCTACAAGATAGCCAACCCTTTCTCCAACTTACTGCAAAAGGATGTACCATTTGACTTTGGAGAGAGGTGAAAAGATGCTTTTGTTAAATTGAAAAAGGCGTTTACCACACCTCCTATCATCTAGCCACCTGACTGGACATTACCATTCAAGTTGATGTGTGATGCATCAAACTTTGCAGTGGGACCAGTGCTTGCACAAAGAGATGGGAAGCTACCACATGTGATATATTATGCTTCTAAAACATTAGACACAGCGCAGGCTAACTACACCACAACTGAGAAGGAATTATTGGTTGTTGTGTTTGCCTTGGACAAATTCAAACTGTATATACTTGGTTCCAAGGTAATTGTTTACATTGATCATGCAACATTAAAATTCCTTCGAAAGAAAGCAGATTCGAAGCCAAGGTTGATTAGATGGATGCTATTGCTCCAAGAGTTTGACATTGAGATTTTAGACAGAAGTGGGGCATATAACTTAGTAGTTGACCATCTTAGCAGGATTGAAAATGGAGAAGATAACATTCCCATTCAAGATGACTTTCCTGATGAAGTCCTCATTGTGTTAACTGTTGTGAAAGGTATGTTTCTTGAACCTTGGTTTCCTGACATTGTTAACTATTTGGTTGTTTCTGCTATTCCTCCTTCCTTCTCCAAGTATGAAAGAACCAAGCTAAAAAGTGAGGCAAAGTACTATATATGGGAAGACCCAATCTTATGGCGCATTAGTAGTGACCAAGTCATAAGGAGGTGTGTTCCAAATATCGAGATACCTTATGCGCTTGAGTTCTGTCATTCATCTCCTTTTGGTGGACATTATGGCACACAAAGAATAGGTAGGAAACTTTTGGATTGTGGATTGTATTGGCCTACTATCTTTAAAGATGCATAGAGGGTGTAGGAAAATTGTGAGCAGTGTCAAAAGGCAGCCAAATCCATTACAAGAAGGGATGAAATGCCTCAATAACCCATGCTATATTGTGAGGTATTTGATATTTGGGGTATTGATTTTATTGGACCATTTCCTCCTTCTTTTGGGTTTTCTTATATTTTGCTTGTTGTAGACTATGTCTCCAAATGGGTGGAAGCCATAGCTACAAGTAATAATGATGCTCGAGTTGTCATGAGTTTTGTTAGGTCTAACATTTTCTGTAAGTTTGTGATACCACGAGCCATCATTAGTGACCAGGGGACTCATTCTATAATAAGCTACTTAAGAACATGTTGAAGAAGTATGGGGTGACACATCGCGTTGCTACACCGTATCACCCCTAAACTAATGGGCAAGCACAGATCTCTAACAAGGAGATTAAAAATATACTAGAAAAAGTAGTGAAGCCTAGTCGAAAGGATTGGGCCACAAGATTGGATGATGCACTTTGGGCACACCTATAGGTATGTCACCTTTTAGAGTGATTTTTGGAAAGGCTTGTCACTTACTTGTGGAGATTGAACATCGAGCCTATTGGGTCGTGAAAGCATGCAACTTGGATTTGGAAGAAGCCAGGAAAAAGCGAAAACTTCAGTTGCAAGAACTAGAGGAGATCAGGCTTACAGCCTATGAAAACTCAAAGTTCTTCAAAGAGAAAACCAAGAAGTTCCATGACCAAAAGCTTGTGGCTAGAAAGGATTTCAAGGTAGTCCAGAAGGTGTTACTATACAAATCCAAGCTTGGTCACATGAGTGGTAAGTTGCGCTCCACTTGGGAAGGACCATTCATTGTTACAGAAGTCTTCCCTTATGGAGCAATGGAGATCAAGGAAGAATCCTCAGAAAGAACTTTTAAAGTTAAGGGGCGTCATCTTTGGATATGCAATGAAAATCAAGATATGCTGAAAAAGACGATGGATAGGATGAACTTGACTTCTCCAGCATACCTTCCGCCTTGAGGAGGTAAGTACACTTCATACTTTTTCATTGCATTATATATTGAATACATTGAGCACAATGCATGGATAAACTGTGCGGGTGTAGGGAGAAAATTTATTTTCCCCTTTTCTGATTTTATTTTCTATTTTTTTTTTCTAATTTTGTTTTCTGTTTTTTTTCTTAAAAAAAATTATGCTTTCAATAAAACATATTGACATTGGATTTTGGGATTTGATTCACTAATCGAAACGGTTATAATTCTGGGAAAATAAGAGTCTTGTGCTATGAGTGGATTATTTTTATGATTTACTAACTGAGTTGATTTGAGAGTTTCTGGAATAAATCTTTTGTGAAAGAGTTTTGACCTTGTGAGTTTTGAGCTTTATTGTAAAGGATGGACTACTGTGTCATTCCTATTTTTCTTGTGTGACTTGCTCATGTCTTGTTTATAGTCAAATGTTTAGCTTGATTCTTTTGTTTTGCATCTTTGGTGAATATGCATGATTTGATATGACTGAGACATTTCTTGTTTTTAGCTACTTGGCCAAATAAGCTAACCATGACATTGATCCATTGGTAGACCCTTTGATCTTTAAACCTCTTTTTCTTGTTTCAAACATATTGCTAGACCTTAAAAAGAAAAAGACCATGTTTTTCCTTACCTTAGGAAGAAAGAAGGAGCTAGTGGACTATAATAAGATTGGTTGAAAAATAAAATGTGGGGGTGAGTATTTCTCCCACAAAGTTATAAAAATGGCAAAAGTAAAAAAAAGGTTGTTGACAGAGTGTTGAAATGAAAAATGATTGATTTCTGAAAAAGAGCAACAAAGGATAAAAGAGAAAAAAAGACAAAAGGGATTGTTTTTGAAACTATGCTCCATAATTCTTTCTACCTTACTATTTTAAAAACACTAAAATCCTAAAAAAATTCCCTACCTTTGCCTTGGCCATGTTATAACTTGTGAAAAGTCCTCATGATTCTTTCTACCTTACTATTTCAAAAACACTAAAATCCTAAAAAAATTTCCTACCTTTGCCTTGGCCATGTTATAACTTGTGAAAAGTCCTCATGATTTTTGAATGCATGATTTGTGAAAGCTGTGAATACATTGAGAGTGTTTACTTGCATGAGTATTTTGAGTGGAAAAACAAGCCAAAACACTTTAGCGAATTTTTGTGAAAAAATATACATTTAACTTGTGTGTTTCTCTTTCATATTTGATTATCTTGTAAACTCAAAAGATTAACTCATATGTGAAAAATAGAATCTTTCCGTTTGTATGCGCATGACAACATGATTTCTAGAAGATTGATTTGTTTCCATTTGTATTCATTCCTTTAATCTAGTGAAGATATAGAATAAAATGCCTCAGAATAAAGTTTTGAAATTGTTCAATTTTGCCCAAGAGTGCAAAAGGATAAGTGTGGGTGTGTGAACTTAAAGGGAATTGGAGTATTACAATTTGAACATTTTCATCTTTTGGTAATACTTTTTTATTTTTTTTAACCTTTTTACCTTTTACAATTTAAATGACTCATGTTATATATAAAAATTGTTCAACATTTCAAAAGAAACACGTTGGGCAATACTCAGAGGGGATTGGTGTTTTTAAAAATATAAATTTTCATCTTTTGGTAATGTTTTTTTCATTTTTTTACCCTTTTCACCGTTTAAAATTTAAATGACTCATGTTATATACTCATGTTATATATAAACATTGTTCAACATTTAAAAAGAAACACGTTGGGCAAAACTCAAAGGGGATTGATGTTTTTAAAGTTGAAAATTTTCATTTTTTGGAAAAGCTTTTATTTTTTTGTCATTTTCACCGTTTATAATTTAAAAAATTCATATTTTATATATAAGAATTGTTCAACATTTCAAAAGAAACACGTTAGACAATGCTCATAGGGGAATGATGTTTTTAAATTTGAAAAAGTTCAACTTTTGGTTACGTTTTTCTCATTTTTTCCCCTTTTCACCTTCTACAATTTAAATAATTTATATTCTTTATATGAAATTTGTTCAATATTTTAACAAAACAACTTTGGTTGTTACTCAAAGAAAATTGGTATTTTTAAATTTGAAAATTTTTATTATTTGGTAACAATTTTTTAATTTTTTTACCCTTTTCACCATTTATTATTTAAATGACGCATATGTTACATATAAAAATTGTTCAACATTGCAAAAGAAACACGTTGGGCAGTACTCAAAGGGAATTGGTGTTTCAAAATTTGAAAAATTTTATCTTTTGATAACGCTTTTTCATTTTTTTTTTACCATTTTCGCTGTTTAAAATTTTAATAATTCATATTATATATATACAAATTGTTCAACATTTCAAATAAAACATTTTGGCAATACTCAAAGGCAATTGGTGTATTAAAATTTGGAAAATTTTCATCTTTTGGTAACACTTTTTTAACTTTTTTTACCCTTTTCACCGTATACAATTTAAATGACTCATCTTATATATAAAAAATTGTTCAACATTTCAAAAGAAACACGTTGGGTAATGCTCACAGGGGATTGATGTTTTTAAAGTTGAAAATTTTCATCTTTTGGTAATGCTTTTTTCATATTTTTTTTGCCATTTTCACCGTTTACAATTTAAACAATGCATATTTTATATATAAAAATTGTTCAAAATTTGAAAAGAAACATGTTAGACAATAGTTAGAGAGGATTGTTGTTTTCATTCAAATTTGAAAATTTTCAAATTTTGATAACGCTTTTTTCATTTTCTTTTACCCTTTTTACCGTTTACAATTTAAATAATTCATATTTTATATATGAAATTTGTTCAAAATTTCAACACAACCACTTTGGTCATTACTCAAAGGGAATTAGTGTTATCAAATTTGAAAATTTTCATTATTTGGTAATGATTTTTTAATTTTTTTACCCTTTTAACTGTTTACAATTTAAATGACACGTATGTTATATATAAAAATTGTGCAAAATTTCGAAAGTAACTGGTTAAGTAGTAATTAGAGGGAATTGGTGTTTCTAAATTTGAAAAATTTTATCTTTTGGTAACGCTTTTTTCATTTTTTTACCCGTTTCACCGTTTACAATTAAAATGACTTATATGCTATATATTAAAATTGTTAAACGTTTCAATAGAAAAACGTTGGGCAATACTCAGAGGCGATTACTGTTTTTAATTTGAAAATTTTAATCTTTTGGTAACGCTTCTTTCATTTTTTGTACGGTTTCTATTGTTTACAATTTAAATAATTCATATTTTATATATGAAAATTCTTCAAAATTTCAAAAGAAACACTCTGGTTGTTACTCAAAAGAAATTGGTGTTTTACAATTTGAAAATTTCCATCTTTTGGTAACACCTTTTTTATTTTTTTTTACCCTTTTCACCATTTACAATTTAAATGACTTATGTTATATGTAAAAATTCTTCAACATTTGAAAAGAAACACGTTGGGCAATACTCAGAGGGGAATGGTGTTTTTAAAAATAAAAATTTTGATCTTTAGGTAACGCTTTTCTCATTTTTACCGTTTTCAACGTTTACAATTTAAATAATTCATATTTTATATATAAAAATTGTTCAACTTTTCAAAAGAAACACGTTGGACAATACTTAGAGGGAATTTGTGATTTTAAATTTGAAAATTTTCATCTTCTAGTAACGCTTTTCTCATTTTTTTTCCGTTTTCACCATTTACAATTTAGATAATTCATATTATATATATAAAATTGTTCAACATTTCAAGTAAAACATTTTGGCAATACTACAAGGGAATTCGTGTATTACAATCTGATAGTTTTCATCTTTTGTTAACACTTTTTTAATTTTTTTACCCTTTCCACTGTTACGATTTAAATGACACATATGTTATATATAAAAATTGTTCAAAATTTCAAAAGACTCTGATTAGGTATTACTAAGAGGGAATTGGTGTTTCTAAATTTAAAAAATTTTATCTTTTGGGAACGCTTTTTTCATTTTTTTACCGTTTTCAACGTTTACAATTTAAATAATTCATATTTTATATATAAAAATTGTTCAACTTTTCAAAAGAAACACGTCGGGTGATACTTAGAGGGGATAGATGTTTTTAAATTTGAAAATTTTCATCTTCTGGAAACGTTTTTCTCATTGTTTTTTTCTGTTTTCACCATTTACAACTTAAATAATTCATATTTTTGTATATAAAACATTTTGGCAATACTAAAAGGGAATTGGTGTATTACAATCTGAAAGTTTTCATCTTTTGTTAACACTTTTTTTAACTTGTTTACCCTTTCCACCCTTTTGCAATAGAAATAACTCATGTTATATATAAAAATTGTTCAACATTTTAAAAGAAACACCTTGGGCAATACTTACAGGGGATTGATGTTTTTCAAGTTGAAATTTGTCATCTTTGGGTAACCCTTTTTTTCTTTTTTTTTTGCCGTTTTCACCGTTTGCAATTTGAATAATTCGTATTTTTGTATATAAAAATTGTTCAACATTTCAAAAGAAAAACGTTAAGCAATACTCAAAGGGGATTGGTGTTTTTAAATTTGAAAATTTTCATCTTTTTGTAACGCTTCTTTCATTTTTAGTACGATTTCCACAGTTTACAATTTAAATAATTCATATTTTATAAATGAAAATTGTTAAAAATTTCAAAAGAAACACTTTGGTTGTTACTCAAAAGAAATTGGTGTTTTACAATTTGAAAATTTCCATCTTTTAGTAACACCTTTTTTATTTTTTTTTACCCTTTTCACCATTTACAAGTTAAATAACTTATGTTATATGTAAAAAGTCTTCAACATTTGAAAAGAAACACGTAGGGCAATACTTAGAGGGGAATGTTGTTTTTAAAAATGAAAATTTTAATCTTTTGGTAACGCTTTTTTCATTTTTTTTTACCGTTTTCAACGTTTACAATTTAAATAATTCATATTTTATATATAAAAATTGTTCAACTTTTTAAAGAAACACGTTGGGCAATACTCGAAGGGGATAATTTTTTTTAAATTTGAAAATTTTCATCTTCTAGTAACGCTTTTCTAATTTTTTTTTCCGTTTTCACCGTTTACAATTTAAATAATTCATATTATATATATAAAATTGTTCAACATTTCAAATAAAACATTTTGACAATACTAAAAGGGAATTGGTGTATTACAATCTGAAAGTTTTCATCTTTTGTTAACACTTTTTTTAACTTGTTTACCCTTTCCACCCTTTTGCAATAGAAATAACTCATGTTATATATAAAAATTGTTCAACATTTTAAAAGAAACACCTTGGGCAATACTTACAGGGGATTGATGTTTTTCAAGTTGAAATTTGTCATCTTTGGGTAACCCTTTTTTTCTTTTTTTTTTGCCGTTTTCACCGTTTGCAATTTGAATAATTCGTATTTTTGTATATAAAAATTGTTCAACATTTCAAAAGAAAAACGTTAAGCAATACTCAAAGGGGATTGGTGTTTTTAAATTTGAAAATTTTCATCTTTTTGTAACGCTTCTTTCATTTTTAGTACGATTTCCACAGTTTACAATTTAAATAATTCATATTTTATAAATGAAAATTGTTAAAAATTTCAAAAGAAACACTTTGGTTGTTACTCAAAAGAAATTGGTGTTTTACAATTTGAAAATTTCCATCTTTTAGTAACACCTTTTTTATTTTTTTTTACCCTTTTCACCATTTACAAGTTAAATAACTTATGTTATATGTAAAAAGTCTTCAACATTTGAAAAGAAACACGTAGGGCAATACTTAGAGGGGAATGTTGTTTTTAAAAATGAAAATTTTAATCTTTTGGTAACGCTTTTTTCATATTTTTACCCTTTTCATCATTTACAATTTAAGTAATTCATATCTTATATATGAAATTTGTTCAAAATTTTAAGAAAACCACTTTGGCCGTTACTCAAAGGGAATTGGTATTTTTAAATTTGAATTTTTTTTATTATTTGGTAACACTGTTTTCATTTTTTTGTCGTTTTCACCGGTTACAATTTAAACAATTCATATTTTAGATATAAAAATTGTTCAACATTTCAAAAGAAATATGTTAGGCAATACTTAGAGGGGATTGGTGTTTTCAAATTAGATGATTTTTAACTTTTGTTAATGCTTTTTTCATTTTCTTTTACCCTTTTCACCGTTTACAATTTAAATAATTCATATTTTGTATATGAAATTTGTTCAAAATTTCAACAAAACCACTTTAGTCGTTACTCAAAAGGAATTGGTGTTATTAAATTTGTAATTATCACTATTTCGTTATACTTTTTTAATTTTTTTACCCTTTTCACCGTTTACAATTTAAATGACTCATATGTTATATATAAAAATTGTTCAACATTTCAAAAGAAACTCGTTGGTCAATACTCATAAGGAATTGGTGTTTTTAAATATGAAAAATTTCATCTTTTGGTAAAACTTTTTTTATTTTATTTTTTACCGTTTTCACCGTTTACAATTTATATAATTCATATTATATATATATAAATTGTTCAACATTTCAAATAAAACATTTTGGGAATACTCAAAGGGAATTTGTGTATTACAATTTTAAAATTTTAATCTTTTGGTAACACTTTTTTAATTTTTCTTTTATCATTTTCACTGTTTACAATTAAAATGACTCATATGTTATATATAAAAATTGTTCAACATTTCAAAAGAAACACATTGGGAAATACTTAGAGGGGATTGGTGTTTTTATATTTGAAGATTTTCATCTTTTGATTTGAGAATTTCTTGATTAGATCTTTTGTGAAAGAGTTTTGACCTTGTGAGTCTTGAGTCTTAATGTAAAGGATGGACCACCATATGCCATTCCTATTTTTTTTGAGTGATTTACTCATGCTTTTTTATACTCAAATATTTAGCTTGATTCTTTTATTTTGTAACTTATGTGAATATGCATGATTTGATATGATTGAGGCATTTCTTGTTTCTAGCTACTTGGCTAAATAAGCCCACCTTGATATTAATCCATTAGTAGCTCCTTTGAGCTTTAAACCTTTTTTTTCTTGATTTAAGCCCATTGTAAACCCTTAAAAAGAAAAAGACCATGTTTTTCCTTACCTTAGGAAGAAAGAAAGAAGCTAGTGGATTATGTTACGGTTGGTTGAGAAATAAAGTGTGTGGGTGAGTACCTCACCCACAAATTAATAAAAATGGAAAAAGGAAAAATTGTTAATGAAAAAGTGTTGAAATAATTTCTTTCTAAAAAAAACAAAAGAGAGAGTAATAAGCAATAAACGAAAAAAGAGTTGTTTTTTGAAATTATGCTCTATTATTCTTCCAACATTACTATTTCAAAAACCCAAAAACCCAAAAATCTTTCCTACCTTTGCCTTGGCCCCATTATAACTTGTAAAAAGTCCTCATGATCTTTGATTGCATATTTTCTGAAAGTTTGTGAATATTAGAGTCTTGTTAAGTATTATGAGTGTTTACTTGCATGAGTATTTTGAGTGAAAACACAAGCCAAAACACTTGAGCGAATTTTTGTGAGAAAATACACATTTAAATTGAGTGCTTTCTTTCATTATTGATTGTCTTGTGAATTCAATAGATTAACTCATGTGTGAAAAATAGAATCTTTCAGTTCGTTTATGCATGATAACTTGATTTCTAAAATATTTATTTGTTTCAAGTAAGGTTCATTCCTCTAATCTAGTGTTGATATGAAGTAAAATACCTCAGAATAAAGTTTTGAAATTGCTCACTTTTTCCTAGGAGTGCAAAAGGATAAGTGTGTGGTTATGATGAATGCGTATTTTTGCCCTCATTTAATGTTTAATTATGGGTATTTAATTGAATTTGTGTGCTTAAAGATTGATTTAATTGGGATTTCCTATAATTGGGTTTATTGAGCATGAGATACAAAAATATGTTAAAAATAGCTTTTTAGTTGCATAAATGTTCTTTGGATATTTTGAGGTGTGTTAGTGCAACTGCAGCTAAGTTGAGCTCATGAATGTGTGGAAATAAATTGCTTAAAGCTTTATGACACCATAAAGATAAATCCAAGAATAAGAAATTATCAAAATCACAAAAATCCAAGCCAAGCATTACATGAAGACAGTAAGAAAAGCTTGAAAAAGTGAAGAAGTTTGGCTAAACCAAGAAGAGAGCAACAAAAAATTGGACCTTGTGGTTTTCTTTATCTTTATGATAGAAGATAATTTGGGAAAAATATATCTTCAGATATTTTATATGATATTTTTAAATAATTATCTTATTTAATTATATAATAAAATATTAAAAGATAATAACTACCAAATCTTTTTTAAATATGACAAGATCTTCTTTAATCTTTTTAGATCCACAACAAACAAATATATCTTGAAGATATTGGATTATTTAGAAGATAATTTGAGGAGATTACAAATGATTGATTTGGAAAATTAATACAAATATTAATTGGTGATAATTTATCATATATCTTTAATTAATTAATTAATTTAATTATATTAGATATTGATATTATCAACCAACTATATTTGTCAAATAGTCTATAT
>Ga0214544_1004036_pt1 | contig 29787 bp, 23 predicted proteins | sample CNSS3metaG_FD_160074 | JGI IMG/M metagenome (GOLD analysis project Ga0214544, IMG submission 160074) | Root nodule microbial communities from cowpea collected in UCLA plant growth center, Los Angeles, California, USA - CNSS3 | ecosystem: Host-associated > Plants > Roots > Nodule | place: USA...
TATACACGTAACACCTAGCTGTTAGGGATTCTCAATTACTCCATGTAAATAGGAAATCTCCTATAATCCCTCCCCCTTTATTGAATATTAATGTAAAGATATTCTGCGGTGCCTATTTAAGAAAAGGATGTTGCAGAATCAAAGACAAGTCATTCTAAAATACAATCTTGAGTATTGGATTGAAGTATGTTTTCACATACCGTGATATTGTGACATTCTTTAGCAAGAAACTCTTTTCTTTCTAACTTTAATATGTAGGCCATGTTAACGAATAAGCAAAAGTTTTAAATGCTTATTCACTATGGATTATGATTGGTGGCTAAATATATATATATATTCTAAAACTTCACCTATATTTGATAGATTTGTTTTCTCTCTTAACAAAAATATGAAGGCTTTTTTTTTATCATGTTATTCAACTATATATCATAACATAAAATCAACATATTACTGGTTTGAGTTTAAATTCAAATTTTCTAAATAATCTCTTCAATTCTCAAATATGTTCTTAAAGGTACTCCTTCAGTGCCTATGGATAAACTTTGGAAGGTTGGTTTCTTTTCCTGACAAAATCTAGCAGATGCATGATGTGTATATTTGGATGAAAACTAGTGCATTTAATGTCTAATGTGCAACAATAAATGTTGCATTAAATTATATGTATAGCTAAATTACATAGTCCATGTACCTATCTTTGTTGGTAATGCATTAACTTATATCTTTTTATAAAATAATGCAACTGTAACAAGTTGAAGCGATGAACTTTTTGGTTTATACTTGTTTATCCTTAACTTGAGCTATTCTAGTTTTTTTTATTTTTTTTTTTTTTTTCAATATTACAAGTTTTTTAATTGCTAATTCTAGTTTTTTAATCATGGTCAAGAATAGTTAAAATCTTTAGTATCGATTGCAGTACGTCTCTTTAGGTTAACTAGACAAAACCTTTCCACGATATATAACAATAAAGTTGTTTATAAAATATTCACTATCAACTAAGAGATATTAAATATGCTATCCTTACATGATGAAAGACTCTATCTCATCTAGTAGACAATTTTTGCTAAGTACTTAGAAGCTAAATACTGAAAGAATCACATATACTAGTGTATGGGTGTACTTTCATTGCGTCTATTGCTTCTTTAAGATTCGTTTGATCTTTGTGACTATCATATGACACTTTAAGCATGTACATTTCTTGTTGCTTTGGGCTTCTAGGTGTCTATTGACTTATCAAACTATGTTTGTAGCAATTGTTTGTGACATGTGTATGAGTACAAGCTTAACAAACTTGCTACATATAAAAACTTCACATTAATTGTTATCTTCAAAATCATGAGTGACTTTTTTGATAAAATATTCTTATTTAGACTTGTCTTACTGTGAATGAATCATTTATGTCTCAACACAATTTACAATAGTTTCACTTTGATACAAACACATGCCTTTTGAGATTCTAATTTTGAGAAACATTTAATGAAGGTTTATTTTATTTTGCCTTTAAGATATTGTTTATTTTAAAACTCGATATTATGTCAAACTTTTCATTTTAGAAGGTGTACCAACGAGTTAAAGAGTGATAACAGAGTTCCATTTGAGTGCTAAGGGATGAGAGTAGCTAAGAATTGTCCTTTATGTTCCCATGAACGATGTCAATATTTTAACCACAAATCAACTTAGATACATTGTTAGGTTTGATCATCACTTCTAAGGTATTTTCTTAATACAACAATATTTTTCTCTTAAAAGGAACCTCAATGAACTAAGATGTGCAAGTGTATGGTGGCTACCTTTGACCTTAACTCTAAAAGATGTAAGACTTTTGAGTGAAAGTCTATATAATTAAGGACTAGGCATAATGTGAATCCTTCTTTTCTTGCGTACAAATAACATAAATATTTCAATTGTAAGTCTACTAATATAACATAATCAAGGTTATACCATCAATTACATAAATTACCATAAAAAAATAAAAGAATTATTAAGATCAATGAAATAATAAATAATTAAAAGAAATATGGTGGCATATTGTAATAAATGTAGTAACTTCTAGGCTTGGTTATTGATTTAGTTATTTAATATGTTGGTTTGGTTCATTTTGGGTCTCTTATTATTTTTTTAGTTCAACTTGGTCTTACAATTTTTTAGAAAGGTTCAAATTAGGGATGTCAATGGAGCAGATAGGATGCAGGTAGTAGTTCCCCGTATCCTACTCGTTGGATAAATATTGGCCTCGTACCGTACCCATATCCGTATAGGTATCCATTATGCGGGTATTCACATATTTTTTTAATATCCATAGATATTCACGGGTACTTGCGAGTATTTACAAAATAAAAATGTAATATTTAACAACATATTTTAATCATAAATTCAATTAAAAATACAATGCATACCATTTATAAATTTCAAACAAAGTGCAAATAATTTATTTAAATAGTGTTGTACAACAATTTACAAAGAAATGTAGATTTTTTAAAACCAATTGACAAAAAATTACCAATTCAAAATCAATGTGTTAATGTTTTAATCATGTTTTTTTTATTTTTTTTTAATTTAAAGTAGAGTATAGCGGATACGGGTATCATAATATCCATACCCGTGGATACCAGTACCGCCCCGTTAAGATGCAAGTATAAAAAATACTCGTACCTGTTGCCCGCAGGTATCCATTTATAATATTCATTTTCTACTCGTTGCAGGTTTTATTCGCGGATACCTGCGGGAATGGATTTTTTTTACATTCTTAGCTCAAATTGGTCATTTTCCTTAAGTTACGTTAACACCGTATGTCAATATCCCACATGTCATTTTGTGAAATTTTTAAATTTTTAAATTTTTAGAAAAAGATAAACTGTCACATGTCACGTCATGATTGTATCACTTGTCAATTTGTGAATTTTTTTTTCTAAGTTTTTAATTTAAAGAAAAAAGTTTGCCACATATCAAGTCATAATCACATGCCAGTATATCAGTGGCTATTTTCAATTTAGTGCCTTTAATTAAAATTTTGATTCAATTGAGACCAAATTATTAATTAGCTTAGCTAACATGGATATTTAGGTGGATAGATTTGATGTATAAATTCTAAAACATTATTTTAAAATGTATATATAAGTTATAATTAAGCTTAATTACTAATTTGATATCAGATTAGAGAGGAGAAACTTGGATCTTTTTAAAAATTAGGAAGACTAAATTGAATAAAAAATATAAATAGAGGAACTAAATTGAAAACAACAATTATCATGCTGACACGTGCCACCACCATGAATTGACATGTGGCAATTTATGATTACACAAATAAAATAAATAAATAAAAATTTTGAAAATTTCACGAATTGACACGTGGAAGACCATGACCTGACACTTGGCAAATTATGTTTTTTTAAAAAAATAAATTTTTAAAAAATTAAAAATTCTACAAAATAACATGTGACATCTACGGACATAACGTTAATGTCAACTTAACGAAAATTATCAAATTGAACATTTTTAAAAAATTGGATGATCAAATTGAACCCATCAATAATAAGAGGACCAAAATGAACTAAACCAACAAATTAGATGACTAAATCACGAATTAAGCCTAACTTTTAAAATTAATTTCCTTAATCTTATTATAAATTATACTAATAGAAAAAGAAACACATATAAGATAGAGATGTCAAAATAGGTTTTGACCAATGAGCCAACCTGGCTCACCATAGGTTCGAATCAAGTTAGATTAAAAAAGTTTCAATTAATTTTTTTAAATGAAGGTTGAACCGAACCTAAACTCACTTAACTCATGAGTTAAATGAGTTTGAGTTGGGTTGAAGATGGGTTAACTTGTAACCCACCAACAACAACACTTTATTAATTTTTGTACCATTTTTTTATAAGTTTTTATTATAATAATTTACTACTCCTAATTATATAGGTTCACATTTGATCTTTTTAAATACTAAAATGTTGTTATTGAATAATGTTTAAATAATTTAGATGTTTAATTTATTTGTTTACTAAGTTATATATGTTGATACTTTAATTTTCAATTATTATGTGAACACTTTGATCCCCTTTATAATAAAATAAATCAAGTTAATCCTTTTTCACTATAATGTAATAAATATATAAAATAAATTGAGAAAAAAATAAAACATTTGTAACTCGGTCAACCCATTAACCTCTAACTCTAGATTGAGTCGAGTTACAAAATTTCTGACCCATAAAAAATAAGTGAAGTTAAACTGATATTTGTTTAGTTCAACAACTCGTGGTAAACCAACTCATATAAATTGGGTTTACTCACATTCACACCTCCGATATCATTTCCTTACGAGTACTTTTTAAATAGTTTAAAGAAATTGATTAGAAAGTGAATCTTGTTAGCCGAGTTGTTCTTGGAACATGTCCAAAATTACTCATTACTAGGCATAAACCTATTTTCCATGACATCGATTGCAGTGGTGCTTCTTTATTTCTCCCCGTCTTCAAAAACTACGTAAACCCTATTACATAATATTTCTTTCATAATTGTTTTAATCTTTAGGGACATGATTATTGGAAAGTAGGGGTAGGCAAAAAATCCAATTTTCATGATCCAATCCATTTTATTAGATTTGGATTTTAATCTGATCTACATTTTATATATTTTATGGATTGGATATCCATTCTCTAAATCTAGATTTTCAAAATGGATAATCCAAAATATTCAATCAAAATTTTCAATTTATATTTTTGGTTAGGTTAGGCTAAAGGTCAAGACGAACTAGCCCAAATGTAGTCGTATTTGACTGAGTTGGTGTGACCCTATACGAAATTTGGCTGAATTCAGTCAAGTCAATTTCGATCAAAATTTGGCACAGCCAGTCCTCGACAAAATTTGGAAGTATTTGGTCGAGTTAACCCCGACCCAAATTTCACTACATTGGGCTGAGTCGACCCAGACAAAATTTGATCGTATTCAGCCAAGACGATCGCGACCAAAATTTGGCGGTATTAAGCCTAGTTAGCTCTAGTCAAAATTCGGTCGAATTCAATCGAGTTGACCTCGATTGAGATTTGGCCGAGTCGGCCCTAGCCCAAATTTGGCCGCATTCGGTTGAGACGACCTAGGATGAAATTTGGCCTATTGAAATGAGTCGGTCATGATCGAAATTTGGTCGTATTCAACCGAGTTGGCCACGACCGAAATTCGACCGAAATTTGACTAAGTTGGTCTTGCCCAAATTTGGTCATATTCGACAGAGTCGGTCCTAATTGATGAATTTAGTGGAGTCAACTCTGACCGAAATTTGACTAATCAGGCTTTGGTCGAAACTTGGTCATACTTGGCCAAGTCGGCTTTGGCCAAAATTTGGTCGTATTAGGCAAAATCGACCCTGGCCGAATCTAGTCAAGTCGATCTTGACTAAAATTTTGCTAAGTTGGCCTTGGCCCAAATTTGGTCACGTCGTCCTCGACCGAAATTTGTTCGAATTTGGTTGAGTCGACCCCAGCTAAAATTTAGTTGAGTCGACCCTAGCCAAAATTCGGCCGAGTTGGCCCCAGCCAAAATTTGGCCGAATTCGACGAAGTTAAGCTCGACCAAAATTCGGTCAAGCTCGAGCAAAATTCGGTCGGCCCCGACCGAAAGTCAACCGAGTTCGTCCCTTGCTGAAATTTTGCATCGTTGGCCCTGACAAAAAATCTGTCAAATTTTATGGTGTCAGCTCTATGGACATAAGTTTTAGAAAATTCAATTTAAATTTATTTTATGAAAAATGGATTTTGGATTTTTAACTTGATCCAAATATTTGGATATAGATTTAAACTTAATCCAAATATTTGGATCTGAATTTTAAAAAACTTCAATCTACTTTTTCTGAGAAAATGGTTTTGGATTGAAAATTCAATCCAATTATTTGGATCCGAAATAGATATGGATTGGATCATTTAAAATCTAATACATGATCACCCCTACTAAAAAGATATCAAAAGGAGGATTTGCCTCTTCAAACTCATTGCCACACACCGTTGCTAACATATAACTGACTTAAAAATTTTGTTTTCATATTAACTTTTATATTTTATGTAAAAGTTAATCGTACATATTTTTATACCTATAATATAAACTAACAAAATATTACATAAATAAAAATGATTGACCTTTGTTATAACTAAAGTCACGTATGAAATAATTTGTAAAATTAAAAATTAAATCAAACTCTTTCTGATCATATTTGGTTTAAGAAAGTTAGTAAAGTAATTCCAAAAATTCCTCTCCCCACTCTCTTCCCAGACAATACTGCCAGGAATTGGGTAATAGATTCTGATATGATATTATTGTAAACAGAAAATATATTTTTAAATGATTTATATAATATTTTTTTATGTTTTAAAAAAAGCTGAAAAAAGAAAGGAAATATTATTTTGTAAAAAATTAAAAATTATTTTTTTATAGTTTTTTATAATTAAAATTATAGCTTATTATTAAAAAATTATCTAATTTAAAAAACTGAAACTGTAAAGAAAACTTTTTCTCTAAAAGAGTTAAGAATTATTTTTCTATACTTTATGTTTAATTAAAAGTTTAATGTGAATAGACATTTATACAGAAATAAAAAAATGAAAAAAAAGTAAAATGAATTAAAAATGAATATCTAAACCGATAAAATTGAAATATAAAAAAATAGATTATTAATTTCGAATGTTCCTTTCGAATATATATGAAAGGTCAAATTCATATACAAAATTTAGACAGCAAAGAACTAGAAAATGATATTTTAAAGCTAGGTTTAAAAATAGTAAAATTAAGTTATTTTAATATTAAAAACTTTTTACATAAATAGTTTTATTATAAACAAATTTCATTATTTTAAAATACATCATTTATCTAGAAACCACTTTACTATAGTTGTTTGACTTTTCTCTAAGAAATCTTTCTCTTTATTCGTTTGATTGAAAAATCGAGACCATAGGATTGATCAATGTGGTAAGTTCTTCAATTTGGACTTATCAGTTTCTCCATTCGTGTAAGTTAGTTTTCTACCCCTTTTCTCTCGATTCAATCTGTTTTGTCTTTGAATGTAGTTCTTCTTTTGGTTGCATGTGTCATTTTAGTCATCAATATGCCCATCTGCTGAACAGTGATCATAATTGTATGTTTTGATCGTTTTTATGATACTTCTATATGTAGATAAAGTATTTTGTGGAACTAAAGGTGTTTTGGTTGTCTTAGAGTTGTTTGATTCATTTTATCAAGTAAGGGAATGTAGTTTTGATATGTGTTATGTGAGTTTTACTAATTTTGATGATTTTCATGCTTCTATTATTTTGAATGTTGAGAATGAATTTGGTTTCTGATGAATCTATTTTGGCGTGTGAGAGTTATCTGATCTTATATGAATTGGTTGATAATTTATGTTGAGTATTTGCGATTGTTTGGGTATATGAATGAGATAATTAAAATTTGAACAATTGAGAGATATGGTACAAACTTTATCTTATGAAAAAATTGTTTTGACCTAAAATACTAGACGAGAGTACCAAATTTATCAGATAGACAGGTCAAATTTCCCTCAATCACTGCACAAAAATTCTAGTCTCTAATACAACGTTGAGCGATAGCAAAATGGTATGGATCGTTAACCTCGTTGTGTAGGTTTGAGAGCATTTTAGCTCCATACTGTTGAGCGCCAGATTGTACCGTTGAGCGTCGTATTTTGTGAATGCTTTGGCACTAACGTCGGCAAGGCATTGTTAAGCGCCAACTTCATACTACAAGTCTTTAGGATGCTGAGTGCTAGAAATTTTGTTAGACGCCCCTTTTTGCGAGAGGTTCAGCGTTGAGCACCACCGCTAGTGCCAATTTTTATGTTTGCCATGTTTTCTTCTTTGATTGTTTGAACTATATTTGTGATGGACCTTGTTTACGTTTATGATTTAGATTGTTATTTAATTGAGTTGAAATTGTTGTGTGAGCATGTATAATGATGAAGGTGTTTAAGGAATTTTGAGGAGAAATTATTTTGGTGGTATTAGTGTATGCATTTATGTATGAGATTTAGTAAGGGGGTATCCTAGTACTCTAATAACCATTCACACTCGAATAGAGTAGAATGAGTTATATGGTGAGAGTTGTAGAATATCCTAATAAATGGGTTTATTTGGCCCTTGGCATGAAGGGGATTAAGCTTGTGTGTGGTAGGCTGATAACCCCTTTAACTATGGCTTTGCAAAGAATAGAGACCACCACAAGTGCACACTTCTACTGAATTTTGATACCAATGGCATGTATTTAGAGATAATTGAGTTTAGAGTTATTTATTTTGTGTGCATATACATTGCTTGTGTGATTAGCCATGCTTAGGTGTGTGTGTGTGTCTATATATATATATATATAATTTTAGTTATTATTTTGGATAATTGTATTAATATTATATATGTTTTCAGCTATTTGTTTTGGTATTAACAAATTTATAATGTTTTATTTAGTAGTTTTAAACTATTTAATGGTATGTTAGAGGAACCGTGACTAAAAGTAAAATATGAATTGATTTGTTTGATTTTAAGAGAAAGTTATAAAAGTACAACATAATGATTGATGAGAAGTTAAGTTTCAAATGTTAGAGTTATTCAGACAATTGTTTAATGTATTGTTGAACATACATTAATAGGAATATTACTTTATCTTTTTTCAACAATGTTCTCTTTTGTCTATTTAATTCCTTATTCTCGAGTGTTTGGCCAATAATCCTTGTGTCTAAGCTTTCCAAATAAATTGTCATAAATCTTACTTATTTCTTTTGGCCTGTTCACAAGATTGGTATACATGTCAAAATCATAGTAGGTGTTTGTGGATGTATCAAACACATAGGAACAAGGTAAGTGAAGTGTTTGAAACATTTCATAATTGCACCACCTTTCGTCTAGTTTGATTTTGAATTTCCTAATTAACCAAACCACTTGGATTTAAACTCTCCTCTACAAAAATCTTATGTTACTTATATCAAATTCAATAATTTTTGGCTTTGATTGGGCACCTTCCACTACCTTTGATGCAACTTTTGAATAGATGTGACCAACACTAATCATTGCAGTCACTTACCTCGCTCTTTTCATGAAAAATTGTTACACCTTATATATATATAGAAATATCAATGGAAGGGATTGGAAGCTTCCTTCAAAGGCTGAATTTATGGTTTCAGTCAGGTTGGTTGTTAAGTGTTCTCATCGTTTACTTTTATCACCTACAAGATCATACTTATTCCTTTGAATTTCATCAATCTAACTTTCTACTTCTAGATTTCCCTTATCATTTTGTAATAATAGTTGGTGTGAAGTTCGGTCATTGTGTGTGTTGCATATAAGATGAAAAAAGTTAAAAATTATACATATTTAAACGTGACATTTCAAAAGTTACGTGTTTATCCTATTCAAAAAGTCTTTCTTTAGTGTGCATTTCTATAGTGCCTCATGAAAGTTTGTAGTACACATGAACATGGATGTTTTACGTATGTGTTATGGATGAAGTTGTGATAATACACCCTTAGTCAAGGGTCCCATCACAAGAAGCATGACTAAGCAAATTCAAGAAGAGTTAGCAACATCTAGTCAAGGTGAAGCTAAACTCCTTTTCACTTAGGCCATCATGGAGCGTGTTTAGACCATGTATTAAGGGTCATGTAGTGTTTTATTTACTTTGAAGGGTTTGTATTAAGGGCCAAATAGTATAGGATTTTCAAAAAAAATCTTGGTTAAGTAGAAAGCATCATATGCGCCTACTTAAGCAACTCTTTGATGTTTAATTTTGTTAATCAAGTTAGCTAGGTGGAAGATGTCCCACACATGCCACATGACAAGCTCTTAATGGAGAAATCTCTTACATAGGTAGTGGCCATGTGGCATTGTCCTATTGGAGAGGCTTTTCATAAAGTAACTTTACTCATGGCACGTTGTGATTGGTTCAGTTTTGTGAGAGTGAGGAGTGCCACATGTCAAACTCTCCTTCACCAAGAGTAGCATTTTTAGGGTTTGGTGCATGTTAGCACTTTAGGGTTTTTGGACCATTTTGGAGACACTTTACTCTATAAATAGAGGTGTCTCCCACATGTATTTTTCACTTTGATAATGTTAATGTTATATTGCCAAATTCAAATTTGAGTTATACTTCTTCTTTTAGTCACTTGCTAGAGCATCCCAAGAGACCCCTATAGCACCCTTTTCTCTAGAGTTGACCTAACCTTTCTTAGAGCACCACAAACAACCTTCATCCATCATTAAATCACCTAAAACCGAGAGCTATTTTCTCTCAGTACCACCAACTTTCACGCCTATCATTTACTTTGGTCTAACCTAGCTTGGTATCAAGAGCTTTGGTTCTACAAGAGCTAAGTTTCTTGGTCCTTACCAATGTGATTGTTTTTCATTGTGTTCATATGTTATTCTTGCTTGTCTTCATTTTCAAATCCATACATGTTGTTTTCATGGTTCTAGTTTCTTGTTTTTTTTGGAACCATTCGATTTTCACCATTAGTTTTCCATATACTAGTGTCGTTTGTGTGCTTTTGTTTTTTTTAGTCTTTCTTCATATACATGTTTCATTTTTCATGATATATTTGGTCATTTTGAATTTTTAATTCCATCCATGCTGTCTAGAGTCATGTGTAGTCCTTTTAATGTCATTTTTCCTAATTTTTTAGATTTCAAAAATCACAAAAATATATGTTCTTCTTGGTTTTCAAAATTTCCCCATACACCAACTTTCAAGTGCTTTTTCTTTACATTTTTTAGTTCGTATTTGTCATCAGACCATTAACAAATTCCTAGAGTTAAGTTTCCTTCATGTTGGTTTGTGTTTCATGCCATATTTTGATTCTAGTAGGATTTTCTTGCATTTTATGCTACTTGAACCTTTGAGATACCAAAAGTATTTTCAAAATCAAACTTGGTGTGGTATTGGTGTGTATTTTTATTGCCAGAAACGTGTAAAGAAAAGAGACAAAAAGAATAAAGTCATTGGGTAAATGAAAAGCGCAAGTGAGGATGAGAGTGAGGGAGAAGATTCCTACCCTTGTGAGGGAGATCTCCTCATGATGAGAAGAGTTCCTAAAAATTAATCTAGTCCTCAAGTCCTAACCCAAAGGGGGAACATCTTTCATACAAGATGTAATGTTTCAAACAAAACATGTTCTCTCATTGTGGCTAGTGACTCATGTTCTAATTATTGTTGCACTAGGTTGGTGGAAAAGTTAGGTCTCACAACCAAACCTGTCCAAAACCTTACAAACTTCAATGACTTAATGAAGGATGAGATTTGAATGTGGACCAACAAGTGAAGGTCAAGCTTTCTATAGGGAACTATAAGGATAAAGTTTGTCAATGGAAGAGATTTGAATGTGACATAAATCCAATGGAAGCTTGTCACAAAGAGAAGTGCACATTTTGCGAGAATAGTGTGGTCTATTTAGGTTTCATAGTGAACAAGCATGGTGTGCATGTTGATCCCACCAAAGTCCAAGCCATTTAAGATTGGTCAACTCCCCAAAATGTAGGAAAAGTTAGGAGTTTTCATGGTCTAACATCCTCTTATAGGAGTTTTGTTCTTAACTTGGAGCACAAATTCTTGGTTTTGATCACATGGGAGAGATGTAAGAACAAGATGATTTATTTTCCTCCAATTTTGTTAGTTGTCAAAAGAAAGCTCAAGGGGTTACTATGTGTCCAAGGGGTACTTGTTTAGAGAGGGTAAGTTGTGTGTGCCTCAAGGATCCTATAGGAAGCTCCTCATCAAGGAGTCACATAAGGGAGGTCTCATTGGCCATTTTGGAGTTGATAAAACTCTAAGCATTCTTCAAGAGAAATTCTATTGGCCCCACACGAGAAAAGAAGTTCAAAATAAGTGCATTGCATGCTTACAAGCCAAGGCTAAGACTATGCCTCATGGTTTATACACTCACTCCCAATTGCTCCATCCTTATGAGAAGACATTAGCGTGGATTTTATACTTGGTCTACCTAAAAGCCAAAGGGGATTTGACTCTATTTTTGTGATTGTGGATAGGTTTAGCAAGATGGCTCATTTTATACCATGTCACAAGGTAGATTATGCAAGTTATATAGCAAAACTCTTCTTTAGGGATGTGGTGAAAATCCATGGTTTACCAAGGACCATTGTATATGATAGGGATACTAAGTTCCTCAGCCATTTTTTTAAGACACTTTGGTCTAGGCTAGGAACCAAGCTTCATTTTCCACCTTTAGTCACCCCCAAACCGATGGGCAAACTGAGGTTGTGAATTAGTCTTTAGGAACCATGTTGAGGTCCCTTTTGAAAGGAAACCACAAGTCATGCGATAAGTACCTTCCCCACATTGAGTTTGTATATAATAGGGTGGTTCACAAAACTACCAAAATCTCTCCATTTGTATATGGCTTCACCCTCTAACTCCTTTAGAGTTCATACCTCTCCCAAATCCTAGTGATTTCATTCATAAGAAAGGGGTATCTAGGTCCAAATTTATGAAGAAAATACATGAGAAGGTGAAGTCTCAAATACAACACCAAACTGAGAGATACAACAGATAAAATAACAAGGGAAAAAGGAAAGTGATTTTTAAGGAAGGAGATTGGATTTGGCTCCTTTTGAGCAAAGGTAGATTTCCAAAACAAATGAAGTCGAAACTCAATTCTCGTGGTGAATGGCCTTTTCGAGTGTTTGTACCTTGTATTAAGGGTCATGTTGGTGCATATTAGGACTTTAGGATTGTTAGACCCTAAAGTCCAAGAAACTAAGTTTTGACTTATCTTCCAGTAAAATTTGTAAATGCAAAAAGTTGCAATTTTTAATTAATAACAAAACTATACAACTTAATTCTAATTTGCTTTAAAAAAATCTTAATATATTTTAAGTTTTTAAATTATATATGAATTTTCTAATTTTCAAAATAATTTAAGAAAATGTATTATATAAATTATTAAAAATGTTACTTTCTTTTGTAAAAAAAGTTAGAATACCATATTAAAATTTGTTTTCGAAAGCAATGGACTTTATGTAAGGCCCAGTTTTCTACCCTAAAGTTTTAAGGGCTACCTTTAAGCTATTGGGCCTAAGTGTTGGCCCAAAGCATAAAGCCACCCAAGTCTGACCTAATTGACTCATTCCACACTTTCAGATTTCTGCTTCCTTGGTGCTTAGAGCTCCGATACTAAACACCATTTTGTTCCTTGTTTCCAGCTCACTAATCTACCCTAGGAGCTACTATGTTCCCCTGTTCGTACCCAAGGACCCACTACTAGCTTATTTTCCAGGTACGGAAAGCTAGGGTTCACCCTCTTATCGTGATTGTTCTGCCTGTACTACTATTATATCATTTTAATATGTTTGTTGTGTTGATGTGAACCTGTGAATAGTGTTATTGAACTGTTGGTGACTTGTTATGTGTTTGTGCATGAGAGAACAGTGGTGAGCACTGGTTTTCTTGCCCAAGCGAGCATGTCTCGCCTAGGCGAGATCAACAGAGGCTCACCCAAGCTGCTTCACGCGAGCGGTCGCTCAGGCGACCCACGTCCTTTTTGAGCGAGCGAGTGTCTCACCCAAGCGAGAGGGGTCTCGCCAAAGCGAGATCCCGCGCGAAGCTACTGTTCCCTTTTTCGAGCCCTCGCCTAGGTGAAGGGGGCTCGCTTGAGCGAGACCCTTCAGCCTGAGCGAGGAGTTGGGCGAGGTAGTGTGTTGTTTGGTTGTTTATTGCTCTTGGATGATTGGTACTTGCTTGAGTATGATTGCTATGATGAAAAATATATAATAAATTTTTATGTATGAGTGTTATGATTAATGGATGGTGAATGATGGGTATGGGATAAACTTGGCATGTAAACTAAATGAGATGGTTGGTGTTAAAGTGGCATGGTATTGGCATGAATTGAAGTCCCATAACTATGGTTTGAGAGAAATGGTTGAGTATGGAACCACCGAGAAAGAAATGAAAAAGGGTGAATTATTAAACGATGGTATGTGATGTATATATGTATGTGTAATAAATCTTTATCGATTGGTCTGGTATGCTTGGTCCGTGTCAGTGCGTAATTCCTTAGAAATCCCTATGTGGGATTTTCGGGTCGTGCTCCAATGATCGAGACGTAATTCCATGTCCCCTGTTAGTGGGTGTCCATGGTGGTGCCCCATCTATATAACTTGGTAAGGATTCAAGGTAAGAATTGCATCCTGACGCTCTAAGAAGTCAGTTAGTCTCACTTAGAGCGGACTGACTCCTGTGGTGAGAGTTGCAGAGGCCTGAAACTCACTAAGGGCTAACCTTGTGCATGAGGGAATTGATTTATTGTAACACTTGTAATACATAGCTCGGGGATAAGTAGCTCGGGGGTAAGTAGAGGTATCCACCACAAGTGCAAGCATCCGCTGAATCCGACCAGGTTATATGTATCTGGATGAGTCGAGTCGTGTCTTAGTGTATTGTCTGAGAAGTCATAACATGCTTGGTTGATATGTGTATATGAGATTGCGAAAATATATCTGATTGTATGGATGAAATCTTTTGTGCTCTAGCTTACCCTACTTTTATTGTTGTGTGTTCTGCTGTGTGGTACTCTCTTTTACGATGATCATCAACTTGTTGATGCGAGCAGATGCTAGGAACACCCGTGGGCAACAAGTTGGTGGCAGTTCTGCTGCATAGTCCGCATGGACTGGACTTTAATTTCTTTAGGGCTATGACCCATGTATTGCTTTATGCTTTATTACTCTACCTTCATCTGTTAGACTTTTCAACTAGTTTTTTGTTGGCATCGTTGTGTGCCCAACTTTGTAGGGGTTGTGTTGAGGACCCTAGGACTGCGTTATTGTACTATTTATGTGTGGCGTTTCATTTAATTACGCTTATTAATTAAACGGGACGTTACATTTATGGTATCAGAGCGGTCATTCCTTAGGTTTGTGGGCTTGGATTATCCGCTTAGCTTTCTCTGTGTCTCTTTGAGTGTTTAGTTAAAATCATGTCTTATCAAGCCTAACCAAGTGATTTTCTATGTGCCAGTGAACTATGGCCCCTCATCGTAGGACCTCCCAATCATCTTAGGACAACGCACCCGATATCGCTCGAGCAATAGAAGCGATGGTAGCTGCCATGACCCAATAGAGTACGACGATGATGTAGCAGCCTAAGGCATCGATGCAGCGATAGGCAACGTCACTTGAGCAGCAACAATTGGTAATGCAGCAAATGGAAGTTGCTAGGGTAGCTGCTGAAGATGCCCGCAGACAGCATATAGAGGCCCTCCGCCAGTTGGAGGAGAACAGGACGGTACACCCGCCTTCGGTCCTGAACCATGACCTGCAGTCAGGGAGTGGAGCTTGGAAGATTTCCTAAATCATCACCGAGTGAAGTTTGATGGCAAGACTAGTCCTGACGTCGTAGACCAATGGCTGAATGACCTAGAGTGCATCTATGATGCAAATATGTGCCCTGCGGAGAACAGGTTGGCGTTCTCTGTGTATATGCTCACGGGGGAGGCGCAACATTGGTGGATCAGCACCAAATCCATCCTAAAGGAGAGAGATGAGTCGGTGACATTGGATGCTTTTAGAGAGAGATTCCTCTCTGAGTATTTTCCAGACAGCATCCGGTATGCCAAGGAGGTGGAATTCCTCAAGTTGACCCAGGGAGGGAAGACCGTGGCAGAGTACGCTGAGAGATTCAAGCATCTCAACCGCTTCTATACACTGCCAGTTGATGAGGAGTGAAGATGCCGAAAGTTCGAGAATGGTCTCCGTGGTGATATCCGTTTGATGGTGGCTCCTTTGTCCATCAAGGACTTTGCCGCTCTGGTAGAGAAGGCCAGAGTGATGAAGAAGATGAAACATGAGGTAGAAGGCCAGCGCCTACAGCAGCCACAGCAGCCTCAGAGGATTGGTGGACCATCTGGGTCCAAACCTAGGCACGAGGAGCAGAGGAGGCCATATGATAGACCCCATCATAAGCCACAAGGGTCTAGGAGTTTCCCTCCCCAGCAGGGCCGAGTACAGTGCTATATCTGTGGAGGCCCTCACTTGAGGAACGCCTGCCCGCGTATGGAGGGTTACTGCCGGTGCAACAACTGTGGCAAGGAAGGCCACTTTGGGAAGGATTGCCTCAACCTTGCTAGGGCAGTGACACGGCTTCCAGTTCAGACCCCTCACCAGCATCAGCGGAGGGACAGAGGCAACAGGCCTCAGGCGATAGGCAGGCTGTATGCTATGACAGGAGCAGAGGCGACTGGCTCAAGTAACCTGGTTATGGGTAGTTACATGATAGCTGATATGTCTTATTGTGTATTGTATGATTCTAGAGTGACACACTCATTTGTGTCAGATGCTTGCGTGAAACGTCTGGGTCTGCCGGTGTGTGAGCTATAGTGTGAGCTAGTGGTATCTACTCCGGCGTCGGGTTTGGTCAGGACATCGTCCTTATGTGCTAGGTGTCCGATGGAGGTAGAGGGACGTAGGTACAAGGTGAATCTAATCTGCCTACCTCTACAAGAATTGGAGGTAATCTTAGGGATGAATTGACTCTCTGCCAATCGCATTCTTATAGATTGCCAGGAGAAAAGATTGTTGTTTTCCGACTCAGAGGAGCCTGAGTTGGTATCTCCTCAGGGAGTGGTGAAGGAGAATCAGAGTGGCGCACGATGCTTCATAATCTTCGCCCGTATGGAGGTAGGGGAGAAGGAGGGAACATCGGTCATACCTGTGGTGCATGAGTTTGAAGACGTATTCCTGAATGAGGTACCAAGGTTGCCTCCTAGTAGAGAGGCGGAGTTCTCTGTTGATCTGGTACCAAGAACAGACCCGATGTCGATAGCCCCCTATCGCATGGCTCCGTAAGAGTTAGTGGAACTCAAGAAATAGATAGAGGAGCTGATAGAGAAGCAGTTCATCCGACCCAGCACTTCACCTTGGGGAGCACCAGTGTTGTTGGTGAAGAAAAAGGATGGGAGCTCACGCTTGTGTGTGGACTACAGGCAACTGAACAAGATGATGATCAAGAATAAGTATCCGCTCCCAAGGATTAATGACTTGATGGATCAGTTGCATGGGTCGTCAGTGTTCTTGAAGATAGATCTGCGATCGGGTTACCATCAGATCTTAGTGAAGGCTAATCATGTACAGAAGATGACCTTCAGATCCAGATATGGCCATTACGAGTATGTGGTTATGCCTTTTGGTGTAACCAACGCTCTGGCGGTGTTTATGGATTACATGAACAGAATCTTCCGGCCATTCTTGGATAAGTTTGTCGTAGTCTTCATAGACGATATCCTCGTCTATTCCAGGACTCGGGAGGAGCATGCAGAACATTTGAGATTGGTGCTTGGTGTTTTGAGGGAGAAGCAGTTGTATGCCAAGTTGTCTAAGTGTGAATTTTGGATGGACAAGGTACAATTTCTGGGCCATGTGATATCCGCTCAGGGGATTGCAGTGGACCCAGCCAAGGTCGAGGAGATGGTACAATGGGAGAGTCTGAAGTTAGCCACAGAGATCAAGAGCTTTGTGGGTTTAGCGGGCTACTATAGGAGATTTATAGAGGGATTCTCCAAGATAGTGGCGCCTCTGACACTGCTTACTCGGAAGGACCAAGCTTTCACTTGGACGGACAAGTGCGAGGAGAGCTTTCAGGAGCTAAAGAGAAGGTTGACCAGTGCTCCTATATTGGTGATTCCTGATGTTGGAAAACCCTTTGATGTTTATTGTGATGCCTCTCACCTGGGGCTTGGCTGCGTGCTAATGCAAGAAAAGAAGGCGGTGGCATATGCTTCAAGACAACTTAAGGTGCATGAGCGTAACTACCCCACTCATGACCTAGAATTGGCAGCCATAGTGTTTGCTTTGAAGATCTGGAGGCACTACCTCTGTAGTGCCCAGTTTTGGGTGTTCAACGATCATAAGAGTCTCAAGTATCTGTTTGATCAGAAGGAACTAAACATGAGGCAGAAAAGATGGATGGAATTCCTGAAGGACTACGATTTTGAACTGCTATGTCATCCGGGGAAGGCAAATGTAGTGGCTGATGCCTTGAGTAGGAAGACCGTACATGCTGCACACCTTATGATCAAGAAGGTGGAACTACTGGAGAAGTTCAGGCACATGAAGCTGCAGGTGGAGTTGGGGTATGAGTCCATTAGGTGTAGTAACCTAACCATATCTAGTGACTTCTTGACCTCGGTTAAAGAGAGGCAGTTGTTGGATGCCAGTCTGAACAGAGTCAAAGAACAACTTGGGTCAGACGAGGCTAGGAACTTTGCTCTAGGTGATGATGACATACTGAGGTTCTAGGGCAGAGTATGTATACCTGATGATGCTGAGGTAAAACAGTTGATCCTTGAGGAGGGGCATAAGAGTCGTCTTAGTCTACATCCTAGCATGACTAAGATGTACCAGGATCTTAAGGAAACTTTCTGGTGGCAGGGAATGAAGAAAGATGTTGCACAATTTGTATCCGCTTGTTTAACCTGTCAGAAGGCAAAGGTGGAACATCAAAGACCTGGCAAGATTCTACAGCCTTTGAAGATACCAGTGTAGAAATGGGACAACATCTTCATGGATTTTGTGACCCACTTGCCACAAACTTTTAGAGGGCATGATACCATCTGGGTTATAGTGGACCGATTGACTAAGAGTGCTCACTTCTCGGGGATGAACTTGAGGATGTCCATGGCTAAGTTGGCTCAACTGTACATCAAGGAAATTGTAAGACTGCATGGAGTACCTTCGAGCATAGTATCAGACAGGGATCCCCGGTTTATGTCATGGTTTTGGAAAACTTTACAAGATGCTTTGGGAACCAAGTTGGTTATGAGCTCAGCCTACCATCCACAGACTGATGGCCAATTCGAGAGGACCATCCAGTCACTTGAGGACTTATTACGGACATGTATATTGGATCACCTAGGAGCTTGGGATGAGGTGTTACCATTGATCGAGTTTACCTACAACAACAGCTTTCATGCGAGCATTGGAATGGCGCCATATGAGGCTCTTTATGGTAGGAAGTGTAGGACTCCCCTATGTTGGTATCAGGATGGGGAAGCAGTACTTATGGGACCGGAGTTGCTAGAGCAGACAATTGAGAAAGTCAGGATGGTGAGAGATAGGATGCAGGCCTCCTAGAGTAGGCAGAAGGCTTATGCAGACCGCAGGAGGAGACCCTTAGAGTTCGCGATCGGCGATCATGTGTTCTTAAGGGTGACCCAAACCACTGGTATGGGAAGGGCTCTCCGCTCAAGGAAGCTCTCTCCTAAGTTCCTTGGCCCCTATCAGATCACGAGAAGGATTGGGCCGGTGGCTTATGAGATAGCTTTACCCCCTCAGTTGTCAAACCTTCATCCAGTGTTTCATGTGTCACAGTTGAGGAAGTATGTGTTCGATCCGGCTCATGTGTTGGAAGCCGAAGATATACAGACCAGAGAGGATCTTACTGTGGAAGTGCCACCCATCGCTTTAGAAGATAGCAAAGTGGAGGAACGTCGAGGGAAAGCAGTCAGCCTTGTCAAAGTCATCTGGGACTAGAGGACATGTGACTCGACTTGGGAGTTAGAGGAGGACATGAGGAAATCACACCCGCATCTTTTTACCTGGTAAGTTTTCATTTTCGATGACAAAAATTTTTCTTACTGGGGAGAATGTAAGGCCCAATTTTCTGCCCTAAAGTTTTAAGGGTTGCCTTTAAGCTATTGGGCCTAAGGGCTGACCCAAAGGATAAAGCCACCCAAGTCTGACCTAATTGACTCATTCCACACTTTCAGATTTCTGCTTCCTTGGTGCTTAGAGTCACAACCGTCTTCTCTGTTAGGGTTCCACAGTACATTCAGTTCGCGTTTAGCTTGACCCCGTTCTTAGCTCATGTAAGTATTCCCAACCCCTAACTTTTAGTCTCTGGCCCTATTTCCGTGGGTAGTGTTAGAGCTCCGATACTAAACACCCTTTTGTTCCTTGTTTCCAGCTCGCTAATCTACCCTAAGAGTTGCTGTGTTCCCCTGTTCGTACCCAAGGACCCATTGCTAGCTTGTTTTCCAGGTACGGGAAATTAGGGTTTACCCTTTTATCGTGATTGCTCTGCTTGTGCTACTACTATATCATTTTAATATGCTTGGTGTGTTTATGTGAACCTGTGAATAGCATTATTGAACTGTTGGTGACTTGTTGTGTGTTTGTGCACGAGAGAACAGTGGTGAGCACTGGTTTTCTTGTTCAAGCGAGCATGTCTCGCCTAGGCGAGATCAACAGAGGCTCGCCCAAGCTGCTTCACGCGAGCGGTCGCTCAGGCGACCCACGTCTTTTTTGAGCGAGCGAGTGTCTCGCCCAAGCGAGAGGGGTCTCGTCTAAGCGAGATCCCGTGCAAAGCTACTGTTCCCTTTTTCAAGCCCTCGTCTAAGCAAAGGGGGCTCGGCTGAGCAAAGACCCTTCAGCCTGAGCGAGGAGTTGGGCGAGGCAGTGTGCTGTTTGGTTGTTTATTGCTCTTGGATGAGTGGTACTTGCTTGGGTATGATTGCTATGATGAAAAATATATAATAAACTACTATGTATGAGTGTTATGATTCATGGATGGTGAATGATGGGTATGGTATAAACTTGGCATGTAAACTAAATGAGATGGTTGGTGTTAAAGTGGCATGGTATTGGCATGAACTGAAGTCCCATAACTATGGTTTGAGAGAAATGGTTGAGTATGGAACCACCGAGAAAGAAATGAAAAAGGGTGAATTATCAAGAGATGGTATGTGATGTATATATGTATGTGTAATAAATATTTATCGATTGGTCTGGTATGCTTGGTCTGTGTCAGTGCGTAATTCCTTGGAAATCCCTAGGTGGGATTTCCGAGTCGTGCTCCAGTGGTCGAGACGTAATTTCATGGCCCCTGTTAGTGGGTGTCCATGGTGGTGCCCCATCTATATAACTTGGTAAGGATTCAAGATAAGGATTGCATCCTGGCACTCTAAGGATTCAGTTAGTCTCACTTAGAGCGGACTAACTCCTGTGGTGAGAGTAGCAGGAGGCCTGAAACTCACTAAGGGCTAACCTTTTGCGAGAGGGAATTGATTCATTGTAACACTTGTAATACATAGCTCGGGGGTGAGCAAAGGTATCCACCACAAGTGCAAGCATTCGCTGAATCCGACTAGGTTATATGTATCCGGATGAGTCGAGTCATGTCTTAGTGTATTGTCTGAGAAGTCATAACATGCTTGGTTGATATGTGTATATGGGATTGCGAAAATATATCTGATTGTATGGATGAAATCTTTTGTGCTCTAGCTTACCCTACTTTTATTGTTGTGTGGTACTTTCTTTTGCAATGATCATCAACTTGTTGATGTGAGAAGATGCGAGGAACACTCGTGGGCAACAGAGAGGTGACGGTTCCGTTGTATAGTCCACTTGGACTGGACTTTAATTTCTTTAGGGCTATGGCCCATGTATTGCTTTATGCTTTACTACTCTACCTTCATCTATTAGACTTTTCAACTGGTTTTCTGTTGGCATCGTGGTGTGCCCAACTTTGTAGGGGTTGTGTTGAGGACCCCAGGACTGCGCTGTTGTACTATTTGTGTATGGCGTTTCATTTAATTACGCTTATTAGTTAAATGGGACGTTACACTTTACAACCTTGATAACCCTGTTGTTGATTCTTTTTACTGTTCCCTTTGTTTTCTCATTAATACTTTATAATGTTTGGCACCAATGAATCAAGAAAACATAATTTCTTCTTGTTTACACTTATAATATATTACGATTTGAAAGTTCAAGTATGAATAGAAAATTTCGTATTGAGCAAAAATGAAAAAAATTTAGTATATGAAAAAAAATGCTCTTAAACATTAAGTTTTAAATTTTATGTTAAAAGTGATGTTCGTTTCTTGTATAACCAACTCAAACTTCAGAGATGGTCAATCTTTTCAATTGTTTATCCCAACAAAAAAAATTTATAACTCTAGTATCAAAGTCGAGTCGAAGATTTGTTTTGGTGTCCAATTGTAATAAGATCTAACCATAGTTAGGATTAATGGAAATATGTTGAGATAAATGGATAGGATAAGTATGCACTCTTACGATAGAGACCTGTGATAAAATCTACCTCATTCTTGAAAAATCTTTAAGAATTTATGTATGAGTTGACACAATCTTCATTCTTTGTTACCAGTTATGAAAATGAAATGCACTATGTTGTTGCCTAATATACATAAAGCTTCCTCAAGTAGAATGGTTAAAAACTTTTAATTAGTAATATATCCCATTATGTTTTGCATTTGATTAACCAAATTAATATTTGAGGAATACTTTTTTTTTATATAATTACATTTGTGGGACTTCCTAATACTTTATTTCTGCAGCTCTATCAAAAAAAAAAAAAAAACAAAATGATGAGAGAAAGTGAAAGAGAGCAATCTAATGTTGTCCTTCAACATATACAGCTAGTGTTAAATCCAACAGCATTTCCAAATTGGGGAATAAAGCACAGCTCAATCAATAGCCCAAGTTAAATGAAAAAAAAAAATCGAATAAGAATAGAGAAATTTAAATTACTACTTTATTGTATATGTAAACTATATAAGTTTGTTGAGTGTGATGTTTACAGTGAAAAAGAAAAAACTTGACAAGAACTTGATGTAAAAGTCAACTTTCTTGGTCTTGAGAGATCCTCAACCATGGAAACAAGCTCCACCAAGGCTCTACACAGTTGATACAGCTGAAGCATGCTGGTTAATGTCACTGTGATTATGTTGATAATACAAGTATTATGTCTTGTCTTGCATTAGAAGGACCTGGGTAGCTTCTCACTGTATTCAACTATGGCTGATGGAGGAAGTAGGCCAGAGCATATCTCATGCACTGTTGAGAAGAGAGGAAACAACTCTAGCCACCCACGATGGCTTAGAACCTCATAAACCTCACTCGCAGTTGAGACACCCTTGGTGCAACAAAGTTAGATCAATAAGAAATATCAAGATTAACAACATGAAAACCACTAGTGGTTGCACATTTTTCCTGCTATAATACAAGTTTGGTGTCTTTGCTTTGTGGTAGCAAAAAGTCTCCAATGGTATCAAAATTTAAACTGGGTTTGCTTGTTTTTAAGTCTACAATTTTGGATGAAGAAGAACATGTTATGGTAGATATATCCATCCAATGATGCATTTTGTGATTGTATATGAGATTACAAGTAATTAAGTAGTAGAGAGTAAGGTATTTTAAAATAAGGCTTAATTAGTAATTTGATCCCTAAAACTTTGGTCTCTATTTTTTTTACTCAATTGAGGTTCAATATTTTATAAATAGTCAATTTGGTCTCTTCTGTTAAATTAGTGTTAATAACGTTTGAAATATATCACATGTCAAAATTTAAAAGATAGCATGTGTCAAATTAAAAAGTCTTAAGGTAGAAGATGACACTGATTTTGACACGTAATACCTTTTAAACGACATTAGCACTAATTTAACAAAAGGCAAACATATCGGGACTTAATAGAGTTAAAAGAAAAACATAGGAATTAAAGTTAATCATACGACTAAATATAGGGAGGAAATTACTAATTAAACCTTAAAATAATTTTTTCTATTGTACTGCTTTCTCAAGTTAAAATCAACCCATGTATCTCATTTTTAGAGAAGTTAGATGAGAGGGCCTTTAGAAATTACAATGCATAAGTTCAAATCAATTCATTTTACCTTCTTGTTTATTATTTCCTTCTTAAAAGTTTTCCAAAAAAGGACCTATATATAGAACTATTTGTCAAGCCAAGTATCATAACATACCTGTAATTTCTGGCCTTGTAGCATTTCTGCTTCAAGCTCATCAAAAGACCTGCATAAAATTATGAAACATAAAACACACTCAGCCATTTTCATTCCCTCAATCTACAAATATGGACAAAAGACACAAAAACACAAACCAACCTCTTCCCTCCATTTCTTGCATATGCCTCAGCAACTTTTCTATTTCTTCCACCCACTGCCATAGATAATATTGTTTTTCATAAGACAAGCAGTGAAAAATAGGGTGAAATTAGTTTAGCTTCCTTACAGCATGTTGTGATAAGATCAGCTACTCCACAGCTCTCAAAAAATGTGCTGTCCTTAACAGATGGAAACAACAACTTCGAAAATGCCTTCATTTCTCTAAGACCAAGTCTCATGATTGCAGCCTAAACACATGTAGAAAACCAAATCAAAGGCACAAAAGTTACTTTTTCTGTCCTTTTGGTAACCTTCTGATCACAAAATCTTTTAAACTTACTTTTGTATTATTTCCCATCTCCAGTCCATCAACAAAACCTGTCCCATTTGTGTGTCATTCCTTGATTGTTCACAAAAATAGAAAAAAAAAGGGAGATAATAACAAAGTGCATATACACTACAAGAAACCTGCTGCTATGGCCACAACATTTTTCAAAGTTCCACACAATTCAACTCCTTCAACATCTTGAGCCTGTTTTCCCATAGAATAAAAAATTTGTAAGCACCAATAATATCTCAACAACAGCAACAACAAACCCTTATTTAAATCAAGTGAGGTTGGCTATATAGATCAAATGATGTTAAACCATGAGATCAAAGAATTCAGTTCAAGGCTGCATAATATCTCAGTGTTACCCATGACCACAATAATCAAATTTGGCTTCTCTGCTGGGTATTTTTGTACTGCTCCTCTATTGTGCCTTCAAAATACACTTATTTGCATTGAATTTGATGTTTTAAAATGTATTATAAAGATTTCTAAAGTACCAACATGAGTGTATTGTTAATGCTCAGCACAGGATAACACCAAAAAATCCAGGAAAGAATCTGGCCTCATAATATTTCCTTAGTATTTGCTACAAGTTACTTTAAAGAGCAAATTCCTCAGTTGAATTAAGTTTGATGATCATTTGTTAAAGGATGTGATGTACTCACAGCTGTCACAATGAAATATGGAGTATAGAACAACTGGACCCATCTCTCAGCAACTTCTCTGTTGTTCCTGTATCCAACAGTTGCTTCACTAAACTTCTCCACAGCTATCTGCATAAACATTAATAATAGCTATATAAAAACCAAATATAATGAGTAGAAAACTATGAAAAAGAAGAGAAACTGTAATTCCTTCTAACTACCTCATTTGCTATGTTGGCACCCATTAAAACAGAACAATTGATTCCCAGTTGCTGGGAGATGAGAGTAGAGATCATGCATGGCCCTTCCATCTTGACCTCCATCCCTTTAACAAGGGAAATAGCCTCAGCATCTTCCCTTATTTTCCCAACAAGCCTTTTGCATATTCCTTCCACAAATTGATGTGGAGTCACAAATACTAACATGTTGGAATCCCTCACTGCTCAATTTACCCCAAAGTAAAAAGTGAAAATCTTTTAATCCTTGTGGTGTTTTGCATCCTTTTCATCATTCCAAAGTTTGGTTCTTTGGGTGTGAAGTTTTGATTATTATATACTCAATCACGGTGAAAAAAAAATAAGAAGCAAATAGTTTATGCACAGATAGTGTAAAGAAGTATTAAATTGTCATCTAATCACAAACATTTTGGTTAGGTAAGATATATGACTTTTACAATAACTACAATCATATCAATGATGAAATTTCTCAATGGGTTGACAGAGTAAATTTTTTTACACTGAATGTGCATAGGAATTAAACTCATAAATAAATAAACGAACAAAACCAATACCTGCATTTTCAAGGTCTGGATCTGCAACAACATTTTGGCCAAGTTTGATTCCAGGGAGATATTTAACATTTTCCTGCCAAAATAAACAGTGATGTTCAATTTCCTTTTTGGTACTGTCATAATAATAATAATAATAAATTGGACATTCAAGGAAAGTGAAATGAATAGAGTTCTTACATTGGTTCGATTGATGACATCTGTGAGCTTCTCACCACTCGGTAATGTCTCTTCATACACCCACATCCTCACTTCATCTGAATTTCATCAAAAATTCGAAATTTAAGATTCTAATATTGTTTGAGGATACAAGCAACAGTAAAAGCCTTATCCAATCACATATTTGAGCACAAAACATTCCACACAAATGCACCAGTACGAAATCAAGTAATGCACTGAATTAGTCCATGACATTACGAATCATAGAAAGCATCAAATGTAAGACACGTTGTTCCTCAATTGTTTTAGGCTTTTGTCTTTCAATTAGGTCACGTCCTCATGATTCCATTGAATTAGAACACCGGCACCAAAATCCCACAACAGGGAACTAAAAATAGAATCAAACATTTATTCTCTTTCATAATTTAAGTCTAAAATAGCACTCATTCAATAACCTCAATAACATTCAATAAAATCACTTCCTTGAAACTTGAGGGAGTAAATCAACCCTTTCTGTAGTTTTGGAAATCGATTTGACATTTGACGCATGAACACTTCATGCAAAGCGATAAAGAGTCTCACGAGAATACTGAAAGAGTAAGAAAAATTACCATGGAAGGAGGCAAGCCTGAGGGTGTTGGAGGCAATGAGCTTAGCAGCAACACTGCCCCAGTTGCCACTTCCAATAACAGTGACTTTGGATCTGTGTGTGACATCATTGAGACCGTTAAAGAAGTTGTTGTTGTGTGGCAGAGATTGTTCCTCTTGCAGAACCTGGGCTTCCAAGGCTGGAGCCATGAAGAAGAAGAAGAGAAAGAGAAGAATGGAAGGTAATGCAGAAGGGTTATGGAAGCAGTGGAACAGTGAAGATGAAGAGAGGGTAAAGGGAAGAGGAAGAGAGTGAATATAAGAAGGGAAAGAAAAGGGTAATGGGGGCGGAGATGGCACACCAATTTCGTGACAAACTATGTTTCAAACGTTAAATCTGTCGATCCCATCTATGTTTGCAACGTGTTTGTTGCTGCTACAGTGGGACCACTTTCTGAGTCTATCCATGCACACCTGTTCCAGATTTTCTTCACTTCCTTCCGGTCACTAATAACCATTTCAAAACACATGTACCAGTTAATTTACTTTATGCTAAAATAGATTTTTGTTTTTTTATTTGTCCGTATTTTTTAAATTCAGTTTACTTCTTGTTTTTAAATTTAAATTAATCTTTTATATTTCTAATCTAACTCAAAAAAAACAAAAAAAAATCTTAACAGAATAACACTAATAAAAATTACCTGCTAGTATTTTGGGCCAATGATTACCCAATTAAAACGGCCTTTTACATTTTAAACCCTCACAATTTCTGGGGGCTTTCCTCCCGCACCCCATATTATTCTTCATGCACCCCAACCTAAGCAAAATGCCACAACTAGCCTTTGATTATAACTAAGGTTTTCATAACTTTCATCTCCTACACCGCACCTCCAAATCGTTCCCACCAACTCAAAAAAATTTGTTTATGTAGATATCTGCGAATAAAATTCACAACGGGTAAAAAATGAATATTATAAATAAATATACCTGCGAGTAACCATAACAACAAAAATAATTTTTACTAGAGGTTATTTATGGTATTTTCGGGGGTTTTAACCCCGCTAAGAGAGTTACCAACGGTTTGTTTTTCTCCTAGAAAAACTAATATCGTTAATTGATTACCGACGATTTTGACTAATCCTTATTAAAGTAGTACTTACCCATGATTTTCAAACCCCTGGTATTTACCGATGGTTTGAAACTCCCTGGTACTTACCGACGATTTGAAACCCCTAGTATTTAGTTGTGATTGTAGAACCCTTAGTAATTACCGATGGTTTTAAAACCCATGGTATTTACTCGCAATTTTAAAACCATTGGTAATTACCGACGGTTTTAAAATCGTTTTTAAAACTCTTAGTAATTACCGACAATTTTAAAACCCCTGATATTTACCTACAGTTTTGAAACCCCTGGTAATTATTAGCGGTTTTTAAATCCTTTATATTGTATAATAGTATTGAAAGTCCCTTTTTCACCCCTACAATGCAATTCATTATATATTCATGTTTTTACTTATTTTTCAAATTCTCTTAATTTTATTTGTTAGACCTTTTGAAAATATAATTCATAAAACATATGATAAGTAAAAATTCTAACATTTGGGTATTTGTTTATAATTAGATATAACATTCATAAAAGCAAGGAACATAGTCGATAAGTTCAAATTGAATAATAAAGTTTAAACATTCAAACTAATGAAATATTACAATATCTTTGTTCTAATTGTTATATATTCTAATAAGATTCTTCAACTATAAATCTTGATCTGAGTCATTTGTTTCCCCATTAGGTGTTGGCAAAAAGAAGGAAGTTGAGTGATTTTGAATGATGATCAAGCACTAATGAAGACAAAATGTTCAATTATGCAAATATTATCTTGTAAAATAAAATAAGTGTATTGTAGAATAGTTTAATTAAACTTAGAATCAGCAGCATGACATTCGTCTTTCTAGAAGGTTTCTTATTTTTAGAAAAATTACAGTGATAATCGATTATCACTATTGATAATCGATTATCACTATTGATAATCGATTATCTGTGCAGAACTTGTATTTTTTGAAAACCTACTGGAATAATCGATTATCTCCTGAAATAATCGATTATCCTGTTCAAAATTTGCTTTTTAGGAAACCTACTGGAATAATCGATTATCCTTAGTGATAATCGATTATCCTTGGCAGTTGGAACATAACGATTCAGTTTTTAACTTAAATTTCGAAAATCTACTGGAATAATCGATTATCCTTAGTGATAATCGATTATCCTTGGCAGTTGGAACATAACGGCTCAATTTTTAACCTAATTTTTGAAAACTCTATTTAAGGAACTTTAGCTCAACTTCAAACATACCTTTTTAAGATTCAGAGTTCTTTGGCTGTGACTGCAAAGTGTTGCTCTGTGAGATTCTTAAAGAAAGCTTTGAAAAACCTAGTGTGAGTGAGTGATAACTTTTTCTAAGTGAGTTCTTAGAAGATTGAGTGATGTGTTGTTGCTAGGAAAGCTGGTCATCCTCTGTGAGATTCAGGGGGAGTTATGTTCATCTCTTGTGGTTATTCAAGAGAGGTGTTTTCTAATCTTTACTCTTATATAATCTGTTGTAATTTGATTATTATAGTGATTGAGTTAATCTCTTTGTTTAAGAGATTAGCAACTGGACATAGGGTCTTTTGATCTGAACCAGTATAAATATCAGTGTGCATCTTCCCCTTAAACTCCTTATTTATCTGCACTTGCATTTAAGGTAACTATTATTTTAAGTTAATTAATTAAATTTTGAGAAAATTTTTAAAAACTGTCAAGATTTTTAAAAATCCAATTCACCCCCCTCTTGATTTTTGACCATTGTTTAGTCATTCCGCTGCGCGATACCAACAATTGGTATCCGAGCTTGCTTTGATAGTTACTCAAATTCTTCGAAAATGGTAGGGTCAAATCAAACTTTGTTGAAGGTGCGTCTATCAATAGACCTCCACTTTTCACAGGTGAAAACTATCCTTTTTGGAAAGTCAGAATACAAATATTTTTAGAATCAGTTGATAGGGGTATTTGGGATGCTGTTTTGAATGGACCATTTGTGCCTATTAACGTTGTTAATGAAGTGCAGGAACCAAAGCCTTTTGCTCAATGGACTGCTGATGAAAACAGGCGAGCTCAATATGACGTTAAAGCCAGAAACATTATATCATCTGCTCTAACTCTTGATGAATTCTACAGAATTTCTGTCTGCACCAGTGCACGTGAGATGTGGGAAATCCTTCGAGTGACTCATGAAGGAACTGACGATGTCAAACGGGCTAGAAAGAACTCCTTGATACAAGAATATGAGATGTTTCGAATGCAGCAGGGAGAAACCATCTACGATGTGC
>Ga0214544_1004037_pt1 | contig 29787 bp, 13 predicted proteins | sample CNSS3metaG_FD_160074 | JGI IMG/M metagenome (GOLD analysis project Ga0214544, IMG submission 160074) | Root nodule microbial communities from cowpea collected in UCLA plant growth center, Los Angeles, California, USA - CNSS3 | ecosystem: Host-associated > Plants > Roots > Nodule | place: USA...
ATATTAATATTTAATAATACAGTGTATATATATATATATATATATATATATATATATTTTTTTTTTTTTATTTTCAAGAATCTATGAGAAGCAACTATCAAAGAACAACAATAATATATCACTACAATCATGAATAAAGACACCAAAATTTTGAATGTGAAAAACTCCTCAAAGTAAGAATAAAAGTCACGAGTCTTCCATATCTAAGAAATAGTTTCACTATGATCAACAATAGTACAAGTAAGTCTTAGTTAACAACACAAATTAGTGCTAACACATAACCAAATAGCAAAGCAATAAAGCTTTGAAAAAAGAGAAGAATGAAAAACCTATAAAACATGACTGTAGTGTGAAATTAATTTATCCCAACTCGGATCTCATATCGACGATCCAACCAGTCAAAATAAAGAATAATGTGTTCCAAACCTACTTTAAAATTTTCAGCACAATCTAACGGTGAACGAAACCGCAATGCTAATTTTACAATGGAATTTTATTGAAAAATGTGAATAGAATTTTTCATCGTCCTTCCTTTTACTGTGTGCTAAGGTTCTTAGTGGATTTTGACTCTATTTTTTCTATCTCACTTTTTAAACCCTAAATTCTAAATCCTAAACCCTCTCTCCACAAATGAGACATGTGCTTTTCAAATTTTGTTGTGTTTTGTGGAGTCAAAACTTGACAAGTTTACTTAACTATTTTTATCATCTTTAATTTAAATTTCTTCTGCATCTAACCCACATGCCAACATTATCATTTCATCTTTTAGAAATCCATCCCATAGAATAAAAATTTCATCTATTAAAAATCCCCTTTTAAGAGTTTTACATATCTACCCATTCTAGAACCAAAAATCCTTTTACTTTTAAACATATATTAACACGATGATAAAGTCTAATTAATGATATTTTGCCCATTTTATTTTTAGCTACATAAATTAACACTAGCATAATTCAACCACTTTATTTTATTTTAATGAATATAAAAACAATCTATTCGTGTTAATCTAAATATATTTTAAATCCAATTAGAACATATCATATTAGAGAGTAAAATGAAATAAATTATATTTATTTTATAGATTTTTTTTCTCTTATTTTACTTGTGATTTTGCCACCAATCTGGGTAGAGTCGATTGAAAAAAAATATCCTCTTAACTTGTTTTATACATATTGCAATTTTATTATATTTATTTATTTTATTGTAACTACCTAATTTTTGAGTAGCTTAATCATTAAGATTATAAAATTTTACTTTGAGGATAGACATTGCAAGTAAGGGAAACTATTTATGTTTTTAATAGAATTATGGGATAAATGATCTAGATTTGAAGGTGATGTAGTCACAATATTTCGAGTTGTGTGCAAGGTTATGTGTTGTTTGAACTTATTTTTAATGTTTGTGATAAAATTTGTATAATTAAATGAATTAAATTTGTTGTAAGTTGTCATTTGTGTGTTATATTACTACTTTTGAGACAAACTAGTTTGAGTTGTGATTATTTATAATAAGACTTAAGTACTCCCATGGTCCCTAGTTTGTTTGAAAAGTTTCAAGTGCGTCCTCACTTATATTTTTGTTTCAATTGAATCTCAAATTTTGTTAAAACGCTTCAATCAGATTCATTCCATTAGATTTGTAAAAAATGACGTTAAGAGGGTGGTGGTGTGGCAAAAGGTAGCGGATATGTGTCAAAAATTTTAAATTTGATGTGCAAATGCAACTATCTACATGTCAAGTTTGACCTTTTTAGGAAGAAGATGATGTTTGCCCTGATGAATGGTGTGGGTTGTCCATCATGTGTCTTCTCCTTCCCAATTGTTGGTTGTTGAAGTCTAGTCCTTTCCATTTCTTGGTTATTGAAGTATGTTATGTCTCGCGGTTAGTCGTGTTCATCTTGTTCATGAGGAATAAAAAACCACAACGTCTCCTCTCATGGTAGTGGGTATAGGGGAATGGGTGTAACACTAATTTGCCACTATGGGAAGGTTGCAATGTTGAGAATTGTTAGAACTGTTAAGAATGGCATGACATAATTTTAGGGTTGCCCTAACTACAAGGTGAGATTTATGGATTTTTTTTTTGTTTGGTTTATGATTTCAAAAATAAAAGTTGTTGATGGTAACAAATTCTGATTGTTTTTTGTTTTATTTTTAAGAGCATAGTGGAAGTGAAGATTTTAAAAGATGCAATTACTTTAAATGATGTGGTGAATATAATGGGGATGAAAATGATGTTACTATTGTGAGAAAAATAAAGAAGACATATAATCTAGAGAAATCCCTTAAAGTTGTTGAAAAATGGATGAAGTTGTTAACCGAGATTATGTGTTTTGTTGGTTTGATTGACATAATCTTTGTGTCAATGTTGTTGAAAATTCCATGACATGATATGTAAAAGTTAGATGGGTTGTAATTAGCATGGTATGTACACTAGTGGAAAAAGAAGAATTAATGACGACTTATTATGACAAGTGTAGTCCACTTGTCATAATAAGTTGACCAGTAACATTTTTGTAATAAAAGTAATAGTTATTATGACGCATAAACAAGAATAAATTATAGGGCATACCATTTATTGGTTTGATATAAAAGTACATGTTTAACACAATTCAACCCCACCAAGGTCTTCAATTAACCACTCAAAGAACAAATTCCATGTTTCCTTGTTCTTAACTTTAACAACAACATATGCCAAAGGCAACATATGGTCATTACCATCTCTTCCAATTATAGGTCGACATAACATAAAACTGTCTCTGCATGCCTTCAAACATACATACAATATCATGAATATTGGGTTACCTTTATTTTCTTCAACATTAGAACCAAGATTTGATTTCAACAACTCATTTGCATAGTCACATATTATTTTGTACTATTCTTGAAATGAACTATCAGCATGGATGGATGCCATTGTTTTTGCCCTAAAAGCAATAAACCTAAAGACACCAATGTTCCATTTCCTACCAACTTTGTTACGAATGTCTGTCATCTTGATATTTTGATCTTCTCTTATTGTCTTCTCTACCTTCCCACTTAACCACTTTAAATTCATTAAACTAACATCACATATAACTACATAACTACAATAAGCATACCACTGACATTTGCCTTTTGCCTCCAAGCATTTCACCCTCACTCTCCATTTATCATTCTTAAGAAATTCAAACTTTTCCCATTTTGCACATTATATGTTCTTGTTGCTTGAATAAATTCTTCCTTTTATATGAAGTATGTTCCAACTTCCCATTTATAGTCATCCAGAGTTTTGAGCATTGAAAATGTCTCAAAGTGTCCACAACTATTTCTATATTCACCCATTGATTCATTATCTTCATCATTGTCCAAAATTTCAAATTCTCATTGTCAAATTGTCCTCTAGAATATATGTTGTATTGGACATTTTCATCATCAACTATGGCCTTTGACTTTCGAGTGGATGACTAAGATGGTTCAGTCACATATTCTTCATCAATTCCAACTTCAACTTTCAAATTATCTTTTCATAAATTATATTCCATTACATCAAAAATCAACTAATCATTCTTCACTGAAAACGTTACTCCAACTAGCATCATCAAAGTCAGCCTCACCCTCCTTTCCACCGCTCAAACTCACCTCACCCTCATCCTCATCTTCACTTTTATCAATATTTTATTTATTTATCTATATATATATATATATTATATTTATTTATTATTAATAATTTGTTTGAATATATTGTTTTGGGTGTTTATAATATAATATTAAGAGCGGTTTTAAACATTGAATATTTACTTTGATGATCAAACCGTTTTTAATATTTGCTACCTTTAATTTTTTTATGTAACTGAATTAAATAGTATTTAAGTTTGTAAAATAGATTTATTTAGTAATCAACAAGTCAATTAATTTAAATAAAATGTTTTTAAAATAAATAAATACTAACCTTGAAAAGTTAATAAAGTCTAATTATTTTAAAATCATGTAGGTTTCTAATAATTAAATTTTAATAATCCAAAAAATATATAAATTTCATTTATATAATGAAACCTACATGATTATATACCGGGTTAACTCTATAAAACATTTTTAATCAATTAGTAGTGAAAATTAATATATATACATAAACATATATATTTTATAACCGATGCAAACTATTAAATTTAGAATAATAAATACTGTAAACAGACAAACATATTCTGGTAGACTTTCAATTCTCAACTTTCCTAAAATTTAAATAAATAAAAAAATGAAAAATGAGTTAAAAGTTGAGATGGTCTCCATCAGAAAACATCATGGGTAACAAGAAGGAAGCAAAAGACAACGGGCTACCTTCAAATATTTCTGCGAACTAGCACATTCCTGCCACGTCATCGATCCGAGTGACCTTCCGCATAATATATCATCAGCCGTCGGATAATCATCTTTTGCGATATTCCTAACCGTCCATTTTCTAAAAAAGATGAACAAAGGAGAGTTGTAAAAGAGGCATGAAATTTTTTCCTTTATCTTTTTAATTAAATTTCTTTCCAATTTTTAATTTGTTTATCTTCCTTTAAATTCAATCCTCAGATCTTTGCAAGAGTCATCCATATCATACTCTTCACTTTCCTTTAAATTTTTTTAACCATCCTCTGTTAAAGTTTGCAGATTTTTGGTGGGGTTGGTTCAGGGTACTGTGCAAGCTTTTCAACATCTTCACAACCGGCAGCATCAATGGCCACTGAAGAGGTTAATAAACCTCAGTCACTTCCTCCATACCCCGAGGTAAAATTTTACACCAAAATTCAGATTCTATTTTTGAGTTTTTTCTTACCATAATCAAATTTTCGAACAAATATCTTAACAAACCCGGTAGATTTCTCACTGATCTAACTGATCTGTACATTTTAACCGACTTGGGTTTCTTGTTTTGTCTACCATGCTCGATTTTTGGCACTTTTGGGAAAGAAGTTAAGAGTTTTGAGGAACTTAACAAATCAGGAAAAAAGGGTTTTAATATATCTGGTCTCGAATGATTGTTTTGTATTCTTGCGAACTCACGACACGAGCCGTGATTTTCAGATAGAGACTTCGTTTTTATGGCAATTGTATTTTTTTTAACCTTGGGAGGTTTTGATTTTCTTGATGTAGCTGATACTGAAAGCGCTTGAAGCTCTGAATGAACCAAGTGGATCCAGCAAATCAGCAATATCAAAGTACATAGAATCGACCTATGGTGAGTTACCAGACTCAACCGTTTTGGGGAATCAACTGAACAAGATGAAAGATAGTGGAGAACTTGTGTTCAGTAAGAACAACTACCTAAAAGCTGACCCAAGTGCCCCACCAAAGAGGGGCCGTGGAAGGCCACCGAAGGCAAAAGCCCCAGTGCCACCAGGCACCGTCGTGTCCCCGCCGCGGCCAAGGGGTCGTCCACCAAAGGACCCAAATGCCCCTCCGAAGTCCCCAAAGCCCAAGCCCACCCCTGGAAGTGGCAGGCCGAGGGGCAGGCCAAAGAAAATTCCTCGATCTCCGGCAGCGGCGTCGGTGTCGCCGGCCGCCGTCTCGAGCGGAAGGCCCAGGGGCAGGCCTCCTAAGGTGAAGCCTCAGTTGACAGAAGTGAGTGTTGAGTTATAGAATTGTTTGTTTATTTGGGTGGCAAATGTAGTGTTCCTACTCTGTATAAGTGGTGGGTGTGATGTTAGATTCTGTGTTGATGTAATCTCGTTGTAAAATTATGTAGTGGTAGCTGACTTACTACGAGGCTTTCTTGTTTGTTTTCCTTTCTAATTATCAAAGAGAACAGTGACTTGGACTAATTCTTATCTTGTGTTGTCAGACATTAATTTTTAGTTCATTATCCTCGGTGGATCTCACCAAAATTTCAATGGAAAATTGTGAAAGAAACTAAAATTTATAATAGGTATTTTTGAAAACTAGGTTTTATATGTATGATTTTAAACAAGGGAATGGAGAGGGTAACAGGGTCCCCAGAGTGATGATGTAATAAATTTGACTCTATGCTTGATATCTGGCACCAACCTATGGAGAACCACCTCGTACGACACAATCTATATTCCCATGTCTGTGTTGATAAGACATCTCCAGTGTTGTGTGAAGTCGTTGTTGTTTCCTTGAGGGGGGTAATAGGCTGGCATGGTTTGACCACTAGGCTAGTGCGTGTTATCTCTCCATCAGCTTAACTGTCAGAGTGACATAAATTTCAAATATCAGCAATGTAATTGATCTGCTTAGTCACACATTTTGCAATTAAAACTTAGGGTTTTGATAGGCCTAATCCAGTTAAGGTTGAATGTTATGGTTTTATTACTATTTTTATTGTTATAGTTAATTGTGTTCTTTTACAAGCTTTTATAGGATTGGTTTGTGTTTTGTGTTATGTTTTGGATGTGATACAGTTTCATCTCTTAACCTGCCAGGTCGAGTGGTAGCTACAATTTTTGAGTTATGAGACTATATGTTATATTCATATACGAATTCGATGCCAAGTACTATTTCTTGAATTGTCTTTATATTCGATTACAAAAAATAATGATAAGTTGATCATTTAAACGAATCATTTATTTGTATGTACGTTTTTTTGTGAGTAATATTTTACAGGGAATGATTATTTTTAACGAATGAATTTTGTGAGGATGTACTTATTTAAAAAAATTTAATTAGAGACGTGTCTATAAGATAAATTTAAATATTTTTTATATATAAATATCATCAAACTTTTATTTATATATTTAAAACAATTTTATTATATGTAAATTCATACATAATTGAAAATTAGTATCATACGAATTTCTTTCGATTTCTTTTTCTTTAAATAACATCATGAACTTCATCGAGATATCATCTCACAACTTATCCTATTTTTGTTGCAACATCACATTTATTATATAGCACGTCATATACCTATATAATGTTAATATAAATTTTGAAAGAAATTTAATATATATGTTATCTGGCTCTATAGTTTATACGTACAATTTTTTCAATTGTGCCAATAAATTTGTTAACATCTACCCATTATTGTGATGTGCTACAATAATTTAGGAAAATGCTATTTCACTGTAACCTATAATTAAAATATTTAATAATTGAATGTTGATATGTCATTATATTTGTTGTATGTGATCCAATCAAGTAAGAGAATTTAAATTTCAGTACATAATATTCAAAAGAAAAGAAATAATGTATGTATCTCCTTATCACCTCAATCATGAATGTGATAAAACTGAACATGTAATTCAAGAACAACAATCTTTGTAATTTTTTATTATAATAATTTATTATTTATAATTATGTAAGTTAATAACTTGATTATTTTTTTAACTAAAAGTTGTTCAATAATATTAATAGTATGAGTATTTATTTGTATTTATATAGGTTCACATTTTGACTTTCACTTATTATCTTCATAAAAATGGATACTAAAGTATGTGAATACTTTAATTTAATATCAAAATGATATATTCAAACTAAGCGTAATTTTCATATCTAATTTTCATACAAAACTACTAAAGTTTATATTTATTGGTTATAAGGAAGTGTTAACCAATTTCTCTTACTACACCATTTTTATCTTGTATATGAGCAAATGGAACAATTACACCTTTCTTAATCATCACCAACACTAACCTCTACTTCTCCTCTTGGATTTTTTTTTTTTAAATGGTTAGGCTAGCAACAATACCCACGTCAATCCATTTTGATTGTACAATAAAATATATAAAATCATGAACAAGGTAGAAGGAAGAAAGGAGTGAAGTAACCTTAAGAAAGATCGAGGTTATTTTACATTTTTTTTTTATGGAAACATTAACCATAACGCAATGAATCTTAATTATATATCAATATTTTGCCATTGCATGAAGTTGTTAAAAAATAAACTAAAAACTCAATAAAGAAAATATTAAAATTCTGAAAATATGTTTGCACATAATTTAAAAATAAATAATAAAGATTGATTTTGATAAATAAAAAGAAAAAGAAAAACTTGCTTGTAAACACGATTTCTAAAATCATAAAAGTGTTTTTAAACACAATTTCAGCTCAAAATTTTTACTTTGACTCAAATTTGTACTTGAGAGCACAAATACTTCAAAATTGTGATTCCAAACATAATCTTCAAATGCTTATTTTCTTTTTAACAGTGACCCATTTACGTAATATTGGAAGAAAATTAGTAATTATGTAAAAAACTAATGTATGATTAGTCTATTAGGTACTATAAACTATTTATAATAATTACTTCTGACTTTTGTCAAGTAATAGTTGAAAAAACTATCAAAAACGGGTAATAAAAAAAATTACATAATAGGTCATATAATGGGAAAGGTCACATATAAGATGAGTTCTTGTCATTTTATAAACCTAATTCTTTTTTTGTTTTTATAGGAATAATACGTGGCATTAGAAAAAAAAAGTTGAAAAATGAGATTAAAAATAAATAAATTTTAAGTAATTTTTTTATTAAATTAAGTAAATTTAAACATAATATATAATTATTATATATTTTGCATTATGCATATAAAATAATAAAATATTTAACAACCATGTAAAACAGCAAAACTGTTGTATAAATGTGTTATGTTTCAGTCCATTTATATACTTGGAAGTATCATTTATTGCATTTGTAAACAGGTAAGGTAACAATTAATAAACCTTTTAAAGCTTAACTTGAACCTAGCTGTGCCATTAATTGCCTTATTTTGTGGGCTACATTAAATTCATTTATTACGATATGTGATATACGTACATGTTGGTGAATTTTGAAATGATTAAACATAAAAAGCTGGTGATACTTCGTACGGGAAACATCAATCTTTTGAAATTATTATGAGACCTCCAAACTCTACCTTCGTTATGCAGAAAGACTTTGGAAAGAAAGAGAAATTCGTGAGAAAACTATTAAACATGTAATTCATTTGGTTGAAAAATAAATAAGAAATAATATTAAATATGAAACATAGTTGATTGAATAGAAATGAAACGGAGAGATGATTTAAAAATGATGTGATTTCATTGATTTAAGAATAAAAATATTGTATACAAACAAAAGACTTAAATACACATTTGTAGAAATATTGTATAAAATTAAAAATTAAAAAAATTAGGAACTGATATATAATATGCACCGTTTAAAAATGTAAACTATTTAAAAACATTAATTAAAAAACCAAATTAAATAAAATTTGACAAAAATAAAAATTTAATTAAACACAAAATAAGAATAGGATTAAATTAAACAAGTGAAAATTATTAAACCTAAAGAAAGTTACAAATTTTACTAAACATTTTGATTTCTTTGGAAAACGCAGAACCTCACAAGACTTGGATCATGGTCTGACCAAATGCAAGAAGTACACATCCCTTTTTAACCCGTGACTTGGAGGGTAGGAAAGTAATTTTATTCAAAAGTTAAACAGTAGTTTTTGTACGCCAGCCTCCAATTTCGGTCATGATAATAGCTAAATTTTGACTTTTTACAAAATATTTAAAATCATTACTTCTGGACTTTTAATGGATTTTACTTTTATGTTCCTATTGTATCTTCAAATAAATTATATTTCTGTATGCTTTAAGAGTAAATAAAAAATATTGAAAGAATTAGTTTAATAAAAATCTTAAAGTCATGAAAGAGATATTTATTATATGATAAAACTATAGTCTCCCGTTGGAAAATGAAAAGGAAATCCGACTAAGTCTTTCATTAACTTAAGAGCTAAACCAAAAAAAAAAAAAAAAAATACTACGAAGGGTAACCTATGGCAGAATAATTATAATTAAGATCTTTTAGTTGGTTTTTTACCTTTCTATTTACCCTTTCTGTGTCTCTGGAACTCACTTACGATTCAGTAACAGTAACTCTACTTTGACTTAACAGTATCGAGAATCTTGGTTCATCTCACTCTGATCTCTAACTGGGTGCAAACCATTGGGCGCGACTCTCCACGCGGACGAGGCAACGACTAGCCTCGTGTGCCACCCAAGCAAGAGGCACCCATTGTTTTCTTCCACTCTGTACCCTTCTCCCCCCTCATCGTATAGGCCCAGTAACATCCTCGCTTGTCTGAACGCGTTCGAACCCATGCGAACCGGTTCGAACCCGCCCAAACCGAACCGTTCTCTCCACTGACCCAGCGTTTCGTGCCTCTCCACGCGTTCATCCCCCTCACACGCCACCACGTTACATATCTGCCTCCCTAAGTACATCTCCGCCATCACCAGCGCCTGTTCACTCGGCGCCGCCATCGATCCCTCCATCGAGTCAAACAAACTCGAGTAATAGTACAATGCTTCCGTGAACCGCTCTAGAAAAACCGGACCGTTGTGATTCGCTTCTTGCTCCACCACTGTAAATATCTCTGGTTTAATCGTCTTAACCGTGGCTAACACCTTTTCAATGTCAACAGGCCGCGCCAGCAAGCGGTGAAGCTCGAAGATGGAGTTAACCGCCACGAATTCTCCGGCTCGGATCTCGAGCACGGACGGATCTAGGTCCGCTAAACTGTTACACACGAATCCGCGGAACTCGAATGGAATCCTAATTCTTCGAGCGAGTTCCGCCAGTCTCAAACCGACCTGACTCAGCGAGTCCGAATCGGGGTCGTCGAGCCGCGGCGGTCCGATCCCGCTGAGGCGGAACGCTGGCGGACCTCCCGGACGGACCGCGAGTGCTTGCATGAACGCAGGCCACTGCAACCCCTGCTTCAGGCCAAAATCGATAACATGCACCGTGTCCGCGGTGGCTAATGCTTCGAGGATGGCGTGGTTCGCCGTGAAGTGCGCGAATTTCAGGTACGGGCTCGATTCGTAGAAATGTGTGTGAAGCAAGTCGGAGTAGGAAGTGTCTAGAGTCTCGTGAGGGTAGAATCCATAGATTCTTCGAGCGAGAGCTTGAGCGAAGAACGATGCAACCTTCCCCATTGAACCTCCTTGTGACGCAGCGAGGTTTCCTGCATGCTTCACGAGGTCTGACGCGAGGCTCGCGTTTCCTAATTGAATGGCCTCCGCGCAGGCCATGAGTGCATGGACGAGATGCACGCCGGCTTCCTCCACAAGAACCACCGGAAGCACGTTGTCCGATGAAATCGCGGGCCACAACGGAGACGGAGACGGAGAACTCTTGAATCGCTTGTGGCAATTCTGATTTTCTGTTTGTGGATACGCTTCGATGTATGGCAATTGAATCGCTGTTCGATCGTTCTCGGGGACAGTGATTAACGGCGATGGAATGGCAGCGTTGTTACTGGCGGTGGTGGGGGTATGATTGGGCGCGTTGTTGAGAATGTTCTGGACCCAACCGTAGAGATCGGTTGGGTCGTAATGCACAGTGTCGGAGGCGAGATTGGGAATTCCATCTTCCTCCATTACCATCTCCAATTGGTCGAGCTTGTGTGCCACGTCAACCATGTCCGAGGAACACACTTTGTATCCTACCCCTGCCAACAACTTGTCTTCATTTTCTTCTTCCTCAAACATCTTCTTCCTCTTCTCACCGCCCGAACGTTCCCCTTTCACTGCATTTGCGTCTCCCATTCCTTCCCACTTCGTCTTACTAAGCGCGCTACAGGAAAACAACAAAAAACAGAGAAACTGTTGTTGGTGCTGTTTTTTTCTTGGCTTCCCAGATCTTAAGTACTGTTACTTTTGGGCGGTGTGTGTGCGAATAATAACATAATGTGATGATACGTGTGTGCTAGAAATGAAGCTTTGTTTCAGGGATATAGAAGAGCCGTGACAGCACCGCAATGCTAAGAACGAAAGATGCTGGCTGATGGAGATGACACAGTTGTTCACATTACGATCTATTTCAGTCTTTCAATCACGCTCTACCTCACGCGCGTGCTTTAACGTTCCATGCGTTAGTGATTGATTTTTGATAATTTGTGTGGATTAGGCCAATCAACAATGTCCTAATAGTAACACCACCATTTATGATGGTGAGAGAGAATCTCTTCTCTCGCCCCACATTTGATTAGGCATAGTCATAATCATTAATTAGTATTGAATTTGAGCAATAAGTGGTCTTAATATCTTCTTAATTTGCTATATACTTTCTTTTGGTATATGACATTTAATAGATGTGAATGCTTTGTGTAGGGACAGCATGCATGATAATACAGTGATGAACTCGAGAGGATTTGGAGAATAAATCAACGTCAGTTTGATAAAGCAAACGGTTTTTCTCATTAATGCTGCTGTTGCGATATGCCAGTTCCATCACAAGTATGGAGTCCAGCATTAATTCTAACTCACCATGAACTAATCATGTCAGATTTTCTGTTTCTTACGACTCTAATTCATTTTAAGCCTTGCATTCTCCACACAAATATGTTATTATGTTTGCTTATTTGCTTTACTTTTTCTATCCAATTCTTAAGCTTTTTTAATTTTATTTTATTTAAAATGAAAAATTGAAACTACTCATTTAAAAAAGAAAACTAAGTAATTTAATATTTTGAAAAAAAAAATTGAGAAAAAAAGGGATGATTGGGCTTCCTTAATAAAACCAGTGAACTGTTATCTTTATATATATATTCATTAAATTTGTTTGTATGTGTATGAATGAGTTAATAAATTTAATTGATATGTAAGAGTACATTTAATGCAAGATATTCTCTTGAGATCTTATAAGATATCGTCTTTACAAGATTTCCTATCAAGCAACGTTCAAGATCCGGTGCATGGAGGAGGAGAAAAAGAGTTCTTGTAGAAGAACTGCCAACATCTGAAGAAAAATATTTTTGTTTATTTTTATACTAGCAAAAATTAAATTGTGAGACTTACAAAAGTGTAATTCAGATTTAAAAATGTAGATAAAATTACATGAAATTTTCTATGCTATCTTGCACAATAAGACTCGATAAAAACTAATACAAGATTTCAAAATATAAAACCTTGTATCAAAGATATTTCAGCGCCTTGTATCAAAGATAATAACAAATATTATGAATAAATGTTACTAAATTTATGTAAGTAATAAAAAATATTTTCTCATACTTCAATTTGATTATTCCATTTTCTCAGGGTTGCATCTATTTCACAAATTTACTCAGTTCAATTATAATTCAATTTATTTAAATTTAATTAAATTGGATTGGATGTTAATAATCTACCTTGAATTACTTATACTCCTTATTTTCTAGTACACATTATAAAAACAGGATAAACATGTCCAACAAGAGAAATAACACAAACACATCATAATAAACAGAAAAAAAAATCAGAAATAATATATCAAACTTTTATATAACTGACAATCAATTAAAAAATCGGATTTTTACTAGGAAACTTCCCGTAATCTTCTAGTCCTACTAGTGATGGACTTATTTGATCCCCAAATGTTGTATGATTAATGATAAAATTTGTCTATGCAGATTAAAATTTAATCTAAAATTGTCTTGCATGTGGAAATCGCTTGCATTAAAGTATAACATAATTTAAAGAAGCAGACGATAAATAGAGAACAGTGAGGGATAATAACGGGTGGGGGCACAAATAGTATCTATAATTTAACCTCGCAAAAAAAATCCCGTTACTTATTCATTTACTTTTTGTACCCGTTTGAAAAATATTTACGATTTTTTTTAAAATTAATGGGTACCATAAATATCCGCATATAGACAAATATTTAAAAAATATATATATTTAATAAAATTTTGAAATAAAATTATAAAAATAAAATATAATATAATATAAATTAAATTAAATATAAATGACATTTTAATTTTGATTAAATTTAACCTAATAAAATATAATTTTAATTTTAATAAAAGGTAACTTAATAAAATATAAATTATATATTAATTTTAACTTTTTGCGGATAACGGATACCTATGAGTAAATAATATGATACTCGTCCCTGATCTATTTATAAGTGGGTATTAAAATATTTGCTACCCATTACCCACTACGCGCGGATAATAAATATCTGCGAGTACTAACTATCCATCGCGAATTTTAAGTGCAAATATCCGCAGGCACAGGTACTTTTCTCGTCCCTATGAACTACAAAATACCTTAAAAATTTGTTATTTGTTTCAATGTTCTATTCTTAAGTGTTATAACCTTACGTCACACATAATTCTATGTATATACCTCAACGTGAGGGGGTGTGTTGGAAGTCCCACATCGACTAGAAATAAGGTCAATTCACAATATTTAAGTGGGGTGTAAACCTCACCTTGCATGTCAGTTTTGAGTTAGGCTTAAAACCCACATCTAACATGGTATCAGAGCTGATGGTTAGTCTTGGTGGCTCAGATTGATGTTTATTCTCTCCAGTAAAACCCCCTCTGCAAACCTAACAAGTGGTATCAGAGCTAATTCATCTTACAGTTTGTAGAGCTAGATATTTTTTTTTTCAAAATACATTCAAAATAAATCATAAGTACTTCAAAACATAAAATAAGAACAAAAAAAAGTTAAACGAATTCTCTAATATATTCCTACATTAATCCTTTAGTTACTTGTTTCAGCTCTCCTGCTACTGTCACCCTCGATTCTTACCACTACCCTAAGTTTTTACCACTGTTCCCGTACATAAATTGTTTTTGCTAGAAACTAATCCTTAACTTAGTCATTCTCATTCCTTTCATTTATATCACTCCATTACTTTAGTCCAATAACCCATTCAACAATACATTCCATTTCATGAACCCGCCCACAATGAAAAATTGTTCAAATTCATTAATTTAATTACCAGGTTTCAACCCACATGGCTCAAACAAGCATCATTCCAAAGCGACTCAACAAATAAAAATAAATATAGAGTTTGCTTCCAAGAGACTTAAATGGACTTATTAGACTTTGCACCTGTCATGCTTACTACAATCTCATTCTTTTCTACAACTTGTATCAAATGGAACTCATGTATCTCATTTAGTCATGACTAGGTAAACCTCACTAGCACCCTATGTATGATCCTTTTTCATAATTTGTCAAATGAAATGAAATCTCCTTTGACTCTCACCAATTATCTTCCTCTATGTAAGTTAGATACTAGTAAGGTCAAGATAGTCTCATATAACAAATCTCCTTGAATACACTTTGACCCTAGATTAATATTTCTCCCTTGGAAATAATTAATTTAAACTACTATATCACAACCTAAATTTCTCAAACCAGGGTACATCAATGGACACAACTCGATTACCAAAGAAAGAAGATAACATGTGTATCCATGTTCCTAAATTAACTCATCAATTAAACAAAATTTCAAAATCACAGATTTTAATTATGTAACTCAAATCAAACTATGCCAAAATAAATTCATAAATTTTTCAACAATATATACCTCGATAAACTCCATGTTCCTTAATAATTCAATTTCTCATATCTTCAGATCCAGATTTTTCTATGTTTCTACTCCTTTCAAGCCTGACCCTTCATATAATAATAAAGTCATAACTATGATCACCTTAGTGCATCATTCAAACAACCAAACCCAAAGAAATCACTTAGTCATGCAATAACAAAAATCACACTCAATTAATAAAGTTTTTACTCATTTAACTCTTCCATCACTACTTTCATACCAATTTTATAATGTAACGACACTGACCATGACTCAACACATTCAAACAGTTTCACCCCACTTGGGAACTTCACTGCACAGACCCAAAAATATTTTTCTCTCTCAAATTCTTAACTTTCTCTAGTCCAAGGAAAATATCATCACATATTTTATGCATTAAACTTATACTTATTCTCATTTTTGCAACAACAATCATACCATCAATTAATACTTTTTCAAAAATAAAACATTAGATTTCAAAAGAATCAAAATAACTTCCCTTTCCGGATAAAATGTATCTCTTCCCCTAAATGGCATCACACGCGAAAAATCACTATATCCACAAAATCAAAGACCTGATCAACGATTCAAACATCAGAATCATAAACAGAGATTCAATTAAGAATGAAAGAGGCGGCATGAAACTGAATATGTACTTGCATATAAGAAAAAACAAATTGATTTGAGAGAATTGATAGAATTTTCAAACTCACAGAAATTGACTTAAGGATCTGATAGAGTTCTTCGTATAGATTACTCTAGCAGTGTTATTCTTCAGGAAAGATGGAAGTTGATCCAAGATTTTAGAAAAATTGTAGAAGAGGAAGGAATGCTTTTTAGGAGAGGGAAGAATAGGGTTTTCTGAAAAAGGAATTTTTGGGTTCTCAGGAAAGCTTCCAAAGAGTAAGCAAAATTATGGACAAAATTATACTTAAGCTTTGGATTCCGACCTAACTAATCCAAATATAATATTTTAACTTTTATATTTCACTATTTGATATATTGTGTTAGTCAAATATGAATTAATTTTGATAGATTATTTGAGTTTTTCAGGTTGATAATTGATCAATTTTCTTAAAAATTTTATTTTTATTTTTAAATAAATGGAATATATATATATATATATATATATATATATATATATATATATATATATATATATTAAAAAATAACTTGTATGATTTTCATAATAATATATATAGTTTATTATTAAATTTTAATAACAAGTATCATATTAAAAATAAAATTTAAAATTTAAAATATACTTTCAAACTTTAAATATTGAAACTTTACTTTTAAATTAAATTAAATACCACAAAATCATAATCCACTCAAATTTAACCGTTATTGTGTATTTTACCAACTTTATTTGTTTAATATTGCCTTTTTATTTATCCCATATCAACCATGCTTAAAATTTTGGATTTATTGGAATAGTGAGTTTTATTTATTCATGCTACAATAAGTATACTTGTGCAGGCCACCAATTGAAATTGAGTATGGGCCAGTCATATTCCATGTGTTTCACAAAATATTATTCCTTTTAGTCATCACCCTCCTCTTGACAAACTAAATGATGAGTTGATTTTTTATGTTTAATTTCTGATTAATGCTAATAACATATTTTCCAACTCTCTTCAAATTACAAAATCATATAACTCATTTCTTATTTGATAAACTCCATTAATCGTTTTTATTTATTTTTTAAAATTTTAATCAATGATAAAAAAATATTAGAAAAAAAACTTTAAAAAGAGTGACACGTCCGGTGACGAAACATCCTATGACATAGGCACCCTCAAAATTTTTAATTTTATTTTTTATATATGTCTTTATATATTTTCATATTATATTTATATATTATTACATTATTTATAATAACTTTTAAAAAGTTTCCTATCATTTTATTTATTTATATATTTTTATTGTTTAAAAAATAAAAAAATAAAATAAAACATAATTTGATAGACATTAGTTAACAAAAATGGATTAGGGTTTTGTATTTGGTTATAAGGTTCTTTCTCAGTCATCATAATAAAGTATAAGTAGAAGGAAAAGTAGAAAGATTAATCAGAAAATAAAGATATTGAAAAGCACATTATCATAATATCTCTCACGAATTAAGATTCATATTTTATTATAATTTATGTGTCTTAGTTTATTCTCCTAATGTTTCTTCCAAAATAAGTTGTTTCCAAATTAGTATGAACTAATTATGATTTTAGAAATTATTTTATGAGATTAACATTGACCCTAATTATATTTTTCGCCAAATTAGTATAATTCTAAATTATGAAATGTAAGAATTTTTGTATTTTCTGTTGTATATGGTAAAATTTGTAAGATTTTATGAATATATTTTGGACTACATTACGAATTTTGTTGCACATAATGAATTCGTTGAATAACTTTGAATTATAAAAGAAATTAGAATACCAATGATACGGGAATTCATTGAATTAGAAATATTAGAATTTGAAAAGTGCATTAGTAAATCACTCTATGAAAATACTTATGAAATGAAGAGTTTTATATTTAATTAGAAAAAATAATTTATATATAAAAAAAATTGACATTCCTAAAATTTTTTTTCCAAGTTCGCCACTGGACATATATTTTATCTTCTTATTGTGAGAAGATAAGTCTCATACTCATGGAACTTGCTTTTCATGGAAACAATGTTATTTTAGAAAAACATCCATTTCTTTTTTTTGTGTTTTAATGTTTGAGAGATAAATTAAGAGAGAGAGAAATCTTCCATAAAGTTTTCTTTGTAATTATATTTTCTATTTAAAGAGAGAATAGGGGTAGCAAAACGGTTTGGGTCCGACGAGCCGGTTTGTCCAAAATAGGACGGACCATGTTGAAAACGTTAATAAACGTTTTCAACAAAATGATTCGCATGTGACAGGAATTGGGATTTTAATAAAAACTGGGCTTTTAAATTTTTTCCTTTTTAATATCAAAGTCTAGTTAAAATCATTTCTTTTATTTTAATAATCACAATAAAATAGAGAGTAGGAAAAAGAAAAATTGCACAAGAATATTTATACTGGTTTGGATCAAAAAGACTCAACCCAACGTCCAGTTCAGTCGTTAATCTCTTAAACACGAGATTAACTCAAATACTAAATTTAACTACAAATACAATCAAGATAAGAAAGCAAGTTTAGGGTTTAGAAAACATCTCCCTCAAAATCTACATGGGATGAACACCTCTTTTGAATCACACAAAGGATGAACAACTTTTCTTAGTAACAACGACAACACTCAATCACTCAAAATTCCACTTGATGAAAATTATCGCTCTATCCACATTAGGTTTTTCAAAGTCTTTCCATAGAGAGTTCTCAAGTATTCAAATTTATCTAACTTGTGTATCTTTTTAAACGAAAGTCTACCACTTGATTTATAGAATCCTATTTCGGAATTAGATTAAGACTATGAAAAGTTATGTCATAACTGCCATTTATGAAAAATTGTTTCCAGAGCAATTTTCGAACAATATTGTTTCATACTGATAATCGATTATCCTATGAGATAATCGATTATTCCAGAGCCATTTATGAAAATTAAAAAAAAAAATACTTATGATAATAGATTGTCATAAGTCTTCATCAAAATGGAGTGGGTCTTTTTAAAATTTTCAATCCACTAGCCTTTTTTGACCTGGCTCGATCCATCCCTGACCCACTAACCTATTTTGTTTTTTATTTTTAAAAATAAAAATAATTAAAAAGATAAAATTTCTATAATTTATTTTTGTAAATACTTAAATATACAATACTATTATAGTTTTAATCATTAACACTTACCAATTAAATTCCAAATATTATATGTAATTTAACTTCTAAATATAATAATTATTTTAATTTATTTAATTAAAAATATTAATTAATTAAAATTTTATTTATATGACTAAATATACTTTAAATCTTGATCTATAAATATATATGCAAACAATTTTTTAAAACAAAATTAAAATAAATTTAAAAAATTAAAAGAAAAAGTGAGGGGCTCACTGTCTATCCAAGAATTGTAATTTCTGGTCCAATTTTTTGTGGTGGAACAGCTACCCTGCACATTTTTGGTAGATCGGGCCGAAATGGTTGGACTTGTCCATTTTGTGACCCAAATAAAGAAGTAATTTTAAAATTTAAATAATCACCTTACAAATAATAATTATTGAATGTGAAAGATATTCACGTTCACTTTTATATTTTTTGTAATAAACTTTAAATATTTACAATATTAGTTAATCCACTGATAAAATGAGAACTTTTTTATTGTGACATTTTGTTCAAATAAAAAGAAATTTTTTTTTTTTTTCACTTTCCATCAAAATACATTTCATGAAAAAATATAAAAATTTCGAAAAATTGTTTTTTAGAGTGTTATTTTCTAAATATTCTCCAAAAATATTTTAACATTTGAAAACTTATTTAGATTTATGAAAAAAATATTATGATATGATGTTATTTCAATTGTTAATAACTCATTAGAAGGTAACAAAAATAAGATGAAAAAAACTAGGGACAGAAAAAAGAGTTAAGATTTTTTATAAAATAATCTTATGGAACATGATTTTTTTGAAAAATAAGTCATTAAAAGAATATATTTCTTTAAAATACTTTTTTTTCTATTTTAAATATATATTTTAAAACCTAGATGGTTTAATCTTTCAGGGTCTAAATGTAATAGACTACCTTTGTACTTTTGTATTTTGACAATAACAAGTTTTTGCAGTAACTGAAAATGTAATAAAATTTCTTTAATTAATGATACATGCACCTTTATTTTTAGCAAATAATGATTGAAAATGATAATTTAATAACATAGTCGAGAACGGTTTCGTGAGAATATTTAAAAATTTGTTAAAAATTTATCATTAACCTAAATACTCAATCAAATATTTAAATATTAAAGACAAATAACTTTTAATTATCATGTTTAAAAAGTTTCAATTATCACTTACTTTTTTTTAGAAATGGAAATAAAAGTGATTCAAAATAAAATAAAGACAATAGATTAAAATTGATTGCGTGTTAAAACAAAAATACCAAATATATAAATATAAATAATGATAAAAGATAAGTATCCATACATTTCTAAACAATTAAATTTAAAAAATTCTTAAATATCATATTCTTAACAATATATACAAATTTATTAATTTTTCGAGGCGTTATGGAGTTTTTATTACGCTATTAACTATATAAAACTTTTTACAATCGGGAAAAATTAAACTCTTTTCTGTTGTTTGTGTGTGTTATCTGTTAATTTTGTTTTTTAAGCTCTACCAAAAACTAGTGACAAAAACGCCACGGATAATGCAAATACAGTGTTGTAATTGAGTGATGAAGTGATGTCAAACTTAAAAAGCAGAAGGAAACGCCCACGTGTATTTTTTTTTCCACACATGAGAGTGCCTCTGTATCTGTGTTCTGTGTCATCATCTTCTACTTAATTACCCTCTCTCTCTATATTTGTCTCTCTCTGCCTCCGATCTGTCTCCAACGACGCCGTCTCGATCTTCTTCCTCTGCATCGTAACAGAGCGCGATGGATGAGACTTCAGCTCTCATCGAAGCCATTCTGAGGGAGCAAGAGGAAGAAGAAGAAGCTCACAGAAGAAGAACTCGCACAACGCAAAACACCGCCGCTAAAAACAACACTGACGAATGGCAAACTGTGTCGTATCAGAAGCGAAACCGCAACAACAAGAAGTCCTCCTCCAAGCAGCTCCTCGCCAACGATAATTTCGCCGCCGATCATTCCTCTGATGTCTTCAGCTCCGTCGAGCGGCATTCCGAAGAGCGCCGCCGCCGCCTCCTCGAGTCTCAGATAGCTGCCGCTGCTGTGGCGGCGGAAGCCGCTCCGAGCAGATCGAAGCAGCATTCCGACGACGAAGACGACGGCGATGCGGAGCCGGATGCCGGCGCCGTCCAGAACGGTTCTTCCGAAGTGAAGAAGGCGAAGCAGAAGAAGCCGAAGAAGCCGAAGGTGACTGTGGCTGAAGCTGCTTCCAGAATCAGCGCCGATGAACTCGACACGTTTCTCGCTGAAATTACCGTGAGTGTTTTGATTTCACTACTGATCTGCTGTAATTGCGATTCGTTTTTGTTAGCTGTATGTGATAGATAAGATGAATCCTGTTTGCGTAGGCTTCATATGAATCGCAACAAGATATTATGATGATGCGATTTGCTGATTACTTCGGTCGCGCTTTCTCGTCGGTGAGTGGAGCTCAATTCCCGTGGCTGAAGACGTTCAAAGAGTCCACCGTTGCGAAGATTGTTGATGTGAGTTGTTTCTGTTCCTTTTTATTTTTTAATCCGGATTAAAAATTTGGAACCTAAGTTTTATGGTTTTGTGATGCGCGTGATATATGGTAGTATGGTATAGAATTTTGAATTGCACGAGTGAACTCGATCTGATCATTGTTCTTTTGTGTTGTTTGTGAAAAATGTCGCTGATTTATGTGTCTTGAATTTCTGTAATGATCATCCTAATGCATCACTTTTTTACAGTCACTGTTGTTTTTGATGGTTTGGATGCTTTGTGGTCCTTGGTCGGTGATAATTGTTAGTCTTTCTTATCATTTTTTCCTTTCTCAACAGATCCCTCTTTTGCATATTTCTGAGGATGTTTACAAAATATCAACTGATTGGATCAGTCATCGATCATATGAAGCCCTTGGTTCCTTTGTGATATGGTCGTTAGACAGCATTCTTGCAGACATTACAAGTCATCAGGGAACTGTTAAGGGATCTAAGAAGGTCGTCCAACAATCATCATCGAAATCTCAGGTACCCTTTGAAATCACACCATGACTTTATGACAATTTGTCGTGGTTCTGTAAGGGTGTTCTATTTCTTAAATTTTTGTGTTGATGAGGACATTACTGCGTTTTTCTGCATTTTTATAGCACGGAAATAAACTTTGCATCTTTGTTGATTTGTGACTCCATATGAGCAAGTATCTCTATCTTAGAGATGGTATCTGCATTGCTGGCACCATTTAGTGACTTAAAGCTGGGTTGGATATTGTTGTTCTAACCTTTTTGGATGTCATCGATAATGATAACTTTTTCTGAATGTTGATGAATTTCAATACTTATTTTAATTACCATTGAATTTTTTTTAGTTTGTTTAACAATTTGTTTTCTATTTAATATGAAATATAGAAATATTCAAATAAAATGACCATTTGTCAAGTAGTATTAGATTTGATATTTTTCTTATGGTTCCTTAGTTTTGTTAGCACTAGTGAATGACTAGTTTTTCAAACAGCACAAATGTTGGTTAATTATTTAATGTTTCCTATGAGTCTGAAATGCATTAAGATTTAAGGATCGCAAGGATGTAGGGGGCAAGTTTGGACGTGGGGTATACCTTCTCAGACAGTGATCTATTACAGTCTGATCCTCAGCTTTGAATGGTTGTGCATCTGATTTTCTGTAAATGTAGCCAGATATCCATCTTAATAAGGAGATTTCGTAAATGTGGCCCTTTCAATAAATTCATTGGTGTTCTAGGATCAACTTGACTCATGTCAGACTTTTTCAATGAAATTTGTATATTTTTTTTTTTAGTTTTTCTACTTATTGATGATTACAATATGCCCTCCAAATTTGATTGAATACTTATAAACTCGTTGAAATATTAGTAAAAAAAATCTTATAATGTTATTCTAATTCTGTAACTTGTTTACATGAGTTATAATTCATTCATTGAATATTTGGTGTGAATATCGTATATTACTTGAACTACAGGTTGCAATATTTGTGGTTTTAGCAATGGTGCTTCGACGAAAACCTGATGTCATGATTAGTTTATTGCCAATAATCAAGGAGAGTCAAAAATATCAAGGACAGGATAAACTCCCTGTGTTGGTTTGGGTGATAACTCAGGTAGCCTTTTTCAACATGATATAGTGCCCCCATCCCAAACACATAAAATTTGTTATATGGATTTGTAACTGGATTAGGATTTGTGTAGGCTTCTCAAGGAGATCTAGTTATGGGGTTGTACTTGTGGGTATCCCTTCTCTTACCCATGCTGAGTGTGAAGTCTGGTGGCAATCCACAGTCAAGAGACTTGATATTACAGTTGGTTGAGAGGTTAGGAACCTCTGATTCCACACTGACTTCCCGTGATTTATTGATTGTAACTAGTGCAGAATTCCTAGCTGCTCATTCTTGTCTTCAATGATCTATCTTCATCATTCTTTCTTTTTTAACAGAATTATAACATTTCCTAAAGCTCGTTCTATTTTACTAAATGGGGCTGTCAGAAAGGGGGAGCGTGTTGTGCCCCCGTGGGCACTTGATTCGCTATTGAGAGTTACTTTCCCTCTTCCTTCTGCCCGGATAAAGGTAGAATTTTAAGAGAATCCTGTATATTTTCTAATCACTTGCATTGAAATCATTGGTTTAGCTGAGATACTCATCTGTTGTTTTATATATTTTATTTAGGCCACTGAAAGATTTGAAGCCGTTTATCCAACATTAAAAGAAGTTGCCCTTGCTGGTTCCCCTGGAAGTAAAGCAGTAAAGCATCTTGCGCAACAGATACTTAGCTTAGCAATTAAAGCTGCGGGAGAAGGTATTTCTAGTTAATGTTGATGGCCATAACTTTTTTCCTTTGCAGATGTAATTTATGTAGTGCTGTTACGCAGGGGCAACAATACATTAAAGATAAAGTTAATATTTTATTTATAATATAAATGTATATTAATCTAATTCAATTCAACTCTTTTTTGTGTGTAAAAAATCCTATAAAAGAAACCAAAAAGAATAAAAATAAAAAGAATGTGAGGAAACCTTTTTTCTTCCACGAAAAAGAATACTATATATATATATATATATAATCAGAGCATTTGGGGTAGTCCAACCCATTTACAAAATATGTAGGGGTAGAAGACTTTAACATTTAGCATCTAAACCTCAATTCTTGCTTCACCTAAACTACAATACTTTCCCGTCCAGATATAACAAGGAGAGATATGCTTTCCTACACTACTTCCACCTTGCATTTAGATGATATTAGTTGTGTATCATATTTACAAAATGTGTGGAAACTTAACATGGTTCCAAAACTGGGCATCTAATATTCAAACCGAACTAAAGGAATAAAACTAAAATAGGTACATCCATCAATGACCTATCTCAATTAATCTATAAATATAAAAAAGGACATCAAAGCAATAAAGGGACGACCTCAAGCCCCTGGATTCATGGTCTCTTCTGGTGAGGTCTCTGAAAATAACACTAAACAAATGAAACCTATAATCCTGTATATATATATATTACAATTTACTAGTTATTTGCTTTCTGTGCTGTCTCTCGAGTATTTAAGTATTTATTACTAAAAGTTTAGAGTGCTGGTGTTGTAATTTTGTTTGAAAACTTAAATGCTTGAATCTTTACAGCTAATCCTGACCTATCAAAGGAGGCAAGTGACATCTTTATTTGGTGCTTGGTTCAGAATCCTGAGTGTTACAAGCAATGGGTGAGTAGTATAAGGGAATGCTATTTGACAATTTATTTTCATTCCTTTCCTACACTTTTTCCCTTGGGACTCCTTTCGTATTTACTAACACAAACATGTGCTTTATACTGGAAACAGGATTTGCTTTATATGGATAACCTTGAAGCAAGTATTGTTGTATTGAGAAGACTTTCTGGTGAAAGGAAGGAATACTTTGTCAAACATACTACTCTTGATCCTTTGAGGGAAACTCTTAAGAGCTTTTGTAAAAAGGTAAACTATTTTTATTTTTAGTAAATACAGTTGCACACTTGCACAATGTTTTGAGACACTCAACCTTTCTAACTGTACTGCTGCTTTTTATGTAAACTTTAATGAACACATTGGTGTACACATTGAAGCTTCTTCTGTAATGATTTTGGATAAATGACTTAATTGAGTGCTTATTAAATAAGAGTTTGTCACCAAGAGACTCATAAACCACCTTCTGTTATTTTGTCCACTTTAGTCTTCTGTTTTTCCTTTGATATACTAGCAGAGGTTTTGGGTTAGCTTGTGGCTGACCTTGATCATCTTTCCTAACAATACGTACCCCCCAAACAGAACTTTGTCCTCAAGGTTGAAATTCAGAGATTGTTGTTGTATATTAGTTCTATCTTCCTACGTTGCCTCCTCTGGCGATGTATCTTGCTATTGAATCAACAATTGATGTACCGATTGTAGTCCTAGTTCCCGATACTTGATATGATCATAATCCAGTGGAATGGTCTTGTAATCCGACTGGCAATTCTGCTTCTACTGGATGATCTTCTATTGCCAACTTGAGATGAGAAACATGAAAAATTGGGTGAATTCTGGCCTGCACTAGAATCTGTAATTTAAAAGCCGCTACTCCTATTTGCCTGATCACTTTATAGTGCCCATAGTACCTGGTTTCTAGTGTTGGGTGCAGTCTTGTAGGCATTGAACTTGGTCTATGAGGACGAATTGTTAAATATACCCAATCTCCCACCTTTATTTTAGATGTTACTCGATGAGCATTAGCAAATCTTGTCATGTGATCCTGCCCCTTTCTTTTTAATTAGAATAACTGATCTTGAATAGGGACTATATCCTGGCCTAATAATTCCTTGGACCAACATATCTTTAACTTGTTTTTCAATCTCATTCTATTTAATGTAAGAATATATGCAGGGTCAAACATTCGCTGGATCAACCCTTGTCTTTATGAGAACTTTATGGTCAATTTCTCTACTTGGCGGCAAACCTTGGGGTTCCGCAAAAACATGTTGATACTGATCTTAATATTTGTTGTAGTTGCTTTTTCTCTTCAGTTTCAATCTGTCTCGGAATATTTGAATTTGCATCATCCTCGATTTCCACCACCTACAGTAATGGCGTTACCTCCACCGCTGTTACCTTCATTAATGCTTGAGAAGAAGCCAAGGTTCTGTATAAGCCTGGGTCTCCTTGACTTCCATTATGTCCCTGATTTTCAAACGTCATTGCTAAAGTTTTCCAATTCACTTCAACTAACTAGACAGTAGCTAATCATGCTTTTCCTAAAATCAAGTCCACCCTTGCCATCTCAAACAAGAAAGTTTTCCAATAATGAGTACTCTCCCATCATTACTGCAATATGTTTGGAACAACCTTGTTCTCTTTTTCTATTCCCACCTCCTAGCCGCACTACATAGTACTAAGTTGTACTAATCTAGAAGAAATAAAATTGTGACTCACGCCACTGTCAACTAGAATCAACACCTTTTTTCCTTGAATTATTTCTTCCAATTTCATATTTCGGGGTTAAGTCAAACCAGCAGAAAACAAGTTAATTTTCTGAACCCTATTCTTCATCGTCACTAGTTAATTTTGTAATTTCCCTTCTTCATTAGTATGCTCATCCTTTGCTAAAATTACAATCCTCGGACTATTCTTTGGACATCTGCGTCCATGTTACATATTTTGCCATGTCGGAAACATAACCTGATCCCTGCTTCTAACATATTCTAGATATGGTAAATTTCGCTTAGTGCGACTTTGTTGTTTGGTTTCGTCAATTTTTGTCTTCTGGTTATGAATGGCTATCATGGTTGTAGTTCCTCTTAGTGAACCTTTACTTTGATAAGTGTGGACCTTGGTTCCATACCAGAGCTATCACTCATCCACCACCATGGTATCTCGAATTTGCCACTGTGTTATGATTTTTGGCCTTCCCAAAAATCTTCGCTTATTCCAAGTCACAAGCTAATTCCTTATCTCTCACCAATTCCTTTGGATCATGACTGTGAATATTGGCTATAATATCTTGTTAAAACCCGTCAAGAAATACCCTAACAACTGATCATCTGAGGTCAAAGATGCTTGTACCACTAACAACTCATTCTTTCTAGTCGTATCACTACTGATTGGTCCAATAATGGAACCAAGGAACAGTGTTTCCTCCATGCTAATGAAAGCCAATTTTAGTTTTCCATCCAACCTTAAGGTTTGTTTCCCTCGAACATGGGTAATTTCACCTTCTTCTAATGGTGCTTACCATCTCCCTCTGGTTTGAGCATTTCACTTCCCACTGCAGTTTCATGGCCGATTTGTTATCCAATATGAGTGATGCCTTGCCTTTGCATCCAGTCTTTAAGCAAATCTTTGATCCGGTCGATGCCTTCTCGCTTTTCATTATTTCGGCTCTGTGTACCCGTTGTTCACCGGTTGTCTTCTTCAACATTTTTCCCATTGATTTCAAAGTAGAAAACCTGGTTTCTTGTTTATCCATTGTTTTCTTTTGAACCCGGCAGGTTGAACCAATTGTTAGAAACTTTAATTGAATGAATATAACGAGTACAGAGGCTCTACAAAGGAAGCTGCTCTCCTTTTGGACAAGGCCTATCCTTGTCACAAAAATGTAATCTTTTCCTATCCTCACAAACCCTTAAGTGCTCTATCCATACTCTTCCTCTCTAGCTGTCATAACTGACTCAACAGTCCTAACCATCTTCTGTTATTTTGCACAGCACCGTCTTCTATTTTTCCTTTAATATGCTAACAAAGGTTGTGGCTGGCCTTGATCCTCTTTCCTAACATCATAACTCATTAAAAGAAGCTTACAAAGGGGCATCATTAGCCACTTTCATATGATTAATCCAACACCTTAAAAATTTTCCACCTAAGTATTTGAATGATAAGCCCAAAATGCTCTGTAAAAGTTTTTTCCAAAGGCTCCCAAAATGGGTTAATTGATTTGGCAGCAATAGTATATTTAGGCTGTTTAATCTCTTGCAGCATATCCTAATGTTTCTTAACACGTTCTCAAAATCCTTAGGCGAAGTGACATTGTTCCAGCATCATTTAGAGAATGCACTTATCTTGAACCTAATTTAACTACATATTTTAATCTTATGACATCTCACTCACTCTGTCTTTGCAGAATGAGAAGGCGTTTGCTAATGTGGATGACGGTTCTCGCCATGCATTATTAAAGGATGCAGACAAATACTGCAAGGTGATTTTGGGACGATTGTCTCAAGGCCATGGATGCGTGAAGAGCATGGCAGTTTTTTCTGTTGTACTTGCTGTTGGTGCCGTTTACATGTGCCAGAACATGCATCTATGGGATTATAATAAACTGACAGAAATGTTGAACCTGTCCTAGGTTGCCAGAGTTATCCTGTGGCTTAGTCGGTGCTTATTCCCAGCATGAATCACTTAAGCCAATAGTGTGAGGTGTGAGGAGTATTAATTTATTTTAGTCTTCAACTTAGTGAAATCAAACCAAAATAGGAACAAAAGCATGGAAGCTTGTGCTGCCCATTTATATAGGTGTTGATGTGTGTTCTCAAATTTTAGGTCAATTTGACAATTTTTTATTAAGAAATTTTATAGTGGCTTGTTATATATTGATTTTCAGATAAAGTGCCAAATGGCTATAGAGAAATGCAAATGAAGGTGAAATTGAGTTGTGCTTGAATAATATATTTATTTGCGGTCTCATAAAAGAAACTTCAACGTGCAGTTAGTATTATCTTTTGTTTAAAGCATTGACAACTTAAATTTGTTTGTATTTGGAATCATGCATTTATATTATTCTCGTTACCTTTGAGACTTGAAATATTATTAGTCATATTATCGCTGCCATGATGATTTATTTATTGTAGTCCTCTAGCGTAATTTTCACGTTCCCGTATTTCAAGCTTAATAAGTTTATTACTTATCAGTACTAGCAGTATAATAACTTAATAGTAATTCAATTGTATTATATACCATTCACCATGTTTTGAACTTAATAAGCTTTTTGTTAGTTTTAAGAATACATTCATAATAAGGTACCAAGTGATAATGATGAAGATTAAATAATAAACTAAGATCAATATGGAACTTTGGATTAAGTAAAAATAAATAATCAAGAATTAAAGTCATAATTTAACACCTGATTTTCATTATCTCACCATTACGTCTTGATACTAAATTAAGACAGTTGTATATATTTACAGTAAAGTGCATGTTCACTCACACGTGGATCCGTACACGAAAACGTGATTTGGGGGAACGTAGAAAATAATAATAGGAAATGTGTGGCCCACGAAAGGTAATCATACCATAAACAGAGTGATAAAAGTGTCGTGCAAAACTAGTTTCAGCATTGGTCCCTACTTCAATTTCTTATATTTATTGTATTTATTATATTTCGAACCACTCTTGTGAGGATCAACGATTGTACATTGCAGGAAACAATGGAGAAATGGGGGAAAAAGGGTAATTAAACAGTGATAAGAAGAAAAAGAAGAATAGGGAGCATGTTGGTGAGTTGACAAAAGGGAATAAAAACAAACACAAGAAAAGATATGGCGCTGTTTTCGCTCACTTCCTCATGCAACTTTTTCCAATCAACTCCCACCACCCTTTTCAACGCCTTAAACAACGGATTCCACTGCCAATTAATTTATTTTTCTTCTAACTTTTCATTATTAGGTTTCTCTCTTATGTATTCCTATAAATATCCCTGCAATTCCCAACCGAGAAGT
>Ga0214544_1004039_pt1 | contig 29767 bp, 25 predicted proteins | sample CNSS3metaG_FD_160074 | JGI IMG/M metagenome (GOLD analysis project Ga0214544, IMG submission 160074) | Root nodule microbial communities from cowpea collected in UCLA plant growth center, Los Angeles, California, USA - CNSS3 | ecosystem: Host-associated > Plants > Roots > Nodule | place: USA...
CTCTGAACCAATTTTACTTTCCGAAGCTCGATCGGCTTTCGCTGCGGTTTCAAATCGCGCGTCAATCACAATGGGCGCAATCCATTGCGTTCTTTCGGGCTCAATGTCGAAGCGCGCGGCTAAAGCGGTCGTCGAGCATGCCGTATTTGCACTGCAATGGTCCGCCATGGCCGTAATTCTACGGAAATTGCGCACCCCCAGCGTTTGGCTTCTACTTCCGATTGTTTTTATGACGATTAGCTTTTTGAGCGAGAGGTCATGAGCGTCAAAGCCATGATGGCAACTATTCTACGAAGCCAGACGACATCGCGCGGCATACACTCCCTGCCGCGATCTGACTACGAGGAGATAGTAGAGGAGTTGGTCGAACAGCTCAGAGAGCTGGAGCTTAGCTTGGCCGCTCGCGAGTTGGCAGACAAGCAGAAGCCGAAGTAGCTTCATATTGGCTGACACCGCACATGTGCTTGGTCTTCCACGGCGACTCAATATTTCGATTGTCCGCCATGAACCACGCCGCTGCCCGCCCCTTAGCTGATCGGAAGTCGCCGCTGGAAAGCTGGTCGAGATCGCCAGCGGCATTAAACCCGTACAGGACGGACGGATCGTCATTGAGCTGATCAATGGGCACGGGCCAACAGTTCAGCGCCGCAGTCGCGTTGGCGCAGGAGCGCGGCTGGCTGGAGCTGCATGAGAGTGGCACGTATGTGCGGCTACCGGGGCAAACAGAAGCATTGGGTTAAGTGAAGTACTGAATTCAGCAATTGAGCAGTGATTTGGTCTGCGTTTAAGCCAGTCTTGTCGTGCTGTACCGCCCATCAACCCCGAAAGCGAACCTCCCAGCAATCGGCGATCTGGAGCGTGTTCACGCGCTTAGTTCGGGCGCTCCAGATGTCCGCTCATCGTTCAACAGCGGCACAAACAGCAGACATGATCGAAGGTCGCCTATGGGCCAACAGCCGTCATAGGAACGACAGGGTAATCCAGCCCATTTTCAACGACGTCCTGCACGATCCAAAATGCCCGCGGTGGGATCCCGAGTTCGACCCATCGTCACTTAACCGAGACGCTCCTCAATTCCCGCTGAGACATGTTCGTCGATCCACCGGACAACTGCGGAACGTACGTCTGCATTTTCATAGACACTGTGCGCTAACTGATCGGCGTTGCTGCCTCTTGTATCCCGCGAAAACAGATGAATCGTTGCTGACGCGCCAACGGGTATCGCTTCCGTTGTAATTTCCAGAGCGAGAGATGAGCCAAGCCCCATAGACCAGCGCGCGACCCAGATCGCTATCCGCTCATTCCAGCGAACATCTAGTTCTTCGAACATTTCCCGAGAAGGTACCGTTCCTTGTACGGCGGTAACAACCAGAATAGCTACCAATAACATTAGGAAAAAGAAGCCGTACAATAGATTATCAAAGAAAGTCGTCTTCAGACCAACTAGCACAAGCACGGATACGGACACAGCCACTCCTCCAATGATAGAAAGACCGGGCGCCGCAAAGTATTTGGCGCCGGCGGAAGCTAGAATGCCGACCAACGGAATGAGCCAAAATGCGGTGGGTACAGGCAGATTACGAAAGGGCTCCCGGAGAAATCGAAGGTCATTCGCTTTTGCAAAGTACGTCGTCAGTCTCACTGAGGCCCACGCAAGTAGTTGACCACTTGCCAAGCTGGCAGAGGCCTCATCTCCTGTCACTCTGAATACTCCGATTTGCGTGTTCTTTGGAACGCACACATTCAGACCATCAGCTAGTTCAGCCACTCTCTTTGTCCCGATGTCGCCCAAGTGCGAAATGATCACGGCGGCAAAGGTGCAAATGAGACCCAATATCACGAGAACGCCACACCACTCGAAGAACGAGAGGCCTGATGCTAGGTTAAATATGTAGCTGGCTAGGAGGGCCAGCCCCATAAGGCCCCCCACGACAGCCCTCTCAGAAAAAAGGAGGCGATCGCGATGGATGGCGTGGAGAAACGGAGTTGCCAGGCAGGCTATTCCATCGATCCTCGTTCGTCGAGCAGCGTAAAGGGCGACATTTCCGCCATGACTGTGTGCTACTACATACTGCTTAGCATCGGGATATATTGCACGAAGTGCATCGACAAAGTCGCTTAGCTCTTCTGCGGCTTTCGCGCGATCCCAAAGGTTATTGCGGCCGGACCAATCGAATCTCGTTACAACGGCTCTACATCGCAAATTGTGAAGCAGGTCTATCGAGAATTTCGAATCCAGCTGTGTCCACTCAGCACCTCTAGCAAACGTTCCATGAACCAGAGTAACGACGACCATGGGCGACATGGCAGTTCTCCCTCGGTTCGAATCGGTGCAACACATCAATTAAGTCGCTGTCGCCACGACGAACGTGGACTGAGGATACCAGACGGGTGTATTTGCCGGAAGCGTTCGCAAGCTGAAGCTTTCCTCGGAACAGCGACTGTCGGTTGGCTTTGCTCGCGGCCCCAAAAACTGTCTGATCAGGGTCATAAGCTGCGGTGGCGCACTATGCCGCGATTGGACCGCTTAGGGCCATAAGCGGACCCAGGCGTGCAATGAGCGAGCGCATCTCTGGGCGTCAGGACGATCGCCTCGCTGAAGTTGCAGTTGAGAGGCTCAGCGCTGCGAATGCATCGGGAATTAACTACACTTGGTGGTTGACACAAATTAAATACACTTATTTAATTGCTCCGTCGCCCGCCGTTTAATTATAGAATCGATCGCGTTCTGTTGTGGGGGAATCGGTAATGCGTTGGCTTGCGCTTGCACTGATTTTGAATGCCTGGGGAGTGTCCGCGGCTGAACTGCGCGGCACCTCCGACGCGCAGAAATATGACACTCGCGCCCAATGCGAAGCCGATCCTAACAGGACCAGAAGCTGTTGCGACTTTACTGAGCGGCTCCGATACGCCTCTCCGCAACATGATGGCAAGCTGATTTCAGAACTGGGATCAGAGATGCCGACTCGATTTGTGTGTCACGACCCAGATTTCAAACGATGAGAACGGCTTCAATCCTCATGCTCGAAGCCGGTTGAGGCGTATTTCAGGAGGGTTCTCTTATGTTGTTTTCAGGATTTTGGCGATGCTGCGTAATCGCCACGTTGACGCTGCTGGCCGACGGCGCGTTCGCCCAGCCGCCGCAGGAAATCTCCGTCCCGGCTGAAGACACGATCAGGCTACAGCCCGGTCAGATACGAATTCTCCAATTCGGGGAGGCTGTGAAGCAGATCGGTACGCCGGAGGACAACATCGTGGAGATCACGCCGCAGTCTGAACGCATATTCACCTTTAGGGGGCTCGCGTCGGGCGAAACGATTGTGACTGCCCGATCCGACGACGGTCGCGTGGTCCATCGGGTGCGCGTCGTGGTCGGAGGCAATCTAGTCAAAGTGTATGGCTTGGCGGATGAACCGGACTATGTCGGCTTTATATGCGATGGGTACGGCTGTGGGCGCGGTGAGTCCGGGCAGGCTAAAGCCAACTCGACGGCGGTACGGAAACCTTTGCGCGGCGGTGGCTTCATCGAAAAGAACTATCAGTAAGGTGTCAGGCAGCAGCTTCCCGCGCGGCGAGGACGAAGGACCGAATGTCGGATAGAACTTCGTTCAGGGGTCAAGACCGCTTGGGGTCAAAATGCGAAGAACTCAGGTTGAGCAAATCTAGTCCGCTCTGCCGCGATAAGCGGACCTCCGTGAGACCTAGCGCAACTTCGCAGATGGGCCAAAACCGGAAGTCGCCTCCCTCTCTCGATTAGCCTATCTGAGCGAGTCAGGAGGCTAGGAGGAAGCTCGAAACCCAGCTCTTGGCAGCCTTGAGATTGATGACTAATTCAAAATGGATCTCTTGGAAGAAAGGCATTTCTGCTGGGTTGCTACCATTGAGGATTTGGACGATCCGCGCGACTATCCTTCGACAGCCTGCCCTCAGATCGTTTGCGTGCGACATAAGTGCGCCCGCCTCGACCATGTCGCCAAAGATTCCAATAGCCGGCAATCTGAGATAACTAAGTGATTGACTTAGTCATGTCGCATTGCCTCGACGGCCCGGCGAAATTCTGCTTCGTTGCCGGCGAGCGCAATTAAAGTCGCAGGCGTTGCAGATTTGCAACCCGCACAGTTATCCGCGATACTAAGCTCCTGCATTGAGACGACCGAAGCATATTTCGTGCTTAATTCGATACGATCAATGGGGGCGAAAAGTGTTTGATGTCTATCGCAATGGCAAGCGGGACTTGCTCGTTCTAAGCACAGGGGCCGCGATACCCGGTGCTTACTCTGCAAATAACTGGCGCAAGAGTAGAAAAAGAATTCGCAAAGTAAGCGACGAGATTAGGTCAGCCGTTCATCGACAAGGTTATTACGTTCGTAGCTTCCGTGTCGCGAAGGAGGGCACGATCTAAGTGAGCGGGCCGGCGGCCCTGATGCTCCCATCTGCAATGTCTAGAACACCAGCCGCGAGCCCGGATACTCGGCAACCCATTGTTCGCCGAACTTCGATCCTCCCCGACACAACTTGTCGTACTACCATACCGGCTTCTCGCAACCTGCTAACTATTTTTCAACCGCTTTGACTTAATTTCTGGATACGGAGCATCTACAGCCGGTCGGCGTGGCCATTCTGCGACAGCAAATGCTTGCCCGAGTGGACCTGTCCCCGTTGTAACTCGCGTATAGTGTCTTTCTTTTATCATCGCTTTTTTGATCTTTCGGCAGGACAAGGCCGATCGGAATTAGAGATTCGCGACAGATGTCGTCAGTGATACAACTTGAACAGCCATACAAAGCAAAAACTGCGACAAGTCCCTCGTGCTATGGACTGCCCGATATTTTGGTGAACCTCCTCGCTTTATTATCGCAGATTCAAGCTCTCGAGATTCAGACGACAGATGACGCTCGTCAGGCGATCATCCTTCTTGAACTCGCGAATGGCTGCATCCGATTGACCGTCGGACAAACCAAACTGAACGAGACAACCCGAACGACTTTACTGGCTCAGTCGGCGCGGATCGATCTGCTGATTGCAGAGACCTGCAGAGAGGCGGCGTGTTTATTCGAACGAACTGATTTGAAATCGTGGATTGCAGATGAAAGAGAACAATCGAAAGGCGCACCGCGTTCGATTTGAACACAAACACATCGTGAGCATCATGGGTGTTGATGGCACGTGGCGAAGAAGCTGCGTTCTCGTGGACGCCTCTGCAAGCGGCGCGAAGCTTGAGGTCGACGGCTCAACGGACCCCCTGAAGGCACAGGAATTCTTTCTAGTTCTCTCGTCAACTGGACTGGCATTTCGGCGCTGCGAGCTGGTTTGGGTGGACGGGTCTCACGTCGGAGTTCAATTCGTCACAGCAAAGACGAAGGCCAAGGCGAGCCCACAGAAACGTCTTGTTGGCTCACAATGAGGCGGGTTCGGACTTGCCAAATGACCGCTCAGCAGGATGACAGGCTTGTTGTCGGCAGTCGTTTCAAGATGAGCGAGCTGGGGATCGTTCAGTTCCCAAAATTGGCCCACAAGACCGGCACCATTGTCGAAATCAGTATTCGCACCCCCGGCGTGACGGTGCTGTTCGACGGCGCAGTCAGACCGACCGTCTTAGATCGAAGCTACATATCTCCTCTCTCGAAGTGACGATCTTGTCGACCGAGAACCTTCTCCGACTTTTGCAGGTCGCGCTCACCATGAAAGCACCGAAGCCAAAGCAATGGGCCGAGCAGGAAGTCCGACGATTAGTCAGGCTCGCTCGGCGGGGAGTTGGCACATCGCGGATAGCCGCCGAACTCGGCCGTCACGCCGGATCGGTGAGGCGTATGGCGCGAACGTTGGGACTGCTGTTGAAGAAGTAGCTCCGAGCGTTCTTCAGCGCAGCGCGGCTGGCCTACAGACCAAAACCTCGGCCAATCTCCCGCGCAAGCTTGAGCGCGGCGTCGGTATGGCGGCCATAGAAGAACGCTCGGTCAAGCTGCGAAAAGATGCCCATTCCAAATAGCGCGATGGCAATGCCTCTAAACATGGTCATGGACCGGGTTGAACGATGCAAGGAAAGTTCAAAACGGCCCCAGCCGCAGGACTGGGGTAAACAGCCGGGGCCGGCATTCCCATTCCAATGTGCCGCAATCGGCGGTAATCGGCACGCTTTCAGCAAGCCACAAGAAACCTAACGAACTCTTTCTCACGCCGCCATCCGGGCGCGAGCCACGCCGTTGAGGTTGGATCAATGTGAAGCGCAGTGTGGGCGCTACCCATCTGCTGCTTTGCTGAGCTGCTGTGCGATTCTGAGGTCTTGCATTTCCCAATTGGCGCGCCCTCGCTCCTAACGATCGGGATGGCAGGCTCTCACCCTGATGCTGCAAAGCCCCTCGGGCCAGCCTTGGCCCCTAGGGGCTGGAGGGGACAAGTGCGGGGCCAAGGCGGTCCGACGGCTGGCGCTGAGGAGCGCCATGCACTTGAAGGCTAGTCCCAGTCGGCAAGATTGCTGTGTTCACTTGTGACCCGAGGCAGGTATTTGTAATTTTCCCGCACACGGCAGCGGCCTTTGCAGGCCTAGATCACTAGAGGAATCCAGCACAGCGTGTAGTTGTGGCACGCGGTTTAAAAGGCCGGGTAAGTGAGGGCGGATGTTGACCCGCCCTCACACGAATGCTGGCCCTCCATCTTTGCGCACCACTAGTTCTTCGCCGGCTCGAACATCCTTCTGGACCACGGGCTCCTCGTGCAGTTCTCGCATTGCGTACTCGCGCTCCAGGGGTTGTCCCGTCGCAACTCCCGTGGCTGGACGGCGCTCGACCACGGTTCTCTCATCGCGCAGTCGCACGTCCTTTGCACGGGCTCCTCGACTACGTAAGTTTTTATGTGTTTGACGGTCTCGGTAGCCCGTTTGCCAACCTTCAGTTCTTCTTCCGGAAGAGGGATGACCTTTTCGCGTTCGACGCCTTGAGAGACATATCCTTCTTGCCTTACCGCGCTTCCTGATGCTCCGCTTCCGACCGCTGCCGTGCCATCGCTGTTTTCTTCGTGAATCTCGACTGGATTGTACTCTTGCAGCACACCTTCAATACGTTCGAGATCGGCCATGCTCGGAGCATCTACTAACACCGACAACGCGGCACCACCTCTTTGCATGTGGTTTTCATAGAGACGGCGCTCGTCATCCGGCACATCGCTTCCAAACAGCCAGTCCCAGAAACTTTCTCCATCCGAAGCTCGCGCTTACTCTATCGCTGATCGAAGATTGTGATGGTTGATTGCTCACTCTCACATGATCCGCTGGAACCCCTGAACCGACCAAAGCTCGGTACGCTTGCTCTGCATCGTTGCGGGAGCTGTATACTGCTACTACGCATTGTCCTTGCATGGTTTGCCTCCTCTATGGACATGCGCCCAACGCGAGCATCAACGCATCGTTCTTAACTTTATCGCAAACTTTAGTCCGGTACGGCGCATGAGATCGGCTTCGGCGCAAAAGTGGCTGCGAGCGGACCGTTGAGGCCGCGCTGAGGTTGATCGAAGAAGAAGAGATGGGCCCCGCCAGCTGAGCACACTGATGGACAAGACCTTCGTCTATGGTGCGTTGAGGCAGGTCGAGCGCGATGTAGTTGAAGGAGAAAAGGATAGCACAGCCGCTGAAGCAGAGCTGGACACAATGCGCAGAGCCCAACGTATTCTTGATCAGGACCGACAACGCCTCCTCTCGCTGTTACAGCCTTGAAAGGGTGTCGCCGGCAAGCAGTTTGACTTTGAACCGCGCGCTGAGGGCCGAGCCGCGTTAAACTGTGCAAATGCGGACGCATCGTCCCACTTGCTCAGGACATTGAAGTCCGCCAGGGTCAGACTGAGAAGAGCTCGGGCTGAGCAAATCTGGTCCGGTATGCTCCGCTGAGCAGACGCCGTCAGGCCGTGCCGCCACTTCGCATTCGGGCCATATGCAGACCTGCTGACTTTGGATGGCCGAAAGGTTAAGCTGTCGCATTATCAGCCAGACGGCCTTCAGGGGGGCGCCAATGGCCATCTTGTATTTCGAGGAGGCGGAGGTTGGCAAACTGCGTACGGCTGGCCCTTACCACGTCACAAAGAACGAGATCATCGAATTTGCCCAAAAATTCGATCCGCTGCCCATTCATACCAACGAGGAGATTGCCGCACGTTCGATCTTTTCCGGACTGATCGCTTCGAGTGCACACACGTTTGCGATACTTATCTCTTTGTTGAGCAGAACACAGCCGTACTCGCTTCGTATCGTTCCCGGGCTTGGCTGGGATGAACTCAGGCTCCCCGCGAAAATTCGCTCTTGAAGAGGCCGTCGAAAGCGCCTGATAACTCGCTCATCCCGCACCACCGATTGACTCGGACTCGCTTCTGCTCATCGGTTAAACTCCGACCATAGTGGCGGAGCATATGCTTGTTTATACAGGTAGAGTCTGCATAGAGGGATCAGAATGATCCACCCGTTCTGAAGTCTCCGCCCCCGAAGGATCCTCCGGTCCCGAAACCGTCTGGAGGCGGAATCGGCAACCCTCCCCCGAAACCCGAGTCCCATGGGCTGGGCCCACGATGGAAGCCATCACGTAGAACTTGCCCCAGCACCGCACTCCCAATAACCCCAGTCAGGATGCCGCCAAGCACGTTTCCGAGTGACGCCTCGTTACCGAACGTGCCGTAAGGGGTGTCGTAGCCTTGATGCCGTAGTTGCTCCCATTCCTGTTCGACCGTCTCGCGGCGCCGGGCGAGTTCCTTGAGCCGCTGGTGGGAGTCTGCTGCTTGGCGTAACGCTGAATTCATTAGCTCGTCCGTAGATTGGATACGCCTGACGATCTCCTCATCCTTGGGCGTCGGAGTTTGAACAGCCTCCCTGTAGAGTTCCTGCAGATCTTCGCGCTGATCGGCGGCTGCCAGCAGGTCGACCGCATCACGATAAGGGGCATCCCCCTGGAGGATCGATGCATCGAAACTTCGGTCCTGAGCAGCGAGAGCTTCCCGCGCCTGTTGGAGATGGGCTTCGCGATGTGCTACCGCATCCCTTCCCTTGGCAACTTCAGTTTCGGCGGCCTCAAAGCCGGACTGGACAAGTGCGTTGCGCTCCAAAACTTTTAGATCGGATCGTTCCTCGCGCAACCTTTCAGCAATTCGCTTGGAGTGCTCGCGTAGCCGCACGGGGATTTCGTTGAGCAGGGCATAGTTGACTCGTAACCTGTCATAACCCACGACGCCGGCCACCATTCGATCCATGTAGCGGGTGAACGGGTTGGCTCGGTAGGCGGCGGTCCCGAACTTCCGGCGCCAGAGATACATGAATAGCGGATCGGCTTCGTAAGGACGACGTTTTTCGTCCCGATCGGCTTCCGCCTGGATAGCCTTCTTCTCAGCCTGTTGGACTTGCCCGGTGATCTCCTCAACTCGCGCCCGCAGGGCAATCCATTCAGTGTTGACGCTTGTCAGATGCGTGCGCCGCTTCATTTTTGCAACCGAACCTTGCATTGAACCCGCTATGCTCGACGTGGAGCTTCTGGTTGCGGCTCAAGAATGAACTAGTTCATACTATCGGGATAGAAAACACCGCTACGGTACGAACTGATCGAGAGATAAAGCATCTGCATCGGACGACTGTCCGGGTCGGAATTCGGTCTGGGTTCTTGGTCCGCCTCGCGCATCCCTCACGCGAGCATAGGATGCTCTGGCTGCAAATCCGTCGAGCCTGATTTCGATCAACGCGTGTCGGAGTTGTGGTGAGGTCCACATGTGCACAGGACTGGGCACGCCCATGTGCGATATCTGCGGCAAATTCTGCGCGCGCGGCGAACTGCCAACAGGCCTCGTGTTCGCCACAGTGTTCGACCACGGTTTTCGGCATACGCACGCATCCGCGCCATTGAACAGTAAAACGCGATTGAATCTGTCGCTAAGTCCCGGCCTCGGGCTCCAGCCCGATTTGTTGCCCAGGATGGGCGGCGGGCGTACCATTCCACGCCGGTTGTCAGCCTAGTGTCGAGAATTTAAGGACCGGCCGGAATACGAACGGCCTAACAGAAGATTTTACTCGGCCGGCCAGAGCTCGGTCGAACTGTTCATAATCTCGCGACCAGGAAGGCTCTTCATGACGGGGGGCACCAGTGAGAGGATAGTGGAGCGCAAGGTCGCCATTCTCGGGCGGCTTGGCGTCTACCCGATGGTTCGCCTCTCGCTCCCGGCGCGCCGGCTTCTCGCCTTTCTCGCGCTTCAAGGCGGGCCGGTCTCGCGCACCGCAGCCGCCAGCAATCTCTGGCTGGATCTCGCCGAAGACGCGGGCCGAGCCAACCTCCGCCGCGCGCTTTGGCACGTTCCGCGCGGCTGGATCGAGACCATGGGCGACGAGCTGGTGCTGTCGGCGGACGTCGATTTCTCGCGCGCGCAGGCCATCGCGGCCCGTGCCCTCAAGGGCGAAGCGCTTACCTTCGAGGACATCGTATTGCTATCGAACGACGTTCTGCCCGGCTGGCATGAGGAGTGGCTGATCGCCGCGCAGGAGGCGTTTCGCCTGCTGCGGGTAGAGGCGCTCGAGGCGGCCTGCCGGATGATGACGACGTGTGGGGATCTCGCGCTGGCAGCACAGGCGGGAGTCGCCGCGCTCGCCGCCGAGCCGCTGCGCGAATCGGCGGCCGAAGCGCTGATCGATGCATATCTCGCCCAGCGCAATCGCTACCAGGCGGTCCAGTGCTACCGTTCGCTGGCAAAGCGCCTTGCCTGCGAGCTGGGCGTCGCCCCGGATGAGGCGCTGGCGAAGCGCGTGGCCGGCATTTGTCCCGCCTCACGCACCGCGCACTAGCTTCCCCTTCCCTTCCTTCCCTTCTGTCTCTTCCTCTTCCGGAGTCTGCAGGGACGGCCGTCGTCTGCCCGCGGACGATCCTGCGACGCTGCGTGGACGCCTCGGAAAGCGCCGCGGCCACGGCAGCAATCCGCACTGAGCGCGCGAACAAGACGGCAAGGCGACGGCGCCACACACAGCGGCGGACGGCGGTCATGCTCAACTGCACCGCAGATGTTCAGGAGGCCGGAGTCGCGCGATGCTGAATCAACAAGAGTCATCCCATCTCTTCGCCGCGCAGGAAAATCCGTTCGCTGAAGCCTTCGCCGAAACCGGCAACGGCGCGGCGATCGGCTTCGCTCCGTGGAGCGAGAATCTCACGCCATTCGCAGCGACGCTCGATGGCGGCGCAAGCCAGTCCGAGACCGACCGCCTGGTGGCCGAAGTCTATGCCGAGCTTCGCGACGAAGCGTTCGACGAAGCGCTTGCGTTTCTGGCCGAGGAGACCGAGCAGGCACTCGACGAGCGGTTCGTCGGCGAGACGCCGGCGTCCGCACAGGAGCGCGAGCGCTATGCCGACGCGCACCTTGCCCCGGTGCGCTTCGAGGCGCGACAGTATCTGCAGGCGCTGGAAGCAGGGATGGCCGGCCTGGACGTCGGCTCCCTTTCAGAGCAACAGCTCGATGAGGTGCTGGAGAGATTCGACCCATTGATCGGAGAGCTGACGCCGGCCGGCGAGGAGTTCATCGGCAAGCTCATCAAGAAAGCCAAGGGCATCGTCAAGACCGTCGCCAATGTGGCAAAGAGCGTCGGCAAGGTCGCGGGGTCGCTGCTCGGGCCGGTTCTGAACAAGCTGCGCGGCCTGATCAATCCCCTGCTCCGGCGCGTCCTGTCCTTCGCCATCGGCCGGTTGCCGGCACCTCTGCAGCCGCACGCACGCGCGCTCGCCGCCCGATTCACGTCCGAGGCTGCGGAGGAGAGCATCGACGAAGCTCAGGTGTCACCGGCGAACCTGACCGACATGGAATCGCTCGCCGAATCCTTCGACGCGGCCATCGCGGAGGCACTGGCGGGCGATGCGGCAGCCGAGTTCGAAGGCGAGGCGTTCGGTGCGACGGACGAGAGCGAGATCGAGACTCGGGAACTCGAGGTGCTCGCCGAAGCCCGCGGCGCACTGATCGAACGGCTGCGCGACGCCGACGAGGACGAAGATCTCGCGCCGGCGATCGAGCAATTCGTTCCCGCCCTGCTCGGCGCGCTGCGGCTCGGAATCAACCTCGTCGGTCGACCGAAGGTGGTGGGCTTTCTCGCCAATTATCTCGGCCAGCTGATCGGCAAATGGGTAGGACCGCAGCTCAAAGGGCCTCTGTCGAACGCCATCGTAGATACCGGTCTGAGGCTCATCTCGCTCGAGGCCGAGGACCGGGCGCAGCTCGAGCGCAGCGACGAGGTGGCGCCGGTCGCGCTCGCCAGCGTCGTCGAGGATACGGTCCGCCAGTTCGCCGAGAACGAGGACTACGTGTTCGAGGACGAAGAGCTGACCCAGCTCGCGACCGCAGAAGCGTTTAGCCAAGCCGTTGCAACGCATTTCCCGCCTCGCTTCGTTCGTGCGTCGCTGCAGCAGGCCCCGTCGCTCGGCGGAACCTTCGTGAGCCGCCGCCCGCGTAGCCTCCGGCCCTATCGCAAGTACAACCGCACGCCCGATATCCAGTTGACGTCGCAGATTGCGGACACGCTGCCCACCTTCGGCGGATCGACGGTCGGCGCGGCGATGCGGGCGGCGGGCGCGCAGTTTCCGATCCGCGCGCGCATGCACATCTATCAGTCTGCGCCCGGCACCACGCTCCAGCGCATGGTGCGCACCGACCGGTCGGGCGCAGGCGCAGGCCGCGGCTACATCAACACCGCCAACGTCCATCCGCTGACGCCGGCGGCGGCCGGCGTTCTACTGCGTGAACCGAAGCTCGGCGTCGCGGTGCCCGCCGCATATCTCCGCTCGCGACAGCGGATCGCCGCGGGCCAGCGCTTCTACATTCTGGAGCCGGTCGGCGCCGGCGCGCCGCCAACTTTGCCCGCGGGCCCGGCGGGACAGGCCGCGGCCAGGCGTATGCGCGCAAGCCGTGCCTGGGCGTCGGTGAATATGCGCCAGGCACGCATCACCGTCGGCATCTACTTGTCGGAGGCGGAGACGCAGAAGATCGTCGCGGCGATCCGCAAGGGCCAGGGAAGCCTTGCGCTGCTGCAGGCGCTCACCAGGACCTACCAGGACATGGAGCGACTCTCCGCCGGCGGCCAGGCTCCTCTCCGGATGTTGCGCGAGGATGGTGAGGACGGCGAGACTTTCGAGGACTTCGCTGCCCAAAGGGGCAAGCTGCTGCCGCCCGGTCTGACCGCACAGCTGCGCCAGCGCCTGCGCGCCTGGGTGATGCCGGCGTTGACGAAATGGGCGCGAGCCAATGCGGAAGCGTTCGTGCGCGCAGCCGGACATCCCGATCCCGGTGTAACGGTTCGCATCCGCCTCACCGCGGTCCCCGGGCTCGACGCGATCCGCAGGATGCTGCGCGGCGGTGCGTCCGCGCCGGCCGGCGCCGCGCTGCGCGGCACACCGAGCATCGCCATCTCCGTCACACCTGGGCGGGGCGGCAAGTGACGCGTGACATCGACCAGCATCTCGTCACCTCGGACCTCCAGCGGCAGGTCGCCCACTGGCTGGCGGCCGCTCGCACGTTTCGCGATGCCGAGGAGTTTGCTTCGATCGAGGCCTGGAAGTCGGTCGAACGCGACACCGGTGCGCCGCTGCGCCAGCAGATTAACGCGGTCGTCGAGGAACTCATCGAGCTCGGTGAGGCGACGCAGCGGGTCGTTGCCGAGGCGCGGAAGAATCCGGCCCGCATTCCAGCCGCCTCGACCGGTGTCCAGCGTTTCCGTCGCCGCTACGTCCAGGTCGACACCACACTCGATTTCCTCGGAGATGCCGTGAACTCGCGAACGAGTGCGCCTCTGCGCGAGGCGCTCACGACGCTCGACCGGCTTGCGGTCACGAGCATGCAGGGCGTGCTCGAGCGGGCGAGGAAGCCGGTGCCAAGAGTGCTGGTGTACCAGGACAAGGGAACCGGCGCATCGATCCTGCGCGCGGGCGTCCGCCTCTGGGCGCCCGGGGCCATCATGCCGGTCGCCGCCATCAAGATCGTGCGCCACAATCTCTATCGCCCCACCTCGCTCTTTCACGAGACTGGCCATCAGGTCGCTCACCTCACCGGCTGGACGCCCTCCGTGCGAGCGGCCATAGCGCGCGCGCTGAAGGACGATGAAAAGCTTCAGGCGATGTGGACACCCTGGGCCTCCGAGATCGGTGCCGACGTCTTTGCCTTTCTTCACACCGGCTATGCCTCGACGGCGGCGCTCTACGACGTCGTCGGCAATGCCGACACCATCCTGCAATGGCCGGTGGGCGACCCGCACCCGATCGGGTGGCTTCGCACAGTCCTCGGTTGCGCAATGTCACGCCTCTGCTTCGGCGATAAGGGCCCATGGAATGCCCTGCAACGGGCCATGGAAGCGCATTATCCGATCGCCCTCGCCGAAGAGACGCTGCAGCCCCTGCTCGCCCGCTCGAAGGCCGCGATGCCAAGGATCGCAGAAGCGTGTCTCTCAGCGCCCGTACCGGGGCTCGGCGGCCGGCCGATGACCGACCTGGTCGATCCAAAACGCGTCTCGCCCCAGGCGCTTGCCGAGCTCGAACACACCGCTGGCGCAGCGCTCTGGACGTCGCCGGCGTGGCGGCAGCGCGAGGGAATACGGATCGTCGCACTCGCCGGCCTGCGCGAGGCCGAATGTCCGGAGACTGCACCGATGTGGATTGAACGCGCACGCAGCTGGTTCGTCAACCAAGCCGAAGCGGCGTGAATTGAGAAAGGAATACGACATGGCCAAGAAGCCTTCATCTTCGGCGGGATCCGACTCCGTGCTGGAGCTTGCCAAACGCCAATCGGACGGGCACCCGCGCAACGAGGAGATCGACCTCCTCAAGCAGACCATCAACGAACTGCACGAGCGCGATGCGAAGCGCGAGCAGGAGCTGTGCCACTTGAATCAGGCGCTGAGCCGGTTGTCGCAGATGAGCGCGATCGAATGCATCCTGACCAACGGATTTGAGGAACTGTCCACCAAGCTCGCACCGCTGGCGGAGATCGGACCTCATCGCGTTCCGATCACGGATGGCGCTGTGAACGCGCGTCTCGCAAGCATGATCGAAGCCACGGCGCGGCCGAGCTGGTCCGGAGCATCGACCGTGCCGATACCAACGCGTCCCGTTCCATTCATCGGCGAGGTCGTTCCGCGCCCACGCGACTACGAAAGGTATTAGTCATGATCCAGCAGCTGATTGACCGCATGATGGCGCCGCCGTCCAACATGTCGCGCGATGCGGCGGCCGCAATAGTGCTCATGTGCGATCCGTTCGATCTGTTGCTCCACATGGAACAGGTCTGGAACGCCTTTCGCGTATGGGGACCGCCGCCGAATCCGCAGCCGGCCAGCCCGGCCCGGCTGGCCTTCCTCCGCTACGACATCGGCGCATTCGCGCCATTCATCCCGGATCCGTCGTTGGCCGGTGTCCCGCAATGGGACCACCTCGGCTACAGCTACGTTCTGGAGAACACACGCGCCATCCAGATCCTGCGCCGCGTCGTCCGGGAGTATCGCTCCGGCGAGGGATTGGGCATCCCGTCAATCGCGACCCAGCGTTGGCTCGAGATCACCGAGGTGCTGCTGTTTGGTGCCGCCAATCCGCTTGCCCCGTGGCTGTCCACCAGTGTCATCCGTCCCGATCCCGAGGCGGTACGGCGCAACGCATACTGGCGGCTCTTCGGCCTCGACCTGGCATTCGGCACCGACGACAACCGGCCGCCCACCTACGACAAGGCCACGCACGCGAACGCGTCATTCATCCAGGTGTTCGAGGAACTCCTTTTTGAACTGTGGCAGGCGATCACCAACGTTCGCAACACATCCGGCGTGAACGCCTCAGACGACGATCGGATTTTCAGGATCGCCGAAGCGCTGCGATTTGCACTGCGCGCCCGGCGGCAAAATCAGTTGCTCAGCCGGGAGGAGCTGGTCGCGGCAACGGCCCTCGGCTGGGCCGAATTGACGCTAAGCGCCAACACGCCGGTGGTCGAGGATCTGGTTGCCAACGCCACGAGCCCCTACGAGCGTCTGCGGATGATCGGCGAGCGCGTTGGGCTCGCACCGCACAGCAGGTCGTCGGCTCTGTTCTCGATGGCTGGCGATCTTTCCCGGTTCCTGCGCATCGTCGAGTCCGGCGTCGTGTCCGGACCTGAACTGGCGTGGGTTCTCTACCTCGAGCAGCCGCCGGTCGGTTCGCCGCCGGGCGCAGCTTCGCCGATCGGAGCTTCGAGCAGGCGGGTCATCACTGAGTGGGCATCCGCAACTGGCAAGGATCTGAAGACACGCGCAAAGCCGATCGAGATGCGGCCGCCGACCCGGCCGCCGCTGCTCGTCGGCGCACGTTGAGGTCAACGCAGGAGGCAGACGATGCACGGGTCCACGCAGGATTTCCAATCGCTCGACCCGCTCGGCCTCGACGCTCCGTTCGCGGAGACGTCCGAGCCGGAGAACCACAGCGGAATTGGAGCGTTCGCCACGCTCGAGGACAACCCGTTCGTGGCCTTTTCGGGCGAAGCGGAGTGGACTGGTGCGGGTGAATCCCAGTCCCTCGAGGAGGAAGAACTGGGCTCGCCCCACTCCTTCGCGAACTGTACGTCGACGCAGAAGCACCTGCTGCTTGACGTCACCGAACGGTGTCTGCGCGCAGTGCGGCATGCGGCCTCGTTCGTCGGCAGCGCGTACGGACGGCCGGATCGGATGGGCGCAGCCACGCGGCAGCTGCTGCTGCGGCATTTTCACACCACGAAGCACGACGATCTCCGTCACATCGTCACACGGCTGATGCGGATCGAAAAGGCGCTGAAGGATGGAATCAAGTTCCGCGGCGAGACCGACTGCGCCACGGACGGCAAGGGAGCCGTCTGCGGTTATGCCCTGACGACGCAGTTGTTCGGCGGTTTCGGCAAGGTCCACATCTGCTTCGACACGCGGCCGAGGCACTGCAACTTCAGCGCGCTGGCGCCCGACACGCAGGAGGTGACCCTCATCCACGAGGTCGCGCATCGCTATGTCGGCATCAAGGACCAGGCCTACGAGCACGAACCGAAATATTTGACCCTGTCCCCGAAGCAGGCTCTGGACAACGCGGATAGCTACGCCTTCTTCGCCGTCGAGGGCATGACCCTGCTGAGCGAGAGCTTCGAGCCGGAGGTGGAAGGCTCGCTGTCGGAAGATTACGATGAAACGTCGTTTACCGGGCTTGAAGCCCAGGCATGGGATTCGCATGGCTTTTCCGCGGACAACGATGCCGCGCGAGACGAAAGCTCGGAGCCTTGGGCGCGCGAGCTCGAGGAGGCTCGCGAGCTGGAATCCGGAGCCAGCCGCTGCGCCGAAGACGAACACGAAGGTGAGGACGAATATCTCGAGTCCGAGGCGTGGACCGCAACAGCGGAGCAGATCGCCTTTCGCAACAATGTGCTCGCCGAGCATATCGCCCGCAGCCGCAAGGCCAGGGGTGCTCCCCTGCCCGACCTGAGCAGCACTCAGGTCGAGACGATCCCCGGCACCAGCGTCAAGACGCGGCCGGAGACCGCGCGGGCCGCAGGCCGCCTGCTCGCCGCTGCAAATGCAGATCTGCAGAAGGCTCAGATTGCGGGTGATGCAGATGCGCTGCGAACGAAACGATTGACGGCAGCAAGCGGCTATCGCGGCAGCGAGCACCAGCGCTCGCTGTGGCTCAGGTATTTCAAGGGCTACTACAACCGGACACGCGCGCACCGCGAAGCTCTTGCCGAAGGTCCGCATTCGAAGGCAGCAGCCGCCTACATGCTGAAGTCGAAGGCCTTCGGCGGCTTTGGCCTGGGTGGCCGGATTGCGGCGCCAGGCTACAGCAATCACCAGAACGGCATCGCCGTCGACTTCTATCAGAACAGAAAAGCGGGATTCGAGGTTGCCAACAGTAGCAGTGACGCAGCGCGAGCGGCCTGGCGCAGGAGCTGGTTCTATGGATGGCTGAAGCAGAACGCGGCGGCTTACGGCTTCGAGCAGTTGCCGACCGAGGAATGGCACTGGGAGTTTCGCCGCAAGCCGACGATCACGAGCGAGTTCGAAAACGAAGCCGTCGTTCGGTCCACGAAGCCGTATCTTGACGGCGCGTTATGGATCTACCGCTCCCGCGTCACCGGCACGAAGATCGCCGTATTCGCGTCGGCCGCGGCCGTTCGAGGCAGCGGGCCGGTCGACATGTTGCTCTACATCCACGGGCTGCTCAGTCCTTGCGGCGTGCCGCGAGCCATGCCTGCGGGCATCGTGACGGAGGCGACCTTCCGGCTCGGCAAGATCGTGACCGACAGCGGCCGGCCGATGCTGCTGATCGTGCCGCAGCTCCAGATTGGGAGCGACGCAGGCTGGAGTGCACGCGGCCTCGACCGGCCTGCGCAGCTCAATGCGCTGTTTGCCGAAGTGCTGGGCGAGACGGACCGCCGCCTCGAGCGGAGCGGCACGCAAATCGGCCGGCTCGTCATTTCCGGGCACTCGCGCGCCTACGGCGTGCTCTATCCGCTCGCCAACGCGGACAAATCCACGGCGCTCGGCACCGGCGCGCTTGCGAAGCTCGTCAAGGTGTGGGTGCTTGACGCCACCTACGGAAGCCCGCCGATCGCGGCGTTCAAGGCGCTCGCCGCAGCCCGGCCGGGTTTGGGCGTGGACATCGTTTACCGCGCCAAATCTCCGACCGACAAATTCGACGGCCGCGCCACTGCGGGCGCGGTGGCGCTGCGCCCCGTGCCAAATTCGATCACCCATTGCGCGCTGCCCGGTAAACTGCTCCCGACCTTGTTGAGCGAGCTCGGCACAGCGCCGGATGGCGATGCCTTCGAGAATCTCGATGCGATGTCGAGCGCGGAAACACTTTTCGAGAGCGCCGACGAGGAATCGTTGGCTTGGCTGGACGTGGAAGCAGGCCTTCCTGGCGACAAGCTCGACGAAGACTTATCCGACACGCGCTGGCCTGAATCGTCCGAGGACGAAATCGAGCACAAAGGGTGCGGATGCGGGTGCGGCGCCCACTCGGCGCCCCGAACATTCGAGGCCGAGTGGTTCGAACCGGAATCGGATGATGCAGGATGGCCTGCAGGCGTCGGCGTGCGCGCATTCGACACCGAGGCCGGTGGAGCTGCCGACCTCTTGCAGGGCGCCTCGGCTCTTGTGGTCGGACCGACGCTTCGCCGCGGCAACGGCGGCGCCGGTGTCGAAGCGCTGCAGCGCGCGCTGGCGCAACTCGGCCATTCGGCGGGCGAAATCGACGGACGATTTGGCGCTGCAACGGAAAAAGCGGTCCGCGCCTTTCAGTCCCGCGCAGGCCTCGCCGCCGACGGCGTGGTCGGCCCGCGCACCAAGGCGGCTATCGCCGCAGCGCTCGGGGGCAAGATCGCGCCGCTACCTACTCCACCTGCTCCCATCCCGCCGGCACCGACCCCGCCTGCGCCGCTTCCTGTCGACGAGGATCTCGATGCCTTCATTGCCAGATTGGCTGCGGAGTGGTCGCGGCGGACGGGCGGAAAGCCTTCGGCCGACGAACGAAGCGCGGCGCTGCGCGGCGACTACGAGGATACGCTGAAGGGCGCCCGCATGCGCTTCGGGACGAAGTACGCCGACGACGTTCTCCGCCGCGCCTGGATGATCAGCCGCGAGGAAGAGATGCGCTTCCGCACCGAGCCATCGGGCGGCTCGCTCGGCGATTTCGGGCCGCCGGCGCAGCGGGTGGAGCTGGTCAGTCACGCGTCGATCGACGGAAGCGGCAAGGCGCCTGTCGCGCCGATCATGGTCCGCTTCTTTGCCGAGCTGCGCCGCCGCTACGGCGCAGGCCTCGGAGCGGGCACGTATCGCGGACATGGCGGCGGGAGCTTCAACGACCGCGGCTATTCGCTCGATCTGTTCCTGAACAGGCGCGACGCTCGCGGTTTCTATCTCCGCGACGATGCCTTGAGGTTGCTGCGCGCGGTGAACGAGACCGCGAAGGCGATGCCGGCCAAATGGCGGATCATCTACAACGATTTCGCGGTCGCCGACGAGATCAACCGGGAGACCGGCAAGCGCAACGTGATCTTCGTCGGCACGACGCGCAAAGACAAGAACAAGCGCGTGACGGGGCTCAACTGGCATGGACCGCATCCCCTAATCATCCACTTCCACCTCGACCTCGCGCCGCTGCCGGGCGCGCAGAGCGAAGCCGAGGACGAGGGATGGCAGGAGACTTGGCAGGAGACTTGGCAGGAGAACTGGCAGGAGAACTGGCAGGAGAACTGGCAGGAGAACTGGCAGGAGAATTTCAGCGACGGTGAGGACGTGCGCGCCGCCTGCGAGGGCGAATCTCCAGCCGACGAGACCCTCACCCTGGAAGCCCTGCTCGCGGGCGAAGCGGGAGGCGATCCGGGGCTGGTGGACCGCCTCAAAGGCGTCGCCGAATTCATGCTCGGACCGACGCTGCGCCGGGGCAGCAAAGGCGACGGCGTGAGCAGCCTGCAGCGCGCCCTTGTCGGGCTCGGTTACGATTTGGCAGTGGACGGTGATTTTGGTTCGAACACCGAACGCGCGGTGCGTGGGTTTCAGTCGCGCAGCGGGCTGGAGGCCGACGGCGTCGTCGGCGCGGCGACCAAAGCCGCGATTGGCGCCGCGCTGGGTGGCCGCTCGCTGCCGCCCGCCCCCGCTCCTACGCCTCCTGCGCCGACGCCCTTGCCCTACGTGCCGGGCAAGAAGCTCGCGCCGAAAGCGTTCGTCGCCACGTTCGGCGAGTCAGCCAGGGCTTCGCAGGCGGCGAGCCGCGTACCCGCCCTGGTAACGCTCGGCCAGGCAGCGCTGGAATCCGGCTGGGGTGCGCATGCGCCCGGCTTCAATTTTTTCGGTATCAAGGCAAAAGCCAGCATGCCCGAAAACATGCGGCAGTTGCTGAAGACCAAGGAGGTCATGTCGCGGCCCGACGCCAAATTCCCCGAAGTGATCTCGGTGACGCCGCGGCCCGACGGCAAGTACGACTATGTCGTGCGCGACTGGTTCCGCGTCTATCCCGACGCTGCCACCGCGTTCAGCGAGCACGGCTCATTTCTGACGCGCAACAAGCGGTACGCCAAGGCGTTCACAGTCACCCACGACCCATACGCCTTCGCAACCGAAGTCGCTCGCGCGGGCTACGCCACCGGACCGACTTACGAGAGGGAGCTCCATGCCGTCATGCGCCTGATCGAGAAGGCGGGTGGCGGGTAAGAATGTCGAACTGAAACCTGCAACCTAAATGGTCCGATCCGGATCGCCGGTCGGGTCTGGGCCGACGCGTTCTCGAAGAAGTCAGGGCGGCAGCCTTATCGTGTCCGGAGGTCCACCATTCGCCAGCAAGAGCCGCACGCCGCGACTGGCTCTCGATCATTCAAGCCGACTGCACGGAGATCGGTGATATGCCACGAGGACCTGACAAATATGATTCCATGACTGCTCTGTACGATGATCCGAACAACGTCGAAGGGATGGCATATGGAAAAAGATGGCTACGTCATGAGTGGCGGCAACTGGTGGAAGAACAGGTTACGGACAACACGGAAACACAAAAGATCATCATGGCCCTCCACGGAGGTGGCATTGAGACCGGCACAAGCGAGATCGCTCTAGCTACGGCCGGCTATCATCCGGCTACGCTGGCGACCGCAGTTGATGGTCTTGGATTGCATGACCTCTGGCTGTTTGAAGGGTTGTTGCCTTCCAGCAACGGCGACCTGCATGTGACGGCTTCCCACTACGATGAGCCAATAGCCACGAAGTTGGTTGAAAACGCTCAACGTTGTATCAGCTTGCACGGCTGTACGGACACCCAGGCGAATGGAAGAATTCAGCTCGGCGGACTGGACGACGAGTTGCGCGATATCGTTCTGGAAGAATTGGATGCTGCAGGAATCCCGGCCGAGGTTACCAGCAACCCAATGCTTGACGGCAGTCTCCCAAGCAACATCGCAAACAAGACAAGAATTGGCGGCTGCGCCCAACTCGAGATGGGAACGAGCTATCGTAGAAGCTTGTTCGGGATCAACACAAGGCGACAGCGGAAAAACACGACGAACGCTCAATTTTGGCTACTGGTCGACGCTTTGCGTAAATCCATGAGCCGCGTATGAGCCGTTCCCTACCCGGACGGAATAGCCAGCAGGCTTGTTCGAACCGGGCACGACGGCTTAGAAAATCGATATTCCAAGCCCAGGTTACGCCGTCGCCCACCGGCCGTCTCAGGAATGAACACCCACGGACGGCGCGACGTCGAGGCGGACGGCGACACCGCTGAGGTCCGGGCTCCGTGCCGGATAGAGCTTCATGACGAGCGGATCGTGACCGGGCACGATGTGGTCCCCGTCGGGTGCGACAGCGCGGAGCTTGTCGAAACCCGCCAGCATGTCGCCGACATGAAGGGCGGTCGTGAACGGGCGCTCGCTGGTCATGTTCTCGGTGAAATGACTGACGTCGGAGGCGAGCACGACAGGGCCGCGGCGCGTGTTGACCCGGACGAACTGAAGGCCGGCGGAATGTCCGCCCGCGGCATGGACCGTCAATCCCGGCGCAATCTCCGCGTCGCCGTCGTAGAACAGCACCCTGCGCGCATAGTTCAGCCGCACGATCCCGCAGACATCCTCGACCTCGAAGGAATGCGACAGCCGTGGATATTGCACGTAACGCCCGCTGGCGTAGGCGAGCTCGCGCTCCTGAAGATGAAACCGCGCATTTGAAAACCGGTCGAAATTGCCGGCATGGTCGTAATGCAAATGCGTCAGGATCACATCCTTGACGGCGGCGAGGTCGATGTCGAACGAGGCGATCGAAGGCTTCTGGTTCAGCGTATTCACGGCCGCGTGTACGAAGCCATTTTAGGCGCCCAACGAAGCGAAACTGAAACAATGCAATCCGAACCTGTGATCGTAACGCCCATTGAGGAGGGTGGAATGCGTAGCCTGATTTTCGGTGCGGCTCTCCTGGCGCTGGCAACCATCGGATGTTCCGCGTTTATTTCGGCCGCCCTTTCCGCAGCACGGGATGCAAAGGCCGCAACATTCTCAGAACGGTTCGCGCCGACAGTGACGGTTCTCCCAACCGGCTAGGCCCGCCAGCGTGAACCGGCGGGCCTGAGCACTCACTTCTTCAAACAAAGCCCGACTGTCGGCGACGTCCCGCATTTCGCTCCGTCGGCGGCGCCTCCGCTTGGACAGAACACCGACACTAGCGTTTCGCTGTTGTTGCAATTGACGGCGCCATCAGCTTGCACTGCGCGGATGTTGACCGTCCCCGGATCGCCCTTGTCTCCCTTCTCACCTTTTGGCCCCTGCGGTCCTTGTGGTCCTTGCGCACCGGCTGGGCCCTGTGGTCCCGGCACCCCCTGAATCCCTTGGGCCCCCTGCGGGCCGGTCGGCCCCTGCGGCCCTGGATCACCTTTAGGTCCAGGCTCTCTGCCACAGGCCGCAAGGATGAGCGCGGCAGTCAGAACTCCCGCCGCGATCATTTTGTGCATTGCGATCCTCCCAGTTATCAACCCATTAAACGGGTCGTCTGAGAGAGCCGCGAGAGAGAAGCCCGCCAGCGTGAGCCGGCGGGTGAGTTGGTTTGGACTGTAGATTGCAACCGGGGGTGCCGGCCCGCAGCTCAACTGTATGCGAGCTCGCTCGAGCCCGCGAGCCCATCTAAGCGGCAGCTTCCGCCCCGGCCTTCCGCGGCGCGTCGCATCCATCCCCTTCATGGGGTGGCACGCTCCTTGCCAATTGCACGTCCCGCAGCATGGAGGCGTGCACCGATGGGACAGCGTAGTCGCATTATCCGGCGCCCAAAGCCCGATTTGACACATATCGCTCGGAAGCTCGTGAGATTGCTCGACGAGATCGAAGACCTTGATGAGCTGAGAGAAAAGGTCCGGCTCGCCGAAGCCGCTCGAGTATTGCACTAGCCTGCACTAAAAAGCGCCCTCCACCTTCTTGGGGCGCTGATTGCGCTCCCTAGCAGCGCTAGGATAATTGTCGCATTTCACTTCCAGTTTGAGTGCGAGCCGCACTGCAATCCATCTTCTGGATCGCTCTAACAAGAATGGCGTTGTGCGCGCGCCGACGAGGCGGAGTTAGTGTTAACCTCGACAATGTCTTTAAAATTGATCCCAACGCGGGCCAGACCTGTTCTGAGGGGCTGGTCTCGAAACACCTCGATCGGCCTTACCGAGGCGGACGGCAACCGGCGTTCAGTGTCAGGCACCGTGCTGCTGGGCTTGCGAGCCGCCAAGCACTTAGCTTGGTCAAGGCGCGAAACGCAGCGAGCGCGTTCGCTTCAAGTGAACGCAAAGGCGAGCAGGCTCGAGCAGAGCACCACCAGACCGACCGCTGTCAGTGTCAGGAAGCTGTCGGAGACAAGGTCACGATTGCGCATGAAACACCCACGATCGCTCCGTAGGAGCGAGGGCAGCAGTCCCGCCTTGGCTCGACGAGAAAACAACCGGCCACCGCCTCAAGCGCCTTCTGCCGCCAGCGCTCGAACTAGGTCGGGGCAATGGGACACCGGCTAGAGGGATGCGGAGATCGTCGTCCACTGCTTGCCAACATCTTTATGAATTGGTTCCTGAAGCATTGGCGGCTGACGGCGCGTGGGGAAGCGTTCCGTGCGGACGTTGTCGCGTACGCCGACGACTTCGTCATCCTCAGCTGCGGATACGCGACTGAGGCTCTGGCGTGGACGAACGCGGTGATCACCAAACGCCCACACATCACCTCGTTGGCCTGGGCGATATTCGACCTGGCCTTGCGTTCGCATCGCGCGTTTCTTAAGGTGAACGCGCAGCATTGCTTCGTTCTATCGGACATGTCGCAGGAAAGCGGCGAGATGTCGGGCGTCACGATCGGCACTGATCTAGAGAAAGTCGTCGGCGCAAGCGGGCGTAGCTTCCGACGCGTGCGCATCTCATCTTCTGTCGATCTCGTACCGACCCACCGTTTAATTCAGGTTAGTGCACAAGCTGCCGTCATGGTCGGTTAGCTGAATTCGGCGATCGATTACAGGCACAGGTCTGTACGTAATGTACAGAACTGTGCCCCGATTTGCGGTGATAGAGGACACGAAAGTCAGCCCGCCCGGCCCCGCCTTCGCCCCCGCTAAATAATGAGTTCGGCCACGCATGCCGCCGAACGTGGCGAACTTCAAGAATTTATCTTTTCTCAAATGTTTGCCGCGACCTTCCAGCACTGGCGGCAACGTTAGAGCCAGTCCTGCGGGGTCCGAGATGAGGACATATCTGAGCTCGTACGTCTCGAAGCTATTCGCGGGGGATCTGGCGGCTTTCGGCGGCCCTGCGACAGATGAAGCGGTCGCAGGGCACATTCGGGCGGAGCAGATCTCCCTCGTGCTCGGCTATTCCCTAGGCATAATGCTGGCCAACGCCTGCAATGCGACGGTGCTTGCAATTGCCCTCTGGCACTCGCCCAACAGAAACTATGCCCTGATCTGGGCAGCTGCCGTGGTTTGCGGCGCGTTATCGATAGGCCTGAAGGCGCGTTTATCACGACGGATTACGAAGCCGCAGTTCGTCTCCCGACAGGCCATGCATCGGCTGGTGCGAAATGCGCTCGTTCTTGGAACAGCCTGGGCGGTCGTTCCGGTCGCTTTCTTCGCCGACGCCTCAAATGGCGGCCAACTCGTGATCACATGTCTTTGCTCCGGGATGCTCGCGGGCGGAGCATTCGCCTTCGCTACGATTCCCGTGGCGGCGGTTGCATTCACGGCTCCGATTTTTGTGGGTACGGCAATCTGCCTCGGCAGAAATGGCGATTTCGTCTATCTGCTGGTCGCTATTCTTGTTGTGGCCTATGGCTTCGTGCTTCTGCGCGGCGTTTTCGCCCATTCTTTCGAATTCACGAAACGCACCATTGCTCAATTGGAAGCCGAACGGAGGGTCCGGCGGGATCCCCTTACCCACTTGCCGAACCGTTTCGCCTTCAACGAAAGCCTCGAAGCCGCCCTCAATCGGTTGGCTCGCTCGGGAGAGGAATTCGCGGTTTTTCTGCTTGATCTCGATCGCTTTAAGGAAGTGAACGACAAGTTCGGCCACCCCGCTGGAGATGAGTTCCTCGTTCAGGCCGCGGCGAGACTGCAACGATGCGCGCGTGAGACCGATACTGCCGCGCGGATCGGCGGGGACGAATTTGCGCTGATCGTGACCAATCTGGCCAAAGTCGAAGACGCGTTGGAAATCGCCGAGCGCTTCGTCGGGGCTTTCGGCGAACCATTCCTGATCGAACGATGCGAGATCGCGGGCGCGACGAGCGTCGGGATCGTGTTGGCCCCGCGCGACGGCAATACGCCCCATGAGCTCTTGAAAAATGTCGACCTTGCGCTCTATCGCGCCAAAAAAGCGGGGCCCGGAACGGTTCGCTTCTTTGAGGTCAGCGACGACAAATCAGCGCGCGATCGCAGGGCGCTGCAACGGGATCTGGAGGAGGCGATCGGGAAAGACGAGCTTTTTCTGGTCTACCAACCGTTCTTTGATATTCGCGAGAACCGAGTAACCGGCTTTGAGGCCTTGCTGCGCTGGCAACACCCTGTCCGGGGAGTCATTTCGCCGGCTGAGTTCATTCCAATTGCCGAAGAAACCGGCTTGATCCACCCGATCGGCGAGTGGGTGATCCGACGCGCCTGCTCGACGCTTTCGAACTGGCCCTCCGATCTCAGGGTCGCCGTGAATTTCTCGGCAGCTCAATTCCATAACACCAGCATCCTGCAAACAATCGTGCAGGCCTTGACAGAGGCCAGAGTTGCCCCTAGCCGACTTGAAATCGAAATAACGGAGTCGATGCTGATTTCAAAATACGGGCCGGCATCATCGATCCTGAATTCACTCCTGCAACTGGGGGTGACGGTGGCGCTCGACGATTTCGGAACAGGATTTTCGTCGCTGACCTATTTGCTCAAATTGCCTTACACCCGCATCAAAATCGATCAGTCCTTTATACGCGACATGCTGACACGGCCGGATAGCGCGGCGATCGTAAAATCAATAATCACGCTGGCGCAGGATCTGCACATTGGCGTGGTAGCGGAAGGCGTCGAGACCGCCGAGCAGCTCGGGCGTTTGCGCCAAACGAGCTGTGATGAAGTCCAAGGATATCTCATCGGTCGGCCGGTATCAGCCGACCGCATCTTCGCCCTACTCGATCAAAATAAGCAATGGTCGACACCTGCCGCTTGAAACGCCTGTACGAACCGACCGACCATCATGCCGCGCGAAGCCGCGTGCGGCGCTGGCAATGCTAGCGGAATCAACGACAAGATCGGTATGTGACCGACCTTGCGATATGACCCTACGGCATCCAAGTCCGTCACATCGTCTTGTTGTTCGGCGCCAAGGGTAATACCGATATCGATCAAATAGGTCGAAGGTCTATCGGTAGGTACATCGGAGCCCCGAAGGCGCCGCCCTGCCGCAGCAGGGCATCCCGCAAATAACGAACCACTTTCACGATGATAATTTGCGCGCTGCTTTGGTACGAATAGCAGCATCAATGTCATCAACCCGCTTCAACCGCTGGCGTTGCGCGACTTCTGACCTCGTCGAGTAGACCAAGGCGCGTGACTCGCGATGCGTGCCACAGTTAAAAAGGCCATTTGAGCCAGAGGCCGGAAGGGCGGGCGGCGTCCTACCGGCTCACCTCAGGTTCGGCAAATAAGCCCTGCCGCGACAATCGTTCCATGCTCTATAAGGGCCTACCGCGACTGTTCGCCGAGCTCGCCTGGTGCGCGGCGACGGTCGGCATCAACGCCTGTTGCACGATCTCGGCCGCATCGTGGTTCTGCTCCTCTACCATCGCGGTCTTGAGCCGATCGACGCTGGCGCCCCTTGCGCGGCAGTTCGGGTCCACTAATGGTCTTCCGTTCACGCAGAGCTGCCGGCACAAGGCCGCAGCGAGCCGACCGCTTCAAATAAACTTCTAGATCTGGATCGTTGACATCGATTGCCCACCACGTTCCGTCCAAGCATATCAAGGGTGAAGAGACGAGACTTTTACATCCGTTGCCAGAAGGCGGGTCGTTAGGCCCAACTTTCACGTCTTTCGCTCCCACCCAATTCTGATTTCGATTTCGGCAACCTATCCTGAATGGCTCCAGATTTGGTTGGAAGAAAAAGAACACTTTTAGGCATTTGCTCGGCAATTACCTGGGGCACGCGGCCAGGCAAGGGCGTGTTTGGCTGGGCTGTTCTGCAATTGGACCCCGCCATGTTTCAAAAATTAACCAAGAATTGTTTCTGTTACCCATAACGCTTTCTTAATACTTAAGCTGAGCGAGACTAAGTCTTGCTAGTGGCTCGCAAGCGATAGTCGCGCGGCCAACCTGACAACTCTGCTGCAATGTTGCAGAGCATTTCCAAATCAATTGCGGTCAGAAATCCCGTTCCGTTTGTGCTCTATTGGGGCAAAGGTCCGCGGTCCAACATCGACAAGCCAGACTTCGATTGTCTCAACTATTTGGCTGGCTTCACCCGCCGAATCAGCACAACATATGCACCGGGGGCGGCATTAAGGCTGATTTTCACCGATACCCATGCGGAATTGAACGGACATTCATCACTGAACATACGCCAGTACTTTGATGAGGTTGCGGATGGCGCCCGCGAACGCGGTTTCGAGAGCTGTTGGTTGGGCGACCTCACAAGGGCCGCAGAAGCGGATAGCAAAAGTCCTTTAATCGATGAGATCGTACCGGAGCCGACGTTCCAGCGGCTGCTTGCCAGCGCGATGAAATGGTATCGTGGAAATGGAAGTTGTGAGGAGGGCGCAATAAAATATTACCGGATGAACATGATCGAAAAACGCGCGGTCGAACGTGCATTTCCTGACTCAATCTTTATCACCTTCAATGGAAGCGAATTTCGAGGGCTTTTCCCCCCAAACCTTCCAATTTTCTACATGTATTCGCTTCGCAAAGGGATCAGCATCAAACCCTGGTTCCTCTTCCCAGATACGGACGCCTGCGAACAGCGAGCAAGTTAGTCTCGCATGTTGGAAATGCCGCGCTACGTTGTTGAGATTTATTCTTCCGAGGACGGGCCGCCTTGCGGATATTGTCCGGGTCTAGCTGAGAAGGGCGGCTAGAGCGGGCTTGCAGAGGGCAAGATAGACAGCTGCGGCAAAGTCTCCGCAGACAATCTGCTCATAGGATGATTTGGACTCTTCGGGGAAAGCGAACGCTCGCTGCTCAGTGGGCTCCGGCGTCCAAATGCACTTTCAATAGCGCAGCCCACACGTGTGGCGCAGGATTCCAGAACGGTACGAAGTCGCACTGTCGAAGCGCGTGCCGCTGAGGCCGGAGCGAGCGAGGGCTAGCGCCCCGCCGGCCCGGCGAATTTCGGTCTATTCTCCCTCTTCGTAGAACAGCTCGAGCGGCAGCCCGACCAGCGCCTTGCCGATCCAGTCGCGAGCAATCACATTCGAGGGTCCCATGGCTATGGCTGCCCGTGAGTCGCGGAAGGAGCGCTCGATGGGTCCTTGGTGATAGCCGTAACCTCCCGTAACCGTGAGCGCCGCCGCCGCGACCTTGTTCGCAACCTCGGCTGCATGCACCTTGAACTCGGTCCGAGAAATGAGGATTTCGCTCTGCGGCTTGACGGCTCGCCAGAGCTCATCCAGCCTTGCCGCGAGTTCCACGCGCCACGGCCGCAAGGTCTCGACCAACACCTTGGCTGCACCGAGTTCCTGCCGGATCGCCTGATAGTCCGACAGGCTCTTGTTTCGGTCCTTGTGCACGAAATTCGTGGCGTGCGTGGTGACGGCCTGACGCCAAACGACCTCGCTGAAGACTGGGCTT
>Ga0214544_1004046_pt1 | contig 29730 bp, 25 predicted proteins | sample CNSS3metaG_FD_160074 | JGI IMG/M metagenome (GOLD analysis project Ga0214544, IMG submission 160074) | Root nodule microbial communities from cowpea collected in UCLA plant growth center, Los Angeles, California, USA - CNSS3 | ecosystem: Host-associated > Plants > Roots > Nodule | place: USA...
AGATGGATTAACCCAGACTTAAGCTCACATTCTCCATCTGGATATTGGATGCACATGTTTTGTGTAATTGCTGCATCCGGTGAAGCCAACTCTCTTATTGTTCTTTCTTCCATTCTATCTTCTTGAAATTCTGGTTCAGGTGATGGATCAGAAGATATGTTAATCACCGGAGGTGATTCTAGTGGTACACTTTCAGTGGTAGGTTCAGATGATGATGGTGCTCCTTCAGTAGAACACCTGAGTTCAAGTCTCCTACGTGATTTACGCAAGTTCCTTTCAAGTTCTGAATCAAGTTGATAAAATTGACCCGGATTGGCCCGAGTCATGCACTATGCAAGTCCACCTGAAAGTGTTTCCCTGTGTGTTTTTTTTTCTTCCTATTCTTGTTTTGGAGAAAGATTTCAAGAAAGAAATGAGTTAAGATGTCGTTGGGTCTACTCCCAGGAAAGAGAGGTGCGTCACAGTGGACAACTTAAATACCAAGTCTTTCCTAGACAGAGTTTTCCAAACTAGTCTCAAAAAAATTTCTTAAAAGAAATTCTTAATCAAAACAAAAATAGAACTTTGCTCGGAATATATTAAAAGAAAACTAAAGACTACAAAATAACAAACTCTATTAAACATATATGCGTAAAATAAATAAATAAATAAATAAAATAAATAAATAAATAAAATAAAATAAAATAAATAAATAAAAACAGAATCAAAATAAAAGAAATAATAACCGTATTCCCCGGCAACGGCGCCAAATTTGATATCGCTGTCGTTAGGCGATCAAATTACCACTACTTAACTTTAGCAACTTCAGTATTGCCAAATTAGTAGTGAACAAAATAGTTAGGGTTAAGATAACCCTGAGTCGTCTCACAACGAATATGGAATTGATCTCAAATATTTGATTCTTAAAAATGCAATTAAAACTAGCAATTATAAAAATAGGGGGTTTTGATATGCAAGGAAGATGACACAGAAGATTGTAAACACAGTAATAAAAAATAGGTCAATTCCACTACTTTTTCTAAATAAGATTCTTCATTGGTTATCTAGAGATTATTGTTAAATTAATTATTGTTGTTGATTTACAAATCAATCAATGTAAAGACTCAATTCATTTGTTGGCATTCTCACTTTTAATCAAAGTACAGTCTCAATTAAAAGTGAGAATTTTTAGATTATCCATAGTAAATTCAATCAAAGTACAGTCTCAATTAAATTTTACTATGCCTAATCATGTCTATTCCTTTGTTTCTTCACCAAATAGAAAACTTAATTAATCAAAGTAAAGTCTTGACTAATTTTAGTTAAAGTAATTACCTCTAATCAAAGTACAATCTCAATTATTGGCAAAAACTTATTTAATCAAATGAAAGTTTCTAAATAAAATCAAAGTAAAGTCTCAATTTAATTTAAAAACCTTTTAACTCATATGATTTGCATGCATGTAGATTTAAAATCATTATTTTCTATTCGATTAAGAAGCAAAGGACATAGATAAACAAAAACCACAACAATAATCTAAATAACAAACACATAAATTCTTCTAACCTCAGAATCCATTTAAGAAATTATAGTGGAATCAACCCTAAAAGCTTAGCCCTCCATGGCTTTGATGGAATACATGATGATATGAAGGAAAGAAAATAAAAGAAAGAATGAGAGATGTGATGGATGACGGTGTCTGCCAAAACCAGAGAGTTCTAAGTGTCTAAGTTGTATCCTTCTCTGCTCCCTTAAGTCTCTTTATATAGGCTTTAACTGGACTTTGGGCTTTATCTATCGGTTGCTAAAATCTTTTATTTTTATTTAATTAATTAGCAACTTAATTTCTGCCAAATTTACAATTCTGCCCCTCTTATTTAACCATTTTTGTAGTTTTGACCAGAGTTGACTGCTGACTTTGACCAGTTGACCAGTGTTGACCAGTTTTGACCATTTCAGTGTCCATTGAGACGCTGACACGTGGCAGCCTTCTCCTTCTCTCAAAATTAGGGTTTCGCAGATGCTTGTGGTTGTGAATGACGGCTGCAGCTGCCATTTTCCAGCGACGAAGGCGCGGTGGTGGAGGTTTGTGGACCCTACCGTTCAGGTTTTGCTCCTCACTGTTGCTGCGTCAATGGATGACGGTGGTGAGAAGATGGTGGTGCGGTGAGGAGGAAAATTAGGGTTTCTGTTTTGGAGATGAAGATGATGACGTGGCACCCTTCCATTGGACAGCTTGTTAGTGCAAGGATTGTGACACGTGGCTTGTTCTGGTTGGCTAATTTTAAAAGGTGGGGATTGCCACATGGCAGCATCTGAGTGAGTGGAGTTTAAGTGGTAGGAGGGGTGCAACTTAGTGAAAACTAGGGGTGCAGAATAGGTTTTTGGTGGTCCACTTTAGAAGGAGTGTGCAAATAAAATTTGGGGGTGCATTTAGCTCCTGATTTATTCTTTTCCAAAATTTCCTAATTTTGGACTTATTTTGTAACTTTGAATATTTCAAATCCCCATTATCAATAACCAAAAATAAATTCCAGCTGCATTAACAAACGTTAGAATATACAATAATATTTTATGCAACTAAAATTAGTTTTTATGCCACTTTTACCAAACTTACTCAATAAATCCAATAATCACAAATCCTAATTAAATCAATCTTTAAGCATAGAAAATTCAATTAAATCCCCAAATTTAAATATTAAATGAGGGCAAAAATTTGAACTCATCACCGACTATGATGAGATAAAAGAGAAACATGACGGGTTGGAGGTGGAGATGAAAGAGTTGCATTATCCAGGAGCATATAAACGGCTTTCAGAAGGGTTTGCAGCAAACGACCTTCTTTCTATAAGGATGTGGATGTTAATGATGCGAGGTTTGATGTAAATAAGGATGTGGTTGATGGTGTTCTGTGGATGAGGCGTAATCTAGTCCCGAGGGGGATGCGGGGAAGGGGGCGGAGGAGGCGGATGCAAACGTTGATGGCGCAGCTGTGAAGGATCCCGACCAAGAGGCGACTTAGAACTGTTATTTTAATACTTCCAATTTGATGTTGATTCTAAGTTTGTAATAAACCGTACAATAATTACTTTTGTGCTAATGTGACGAATGTTTTGTGTATACTATGTTGTTTGTTTTGATATCGATAACTTGTGTTATAGCGGCCCGTTTGTGGTATGATATAATCAGGAATGGGAGTTTGATGTGTGTAGTGTTTGCTTTAGAGTGTTGAATTCGATAAAGGAGTGTTTTGGTTTGCGAATGCGATTTTACATTAAGGGTGTTCGACCCAGGCCGCATACTTGTGGTAAGGGTGGGGAGCTTAAACGAATTAACATCGAGTTAAGGGTGTTCGACCCAGGCCGCTTACTTGTGATAAGGGTGGGGAACTTAAACGAATTAACATCGAGTTAAGGGTGTTCGACCTAGGTCGCTTACTTGTGATAAGGGTGGGGAACTTAAACGAATTAACATCGAGTTAAGGGTGTTCGACCAAGGTCGCTTACTTATGATAAGGGTGGGGAACTTTAAAACGAATTAACATCAAGTTAAGGGTGCTCGACCCAGGTCGCTTACTTGTGATAAGGGTGGGGAACTTAAACGAATTAACATCAAGTTAAGGGTGTTCGACCCAGGCCGCTTACTTGTGATATAGGTGGGGAACTTAAACGAATTAACATCAAGTTAAGGGTGTTCGACCCAGGTCGCTTACTTGTGATAAGGGTGGGGAACTTAAATGAATTAACATCAAGTTAAGGGTGTTCGGCCCATGCCGCTTACTTGTGATAAGGGTGAGGAACTTAAACGAATTAAAATCAAGTTAAGGGTGTTCGACCCAGGTCGCTTACTTTTGATAAGGGTGGGGAACTTAAACGAATTAACATCAAGTTAAGGGTGTTCGACCCAGGCCGCTTACTTGTGATAAGGGTGGGGAACTTAAACGAATTAACATTAAGTTAAGGGTGTTTGACCTAGGCCGCTTACTTGTGATAAGGGTGGGGAACTTAAACGAATTAACATCAAGTTAAAGGTGTTCAACTCAGGCCGCTTACTTGTGATAAGGGTGAGGAACTTAAACAAATTAACATTAAGTTAAGGGTGTTCGACCCAGGCCGCTTACTTGTGATAAGGGTGGGGAAGTTAAATGAATTAACATCAAGTTAAGGGTGTTCGACCCAGGCCGCTTACTTATGGTAAGGGTGGGGAACTAAAAGCATGTTAGAAGTGAGGTAAGGAGTAGTCGTGAGGTGAAGAACCCTTTCTTTTATTCATGAAATTTGGGATGCCTCGTTAAAACCTCCCTGGCCAAAACCTTCCTTAGGGAAAAAAGACCAAGGTAAAAGAGTACACCCAGGGTTACAAGTATGTGGTACAATACATGTCTTTAACTAAAGTTAAACTTGAGATGGGACACATTCCATGTATTGGGTATTTCTTTCCCCAATAATTGCTCAAACCTATACGCTCCTCCTCCAGCATCTTCACGTATTTGGTATGGGCCATCCCAATTGGCAGAGAACTTGCCATCCTTCTTTCTTACACTGCTGGCCATTCTCCAAACTAAGTCCCCTTTTGCGAACGATCTTGGGCATAGGTTCGCATTATACTTTCTGGCCGCTCGTTGTTTGGTAGCTAAGTTGCGTATTTGGGCTTTTTTCTTAACTCGGGCAGGAGGACGAGGTGGGTGCTCATGTTTTGGTGATTTTAGACGGGGTCGTATAGTTCTTGGCGCAGAGATGGTTCACCAATTTCAACGGGTATCATGGCGTCTACGCCGTATACTAGGCTGAATGGAGATTCGTTTGTTGCTGATTGAGGGATACATCTATAGGCCCATAGCACTTCCACTAATTCTTCTGGCCATCGGCCCTTGGCGTTGTCCAACCATTTACGCAGTTCTACTAGTATAACCTTGTTTGCTGCCTCGGCCTGTCCATTGGTCTGTGGGTGTTCAACGGAGCTGGTTACATGTTTAATGCCTAGGCCGATATAGAATTTAGCAAGTTATTTGTCTATAAACTGCCGGTCATTGTCGTGATGATTGTATGTGGGACGCCATACCGGCATATAATATCCTTCCAAACGAATTGTTGGACTTGTTGGGTTGTAATGGTGGCTAATGGTTTGGCCTTTATCCACTTGGTGAAGTAGTCGACGACTACTATCAAGAACTTTACTTGGCCTTTGTCGTGGGAGAAAGGGCCAAGGATGTCCATTCCCCACTTTGCGAAGGCCATGGGGATAGTATAGAGTGAAGCTGCTCCTGTTTCTAGTAGATAAGGTTGCCATGTTTCTGGCATGGTATGCATTTTTTGACGAAGTCGTGGCAGTCTGCCTCCATGGTCGGCCAGAAGTAACCAGCGCGAAGGATTCTGGTAGTCATGGTGCGTGCACCGGAATGATAGCCGCATATACCTTCATTAACTCTTTAATGATGTACTGAGCTTGTTCTGCAGTGACGCATTTGAGAAGTGGTTGGCTGTATCCGGGTTTGTACAAGTCATCGCCAAATGATAGTATTGTAGGAGGGTAGGGTCTTTGATCTGGAACTCATCATTTAAATGGCCAATGGTAAGCTTGGAATCTGTTTTGCACGTTAGTGATTTGACACCAACCTCGCGGGCCAGGGATAAGCCGGCGAGGATGGCTTTGTACTCGGCTTGGTTGTTAGACGTCTTAAAGGCGAAATGGAGGGATTTTTCGATGAGGATATCGTTGGGGCCTTCTAGTACGATGTCGGCACCTGCCCCCTTTGAGTTTGATGAACCATCAACATAAAGTGTCCATTGGTCCTCTTCAGGAGTTCGTTGGAGATCGTTGACAAAGTCTAGAAGGCATTGAGCTTTGATAGGGCCGTGGGGTTCGTAGCGGATGTTGAATTCGGATAACTCAATGGCCCAGGACCACATTCGCCCTGCAAGGTCTAGTTTCTGTAAGCGTCGGGCTGTGTGTACTAGGGATAAGGCTAATTTTTCCACCATCTGGTACCTGGTTTCAAGATCTTGCAGGGTTCTACTGACGAAGTAAACAGGATGTTGGGTACTGCCGACATCTTGAACCAGTGCAGTGCTTACGGTGTTATTTGTGGCGGTGATGTAGACCAATAAGGGTTGATGAGTATCCGATTTATGGAGGATGGGTGGTGAGGTGAGGGTGGTTTTTAGCTTTCGAAATACTTGTTCACAATCATCATTCCACGTGAACTTGGCGGATTTTTTGAGCAGTTGAATGATGGGTTGGGTTTGTTCGGCTAGTTTAGGAAGGAAGCGAGAGATGGCAGTGAGACGGCCTATGAGGTGTTGTACTTCTTTGACACTAGTGGGGCTTCACATTTCAATGATTGCGTTGCACTTTTCAGGGTTAGCCTCTATGCCGCGTTGGGTCAGCATGAATCCAAGAAATTTGTCGCGGTCGACGCCGAAAACGCATTTGTCGGGGTTGAGGCGGAGGTTGTACTGTCTTAACGCGGAGAAGACTGCTAATAGGTCCTGAGCGTGCTGATGGTGGCTTGGGAATTTGACAACCATGTCGTCAACATATACTTCGACACACTTGTTGGCACAAGCAAGCTTGAAGCAAAGAATTGATAAAGCCATGTGAATGAAGATCTTAAGTGTTTGATGAAGATTGATAAAGATTGATGGAGATCCTCTTGAAGATTAAGTTTTAGTGTGTTAAATATGTATATAACATGTTAAATGTAATGTGTTAGTGTTATACATTGTTGAAAGGCTATATGACATGTTAAAATGGGTTTAACATGTTAAAAGGCTTGCTGTATATAGTTTCTGGTATGAATGCTTTTAGTCAGTTGAATTATTTTTCAATCGACTGATTTCACTTAAGTCAGGTGAAATCAGCTGACTGTACGAAAAATTCAATCGACTGTTTTCACTTAAACCAGACTATGTAAGCTGTGTTTTCGCGAGCAGAGGTGCGAATCTGAGTTTTTATGAACGAAATCGTGTCATTCATCTTTGGGAAGCGTTCTCTATCTGAAATACACAGCTAGAACTCGTGTTTGAAGATCTTGGCTGATCTTGGTTGATCTTGGAAGCATTTTGGCTTGTGAGTAGCTTGAAGAACACATGTATGGTGTGCTAGGGACAGCCACCATCAAGTTTGGATGTTCTTGTGCCTCTAGATGGTTTGCCTGATGTGATTTCAGGTATGGAAGTGTGATTCTTGTAGGTTGTGGTTCTAGATTTTTGTGTGAGTCAAAAATCTTGTGTGCTTTGTGTTCAATAGTGTAATCTTGGTGTTTGATTTGTAAAACTTTTGAATATAGTGGAAACCAAGCTCAGGTTGTCCTGGAAAACTGGATATAGCTCTATGATTGAGTGAACCAGTATAAAAACAGTTGTGCATTCTTCTTTCCCTCATCTCACTCTCTTTGAAACTCTTTAAAAACTCAAGAAAACTAAGCAATTTGATCTTTGGTGTGATTTAATGTGTTCTTGTGTAATATGAGGCTTTGTAGTTGTTATAAATACTGATTGGAACGTGTCTTGTATGTAAAAGATTGATGTTTGAGTTGAATTCACGAATTCTGCATTCTGCATAATTCTCCAGTATTTTAGCTGACTGATTTGTATTTTTAATCGACTGTTTCATAGCATCAAGAACTCTTTAGTCTACTGTTTTATATTTTAATCGACTGAAAGTGTACTGGTCTGCTACATTTACATTCAAACTTTCCAGTCCATTAGATTCAATTGAAAAAGAGTTTAAGCTTTCGAAAAAGTTTTATAAACTCCCCCTTGGCTAAACTCACCATTTCAAAACTAACAACATTTGCCAATTAAATGGCTGAAGACTTTGTCCATCAGTCGTTGGTAGGTTGCTCATGCGTTTTTGAAACCAAATGACATGACCTTGTAGAAGTAGTTGGCGTCGTCTGTGATGAAGGTGGTTTTGTTATCGACTACACTATCGACAAGTCGGTCAATATTGGATAAGGGGTAGGCATCCCTAGGACAGGCTTTGTTGAGGTCTGTGTAATCAACACACATCCGCCACTTGCCATTGGCTTTCTTGACTAGAACCACGTTAGAGAGCCAAGTGGTGTAGTGGGCTTCTTTGATAAACCCTGCGTGTAGCAATTTGTCGGCCTCGGCCTTGGTCGCTAGGCGTCGTTCTTCACCAAGTTTGCATTTTTTCTGGGAGACATACTGGGCCTCCTTGTAAATGGATAACTTGTAGGATGCCACGTGAGGGTCAACTCCAGGTAAGTCAACAACTAACCAAGCAAAGACGTTCGTGTTGTTAACAAGGGTGGGTGTTAGGATGTCATGTTGTTCAGGTTCTAACCCAACACCGAGTTTGATGGTGCGACCATTAGGGAGCTCAAGGGGGTGGTTTCTTCGAAAGGTTCGAGGCAGACATCCCGACCCACTCTGGGGTCTAGATCATCACCAGATAAGGCGATCTCAGAGCCGAGTGGTCGCTCAATATGATTGGTTTGAAGGATGGGAAGCTGTGGGCGTAGGCTGGCCATGTAGCATTCGCGTGCAAGGCGTTGGTCACCATGAATGGTGAGGATGTCACCAGATGAGGAGGGGAACTTCATGGCCAGATGAGGTGTGGAGACAACAACACCAAAAGTGTTGAGTGAAGGGCGACCGAGGAGGACATTATAAGATGTAGGGGCGTCGACGATAAGGAAGCGGATAAGAATTGTCTTTGTTTGGGTGTTATCACGAAAAATGGTATGGAGGTCAATGTAGCTGCGGGTGAAAACTTTTTCCCCAGAAAAGCCATATATTGGTTCATCGTATGGGACCATGGCGGTGTCGGGGAGTTGGAGTTTCTGATACGTAGCCCAATAGAGAATGAAGACGGAGCTACCTTGGTCGACGAGGACTTTCTTGACTGCGTAATTTTCTATTTCGACGGTGATGACCATACAATTATCTTGTTGGTGATCAAGACCTTGAAAATCGTCGTCCGTGAAGGTTATAGGGAGCATGTGACGTCTGTGATGGGAATGGGTGATGTGGTTGATGGATTGGATATGGCGGAGGTGTTTCTTCCTGGCAGATGAGGTGGATCCTCCACTAGCAAAACCACCATAGATGGTGTTGATAGTGCCGCGTAGGGGAGGGTCGGCGGGGGTTACGTCGGTACGAGCCGGTTGGGGCTCATGGTTTGTGGGTTGGTTTGGGCATTTATCGTGGTGCGAGTCGCAGGGAGGGCGTCGGGAGGGGTGGCCATCTTTGCGGACAAAGCGGCAGAAATGGCTAGCACAAACCAGTTCTTCTATTTTATCTTGGATTGCTTTACATTCCTCTGTGATATGACCGTGGTTTCGGTGATAGCGACAGTATTTAGTCATGTCCGCATTGGGGGGAGTGGTCGTCTTGCATGGCGGTGGGATGAGGTCGGCCTGTAAGGCCTCATCAAGGCGGCGGGATCTGGGGACATTTAGGGGGCATATCTGGTGAAGCGGGGTTCTCAGGATTCTCGGGGTCTCAAATCTAGACAAGGAGGTTGTGGAGTGGAGGTGGCAGTAGAGGGTGCAAAGTCATTGCAAAATTTTGTATGGAGAGTTTGCATTTCCTCCATATGAACGTAATCGGCAGCACACAATTTCAATTCGTGCATGGAGGCGGGTGGGTGAAGGTAGATGTTGTTGGCGAAGGGGCCAGGTTTAAGAGTGAGGGCCATGCATTGAAGTATCATTTCTTGGTTTAGGTGTGGTGTGCGGAGGGCAGCCTTACTAAATCGATCAATGAAAGCCTGGAGCGTCTCGTCTTATTCTTGTCTGACGTCGAGGAGTGAGATTGTTGTAGTTTGATGCGGGCCGCTGCCGGCGAAGTGAGTGGTGAACATGTGGGAGAGGGTGTCGAAGTAGTCGATGGAGTATGGCGGGAGGGTGGTAAACCATTCGAGGGCAGGGCTTTTAAGGGTGGTAGGAAAAGCTTTGCAAAAAACGGCATCATGGGAAGTGTAGAGGGCGACATGGGTGATGTAGACTTTGAGGTGTTCATCTGGGTCGGTTTCACCAGTGTAACGTTCCAGTGTGAAAGGTTCCTACTGGGTGGGGAGGGGGGTGTTGGCGATGAAATTGGTGAAAGGGTGACGGCGCTTGGGTTGGTGAGATGGTAGCGGGTGAGGAGGGATAGGATGGTGAACGAGGGTGGGAAAAGTGTGTAGTAGGGAGGTTGTGAGGGTTATAGGGTGGGATATGAGTGGTGTGTAGTGTGGTGGGCATGTTGTAGGGCGGGATGTGTGTGGTGGGAAGGGTGGCGGCGGGGGTTGGAGCCGTAGTATTTCCTGGGAGGGTGGAATGGAAGTGAGTATGATGGGTTGAAAGGATGGGAGTTTGTTGGGTGGTGGTGAAGGTGTGCGGGGTAGGATTGTACTCGCTTTCTTCCTCAGTAGGCTGGAAAGCTAGGGACCCTGCGGCATCAGATGCTTCCTTGGCCTTTCCCTTTTGAGTGGGATCGGCCTCAATCTTCCGCCTTAGGCGAGAATTCTCCTGTCGCAGTGCCTCTATCTCATCAGTACTGCGCTTCTTCAAGTCAGCCAGCTCCAGTTGCATCTTGGCTTGACCGTCTAAGATGGCAGCCAGATCCAGGGTGATGTTAGCTGGTCCTGAGGGGCCTGCTTCAACTTGTTTGTTAACTCATGCTCTACTGCGGGTAGAAACCATTTTTGAAAAAAGCGGGTGGTAAGGTATTATCTCATGCCCCACGGTGAGCGCCAATTGTTCCTACAGAGAACAAACAAGATATGTTAGACACAAGCATTACCTTACTCTGGTCCGTCATCTCCTCAGTAGGCTTCCTCCCGGTTGATACATGTCGCTCATGGGTATCTTGGTGTGATCGGTTTGGACCCGAGGGGGGTTACCTGCAGAAGGGACTCCGAAGCTCAAGTCAGCAAAATCTCTAAGAAAGTCAAATCCGGTGATTAGGGAAGTAATGAATGCGTACCTTTAATTCGTGGGGTCCATCCATATTTATAAATTATTAATTATGTCTGGCCATGTCATGGGTTGGGCCCTTGTTTGGGTTGTAGGTGGGCCTGGGCTAGCCCAGGCCCCTATTCGATTATTGTGGGCTTGATGAATCTTACAGAAATGCTTTGATTTCGTTAAGTTTTCCAGACTGGCCGGTCTAGACCTGTTACTCTTTTAGCGGTTTAGGTCGCTATTATTCTTCTGTCGGCTTAGGTCGGTTATTTTATTTACTCCGCGTATATATGGTGATTGTTTATTATTGTTATTTGGTTAGACCGGCTAGGTGTGGTACAGTTTGAATTCCACGTTTTCCAGCACTGGGTGCACATTAAACAAGAAGCTATTCAAGTAGTCTTCACTCTATTTTTCCATTTTATGTGGAAAAGTAGTTGCAACGAGCTTATACATCTTGGTGCTGAAGTCATGTTTTGCCTTTGGGCTCAGTATTGGAAGCACTTTTCGATATTCATCGTTATAAGATTTTATGGGACCTCTATTTTCTGTTCTGTAACCCGAGTTCAAAGGCCTAAACAAATCTTTCATTTCAGAACAACTATTGCTTCTTTAGGAGCAATCTTGAAAAATAATGTAAACAAAGTTATGTGACTTGATAACAAAATACAAATTCTTTAATCTCTTTTGGTCTAAGTGTTGTGCTTTCTTAGTTGCTTTCAGTTGAGAATGATTTTTGGTATTAAAAAGTTACTAAACATGTACTTGGTTAATCCGACAAGTTATTTTGAAGTCAGATTTATGATGCAACTACAACAGTTGGGTTTTTTTGTAGTTTTTTTTTGCAAATGTAAGTAGCAAAAGACTTGTCTAGACAGGGTCTACACAAGAATAAATGTGATCAAACTCATAGCTTTTTCACTATTACATGAATAAGGATGGTCTTATTAAAAATGTCCGAGAATAAGAAATAGGAATCATGGGATCTTTCATTATGGTGACTGTAGCGCAATTTCAGTAGGGAAAAGTAAGGGTAAATTTGTAAATTTCTCCCCTATAACTAGCTTTCCTGCTATCATCTCCACCAAATCCATCCTCCTTTTCTTTGCAAACTAGAAGATGCAATCGTAAGACATCTAACATCTTTCATCCACAGGAACTTCCTTTGATGAAAAGGGTCATAAAAAATTGTAAAATTCAACTCATAGTTTTCTCAATTTACATAACTTTAAATTTATTTAAATAAATTACTTTTAAATCTAAATCCATATTTTTGAATTTTATGTTTAGCACATCAGTTTTCATCGGATGTAAATTGGATAATCTTTTGTATTTTGAAAATTCAAAATTAAGGTGTGTCCAGGTTGAATCAAGTTGACTTAGGCTCAGATCGATTCAAGTTAGGCCAAGTCAAAGGTTGAATAACGTAAGCTCAGGTCAAAGTACATGATAATGACCCATTTTTCATTTCAGAGATTATAGGATTTATGGTGGTTAAGAAAATCCAATGAAGATTCTTTCTGGACATTAAGATAACCAAGGTTATTTAGATGTGAACGTTCACTTCAATTACCTATAGAGAGGAAAACAGATTCAATTAAGAAAACTGAAAACAAGATGAAGTAACCAAAATGAAGCAAAGATGAAGTAAAGGATGGAAGACATGAAAGGATAGGGGAAGCTCAAGTGATGGCACGCCACTACGAGGCACAAAGGATACCATCCCAATATGAGTGATTGTTGTCGCTACTTGAGTTGCTAGCTCAAGATAAGGCTAGTAAAGAACACACTCCAAGCAAAGCACCTCACAAGGCTACCATCAAATAAGTGAAGAAAGGAAACTGCCTCTAGCTACCCTAAGCTTTCAAGGGTATGCCATGTATTGGTGGACCGCAGTGGGTGAAGATAAATTTCGCCATAGAGATCCTTCCATTACCTATTGGAATAATCTGAAATCTTGCCTTAGGAAGCAACACATCCCTTAGTATTATAATAGGGAACTCATGGACAAACTTTAGAGACTTCAACAAAAATCTACGATTATGGAAGAATATAGACAAAAGATGGAGTTGTTCATGATGAGGGTGAGTGTAGATGAATTAGAGAAGATAACCATAGCTAAGTTCTTTAGTGGGTTGAGCCTTAACATAAGAGATAAAGTGGAGATACTACCTTATAGAGATTTGAATGACTTAGTTCAAATGTGTATAAAGGTAAAATAACAAATTATGAGGAAATCATCTTTTAAAAGAGATACAACTTCCTCTAACTCTTACGGAAAATGATTTTAAGAAAGATAAGGATGAAGCCTCTAAGAATCTAGCAAAGGAAAATGACAAGGGAAAAGGTGAAGCATATGCACACACTCGCACCAGTGATTCCATTAAATGTTTCAAGTAATTGGATGGAGGACACATAGTTTCTCAATGGCCCACAAATAAAACCATTATCTTGAGAGGCATTGATCGTTATAGTAGTCAAGAGTCAAGCACTAGTGAAAGTGAGAGTGAGAGTTCGCAAGAGTTAAATGGAGAGGATGCATACCATTGTGAAGGAAAGCTTCTAATGACTTAGAGGCTACTAAACAATCAACATAGTGTTCACCATATTACACAAAGAGAGAACATATTTTATACAAGATGTAATGTTTTAAGAAATATATATTCTCTCCTTGTTGATAGTTGCTCATGTTGTAACTATTACAACACTAGAATGGTTGAAAAGTTGAACTTAATTGTGTTACCCCATCCTAAACCTTACAAGCTTAATCAAGTGAAGATGCAATTCTCTATTGGAAAATACAAAGATGAAGTTTTATGTTATATAGTTCCCATGGAGGCTTGTCATATTTTATTAGGAAGATCATGACAATTTGATTGAAAATCTACACACAATGGTCTTTCTAACGAAATCACCCTCCATCACAAGGAAAAGAAAATTGTACTTCATCCTCTCACTCCAAGTAAAGTAGTCGAGGATCAAGTAGAAATGAAACTCAAAAGGAAGGAAGAAGAAAAAGAAAAAGAAAAGTGCAAAAGTAGATAGTAGAGAGTTAAAGGTAGGAGAAATTGGTGTTTCTTCTCCGAAGGTTATTCAGCATGAGGTTCTTATAACTCAAAACTCTTTAGACCATTGCTTAATGATTAACAAACCTTCTTACCTCTTGTTGTGTCAAGGCACACTCACATGCACTTCTAGTGAGTCTTCATCTAAGTCCTTACCTCTTTCCATTGAAAGTCTTTTGAAAGAATTTAATGATATTTTCCCTAAAGAAGGACCTCTTGGTCTTCCACCTTTTAGGGAAATTGAACATCAAATTGATTTTGTACCGAGGGCTAGTTTACCAAATAGAGCAGCCTATAGGACAAATCCTCAAGAAACAAAGGAGATAGAAACTCTAGTATAAGACTTGTTGGATAAGGGTTGGATTCAAAAGAGTCTTAGTCCTTGTGTTATGCCTGTTTTATTAGTTCCTAAACAGATGGCAAGTGGAGAATGTATTGTGATTGTAAATTCATCAATAATATTCCAATAAAGTATAGGTATCCAACCCCTAAACTAAATGATATGTTGGATGAATTGTATGGTTCCATTGTATTTTCCAAAATTGATCTTAAAAGTGGTTATAACGAAATTCGCATTAAAGAAGGTGATGAGTGGAACACTACTTTCAAGACTAAAATTTTGGGTTATATGAATGGCTAATGATGCCTTTTGGCCTTACTAATGCACCAAACACTTTCATCTGAATTATGAATCATGTATTAATGGATTGCATATGTAAGTTTGTTGTAGTTTACTTTGATGATATTTTAATGTATAGCAAGAGTCTGCATGATCATATAGGTCATCTTAGGTCAGTCCTCTCCATTCTTAGGATTAATTATTTGGTTGCTAATGTAGATAAGTGTACTTTCTATGTTGAAGTATGACAACGAAGATATAAGAAAGTTGGGAAGATACAAAGACTAGTAGGCCCAAACTGCTGATGACATAGGCCAAGGAGGACATCAAGATTTAGTTTCTTATTAGGCTTGTAATTAGGCCCAGTAGAATAGGCTTTTATTTTTGGCTATGTATTTGGGCTTTAAATAAGTGGGCTTGTAATTGGGTTTGGATCTTGCTATATCAAGTAAGCCTTCAATTGGGCTTTAATTGGCCCAATCAAAGGCTAAGGTTTGTCATGTAAGCTAAGAGTGCACACACTTTCCTCATTTTTCACATGTTGCAAATGCATGAAAAGTGTGTGTGTGTCACTTGGCATTTGATCTAACAAATGCGGCACCTATTCAGGAGCACAAGGGAAAATTCAATTTGAATTCTCCTTCCTTTTGGTCGGCCATTTTGGAGATCTCCTTCCTATATATAGAGATCTCCACCCTTTGTAAAATCACTCTTGATCATAGTAAAGAACCTCTGTTGATTTCTCTTGAGAGTCACCCTGGCTATAAGTTTCCTTGGATTTCCTCTACTCTCTTCCTCGAAAATTTGCCTCACCTTTCTAGAAACCATCTACATCGCACTTCATCGAACCCATATCTTATAACTCTTTCGCTGCATCCATCAATTCAAAACTCCTCTCCTTCATTCATGTGGATTGGATGCATCACCAACCATTCGCTCACCACAAGAGCTAGAACTCATCATTGCTCCTAAAGTCTTATGAACGAAGTTCACTTCCCTTGCTATATATCTCGAAGAGAGTTAAGGGCGAAGTTCACCAGTTGTACCACCATGTAGAGCTTACCAATCATTCCATTTTATGGAGCTAAAGCCCCTTCTTCTCACAAAGTCTTATGGATGAAGTGCAATCACCCCTCTCTCCTAAAGCAAAGTCCTCAGGTTCCACTTCCCACCGCTCTCCCAGAGAGCCTTACAAGCAAAGTCCTCAACCTTTTGTTTAGACACCACATACAACATACATTTATGTTCCCAAACAACCACGTATTAACATATCATCACAATCATACTAAATAACATGTACTCCAGAACTCATATAAAATACAAACAAGAAGGCAAGAAAGAAAACTAGAAAATAAGAAAACAAGAATGTAAGCTCCCATACCTCTTACTTCTTCATTCAGCCCCTTCAAAGCTCAACCTCTAAAACTTTCTCTTTTCTTTTCTTAACTTGCCACTGTTTATCTTAAAACTCTCTCCATAAACATTGTCCTCCCATATATAAATTAATGTGGTTGTACAAGTTTTACCTGAAGATTAAATATGTATATCTTATTATGTGATTCCCTTCCACAACCGATAGTTTTGATAGTTTTGTTTAACGATCGATTATAATTTTTTATTCATAATAATGACTAACAACTTTTGATCATTAAGATTTGTTGTTAATAAAACATTTTCTTGTAATGTAAACACAATAAAAATATTGTCGTATGTTGAAATAAAATTACCAATAAACAAAAAGAAAACCGTTTAGAAAACCTATATCTCACCTACATCTTGATAGAAAACCTATCCACAGCTTATGTGGTAGATTGATGAAAGAGAGACATTTGGTTAGAATGGTGGAGGTAATTATCCTTTTTGGCCACGGAAAAGGCAGGAAAGGAAACAGGGGAATCGATCCATTAGATGCATCACTGTCGTTAAAAGCAGACACAACTGCATGTACCTTTTGTAATGCAACAGTACCTTCAAATTATGAAAGTTAAAGCTGCATCTCACATGTGTGATTCCAACTCCAATACCAATCACTGGTTGGTTGGTGCTCATTTTCAAGCATAGCACCTAACCATATATAACCCCTCACCAAAATCTTTACATCTACCCTTTGCTTTTGCTTTGCTTTATTTAGCAAGCATTGATTATGAACTAAGCAAAACAGGATAAGTGAGCTCTTCTTTCAAATGCATTTACCTGTAGGAATGAACCCACAACCCACGTGAGTGAGCCCGTCATGTTGAAGTGGGTCGGTGACTAACGTCTCATCCGAGAGTTTGGGGAAACAAAAATTATTATATGCTTGAATTAGTCAAAAAATGATTATGATTACGATTATTATTATCCTATCTGGTATTACCAAAAACAGAACATTTCTTTTATCGTGTTAATGGGGTCAGACAATTACAAATGATAATAATAAATAAACAAAAATTTAAAGAAAGTCCAATATGCAAATAACAATGTTAATTAAATAAAAAATGAGAATATAAAGTGTATAAACGAGTATATATTTCCGTAATAGGCCTCTTAAATAGAGATACTTTTATATAATTTTTGACAGTTATATATCTTATATTTTGATGGTAATATCATATTATTAGACATAATAACAAATATTGAAGTGTAAGATCTTATTTTAAGCAGTAGCATGTATGTTGGTTACAATCGATTTATTTAAGTATATTTATCAATAATTTTAGGAGATCAAAATAATACATTTAAAATTTATATATTTAATTATTGTTATTAATATAAATATTAATATATAATTCAGTATAATTATAACTACAAAAAAATCACACCCTTCACTCTTTCATATTCTTGAACTAATCAATAATTGAAACTAACATTTTCATGTATTTCTTTTTAAATGTAAATAACCAGAAATTCATCTTCATGAATAATTTTCCTTTCATAACTTTTAAAAAATGAATACATTATTTTATTTTTTATCAATAGACCTAGTTTTTTAAATTTTAAGATTAAAAAGATAATTTGTCATAAATAATCAAACAACACTTAAAAAACGGTTATGAAAATAATATACAAAAGTTCATGAGATAAAAAAAATAATGTTAATTATTAAACAAATATTTAACTACCATTTTTTTATTTTTTCTTAAAAAATGGAAGAGAATATAAGAAAACAAAAATATTACATGTGAGAGTGGAAGATATTATGAAAAACTCAAAAGACAATTAAAATTAAATAAAAAAATATCTTAAAAATATTTGTATTCTTTATTATATTTGATTTTATGTTTTATTATTTATTAATATTAAATCTTGTGTTTTATAAAAAAAATAAAAATTTTCTAATTTAGTTTCCATCGACTCTCAATATATATTTGATATAATTTAAAAATTTAGAACAAAATTAAAAATTCTTAATATAAAAAGTTACAAAATTTCAAAAACATTTGGGTCCAAAGAAGATCAGCTGATGCATATAAAGGCTTGAATTTTGGAATTCAACTAAAATATGATGTTAAGTTGTACTAAATTTTCAATATATAAAGATTACGCATGTTTTTCTTTATAATGATCAAAATTATAATAAAAGATAAAAAATTGAATAATATTGCCTGTAAGGCCCAGTTCTTCTGCCCCAATATTTTAAGGGTTGCCTTACGACTGTTGGGCCTAAAGGCTGGCTCAAAAGATAAATCACTTCCAGCTTGCCCTAACCCCACACTTTTCACTCTAGTAAAAGAATCAGCCGCCACCTTTCCTTTCCCTCACAGAACGCTCTACTAGGGTTTGCCCTAAGTTCACCTTGAGCTAACTCAAACCCAGTTCCCACTCCGTGTAAGTACCTCTTTCTAGCTCGTATGGTTTCCATTGATCTTCCTTGACATTTTCCAGTTAGGGTTTCATAATAATCCACCCTTGGTTTCATTTTCTCTGCTGTTTTCAGCTCTCTAGTTCATTCCTAGAGCTGCAGTGCTCGTTGTCGTGTCGTCGAGGTCTTCGCTAACCCTTTTTCCAGGTACGGGAAGTTAGGGTTTTCTGCAAAATCGTTGGTAGCATGGTTGTTTGTGCATGACTCGAATGATTTAATATTCTGTATGTTTTTCTGAGTTTGTGAAGTGTACTATTGCTTTGCTTGGCCTGGTTTCGTCTGTTATGCAAGTGAACAGTGGGCGGGGGCTGATAATCTCGCCCAAGCGAGCTTGCCTCGCCCAGACGAGATGAGCGGGGGCTCGCCCAGGCATTCTCGCACGAGGGGTCGCCCAGGTGACCAACTCAATTTGAGTGAGTGAGCATCTCGCCCAGGCGAGAAGGGTCTCGTCTAAGCGAGACCGTGCAAAGGCCACTGTTCTAGGATTTCGCGCTCTCGCCTAGGCGAAGAGAGCTCGCCTGAGCGAGAGAGTGAGGAGCTGCGCGAGAGTGCGGTCCAGTTGGAATTTCTTTTCTGTTCTCGGATGTTTGGCCTGTGATTAATTGGATTACTGTATGATGGCATGATGGGATTGAGTATATATGATGATGGGAGGGTTACATGTGATGAATGGTGAGTTTGGCATGAACTTATGTAGAATGTACATGAGGGGTTGGATACGTATGTGGTCACAAAACTGACATGAACTACATCGAACATTGATGATTGGTAACTCAGTGGCATGATATTGATATGATGGGAGACGTTTTCTCATGATTGGTAACACGAGTTGGTATGGATTTGACGGGTGATATATGAGGGTTGTTTATAGATGTGGGTATGAATTTCCTATGCATGGTGTATATGTTTATTTCTTGGCTGATTATATGTGTTGGAAAGTGGTCAGCACGTAATCCCTTGGAGTCTCTAGGTGAGGCTTTAGGGTCGTGATTCAGTGGTCGGGACGTAATTCCATGGCCCCTGTTAGTGGGTGTCTATGGTAGTGCCCCATCTGTATGGTCTGGTAAGGATTCAAGGTAAGGTTGCATCCTGACTCCTGTGGTGAGAGTAGTAGGAGGCCTGTAATTCATTAAGGGCTAACCTTGTGGTGATGGAAATTGATTCGTTGTAACACTTGTAACACATAGCTCGGGGGTGAGCAGAGGTATCCACCACAAGTGCGAGCATCCGTTGAGTTCGACCAGATTGTGTGTATCCAGATGAGTCGAGTCGTGTCTTAGTGTATTGCTTGAGAAGTCATAACATGCTTGGTTGATATGTGCGTATGGTGAATATATATATTTGATCGTATGGATGTAATCTTTTGTGCTCTAGCTTATCCTACTTTCTTTGTTGTGTGTTCTGTTGTGTGGTATTCTCTTTTGCGATGATCATCAACTTGTTGGTGTGAGCAAATGCGAGGAACATCCATGGACAACAAGGAGGTGATGGTTCTGCCGCATAGTCCCCGTGGACTGAACTTTAGTTCCTTTTGGGCTTTTCTTTAAGGCTATGACCCATGTACTTGTTTATTCTTGGATTATATACTTTTGGTAAAACTGTTATCATGTTTTCTGTTGGCATTATGGAGTGCCTAGTTTTGTAGGGATGGTGTTAAGAACCCCGGGACTACGCTATTGTACTATTCTTGTGTAGCGGTTCTTTTAATTACGCTTTCTAATTAAATGGGACGTTACATTGCCAATAAAAAATTATTTTATTTCTTTAAAAGAAAAAATTACGATTTTTTTTAAATAAGAGAAAATAGTAACACTTTTCCTTTAAACTAGGAGATTACAACTAGTAAGAGAATCTTAAGTACAGAAAAATAAAAAAAAAAACTAATTTTCTCCTCTCTTTTTTTTTTCTCATACTTTAATAAAAAAAGGATAAAAAAATTGGTGTGTGTTATTAAGAAAACATTGTGCCTTTTTTTATAATGAGAAAAATAAGCACCAAAAGTAAAATTCTATTGATATGAGTATTCTCTTCTCACATTCTTCCAAAAGTAAAATTTTTTATTAAGTTTATTAAGTTTATTATGTTATTAATGTTGTTTAAGTTTAAATAGACCATAATAGGATTGAGCCCGTATAATGTTGTTAGTTCTAACTGAATTTTTGATAATATTGGTTGGGTTACCATTAATGTGAATCTTTTTAATATCCACAATTTCTTCTTATACTACTTTATTATCTCACAATGAAAGACATGATTCCTTAAAATATGAAAGACACTTTGATGGTCACACTTTTTTTAATTATCACACTTTTTTTCATCAGCCCAACAACCCAACATATTTTCGTCCTCACTCTTTACTTTTCTACCCTTTGTTCTTGATAGGGAAAATAGTTATATGATTCTAATAATTAGAAGCAATATCTCTTCTAATGATTATATACTACTGATAATGGTTATACTGTGCTCTAATTTGCTGTAATTTGATCTCATATGCTATCATGACCATTTCCTTCCTTATATTTTTTATTACAAATAAGGCTAAGATTACATTGGTGTTGCAATGTGTGGATATAAATATACAGTTTGTCATATGATCGGAAAAGAAAATATTTTCTATACTTCTCTCTTTCTTTCTTATCACCACTCTCACAAACACACATGCTTTTTTGCTCTTTGGGGATGAAAAAAAATCTTAGAAAATGAGGCAAATAAAAAAAGAGAGAAGGTAGTTATGATGTAGAGAGCGAGAAAGTGAGATTGATAAAGAAGAAGAGATATTGAAAATTTTTGAAGGTAAATTTCTTTTTGTTTTGATTTATTTTTCTCAATTTTCATTATATTTTGTTTTAATGATAAAAAAACATTTTCCCCATTTCTTAAGTGTCAGTTTGGTCGTTCACGTTGTGTGATACTAATTTTAAAATTTTTGTTTTTTCTAAAAATATATAAACGATCTAAAAATAAAAAATAGTTTTCTTTGTCTACTCTTTCATGTTTATTCGTCTTTCATGTTTATCCGCCTGCTGGCATTGGAGTGACATCCACATCAACTTGAAAATAAATCTAAAAAAATATATGAAAAATTATAAAAATTTAAAAAATGAAAAAAATAAAAAGATTAAAAGAAAGAATTTGTTTTCAATGTTTGTCCGACCGCTTGCGTCGCATGATACAAATTTTCTAATAATTCAAAATACTAAAAAAATTTAAATAAAAAGGTTTTCAAAATTATCAAAAAAAATTAAATAATTTTCCAAATAGTTTTCCAAATAATTTTTTTGAACTATGTGAGCCCTAATTTTTCCATTATGAATGGAAATACGTAGGATCGAGGTCAGTCCTTGTCGGGCTCTCCAAATAAAAATCATTTCTCATGGATTTTCATAAAGATGTGGAGCAAAGGTGGAGGAGAGAGGAAAGCATAAAGCAAAATCACCTTATACCTTTTGTCTCCTATTGTCTTTAGCATATTTTGCCCTTTTGTAGAGATATACCTTGTTTCATTTTGAGGGCCTTGACCGAATCTCCTTAGGGTTTTCCATGCAACATCCCGACCGGATATTACTAATTTTAAAATAAAATAACACTTTAAAATAAATCAAATTGCATTTATTATATTGTCTTTCCCAAAAATGCAGTAAAATTAAAAAAAAAAACCACACTATCATTCTTAATTATAATAATCGCAATTTAACTCCAAGTCTTAAAATCTCCACACTATTTACAAAATAACAAAATAACGAAATAAGCGAAAATCATAAAATCCCATGCTGCCCCGCTCCGATCTATGCCTCACTAGCACCACCTGCAACATCATTTGCTCCCGTGTAACGGATTACACGATCATCGCCAAACATAAGCAGATAAGGTAAGCTAACAATATAAAACTCATATATATAATCACACACACATAAAAGGAACTCTATCCTTTTATTCTATACCACATGGCCAACACCATATCAACCATGTTCTCAACACTGTTTACAAAAATAAATTACAAAATAACGAAATAACGAAATAAGCGAAAATCATAAAATCCCATGCTGCCCTATTCCGGTCTATGCCTCACCAACACCACCTATAACATCATTTGCTCCCGTGTAATGGATTACACGATCATCGCCAAACACAAGCAGATAGGGTGAGTTAACAGTATAAAACTCATTTATATAATATAGATATATAATCACACACACATCAAAGGAACTTTATCCTTTGATTCCGTACCACATGGCCAACACCATGTCAACCATGTTCTACGTCTTTAGATGAATACCTCAAAATGCCATTGCTGTCCCAATATGAAGCATAGTTCGTAATGTTCCAAAACTACCAAACTCGTAGGCTAAATACCGAGGAGGGAAATCTTTTTGGACTCATCCATATGAGCCGCAACTTGCACACTCACACCGGCAACACTCACCAATCCGAGCCACAACTCAAGGATTCCTCGTGTTCATCCGTCATCCCGAGCTACAACTCAAGAGATACCATTCCGAGCCACAACTCAAGGAATGCCACATGTTTTCCCTCTATCCCAAGAAAGAACTCAAGGGATATTGTTCCGAGCCACAACTCAAGGAACACTCCAGCAAGTTGATCGTTAAGGTATCACCAAAGTCTTTGAGACCACGCACATCCAAAGCACACAATAATTTTGCCTTTGCATTATCGCCTAGCATTGCTCCAGAGTCGCTAGGTGAATGTCAGTGCAGTTCGATTGGTGGAAACCACAAACTACCAGGCGCCATGCGCCCCTTTAGCTCTTCATCTAGCATAACCTTCTCTACTGCCAAGCGCCTGCGTGTTGCAGAGCCCTCTGCTTCTCCAATTGTCACCTGGTAGAATCACCTATGTCGCCAAGCGTTGAGCGCTCTAGAGTTCTCTGAATTTGCAGCTTCAGCCTGGCGATTCAAACCTCACCGCCAAACGCTACACCAGTACAACGAGTTTACTGGTTAAATTCCACTACAACTCAATTTTCCCACTTATCCAAGCACCACTACATGTTAAGCAAAGTTTGCAGACTTGAAGTCACCCCACATCTTCCTCACCACAAATTCCCATCACTAGATTCTTACCTATTAACCCTTTTAAATGCCTAAGTCTGATTGAATCCAACCACAATATAAACTCATGCAATTTTCCATACTTATTTTCTGTCATGGTCCTGCACTATACCTCTCCTTGCTAACATTTGTGTTGTCATACTATAGTATCCCTTAATGTGCCACTTACTCATTTTTGCACAATTGCAAATCAACTTGCTAACTAGTTAACACTATGAATGACCACACTCTGCCAAAATTGACTTAAAGCATGCATTGCATCATTTTATGACTCCAATTACTACATCAATTACAACACCAATTTACACTCAACTTTTCAATTCCCCTCAAATTCCCCCACTCATTCTTTCTCTTTAGTACCCAAGGTATTCATGCACTATCTTTTTACTAATACCCATAATTATCTCCTCTAAAACTTACCACAGAACCCGCTTTGTGCCCTTCGCATCCAAACTCAAGCATCCCCCTAGAATCTTCTCTGTCGCTTAGCGGCGCGTTATGCCCTGCTAGGATCAGTTTCTGGAAAAATTCCCAGATTCTACTGCACCTGCGAAGAACTACAATTCTCGAAAATACCTTCCTTTGTCTCATTCCACAAATTCAACAAGCGTTCATACATCCAATGGTATCTCTCGCTAATTTTCAATGTGCAATTACAAAATCCATAATGTACCTTCAACCACAATTATTCCTATTCTCACATTCCAAATTTCCAAAACCTAATAGATTCTCATACATTTACCATTCGACTAACTCCAACCACATTGTAATTCAACGAGTAATAGTACCCATTTAGTAATAATACCCTAAGGACCAATTTTCCCCAATCACAATTACCCTAGAACCACCAAAACATAAAAAATGAGACAAATTGGTTCGTATCGCTTGGCAGATGTTCATCCCTGCCAGGCAGTTCATACCAAAATCCCAAAATTGGGTTAATCCTTTGGTGTCACATAACGGTTAGTTCGTACCGCCAGGCAGTTTTTGGAAAAATCTAGAAACCTAATGAAACTCACATGCGTCGCTTGGAAGGTCTTCAACGCCGCTAGGTGGTTTCTGGAAAAATCCAGAAACTCGAACAGAAATCCAGAATTTTCAATGATAGTAGTTCACATACAATTCATACAATTACACAATCCAATATGATGGAGGCGTGGTTCAGGACCGTGATGGGATTAGAAAACAGATGATGGAATCATGCCCATGATCTTCAAAGAGATCTCAAATTAGCTTCAGATCGTAGAATAGGAACTCTTTTATATTTCTTTTTTTGTAATGTTTTTGTTTGGGCTTTTTCGGACCTTAAGTTATGTTGGGCCTTTTTGTGTTTCGGCCTATAGTATAAGCCCTTGTGAGATACATTTGTAGGCAAATTTGAGTTATATGAAAATTTGAGTTTTCTTTCAAGTCTCAAGGTTCTCCTCAGAACCACCGATCCTTATCTTTGAATCTCCGATTCAAAGTGACGGATCTTCCTCACTTATCTTGGAACCTCCTCCAAGTGGCATGAATTCCTCCCGTTCCGAAAACCCCCAAATCGACGTCCTCCATTTTTCCCCCTTTTTCGTTTTAGGGTTCATGCCCATTTTCGTTCTAGACGAATTTCCCCCAAATCAGAGCTCGACTAGTTGTTCTTCTGAAATTGGTTTTGGATTTCCTCGTGTGTGCTTCCAAAATTGTTCGTGGAGTACTCGTTTGTTTGCAGTTTTTGTTCGTTCTTCGGTGTCGTTGTTCTTTGTTTTGTTTTCGTTCAGCATCACTTGTGGTTCATATTCGTTTACTCTTTGTATGGCTTTTGAATCGCTGATTGGAAGTGATTTTTATCCATAGCAACAATTTTTGGTGGCCTTGTTACTTTAACAATTCGCAAGCGGAAGTCTTATGCAGCTGACTCTAAATCGTAGATGGGATGATGAATTGCAATTGGTGTGTTGGACGAGTGTGAGAGCTTCCTACGTGGGGGTGCTGCGTTGGAGTTGGGTTTAGGTTTTCGTATGCTTTTAGTTCACGCATACCAGGTGTTTGTGAAAATTGTGCTGTGAACGATTTTGTTTGGAACAAAGTCGTGCCGCCTTGGGTAATTTGGTGTGAGAGTTACTATTGAGAGTTGAAGTGGTGTAGTCACGAATTTGCAATTGGTTGAGCCAACTACTTTCTTAAATCTGTGTGATCTAATCTAAACGAGATGTGGTAGTTTTATGGTGCAAAATTTGGTTTTCAATGTGGCAGCAATGTAGAATTTGGAGGGGTGCCTTTAGTTATCACAACAGTCCATCCTTTTTATGTATGAAATTGGCAATCTCACTTCCTAGTTCCTTTGGTGCCGCAAGGAAATTATTCTGGCATGGTGACAACAATTAGGCCACTGGTGTGAGTTAAGGAGGTGTGATGTAAGAAAATAGTACAACAACATCTTTTCTGGTCCAGTGGTGCAAACCAGATTGCAGAATTTGATGTACAAAATTGGAAGCTTGTGATGTGGTCATATATTGCATAGTGCAGCAGCTGATTTAGTCCTTTACTTTTTGGTTTCAAACGGTGGAATAGCCAAGTTGTTAGGCTTGAGGTGGAATTATCATGCGTGATGCTTGATGCGGTACAACAACACCTTGTTGTTTCAGACGGTGCAGAAAATTGGCTCAAGTGCAAATCAGTTTTGTCTCAAGTGGCAATCATTCCAATTTTTATGCATTAAGGCCAAGCTAAATGTGTGTTTTCGGTGTAGTCCAAATCTTTTTCCTGCAACATTAATTGGTTCATCAATTTCTTTAGTTTGGGGTAAGCTTGCAGACAGTGAAGTGGTTATTAGACAGTAGCTTTCTTGGCCCATTCGGTGTGCACAACAACAGCCTCCTTGCCTCTTGCAATTGACAACAGTTGGTCTAGTCACTTTGGCGCAGGACATCAAGCTTGTCGCTTAAGCGAAACAATTTGGTGCAGCAAAAGCACCGTTTCTGACTTGGTGGTAATGCAACAAGCAGCTTGGCGAAGCAGGCTGGTCCAAAGAAAAGGAAAAGTAATTGTGCATGATTAGTTTGTTGAAGCGATGGCAATATTGGCAAATGGGTGCAATAAGATTCTTCACACAATGGCTGGTGCAGTGAATTTATGCAACAAGGTTGTTTGAGGAATTGTCAAGCGGTGCAAGCAAAGACACGTTCAAAATCAGCAGCCTCCATCCCTCGCTTAAGCAGCATAGCTTTTGATATGGCAGCAGCTAATTCATTACACCAAAAAAAAAAAATATGTGAAACAGTGGAGGAAAGGGAAAGTGGTTCATTCATTGGGCTTAATGGTGTGCAAATTTGGTGCAGATTGGAAATTCAAATTTCCAACATGGTTCGTGTGGTACTGTGAAGGACAAATTGTTATTGGCACGTTAAGTTAGACTAGCAGTGGCAGCTTTCTACCATTCTTTGGTGCAGGGGAAATTGCAACAATTGTCCCATACTGTGACAGTCAAAGGAAGCACCACGACAGCACCTATTTAAATCTTTCTTATGGTGTGTTTGGAATTCACGTGAATGTTGGTTGGAATCTTAGTGCAACCAAAACTGATTGGGTGGTGGCAACAAAAACTGATTGGGTGGTGGCAACCAATTTAACCCTTTCAGTGGCTGCAAATTGATTCCATTTGTTCTGAATTCGGTGCCAATATCTAATGCAAGTTGTGGCAACATTTTGTGGAAATTATGGTGTAGGAAACATAAACACAACCAACACCTTGAGAGCAATTTTTCCTAGTTAGAGCCAGAGGATGCTGCTGAAATTGTGATACGCTGGACTCGAATTATTTTCTGTTGAACTTAAAATTGCATGTGCTTCCAACTAAATTGAATCAGCCACATTTTCCTGATTTCTTTGGTGCATTTTGGATCCGGTGCAGATATTTCGTAATGCAATTGTTGTGGGCTGATTGCATTTTGCTTTTACTGTTGTCTTGGGGTGATATTAGATGTTGTTTTGGGTCCAAATGGTGGTGCTTCGGTAACTTCTCCGGGTCAATTTTGAATGCACCTTTTGCATTTTGCTTTGCCAAGCTCTTACCATTTAGAGTCATTAATTGTTCATTGCTTGAGTCTCTTGTCCATCATTTCTCTTTGAGTTTGATTTTTCCTTGGTTTCTTGTGTTGTGGGACAATGTACCTTGAGTTAAATTGTTGCAAGTATTGTTTATGGGAGTGTGAATGGATCATCACAATTTAGCTTGAGTACTTTGTTTCACATTTCTAGTAGTAATTCTAAATACACTGTTTAGATTACTCTTGTCTTTAAAAGTGCTTTTCTCGTTGTCATAGTCTAGTTTTGTCACATATTTACTCCCTTTGGTTTAGCCATTTCTTGATTTTGGTGCTTTTTAGTTTGTCTTTAAATTCCCTTGGTTTTGTCTTGGAGTTTTCCTTTTCTTGGCCTTCTGAGTTGAGCTTAGATTCGTAACGTCTTTCACTTTGATGTTTAATTCTGGATGGGTTGATTGGAGGTTCTTTGAAGAACTGAACAGGAACTTGAGAGCGAGTGAATACACTTTGAGAGTGAAACACGAGTGGAATTGAGTGTAAACACGTAAGGAGTGGTGAGGGCCGTTTAATAATTTTATCCCCATTACTTTTGCTAACCACTTACTGTGTTTTGTGTTAGCTGTTGTTTCCTCTCTTTCACTGCAGGAATTAGGAATTCTGAGCAATCCAGAATGTTCCATACACGCTCAACCTTGACAGAAGATATCAACTTCATTGTGTCAAGAATTATCAGGTTGAATAGCAAACTTGGGAATCTTAGAAGGGAGCACCATGAAGATAGACGATCATTGCCAAAAGACAAAACAAGTGCTATTAGGTGCACCAAGTGTGAAGGTTATGGACACAAAAATTATCAATGTCCTAATTGGAACGAAAAGTACATGAATCTTCAAGATCTCCAAGATTACATTGTATACTTAAAAGAGGTGAAAAGGAGTGTTAGGAAAAAGCTCGAAGTCAAACAAGGACAACAAGCAAAAAGGGAGAGAGAAAATGCAAAAAAGAGTATTAAAGGAAATGTGGGAAAAAGCCAAACAAGAGAAAGAGCTAAAGAAGCGAGAAGAGAAAGAGCGAAGAGAAAAGCAAGAAGATGAACAAAGAGAAAAACTACGAGAATGAGTCTCTCCTCACACCCTTGACATGCATGGTTGAGATGAAATCCTTAAGGGGGATGAGAATGCGTTAAATTGTTGTTCCCATTCACATCATGATATTGCATTTTCATTGGGGACACTTACTAACCCATCTCTTTTTGTCTTAATGCCTAGGGAAGACTTATACATTAAAGAACAATGGCATAAGCAATGGGGTGAGGAAAATATGATAGAAAAAGCAGCAACAACATGGACCAAACATGAACCTGCCTTTAATCATCTAATTGTGTGTTTGGCCTATCATGAAAATTGATGAAGGATTATCTTGTTCCTTTTTAAGATTATTGAATATGGTGTGAGTTGATTAAGAAAGCTAAGTGAAATCCCCACTGGACATTAAGATAGCAAGCTATCTAGATGTGAAGGTTCCTTTCACAAAGCTCAAGAGAAGAAGATGATGGATTGATTCAAAACAAAAAGGAAATGGAAGGCACATAAACCATAGAAAACCAAGAATAATTAAAGGAAGAAGAAAACATAAAATGGAAAGGAAAGAAATGGTAAAAATGTGAGAAGCACGCCACTATAAGGCTAGGCTAGAAGCCATGGCAACCTTGAAGATGAGTGGATGTGTGCCGCTACTTGCTATGCAAGATAAGGCTTAAAAGTATTCACTCCCAAGGCTACAAAGAATGTGTCTCATATGTCTCCAAAAAGTTGCCAAAGTGTGCTAAAAACAAAGGAGACCAAAGGTACATAGGTACACTTGCTTCTTGCCTTTTACTTTATACTTTATGCCTTTGCTTTACTCTCTCCTCCACATCATTTATGCTCCCCAATCACCATGCGCCACCTAGCATTACTTTCTTACTCCTAATTAACCTACAAAGGCAATAAACATAGATTAGCATGTTGGCTTAAGTCAAGTCAACTATAGTCAACAAGTCAAACCTAGTCAAAGGTCAACAAGTCAACTAAAGTTGATTCAACTAAGTCAACTTTGGCTTGAGAAGAGAAGGAAGGGTGATGCACATCATGCTTTGGAAGAATTTTTTTGTAGGCAAGTAACACCTTAGTGAAAGCTTGCCCCTTTTCTTTTTCTTCTTTATCTTTTCTTATTATATTT
>Ga0214544_1004047_pt1 | contig 29720 bp, 14 predicted proteins | sample CNSS3metaG_FD_160074 | JGI IMG/M metagenome (GOLD analysis project Ga0214544, IMG submission 160074) | Root nodule microbial communities from cowpea collected in UCLA plant growth center, Los Angeles, California, USA - CNSS3 | ecosystem: Host-associated > Plants > Roots > Nodule | place: USA...
ATAAATTATAATTGTTTACATTTTAGATTATAATACCAAATAAAATTTCATGAGAACCAACACATTTATTAAATTTGCAAACATTAATGAAACCTAGTTGATAAAATTTAAAAATATTTTTTTAAAAATATAAAAGGAAAACAAATATTCAAATTAAAATATATTTTTAATATTTGTTTCATTCAATCTTTCAAATTCTAATGAATTTCTTTTTTATACACTAATAAAAGTTATAATACATTACTTATCAAAATGATACAAAGAACAAATAATAATCATAAAATTTTAACATAGATCTTGTATCTTTTGAACTTCAATTATGTTAGATGGTGATAAAAAAATATTCATGACAATTACATTAAATTTTTATATTGCAGTAAATAAAATTTACTTATACAATTATAGTGAAAAAATTACAGTATGATTGATAATGAGTTAGAAAATAAAAAATAATTAGATAAAATATATCGAAATAGTATTGTACATAATGAAAATAAATAACAAATAAAAATATTAAAAAATTAACAAATGTTTACAAACAATTTGAGAGACTATTAAAAGAAATCGCACAAAGAAAAATAAATGTATAATTAAGGGTATGATAAGTTGTAAAATATCTTAGAGATCTAAGAAAACTTTTCAAATATCAATATATATACTCAATAGTTGAGAAATAACAAAAATTATTTTAGCGAAACAAAAGAGTTCTTCAAATGAAACAAAAAATAATAATAATAATAATAAGTAATTTTTTTATATTACCTAGTAAACGAAAGGTTTGTGCTATGAAATACTTAAATTGAGAGTATTAAACATTCTCATGTGAAAGGAAAATATATAATAAATAAAATATTAAAAAATAATAGAAATATTCAAATGTGAGACATAAAAAAATTTTAATTGACATACATTTTTTTAACATAATTACATAAAAGTTATGATAAGATGAAAAATATAATTGAGATGCGAATGAGTTCAATGACAAACCAAATAATTAGAAAAAACAAAAAATAATATATACAAAAAATAAGTAATATATATATATATATATATATATATATATATATATATTATTACTTAATTATGGCGGGGATATGTACATTCCCATACCCATCCCCATACCAGTTAAAAAAGTCGGGGATTCCCCATACCCATACTCATATCCAGTCAATGCGGGGATTCCCCATCAAAACGGGGACGAGTTCGGGCAATACACGCGGGGGCAGGTTTATTTGCCATTTCTAGGTAAGAGTAGCAGGAGGCCTGAAACTCATTAAGGGCTAACCTTGTGTGGGGGATTGAGACATTGTAACACTTAGCTCGGGAGTGAGTAGGGAAATCCACCACAAGTGCAAGCATCCGCTGAATCTGACTAATTTATACGTATCCGGATGAGTCGTGTCTTAGTCGTAGTGTATTATTTGAAAGGTCATAACATGTTTGGTTGACATTTACTGCCTAGACTGTGAAATAACATGTAACTGTGTGATAAACTGTTTTATACTCTAGCTTACCCTTTTGCTTGTTTGGTTGCTTTGTATGTGGTTCTTCTCCTTTTGCGATAATCATCAATTTATTGATGTGAGCAAATGCGAGAGGTAGGGAATGGATGATTCTGCTACATAGTCTACCTGGACTGAACTTCTTTTTATTTGGGCTTTTCCCTAGGGCTATGGCCCATGTACTGTTTTGTCCTTTAGCACATTATCATCTACTGTTAAATTCTTGAACTTATTTCTGTATTGATATCTTGGTGTGCCTTTTTCCCTTTCGAGTATTTTGGATAATTATGTGGAGTGACGTTATACTCCGAATCTTCCTCTCTTATATTATTTGTGTGACATGTCATTTAATTAAAGTATTTATTTAAATGAGGTGTTACAAATGTCACCAATTGCATGTTACATGGAACAAAATTTGACATTGAAAATGTAGTGATATTTTTGTAAATATTCCATCCAAATTGATGTTGGAATCTCTCACAATAATAGAAAAGTCACAGGTTGAGATACATTTGGTTCATCAATTAGTAGAAAAGTCAATTAAAAAAATCATGATTAATATCTTGATTTACACGAGTTAGTTCGTCATGAGTTGAGCTAAAAACAAGTTAATTTAATCTAGTTCACTCTCTTTAATGAGTCAAAATATTTATAACTCGGACTAGACTTACCACAAGTTAATGGATTAAGTGAGTTGTCTCATGTAAGCATATTTTCTTCTCTTATTTATATTTATTGAAGTACAATCAAAGTGGATTGGCTTCATCCACCGACCTATAGCAGTAGAAGATGTTCACCTATTTTACTAAATTACAACTAGAAATTGATATTGTAAACAAAAAGTAAAAATCAAATTATAAAATTAGATAAACAAATAAATTAATCATTCAAACTATTCAAAAATTAAACAACATTCTAATATTAAAATAATCCAAAGTGTCGATTTACATGACTAAAAGCAACAACCAATTACAATAAAAAATATTTAATTAACCTATAAGTTAAATGAATCAAGTTAAATTTGATTCACATTTAAAAAAAAAAAAATTATATATTTTTCAACTAATCCTGACTCAAGTCATTTTAATTGATTCACGAGTTTAAACCTAACACCCTATCGACAATGTTGAAAAAGTAATGTTGGATAATATTAGCAAAACTAAGATCAACATTATTTCCAAACAACCTTAATTGACGTAAATAAAGAAAATTTGTTGTTGACGTTGGTTTTGTCACCTAAATGACTCAAACAAATTTATAACATGTAAAACATTTAAAACTTGGGGTTTAACCTAGGTCCTGATGAAAACCAAAAAATGTCTTTGATTAAAGAAGCAATTGGAGAAGATATTTTGAAGGGACTCCATCGACCTTTGCTTGTCATCAAATATGACAATCAACATAGGCAGCTTTAAGAAGATAAAGAAAACACTTTCTTTATTTAGTTTGATCAAAGAGAAGAAATTAAAGGATGATAAAAATGCATGAAATATTTAGTTCATGCATTATTTGAGAATTTTTAGTTCATGTTTGTGGTCATAAAGCAAATGGGCAGAAGCTACTCTCTCAGTGTGCTAGGAACTTTGTTTTACATTGTTTAACGGGAACACATAGTATAAACATAATATTTATTAAGTCTTAGAATAATAGAAAGGAATCATAACATTATTACTCTTGAAAAGTATTAAAATTGGTTTAGTTTGTTATAAATACTATTGAAGATTTTTTTTAATTATAATTTTTTTTTGTATAAAACTAATATTAGGTATTATTGTGTATTATGGCATCTCATCTTAAAGCATACTAATAATTTATTATCGCATAAAAAATATTATTAGAAAAATAATCATAAAAAATATGAGAACCAAATCAAATTCATACACAAAAAATATATAATAAATTATCTTTAAGAAGTTAAACAATTTTACCCATAAAACAAATATATCTATAATATAAAAAAAATTATGAATAATCTTATATAATATAATTTATGATTTTTTTATCAGCAATAAAAAATATATAAATAAAAAATATTTGGGGTGTTCCAACCCTTTTACTCGTAACAAAAAATAACAAAGAACAAAATCAAATAAAACTAAAAAAGAAAGCAACACCTATAACCTATCAAAAGGAGATATAATAATTTAAGATAACTATTCTACAAGCAAAACAAAACATATTTCTGAAGACAAAGAAACAAAAAAATGTTAAAGATTTCACAGGCTCAATTTGACAAGATTTCTCTTTAATTTTCTATGTATGTTCATCCTATTCATAAGCTCACACTTTATGTTCTGCAAAAGAAATCTCAAAGCTATATAGCCTGAGTCTAGATGACACATTAGATGAAAACAAGCAAATAGTAGTGTAAGAGTGTGACTTCAAAAATATATCACAAACAAAGTATATCTCAAAACACTTAAGAAACAAGCATCATGTGATGTATGTTTGTTTTCTGATAACTTATGATAACTTTGACAACTTTTATTTTCTAATCATTATAACAAATAATTATAATTTTATTGAAAATATTAGTTTTAATTAACAAATAATTTATAAGCATATTTTTACATTTTTTGCTAATTAAAAATAGTATTTTCAGTAAATATATAACTATTTACTGTATTAAATGATACGATAAGAATGACATAATATTTTTATCAAATTAAAAGTATTCTTTATTAAAAAAATTAGATTCTCATACCTTTCCCGATAACAGCTTGTGAGAAACTCAGGTCGGAAAACATTTCTAGAATAATATTTCGTAATAAATTTAGTCTTCAAAATATAAATCAAACACAATAAAGCACATACAATTCACATTTTAATTGTTTTTAAGAAATGTATGAAGCTTATCATAAAATCCTTCTAACTGTTTGTATACCCGCATCAACTAACCGTAAGACCAAACGGTGTGAGTTTAATCCGAGAGTGAGCCAGCGTTATAGAAAGTGGGGTTAAGAATATATTCATACCAAGTAAGAACAAAAAGCAAAATTGTATAAAATAAAAAGCTTAATTCAATTATTGTTTTAATTTAATTTTAAAGATCAAGTCATTCATAAATAAAATTATATATTTAAAACGAATTTATTTATAACCTATGATATTTAAATAATTTAGTCCAAACAATTAACAGAATAATTCATCTAAATAATCGTATGGTTTAATTTTATTTTATAAAACTATTCTTAAAATTTATTTTAATTTTATAATAATTTAATTCATCTAAAACTGAAAACTAAAGACTAATGTGAATTGTCTTCAAACTATTTCCCATGGAAAATGACATATCCAATTACGTCATTAGGTCGCCAAGTGTAAATGATAAGTGCCGTCTTTCATACGTGTTTTTCTTTTGGTAGCTGATTTTTCACCAAGAATGTGATATAAGCATTTAATTCCTTAAACTTTTCTAAGAATATTTATAATGAAAAATATATAAATAAAAGCAAGTAATTTCTTTAATAAGGTTTGTGTATCTGAATTCTAATTTTGCATTCAAATTTAAAAACTAAAATATATTTAATTTTTTTATGATTTTATTATTATATATACGTTTATGTAAATTGTGTCTAATAACATACTGTACATACACCTATTTTAGCTAATATATTGATATATTTGGGAATTTTGAAAGGGTAATACTTATTGTTTGGATTGAAAATTCATGCTTTAAATTTTCATAAAACTTTTATAATAAGATGTAATAGCTTAACACACATAAGAAGACATTTTTTTAATATATATAACATTTAAGGAGATCTATATTTTTTTATTTTTATATCATTAATGAGTGTTTTGAGAGAGTTCTTCTTGCGAAATGAAATACCAAGAAGATAAGAGTTATACTCATACATAAGATAATGAGTTTATAAATTTTTATCATCTTAAATTTTTTTTACTTTACTTGATGTGAGACTTAAATTCATATTTTGATTTTCAAAACTTTTTAAATGCAAATTGTTTAGATCTAATTTGTTTTTATATAATATTTGGGGAAGTTGATCAAATATATAATTTGGATATAAAATTTTCAAGATTTTGAAATTCTAAAAATTTACGAAAGTAATTTAGTTTAAAAGATAAGAAATTGAATTTGTTATATATTTTTTTCCTAACATTATTATTTTTTCTTTTAATACTATCTTTGGTTTGGTTGATACATCATTACTTCCATAGAAATTGAGATCTTATTAACTTGATTAAGGATAAGCATTGTGATTGGATGCATTTTTCTTTCCTGACGTTGACAACGTTTCTTTTAGGTTGAAATTAATTGTGGTTTCTTTTCCATTGACATTGTTATTTTTTTTACCATGTATATTAATATTATTTTTTAATTAACATTAATTGAGATTTTTTGTCAATATGAACACTACTTTTTGAGTGGCACGATTTTTTTTGGTTGTTGTCCAATGAATTATTTTCAGTTGGTGTCAATTAAGTTTATTTGTCAGCCAACATAAAAAAGAGTTTGCTAGGTAGCATTAATATTTATTTCGATCAATGTTAAAAATATATTTTTATTGATATTAGTGGAGCTATTTTCCACCGGATATTTAGTCAAGGTTTTCGGTTTGCATTATTAAGATTATTTTTTATTAATGTAAGCTAAGGTTATTGATGTTATTTTTTATTAAAAAAAATTAGATTCTCATACCTTTCCCAATAACAGCTTGTGAGAACTCAGTTCAGGAAACATTTCTAGGAATAATATTTCCTAATAAATTTATTTTTTAAAATATAAATCAAACATAAAGGACATACAATTCACATCTTAATTGTTTTTAAGAAATGTATGAAGCTTATCATAAAATCCTTCTATAGCTGTTTTTATACCTTGTTGTATAATTTCATCACAAATATTATGAGGTCACCGGCATCAATTAACTGTAAGGCCAAATATACAAGAGTGAGTCATCATTATAGAAAGTGGGGTTACCAGCATTAGAATGAATCAGGCTTAGATTGGTTCATGCTCGTACCAAATTGAATTATGTAAAAAAAAAACCTAAATTTTTATAAAAAAAAAAATAGTTAAATTATTGTTTTATTTATTTTTAAAAATTACATCATTAATAAATAAAATTTTATATTTAAAATAAATTGATTTATAACTTATGATATTTAAATAATTTAGTCCAAACAATTAAAAGAATAATTCATCTAAATAATTACATGATTTTATTTTATTTTATTAAACTATTTTTAAAATTTAGTTTAATTTTATAGTAATATAATTCATCCAAAACAGAAAAGTAAAGACTAACGTGAATTATCTTCAAACAATTTCCTGTGGAAAATGACATATCCAATTACGTCATTGGGTCAGCCAAGTGTAAAAGATAAGTTTGGTTTTCATACCTGTTTTTCTTTTGGTAGCTGGTTTTGAAGCAAGATAAATTATGTGACGGATAATTGATATTTGTAAATATTTGTTATTTGTCAGTGGTAGAGATATTTTAATACTTATTTATAAATATATTAGGTGTGAATATTATATTATTTGTATCGGTAGATATTTATTATTTATAAAAAATTAAAATTAAAATTATATTTTATTAAATTTAATTTAATTAAAATTTAATTTTAATTTATATTTTATTAAATCTGATTTAATTTAAATTTAAATTTAATTCATATTTAATTTTACATTTTTTTATAATTTTATTTAAATTTAATTTTGAATATTTATACAATATATTTTTTAAAATATGTATGACTATTCATGGATACTCGTAGATTTTAAAATACTTACAAATATTTTTTAAACAGATTCTCACACGGATAGTAAGACGGATAATGGATGGATTTTTTTGTTACCGATAGTATTATATGTGTCCGATCTGACCCGTTGTCATCTCTAAAACTGTGATATAAGCATTTAATTCCACAAACTTTTCTAAAAACAAGTATGATGAAAAATAAATAAATAAAAACAAGTAATTTCTTTAAAAAAAAGTTTAAATTGTTATAATTTTTTAAAATAAGCAAATACAAAATACTTCTATAAATTATTTTAAAAATAAAATAATTTAAATAATAGAAAAATCGTTTTATTTATTATCGTTTTACTTTTGAATTTCTTTTATGCAAGCATGTCCTACATCCAAGAGAATCTTCCATTGAAGAAATGAATTTAGACTCTAAACTTATCTTGGTAGTTTCTTTGTAATCACCTAAAATCTAACATATAATTAATTTCTACTTTGATAACAAACCCCAACATTTAAAATTCAAATTGGATTATACCTTAAAATTCTTTTAGTCAATCCAATTACTTTTCTATTCACACAAAAATCTCCCATTTTTATTTGAAAAAATATCTTTTGAAATGATTAAACAATATTAATTACTTGAAGCTAACAACTAAACAACTTATATACAGAATTCTAAAGAACTCAGTATTCATTAATAATATTTTGAAGTTATTTTGAAAGATATCACATTCTCAATCTATTGCAAAAATATGGTACATCAAAGATTGTTTCTTTTGAACAAATCTCAACCTTCCATAATCTTCTGAATTTACCCAAGTGGCCATGAGTTTCACCACAGAGTCAAATCTACAGTGGTTTCCCCACCAACCCAATTGAATCCTTTTTGTAAAGCAGGGGGTGTAATGATCAACGCTTCGGCCATGCTATTCAACAACTCCGGCATGTTAAACACTTCCTCCTCATCCCAAAAGAACTTTCTAGAACCTTCTTCCGACGACAGCTCCGAAGAATCTTCATCCCAAGAGAAGCTTCCAGAACCTCCCTCCGAAGAAACATCGTCCCCCAGCTTTTGAAGCTCGGCGCAAGAAAAGTGCTTCTCCGCTGCTTGTGTGGCGGCAAACTGAATCGCCTGGACAGAGGAGGTAGCCGAGTTGAGACGCGGCAATGAAGAAATCGCGTTGGGGAAGTTCAAGGAAGCGCGATCACCCTTGAAAGCCAAAGCAGCAACGTCGTAAGCAACAGCGGCCATGTCGGGGCGTGCGAAGGTTCCAAGCCACACACGTGCGTTTTTGTTATTAGGTTGTCGTAACTCAGACACCCATTTCCCGTTCCTCTGTCTCACACCTTTGTACACAGGGTGACGTGTCTCATGGAACTTCTTCCTCCCTGCTTTTCGTTTCTGCATTTGTGCACAGTGTTAATCCAAAAGTTGGCACTGTAATTGTAAGGGATTATGTTTAGTAGGTTTAGTGACAGTAGAGAAGTGTTGGATGAGGGTAGTTTTATACTAGGAGGGAAAAAAATTAGTGAAGTGGGAACTTGAGGGAACTTGTGTGGTATGTTGTTACGGCACCAAGATGACACCGTTGGCACGGAACGTGACAGAACTACAGCGACATGTCATTGTAGCACCAGGATGGTGTGAGAAGCGTGCGGAAATTGTTTGGACCAGTATATTTTATGATGCACGTGGCTGACTCTGAACTTTGGTGCACACAAACACGTGGAGAAACTAAATAAAAAATAAAAAATGTTGGTTATGTTGTTGTGTTTTAAAAAGAGATTTCAGACTACTGGAGTCTATTGCAAACTTTTTATTTGAGTCTTCTCAAAATGTTTTCTTATTTAAACAAAGTCTATTCAATTCATTATCTTTACATTAATCTTTTTAGGTGTTTCTTAAAGTAAAAAAATTAGATCAGTCCTGCCATATATACCTATCATATACTCTTCTCATCTTAAATTTCACTAAATCTCGATATACTAATAAATATATATTCACTTCATTTAAATGTATGAAAAAATAACCGTAAACATTTTAACTTAATAATAAATCCTAAAATCAATTAGGAATATTCATTTTTTATTTTTATTTTAAATTAAATTGTCATATATCATAATATAGTTGAGTCACGTAGTAGTGATTATTTTTAATTTAGTTTGTCTATTTAAATTTTTTATTCAATTTAGTTCATATATTTTTTTAAATTATTTAATTTGGTCATTTTTAATTTGAGACTAATTAATATATATATATATATATATATATATATATATATATATATATATGTGTGTGTGTGTGTGTGTGTGTGTATATATATATTTTTTTTATAATTTGTAATTAAATTATTCCATCTAAGTACTCAAATTATCTAATTTTTATATTTTTATGAAATTTTTTACACTTAAAATTTGTTACACATATAAAAAATAAAATAATTTGAATATTCAGGTGAAGTGATTTGATGTATAAATTTTTTAAAATTTATTTAAATATTTACATAAGTTGTAATTAAGTTTAATTACTAATTTGGTCACAAATTAGAGAAAATCAAATTGGATCAATTTACAAAATAGAGAGACTAAATTGAATCAAAAATTTAAATAAAGAGAATAAATTGAAAAAAATCACTATCATTGGCTTGTGACACAACCATAATCTGACATGTGACCATTTAACTTTTTAAAAATTAAAAAATAAAATAAAATAAAATTTTACAAATTAACATGTGACATGTACGAACACAATGTACTTTTCTCAATTCCAATCGAGTGGACGTATTGTGTCGATTCTTGTTAGTAATCTATCTAGAAATACCGATAGATTTCTTATTTTGACTCTTTTTATCACAACCAGTACCTTCCAAAATAACACTTACTCAGATATCCCTATACCCTTGGACATGACCCTCATTTAGGTTTTTAATTCACTTATAACTCTTCAGATTCAAAACTAAGAAAAAGATGAAAACAACTAACTAAAATAGAATAATTCAAAAAATTATGAAAGATTTTGTTCTAATTTACTAGTACAAAAAAGACAACACAAAAGAAATACATGGATCTAGCGTCAACTTAGCGAAAATGTCCAAATTGAACTTTTTAAAAAAATTAAAAGACTAAATTGAACAAAAAAAAAATAAGGAAACTAAAATGAAGCAAACCAACAAATTAGATTACTAAATCAACAATTATAACATAAAATTTTCAACTTTTATAAACTATTTATTTATTTTATATGCTACATCAGGGATTTGATCTTAATAAATTAATAATATTTATATAAAAGGTAATAATCACGGTTTCGAGTTCGGTTTATCTGCTGCATAAAAAGTTATTGAGTCTCTGCTGGTTTAGTGCAGTTGTGTCGTTTCAATTTTTTTAATTTAATAAAAGTTATTTAGTTTAAAAATTTATTTAAACGCGGTGTTTTGTTTCACTTTTTTTTTTATCTTTGCAATGTGCAATAATGGTATGAATTGGGAAAAAAGCAAACCCTACCATCAAGAGGAACAACCGCAACTTCTACGAATGGAGGGCCACTGGTGGTTTTCGGGACTGAGTGTAGTCATGGTAGTGTGAGGGGTCATTCAATAGCGGGGCTTCTTCGTCTTCACAAATCCAAGCGTCGCGTCTTGCTTCTGCCACCGGCATTTCTATGATGCAAACAGAAACATCATCGAATGGCCACACTGGTACAATCGTCGCCTTTACCCTTGGGCAAGGTTTGTTCTCTGTACAATTGGTTTCTCTTTCTGGCAAACATTCACGACATTGTACTCACGATTAGACTGACACATTATTTTGTATTGGCTTTTTTTGCTTAATTACAGGGAAGCATTTGGGAAATGTGGCTTTCCAACCATTTGTTAATAAATAAAACTTCTTTTAATTATGTTTATTGATTCCTTTCAATGTTTCCAAATTCTCTAGAAAAGGTATTGGCATTCAACTACACTTATGGGAGATAGCTTTGAATTTACATTTGTAGCATTTGTCTTCCATATTTTCAATAGAATATAAATGTTTCGGAATCTAGTATTGGAGAAAAAAGAAACCATTACTTGTGTTTTGTTGGAAGCTGACAAATAGATTTGGTGAACATTTTTTTGTCTTTTACTTATATGAGAAATTTTGATCTAAAATGAGATTTTTGTCTATAATAATTTTCTTTGCAAGATTGAAGAAGAATTGTAGCAGGTTATTACTAGTTATTAATAAAGGTGGACTTGAACTTCGAGACATTACTTTTTGAGTTCTGATGGTGTGCACTTGAACTTGAATAGTATTCTTTGGCAATTGTGGTCTTTCCTTTGTAGGGTTTTATCCTTATCTTTCCAATTGATGTTTCCATCCAAAGAATTCCTATGTTTGGACTGGTTTCTTCGTTGGGTTCTTGCAGACCATATCAAGGCCTAACTACTTGACTGTCTTGGCTCCAGTTTTAATCCTCAAGGATCAATTCCATATTGAAGTTATTCAACTTGGGGCACTGCTGAATTTAGATAGCGATGAATGTATTTTGAAACAGAGCTTCCTAATGTATTATCTAGTTTATCTTTTAAAGCACAACTTCCTATTATAATATGTAGATTATCTTTTGAAGCAAAAGTTCCTGTTGTAATATCTAGTTTATTTGTATTGTAATAATGTATAATTTAATTGATCTAATAAAAAGTTGTTGATGAAATTACTTCTTTTCCTTCTTGTTTCTTGTTTATACAATACATGTTGCAAAGTTGACCACACAAACACATCAAATTTCATAATAATAAAACATTCACTTAGTCATATCATAAAAACAACTAATCATGAGCTACCTCAATAAAATGTTGGAATGATACAACATCTAAAGTAGTCTAACTAAATTCTACTTATTGCAGCCATCTCGAAACAAGCCATCTTGAAACATCCTAAAATAATAGAATAAGATGAGTGTTAGTAACTTCAATAAAATATTTTGTTGTAAGGTATTGTCATATTCTAAAATAAGTGTACATACCATAAGCATTCTAGTGAAGCTCATTTGATAAGGTTGAGACAAAGAAGGTACTGATTGTGATTCCAATGGACCTAAAGTTGATGACCCTATTAAAGGTTGACTTGAATGAAGTTGTGAAGGTTTTACTTTTCTTCTTTTTTGTTTTAATTCATCAACCCAACTCTTCAAACGTTTATACTTTTTTGTTTTGGACCGTCTTTCTTCTTAAAGGTAATACCTTTGGATGCTGAAGGTTCAACAACATGTTATGGGAGAAGCTTGATATCCTTACAAAATAATATTCTCAATGAATGATAACACAATATTCCACATTGTTCAAACTTTCTACAACTACAAGTAATTGTCCACTCTCCATTCTCTTGTAATGACTAATGTGAAACTCTCCATTCTCCTTTTACATCCACCATTGTTATGACATAGTCACAACTTGAATTTGTTTCTTTCCTTTCAATTATGTTTGTTGCAGTTACTAGATCCCATTCTCGTTGGAACAAGTTGAACATAGGAGGAGTGTATACTTGTGAAAGTTGTCGAAATAAGGGTGAACTTTGTACTATCATTCTTGGTATCTTTTGGCGCATCTCATAATCTTGTTGTAACTCATTGTATCTTTTTTCTTGAACAATCCGTTCAAATTGATTAAAAAATTGGTTGATATTCAAATTAGGTCTAGTGCAACTCTTTATATTTGAATTGATGTTTTCACTTAGTTGTGTGCTCCTCATGCCAAGCATAAAAGCATTCTTCATATAAGATGCTGCCCATTTCTCTTTTTTTCTGATATATGGAATTCAACCATGTGTTTCCCTCCACATTATATTTCACCAATAAATCTCTCCATGAGTTTTCAAAGTCTATTTCTTCTTCATAATCATGCATACACTTCTTGAAATCTCGTAAAAAATGTGAGCCATCCTTCATTAAATTTTTGAGATGCTTTACTCCATTCCTCATTATATGCCATGTGCATAAATAATGCTTTGTCAATGGCATAATCTCCTCTAATGCTCTTTTCATGGCTTGGTCTTGATCAGTAAAAACAGTTTGTGAATTTTTTTGATTGTGTGCTTGTAAAAAGGTTTGAAATAACCATTTGAAAGACTCAATAGTCTCATCATACAATAAGGCTGCCTCAAATATCACCCATCCTCTATAATGATTAAATCTTGAGAAAATTCCAAGGGGCCTATGATCTCCATTTGTACAATGTGTTATATCCAACGAAACGACATCTCCAAAACAATGATATTCAAATAACATTCTTGCATCAGCCAGAATATGGTTGTTATTTTTTCTTCCAAATCCATTTGGTAGGCATGAAAAAATGAAGGATTATCTATTAGTTGTTGTTGGAAATATTGTAACAAGCTTCCAGCTTTACCATATGCCATATCTCTCCGCCTCTTTGAGTTCAAATAGTTCTTTGTATCTTCTCTTGTATAGCCTAAATTCTCTCTACCTCCCACATATTTACTCATCAAATCAAATTATGCATTTTGTTGAATCCCTGCCTGTTCTACCATTTCAAGATCATATGCTTGACAATTTGTTATTTTTCGTTGAGAAGGTAATAAATGAACTGTTTCTGGTGGATGAAGTGGGTGATAATGATCATCATTCATTCTTGCAGCATATCCTGTTCTTGTCTCAAGTCGAGGATTATTGGTCTTAAAGTCTCTTTTATCTGGTTTTTGCATACCTTCCTTGCAACAAACATATATGTAAGAAGTAATACACCCATCTTTTTTTATTCTTGCTAGGATAGTGTTTTCTAACTCCAAAACCTTTACTTCCACCATAATTAACCCAAAATTTCCATGCATCTTCTAGGTTATCAAATTCAAGACCAAGTTTGAGACTCAAACTTGTATCCATCAAATACTCCTATAAAAAGCATGAATAAAACTAAAATAATTTATCAAATACATCATAAAACATAAATGAATCATGGCAGGAATATATATTTATACATTTAAATGTACTGAAAAAAAAACCAAAGAAAAACGAAAAAAAAATACCTGAAACCTTGAACGCAAAACTTTAAACATGAAGAGCAGCTGCAAAACATTATTACATTTGAATAGGATTTTTACAACAGTAAAAACAGAGAAGTAAAACATTGTTGTTTAAATGCATTAGTTAAACTAAATAGTTTTTAAAGTAAATAACTTTTATTAAATTAAAAAAGTTGAAATGACACTGTTGCACTAAACCAACAGAGACTCAATAACTTCTTACACAACAGACAAACCGATCTCCACGGTTTCTAATTACATTACACTACTTTTCTTATGAGTTTTAAAAGACGGCTAAAAAGTGAAATAAATAGTAAAGAAGAACATTTAATATTTATAATGATTCATCCAAGTTTATGTTATCCTTTTGCAATTATAAAGAATTTTATTAATCAATAAATAATTACAAATATTTTTTTTATCATTTCTAATTTACAATAAATATGCACAAAGTTACTATTGACTATCTCTTTTATCATTAAAAACATTTTAAAGTTTGGTTTTGCAAATATCACCTTCGAAATGTTAATTACATATTAATAACACATAAGTTAAAAAATAGAATAAGGGATAAGAGAGATTTATATAATGTATTTTATACTGGTTCGTTTGATAATCTCAAACTACATCCAGTTCTTGATCAAGTTTCACTATAACAAACTATTGCCGTAAGATATAAGACAAGTGCTATTTGGACCCAATCACTAGCTAAACTACAAGTATTATTTGAAAACAATTGCTCCTTGTTAAACATGAGTATTATTTGAAACACAACTACTCATGGCTAAGTTTGAATATTCTTTAGATTTTAGTCGCTCCTGACTAAGCCTGAATATTAATAGAGGATGTGGTGTACAATGCTAAATGTTGCTAATTAAAAGAGGGTCACGTCCTAATATGGATACAATATAAGGTACACTTTTCCAGGTTCCTATGGAACACGAATAATGTTCTTCCTCATAAATAGAGTGCTACTAATTGCTTAACATTACAAGAGTCTATTCTTGCTCTTTCGCGTTCTTGAAAGAGATTAATCATCATTTTGTCTTCACATAAATCTTATTTATATAGAGTTGTAAATAAAAAAGTTGTTGTGAATCACTTTTAATTCGTTGTGAGGTTTATGAGACTTTAATCCTTGTCAACTATCATTTGACCAACTTCAAGCACATATGCATATTAAATACTTTTCATGTAACATTAATAACATTTGATTTCTTTACAAAACATATCTAAACACGAAATGATTTATCAAGCTTGGGAAAGTATCTTATTTCTTCGTTAGCAAAAAGCACAAGTCTTGACACAATAAAAGACACTATAGCGTGACATTTTTCTTTTTCAGATAAGTTGTTTATATGGATCAATTTTAAGCACACTCTTCAAGAGTTCTTAATGATGAAATAATGTTATATGATTCGTTTGAGAGAAAAGAAGAAATGAATATTTCTTGCATAGACAATAAGTACTTATAAGTCTTCAATGTGTATAAAGAATGCTCAAGGCCTATCATCTACTAGATGAAATATACTTATCTTTTTCCACGAAGAAAGCTTATCAAATGAAGTGTACATGTTTATGTATATTTAAGCAAAAGCTTATTAGATGAAGGACATAAACAAATTGTCAGTGTATATTCAACCATATTACCTACTTCTATTAGGCTAAACAAGGAACATATGTTTGATAAGACCTAATGCTTATGAAGACAAGTTTTACACTTTATTGTTTAAGCACAAATTCAAAACCAAGCAAAGGGTATGTTGAACTTTGACCTAACAATCTCCCCTTTTTTTATGGTGCTTAAAAAAATAAAGTTTAAACATATAATTTTCTAAAAGAAAATTCATCAAGTTAAATTTTCATATATGATTTTTCAAGAAATACAACAAGAAGCATGGTGTAGAAGAAACAAAGGAAAATAAAAGTCTTTGTTTCTATCTTCTTCTTGTTTGCTCCAAAAAAAACATCTTTTGTTAAACTTCTTTTTCCACCTCCTCTTCTTCTTTTTCCTTTTTCTTATGTTTCTTCTTTTTCTCATCTTTTCCTCCTCCTCTTCCTCTCCTTCTCACCCTCCTTCCTTTCCATCGTCATAGTCGTTGTCACCTCAACTCCTTTTCGTCTTCCTCCTCCTTCTTTATGGTAATATAAATTTTAATTTACCAATAGATTTAACCAACAAATTTTACAAATGAATTCATTAATGACGATTATTTTTGTCAATAATTTAAATTGCAAAATTCATCAATAAATTTGATTATACCAACATATTAATTTTCATCGATAATTACAAAAATTCTTATTATGAATAATATTGTAAGAATAACTTTCACTAAGCAGTGATTTGAAGAGCTTTTGTAATGTATAGAAGAATTTTTGTAAAAAAAAAGATAAATAGAGAATTAATATCTTAATTAATTATATTTGACATCGATTACTGTGACATCCCATTTAATAGATAAATTCTAGTAAATAAAACATCACATATTATAATATAAAGTAAAGCAAGCTCTAGAAGGAAAGATCAAGGGCATAGAACAATGCCATAAATGTGTTTCTTAAAACAAAATAGTCTAGCCAAAGATTGCTCACAGAGTAAGGAATTTAAAATAAAATTTGTTCTTCAAAGGAGGCTCAACAATGAACAAGATCCATCATCACCTAACTAAACAACAGTATCTCCATCACCATGGTGATCACCATGGGTTTCCACATATGCTCACACCAACATTTGGTGATCATTGCAAAAAAGGAAAACCAAACAAGAAACAAACACATAGAAAATAAAAGGGTAAGCTAGAGAAAAATAATTATTTTTTTTATAAATAGTAGTAAGCACACAAAGCATGTGATAACAAACAATAGAAGACCCTCTAACACAGTTATCCGGATACATGTAGTGAAATCGGATTCACTGGATGCTTGCACTTATGATGGCCTCTACTGCTCTCTAAAGCCATTGCCAATGGGTTTCACCCTACCACTCACAAGGTCAGTCCATGATCATCTAAGGCCATTATCCTACTAGGACCTCCTGTTACTCTCACCACTTGAATCAGTCTACTATATGTGAGTCTGACTAATTCATTAGAGCATCAAGATGCAACCTTGCTTGAATCCTTATTTCATTACTTACACTACAATAACACCACCATAAAGTCCTCCCAAGAGACTCATGGAATTGCGTCAAGCACATACCATATACATATTCTCACGCATCCAATATCATTTCAGACCGAGCACAACACATTTCAGTTCAACATACCACATCATACATGCATTGTCACAGGTTCATGCTTCTAAGAGTAATTAAATAAACCATAAGTGAAATCAGAGAGTTTAAAACCAATCTATCTCATTCTCATTCAAGCTAAGAGGCCTCACTAAAGGGATAGGGTCCCCTCGCTTAAGCTAGAATCTCCTCGTTTGGGCAAGAACTCAAACAAAGGGTACAATGCACATCTACGAGTTCTCGCTTAAGCTAGAAGTTCTCGCTTAAAAGAGACTGCTCTCGCTTGGGTGAGAATTTTCGCTTGAGCGACAACTCGTGCAAACACAAAGGAGAGTTCTCTGTTACTCTTGCTTAGGCTAGAGGGTTCTTGCCTGGGCAAGATTAGCAGTTTCTCTCTTACTCCTGCATGCAATACTAGAAATCCAGCCAGAAACACAAGAAGTATATTTTTACACAATCACAAGCATCATCCAAGCATTAAGAACGTGAAATAGAACCAAAAATAAGATATTTAAAAAAAAATTAGCTTCCTTTACCTAGAAACTGAAAGCAAAACTGCAAGGAAGAGCCCTTACAGAAAGAGCACCACAACTCCAAAAACAAACTAGAGGACTGAAAAATGTGAACACAAGGACGAGAATGAGGTTCTAAAGAAGAACCCATGACAAAACCAATGCAATAGAGTTGGAAAAGGAGAAAAATGGAAGTTTGAACTTAACTTACATGGAGAAAAAAACATTCTGTTAGCTGGGATGAGGGTTTCCCAACTGTCCTAGTTCAGCTTTTGTTTCAAAAAGGGAAAAAAGGAAATGAATTGTTTTGGAAAAATGAGACAAAATGGGAGTAAGTAAGTAGCTGGAAGAAGTCCTAGGAAGACAAGTGAGTTGGCATCGGGCCCTTAGAATAAATCAAGCCCAAAATAAATTTAAAACAGAAATGGGCCTCCACAATTACTGAATCAAGTAAAATTTCTCTATTTTATCTATAGCATTGATTGCTCTTGTAATTAACAAACAAAAAATACTACATCAATGTTTTGTTCAAAATGGTGTATCTTGTAGTAACTCTGTTCTCTATTAAGTACAAGAACAATATAAAATGCAGATTCAGTATTTATAAAGATGCTACTGCATTATTTTTCACCTCTTTTCCATTAAGTAACATATCAAGTGTGATGTAAAAATGTGTTTTGTGCATTTGGCATATTTAATTCATTGTTAAGGAAGTGTTGATTATGGGTAGGTTTGGTGTCATTATTGTTAGTTAAATATATTACTAAAAGTAGTATTATAAAATATACTATAAGATTGGTGGATTAAGCGAGACTTGGACTTGGACTTATTGTGTGGAGTTTAAAATACCAGAAAAGAGTAGAAAAGTTTAGTTGATGATGTAGACCCACCTTTAGGGTCACTTTAAATGTAAAACCAAAGTGTGAAAAAGCTTTACTTTCTTACTCCTTTTTGAAATAGGAACGATTATTTTTTTTTTTTAAAGAAAAATATGTAAAACACAATTCATTAGATTAATGCCTAGTATTTAGTTTTAATAATTTTAAAGCATTTAATTTTTCAAAATAAAAACCTACTCTTAATAAATATGACAAATTTAAGTTTTTTGCAACAAAAATAGACTTTGGCTTCAAATAACCTCTGCATTCCACACAGACCATAGCTGATCCTTTCTTCTTTGGGTTAAATATGTTTTTGGTCCCTCAAGTTTTAGTGAATTTTGGAATTAGTCCCTCATCAAAACTTTATACCAATTTAGTCCTTCATCTTTCAAAATGCGTGAATTTAGTCCTTTTAACCAAATTTTGTTAAGTTTATCTGACGTTTCAAATACATTTCACGATAGTATTTAAGTTAACATTGAAGAAAAATGTGTCAAACAATGTGAATATTTTAAATATTATCATGAAATGCGCTTGAAACGTCAGATAAACTTAACAAAATTTGGTTAAAATGACTAAATTCACGTAGTTTGAAAGATGAAGGACTAAATTGGTCAAAAGTTCTGATGAGGGACTAATTCCAAATTTCGCTGAAACTTGAGGGATCAAAAACATATTTAACCCTTGTTCTGTTTATATAAACCTATGAACCATAAGGTTCATTTATATTATTTTAAACCACCCTGGATTTTTGTTGAGTGAAATGTTATTATTTTATAAATTTTAAATTTTTTTGGCAATTTTATTAATGGGCTCAACCATTAAATTAAATAATATATATATATATATATATATATATATATATATAACAATAGTAATAAATAAGACCCATGTAAAAGAAATTAAGTTTATAAAAATCGATCGAATTAATAAACAATAAATATATTTAAGCTTTAATATTATAATATTATAAATGTTTTTCGACGCGAAAGTTGCTTAAATTAATATGTTTTGATGTTTGAAATATAGTTATAATTTCTTTTTTCATTTTTAGTCCTGTAAAATAGTCATGAAAAAAATTCCGGGTACTAAAACCAAAAATCAACATCTTAATTAAAACAAAATAACAAAGATTAAAATAAAAAAAAGGACAGAAATTAAAAGTGATGTATAATAAATTTAGCGATTAAAAATAAAATGTAACAATGTTTAGAGATTAAATAATTTAATGTATCTAAAATTTATAGCTATTAAAATTGTAAGACTATATCGAATTAGAATATATTTTAAAACTTATTACTTTTTATTAAATTGCATAATAATATATTAAATTTCTTATATTTTGTTGTATTAAAGTGCGTCTATTTCTAAATAAGTTATTCTTATTACAAAGATATTTAACTTAACCTCTGGTTAATTTTTTAATGATATATTTTCATCAATTAAAAATTATAATATAACATATTTAAAAAGATTTATTCAACTTTAACGTGCTACCAAACATGGAGTATTTCTTTCCAATATGATGTCATATCTGACGTTGGTGGTAGCAACAATTATGTTGCCCACACGTGCTATTATTTATTTAGTGTCTTTTTTTCTCTAATTTTTTAATCATTCACACACTTTCTTTTGTTTTGCTTTGGGGACCCTTTGGTTCCCACTCGGTAATAAGATTTTCATAAGCTACTAAACTTAATTTGTAGTTTGATTATTAAAATTCAAGATTAATAGATATTTTTTCAAGAATGAAAAAAAAAAGAGAGTCTACATCGAGTTTATATATATCTAAATTAATTAAGGGGGCTCGTCGCGTCAAGTTATTCAATAATCTAATTTGATTCAACTCAATTTAATTAAATTTAGTTGAGTTTCATTTATAAATTTATAATTGGTTCAAACACGATTCAATATAAATTAATCTAATCTTATAGAGTTAGGAGATGAATTTTGTATTAGAGAAAACACAATCTTATACTATACTGAGGACAAATTGTACTATATTTTTTGTCTTGACTTAATTTGAACAAATATATGATTTTACTTATTGATTTACTTAAAACATTGAATGAAAACTAGTTCTTGTAAAAATTATAATATTTTTTAATTATATTAATATTTAAAATTTATAACTTAATAAAAAATAAAATATTTTAATGTATTGACTCTATAACTCTATTGCAAAAAGACTTATAACGTCATCGGATGTCGTATGTAACAAATTCCGTTAAAAACATGTGGTAACATTTTGTAAATAACTCATCTAAGCGTTATCTTAATCTATTTTCAATGTCAACGAACTCCTAATTTGATATTAAATTATCGTTTAGTATCTGTCATTTGTGATGTCTAACGTTAAGTTGTTTTAAAAAATCACAAGAAAGAATAAGAGCCTCATGAAAAAAATAAAGAAACTGAAATCTAGTACAACAATATTTTCTTAGTGTACTCTGAGTTTACTAATTATGTAATGTAATTATAAAATCCTTTTTACTTTACAAACAAGTAAAAAAATAGATTATTTATATAACATTTTTAAGATTGCTATTATAAAATGAACAAAATTACTATTTATATAATTTGTAATTATAGTGTAAAAATGTTATATACCATAATATCTTTTATATATAATCGGAAGTCGATTTTCGGAAGTCAAAATATATAACCGGAAGTCAACTTGCGAAAGTCAAAATATATTACTGGAAGTCAACTTCCGGAAGTTAAAATATATAATCGAAAGTCGACTTCCGGAAGTCAAAATATATTACTGGAAATCGACTTCCGAAAGTCAAAATATATTACCGGAAGTCGACTTCCGAAAATAAAAATATATTACCAGAAGTCGATTGTCGGAAATCAAGATATATTATCAGAAGTCGACTTTCGAAAGTTAAAATATTATTTTTAATTTTTATCTTTTAGTTTAATTATTTTTAATACATTATATAATATATATATATATATATATATATATTTTTTTTTTAAATATATATTAAAAATACTTAAGAAATAAAATAAATTAAAAATACTTAAAATTTATATTAAAAAAATATTAATTCGGCTTTAACTATTTTTAATTTTATTTAAAGTTTATGTTTTCTAAATTTTAAATATTTTTTTATTTTTTATTTTATTTATTTATTATGTTTTCATACTTCTTAATATATATTTGAAAAATAAAATAAAATATTAATATCTATGTATATAATTTTATTTTTATTTAATGTACTGAAAAATAAATATAAATATAAAAATAAATAAAACAAAAATATTATTAAACTTTAAATAAAATAAAAAAACAGAAAATGAATTTTTTTTTTGACTTCTGGAAGTTGACTTCCAGTAATATATTTTGACTTCCGAAAGTCGACTTCGGGTAGTATATTTTTACTTATGAAGGTCGATATTTTGACTTTCGGAAGTGAACTTCCAATCATATATTTTGACTTCCGGGAGTTGACTTCTGGTGATATATTTTAACTTCCGATAATATATTTTGAATTTCAGAAATCGACTTCCGGTTATATATTTTGACTTCCGGAAGTATTCTACACCGGAAGTTGACATCCGAAAACAATCTTGGGAGTGTGATCTATGTGGCTTCACTTAAATGGTCAATGAGTATTTTTGGAGGTGCAAAAGAAATACTTGGAGGTGCAGGAAGAAAGCCGCTCTTAAATTTACTTGGATCGGGTGGACAATAGGCCGAAATAAATGTTGAACTGATTCAACAGGTTTCTTCTTGCACCCCAAGATTTCTTGCTGCATTCCCAACAGTACGGATTCAAGATGCATAGTTATATGATATATGTACTTTGGAACGAGATTCATTAGACAAAAGAGGGTACATCATAAAATCTATTGAAAAAGGAGCTAAAGCTCCCTAAACTAAGTATTGCTAACTTTGGAAAAATTGTCCACTTAATATACATTTTTCATTAAAAGTAAAAGTGAATATCACTTTTTGTTAAAAAATATAGAAGAAATGAATATCATTTTATTTAAAATATAACAAGATGGGTGCATTTATTTTTTTTAATTAAATATATAATAATTTTAACTTTCCACATTTTTTTATTACATTCAACTTCAAGCAAACTCCACCTCCTATTTTTTTTTTTTTTTTTAATTTTTTTTTTTTTTTATTTTTTTTTTAACTTATTTTTAAGCAGACACCACCAATAAAAGAAAGAACTTTTGGTGTGCTTCTTACAAAGCACATATTATCAAATCCAAACTTGGAAAGAAAATTGTTCACAATAATATTAGCTACATAATGGATTTTTTGAAAGAAAACTTTCTCTAGTATGATTCTTATGTGTAAAAGTTATTTCTTCTAGATGTTCTGTGCAATATAATATATCTGCATAAAACTCCACATTTGCAAATATTTATCACATTATTAGTGTGTTGTTATCGATTCAAACCATTTGAATAACATAAAATACTTTTTTAATCGTTTTTTTAGTACTTTTCTTTTTTCTAGAAACAAACATGTCTAACACATGATTATATATATTTTATTTCAATAAACTAAATTGAATTTTATTTTATTATAATTTGAAAGTGAAATTATTTTATTTGATTTCACAATTTATTTTATACTTATTTATATAAGTTTTTTTTGTTATAAAGACTTACAAAAGAAAAAAAATTTAAAAATTAAATTAAATTAAATTTTCCATAAACTAAAAGTGATATGCAAATTTATAAAAAGGTTATATGAGTGTGTTTTTAAATTATGGAGAACTCGTCTCAATTGGAGAAATCTGTCTAAACAAACTTTTATGTCTTTAAAAAAGTATGAAAATCCAAGAATGCAAATGAGTTATTTTCAAAATAGTTTGAGAAGATATAACTAAAGATAACCATTCAAATCTTAAGGTAATTGTTCCCAGAATGGTTAAATTATGTTATTTCTTTTGTACTTAAATATATGAAAACAAATAATCACTAGAAATAAATATAAGAAAATCACAATTAATTCAGTTCTATTTAATATTTATCAAATATCTTTGTATAACATTAAATGAACTCTACTCTCCTTTTTTTTCAGAAAAATTAAACTTTAATAATTGAAAATTAATTGAATTTTGCTAATAATAATAGAAGATAATGTAGATATTACATCCATCCTAATCATCTCTAATTTAATAACTTTTACCGATTAAGACTAGCCCCAAATATATGTTTTTCTATCTGAGTTTAATAAAATAGTCTAGTTCTTTGGATTTACTATTGAATATTTGTATTTACCATTGAATAATTACTATGATAGTGAGTTGAATAATTAATTAACACATGGATATATATAGTACTTAAAGCAATTCATCTGAAGATAAATTAATATTACCTAAAATTATAAATAATTTGAAAAACAAATTAACATGTGAGTTTAGCAAGTGTGGACACATAGTTAATAAAACATCTCGAAAAAAGAAAAAGTAAAAATCAAGAACGAACAAAGTAAGCTTGTCAATTACTACACCAGGAGTTCTCGGGAAAGAAAATTAATACGACAAAAACAGAGATTAACCTCATTAGTCGTTTTCAAAATGCTCGTGTGACAAGATCGTCTAACAACATCATTGGCTCTACAATGAATGTTACAGTCACTTTTCTCACCACACACTTTTTTACACTCTCTTCATCTTTAATTTTGAACACAAATTTCACCATTTCAATCCTATACTATATTATTAGTTCAAATATTTCATAAATCTCCATTGTACTTATTTTATTAATAATTAAAATTTCAATTACAGGGTATTATTATTATCATTACCACTTTTTTAATTATCCTAAACATGTGTATTATTTGTTTCTTTCAATTATTGAGATTTTAAATATATATATTTGATTTTAATGTTTCTTTTTATCATTTGTTAAGGTTGTTTGTGAAGATAAATTATGAATGGTAGTTACTTACTAGGTAGAGTAATGGGTGAGGAAAGGATGAATAAGTGCAAAAATGATAGTATTCTTAACTACTAAAGGTGATTTACATACACCAATCATCATGTACATATCCCTCATCCAAATTATCCATTTGGGTCTCTTCTTATCTAACTAGCCTATTCAAATAAGGTGCAAGTTAGATTGTAACCTAGTGAAAAAGAATAAACATAATCATTCATTCTAAATTCTTCATCTGCTTCAAAATTTTCTCACCCTAACAACATACTAGTTCCTCTGAAAGTTCCTCCATTAGATAGCAAAAGATTGCAAGCTCAACTTCCTGAACTAGCTCCCCTCTGTGCTCACCATTTTTCTTCCACCTACCTTCTTCTCTGCAGAAATCCTCTTCAATCATCATATCAATGGTGTTGCACTCCACTTCCTTCCATAACTCCAACCTCCTGCAAACCCTTCTCATCACCACTGTGTTCCTCTCTTCTGAGCAATTCACTCCTGTCTCTTCCTCCATTATCAGATCATAAACCAGCCTCTTAAGGTCCTCACCTGCTTCCTGCGAATCACTCAGGATTTCGACCACACTTTCCCCGACAACCTTTTTTTCATCATCCTCTTCCATAAATGTTTCATCTTCTTGCTCCAACATCCTCTTCTCAAGCTCCACCGGATCTAGCTCCGCAAGCTTCTCAAATCTACGAAGCCTGTCTAGTAGATTCTGCGTAGTTCCTGAAAATTTAATACAAACATGAGAAATCAATATATACATCTTCGTTGTTCAGTTAATTTTGTAAAAGTGGTTGTAGACATTCATTGCAAACATTGCAAACAGAACAGAACATATTCCAGCAATCTCTTTTTTTGTACAGAACTGACAACACCTTTTACATCCATTTCAAGTTCACTGTTTAAAGTAACTCAGCATGGATAAACAGATAAACAGAAATAAGTACAAGCAGAAAAGTTTTAGCAGCTATTTGAAGCATATAAAGCATAGGATGCCTAAATTGGTGTTGAAGCACAGGTACTGAGACAAACAAAAATGCTCTCTTCATGTACACATTAGATAAAACAATGAATCATACTATAATGTGTGACAAAATGTTTGGTTTTCTGTAGATTAAAAATTATTACACTTGAATGGTGTTGGGTTGCAGAGACATTACACAGCACATTGAATGGAAGTATCAGGTCTTTCTGACAGGAAAAAATTAGTGGGACATGTTGAAATTTATAAAGGAGAGTGTGTAGTTGTGAAGAAAGAGTAGGGCAATTTGAAATTGAATGCCAAAGCATGTTGGGGATGGAACCCACAAAGATAGGTGGCATTGGGAGAAATGTTATGAAGAACATAGCCCCCCTTATGGTATTTTGTAACAGACAATGAATTGTGTACGATGGCATGTTGGTGGAAAACGACCATACAACATAAAATGGTGGAAAAAAAAAAAGCAAGAAAATATATTAAAACAATAACGTACTTTGAACATTGGCATAGCTACAGTCCAAATCAAAGGCATCATCGTCATCGAAGGGTGGGTCTAAAACAGACACTGGACTGCATTGTTCTTTATCTTCTTCTTCCTCTTCTTTCCCAGGTTGGAATTTGTTGACGCCATCACCACTACTAACTTCGTTGTCCTGTGGAAAAAATTCACAACCACCATGTTTAGAATATTGTCGTAATTGGGTAGTTAACATAATTCCCTAATCATTCTCATAATGCCCATGGATTTAGACTCAGCACTTGCTTCATAATTGGGTTGTTGACTTCGTTTTTTTCTTTTTTATGATTTGGTACCCACTCCACTATTAATGTTGTAATCGAAAATCCAAACAAGAAACTATTTTTCTAGAAAACCGAATGTCGGGGTCCAATAATTCATCCCAATAGAACAAACAAAAACAAGATTCGTCTTCTTTTTAAAGGGTTTTTCTTTTTTACCGAATAACCCCAAAAAGTAAAAGGAAAAATCGAGAAGGTTGCATGGCAGACACCTGGACGAAAAATACAACACACAAAATCCAAATTAAATTAACCTACGCCGTGACCCTCTGCTTCACGAAATATTTAACAAAATTTAGGAAAAATGGCGGGGTAAAAGCGTCTTTGTAGGAAAAGTTCCGGCAATATTCGCAGACCCCGAATGCAGATCCTATTTGCCGACAAAAAAAACACCACGAACTATCACGGTTAATTCACGAGCACAACTCGGTGCTCCAACTCACCACACCACCGAGTCAAACCAGTGAGTTGAACCAACAGCCATTAAAACCAGTTCAATTCCTTATTATTATTATTATTATTATTATTATTATTATTATAGTTTAATTAAAATGTTCTGAATTCTTCTAAAAATTTATCAGTAGTAGTAAATTTAATTAAAATATAAATTATGATATATGATCATATATTTGAGATAGTATCGAGAAAGTATCAAGCCTATATTTTTGGACTGTAATCTAAATATAAGTATTTTATAAGGTAAATATGCAGATTTTTTTTTTTATGGAAAAAAATCTACTATCTGAAAAAAGTCCTTTTAATAACATAAGTAATAATTTGGTGCAAAACCTTTTACAGTGAATGCATGTATTTGAAACACTTTTATTAAAAATTAAAATTATTTTATTCTAAATTTATAAAATCACGAGTTACAAAACTCTGCAACATCGATTCGAGTTAAATAAGAAGTACTTCCATTCTAAAACATGTCTTGCATTTTTATAAACTACTTTTCATATAATTAGAATAAATGAATACCATATGGTTTACATTGAGCATAGACTGAGTACAATATAGTTGAAAAATCGGTGGTATTTTTTTACACATAAGTTGAGTGAAGAATAAAAAAATAAGAATTTTTATTATTTGAGAGAAAAGGATGTTTAAAGCATTTGGCAGAAGAATAATGTGAAAAAGGAGAAACCTGAGTGGTGTGGCGACGGGGAGAGGCGAGCGGCGAAGAGAATTCCGGAGTGCGGCGGGGGGAGTAGTCGGGGCTGTGGCGGAGCGAGAAACGGAAAGGGGTTTGGCAGAAGAAGAGATCATGAGAGTTGAGTTTGCGAGTGTTGAGGAACTGAATCTCTTGTTCGACGGAGTCATCGAAGGAGTGGGCACTGCTACAAGTTTCCATGTCCAAAGACTTGTCCTCGTTGCTCTCCGACCACACGCCACTACTGCTGGGTCTGCCCTCACAGGATCCCACCACCCCAACGGCAGCAACGACATCATCGTTTATCTGTCCCCTCTTCCGCTGGGTCCTGAGTTTCTTGAAGAGCGAGCCGAAGATGCCGAAGGCCCTGTTGGGCTTGGGTTTGGTGTGCTTGTGGATTCTGAGGGCGGCTTCAAGGAGGAGCGTGGCGGTTTTGGCGTTGGAGGGCCTGAGGGGAGTGTGGTTCTTGGTGGGTGGCGCGAATTCCGAGAGTGGAGATTTGGTAGCGTTGTGGAAGGAGAGGAGGCATTTGTTAAGTGGGAAGTTTGAGTTTGAGTTTGAGGTGTTTTTGGTTAAGGTGGTGTTTGGGGAAGCTGTTTTGAGGAGGCTACGTCGTTCTGAAATGTAGTGTTTGAGGAGGAATGGCTCTTGGTCCTCCAGAAGTAGCTCCCGCAAGTGCTTCTCCGCCATGATTAAGAAAGCTAGGTTTGGGGCTTGGGAAGCGCGTTTGGTAGAAACAAGAGAGAGAGAGAGAGAGAGATTCAAATGTAGGGGCTGGAAGAAGAAGAAGGGGAGAGAGTGAAATGGCGATGAGTAAGGGTGTTGTTATTATTAAATAATAATGGAGGGAGAGATAATATGCTACTGCTACTGTTTCAGCTTTGCATTTGTTTTGTGTGGTTCTACTCTTTTGGTAACTTTCCTGTGGTTTCATATGAGAGTAATTTCAACTAGGAAAATAAGTCTCACTCCTACCCATGTCTATCATTTTGTTCTACGGTTTTAGAGTAATCCCACTCGGCTCAAATATAATTTCATCTTCAATTATTTTTCTATCTTAAAATAATCTCAATAAAAATAAATATTTTTTTTTGGCTGGCCCTGAGAGACGAAAAATGTAAAATGAAATGAAAGTGGAAATTGTGAGTGTGAGGTGTATCTATGTACAGGGTAGGTGTAGGAGGAGGTTTCTTGGGAGATCAACTCTTTCATACATGCACATGTAATCTTATTTCTCCTCAGTTTATTTTTCACTGTAATTAATTGTATATAAATTGGATTCAAAATTATATACAAATCATAGTTACGGTAAATTCTTAACAAATACATCCTTTATATATTAAAATTACTTGAAAATGTTACATTTACATGATGAATTATTCATATTTATTTTGAGATGTTCCCTTTATTTAGTATTTGAAATTAAAATCTTATACAAAATATATTTAGAGATGACAATTTATTCATAATTAAAACAGACTGAGACACTGACTTATCCTGCCAAATAAACAGGTTAATTGATTGGTTATATATATATAATCATTAAATACCTTTTTAAGTCTAAATCAACTAATGTTCTTAATTTAATAAATAAATGAAAAATAATAGTTTATAAGTATTTATAGTTTAAATTATAATATAATTTTTTATATTAGAATCATAATAACAATACTACAGAACAATTATAATACTTTAAATTATAATCATTTTTACTTTTATAAGATATTTTAATATAAAAATAAAAAAACTCGTTACATGACAATTTATTAAAAATTAAAAAAATCATGAAAAATCACACTACATACAATATAACAGATTATACCTATTATGAGAAAAAACTATCTTAAAAAAAATAGGGGCGTCAAAATATTTTTTGTAAGTTTACACAAATTTTGTAAGTGTCAAATATATATAATAAATTAATATATATATATATATATATATATATATATATATATATATATATATATATATATATATATATATATATATATATATATATAT
>Ga0214544_1004050_pt1 | contig 29701 bp, 17 predicted proteins | sample CNSS3metaG_FD_160074 | JGI IMG/M metagenome (GOLD analysis project Ga0214544, IMG submission 160074) | Root nodule microbial communities from cowpea collected in UCLA plant growth center, Los Angeles, California, USA - CNSS3 | ecosystem: Host-associated > Plants > Roots > Nodule | place: USA...
ATATATATATATATATATATATATATATATATATATATATATATATATATATATAATTTTTTTATCGTTACAAGAAAATTTCTAAACGGTGATTAATTTTAGTGATTAATAATTATTAATAACTATAGTAACCAATTTACATACACATTTATAAAACTAAAAATTATTGGTTACTAAAATAATCATTATTATAAATAAAAAATTATAATTGATCTTTAAAATTAAGTATCATAGTTTTGGTTATCAAAAGAAATTGGTTACTAAAAGTTAATTCCTAAGTCTTGACTACCAAAATGATTTAGTTTCTAAATTGTTCTATAATTAATTAGTGACCAGTTATAATTTTTTATTTATAATAGTAACTATTTTAGTAACCAATAATTTTTAATTTTGTAAATTGGTATACTATAATGACTAACTATTTTTGGTTTATAAAATTGATTTCTAATTGATGATTTTCTTGTAGTGTAATTAGGTTATGAAAAACAGATTACTTGATTTCAACATTTAGTTTGATTTTGCTGGAACAAATGTAACAATATGATCGTATTTAAACAAGGAAAAGTAGATCCAAAGAAAATTTTTACTTTGACATAAATAAATATTTGGACATGAATGAAAAACAAAGTCTCAAATATCTTTTTGCCGTATAATGATTGAAATATATGCCCTATTAAGTGCATTAAATATGTAATCTAGTATCCTCTAAATCAAATATGATGTGGAGGATCCAATGTTCTAATTCAATCATACTTCCTAGTCTAGAAGTCTCTATAGTTTTACGAAAATATTTATAGAGGTAGATTCACTATGAGGCAGAACTTTGGCCATACAACACTTGTTTGATTTAATTGGAATCATGGTTGCAACAACTTTGGATCTTAATATAGAGCATGAAGTTAATTTTTAGATTGAAATTATCTTTACAAGGACTATAGTGCTAAGGAATGAATGCACTTGTTTGAAATTTTCTCATGCGTTATTTCTTAGTTGGGATGTGGTTCGTGTCAGTTCAAAATTGATCATGTTGAAGTTATGACTCTAAAATAGATCTATTTCCATCAAGTTGTTGTTCTCTCAAGTATTTTTTATGTTGCTTACTTGGATTAAGTAATAGACTATATTTATATATATCATGTTTTCTGGTTCGAATATGTTCCTAGTATTTTTTATTGTAATGTATTCCTTAAAAGGGTTTAGTTGATGTTATTATTGAGTGTAACGGTGTCACAAAATGTTAATTTTTTTTTAAAAGGTTAAAGCAACCCAATTATTCTACTTTATTATTTATTTATTTTTTGTTGATAAAAAAATTGACTTAAATAATGGAAGGTGTAATATTTATTTAAGTTCAAAAAGTGTTGCTTATAATGAATAAATTAAGTATTTATAAAATTTGGAGTGTCGTTTATGTTGTTCATTGTGATTGAAAATGTGTTTCCTAAAGAATAAGGTGATTTTATATTTGTGACTTCAATACAACATTTTATTATCACACTTGCGGCAGAAGTTGTTTTAATTTTGGTTAAAATTCTCTTTTGGTTCCTATCTATTTTTTTATTTGATTTGGTCTTTTTTTTCAATTAAATCTCATTTGTGTATTTGTGTTAAATGAATTTAATTTAGTCATTTTTATTAGATTTATATGAATGACATGAACATCGTCTTTGAACATATCACATGTCAGTTTATAGTATTTATATCTTTTTTTTTTTTTTTTAGTTTTTTTTTCACATGTCAAATTTGTGTCGTGTCATATGCACTACAAGAAAATTATTAAATAATGATAAATTTTATTGATAAATTAGTCACTATAGTGACCAATTTATAAATTATAAATTATTGGTAACTAAAATAGTTTCTATTATGAATAAGAAATTATAATTAATTACTAAATTGGTAATTAAAATAGTTTCTATTATGAATTGATCTCTAAATTCATCACTAACATTAGCTATCAAGGTTTTGGATACCAAAAGAATTGGTCTTTAATTAGTCATTTGGAGACCAATTTAGAAACTAATTCCTTTGGTAACCAAAACCTTGGTAGCTATCGTTAGTGAACAATTTAGACATCAATTCATAATCAAAGTTATTTTAATTACAAATTTAGAGATCAATTATTTATAATAGAAATTATTTTAGTTACCAACAATTTTTAGTTTATAAATTGACATCTAAATTGCTCAATATATTGATTAATTACTTTTTTGTTACTAGAATTCATTATTATTTAAGGATTTTCTTGTAGTGGTAGTTCTGTATCACATGCCACACTCAACGTTTTGTGTCACATGTCAGAGTCAACATCACGTGTTAGTGTCAGTGTCACATGATTATGTCGTGTATTCAATTTAGTTGCTATATTTATTCTTTAACTCAATTGAATCCAACTTAAAATGATAGACAACTAATTGATGACCAAAATCTCGTCCATAAAATGCTTGTTAACAAATTTTACCGACAAAAAGGAAAGTTTATTGATAAAATTCTTGACAAATTTTATCGGCAAAGAGAAAAATCTGTAAAATCCGTCATTAATTATCTGTTAGCAATTTTCGACAACAAAAATTTGTTGGTTAAAATTCGCCGATAATTATCTGTCGATAACCAATGAATTTTGGTCGTCAGTAAATATCATAAATTGATCTTCTTCTTCCACCTTTTCCTATTCATTTTTTTTCTCTTTTTTCTTCTTCTTCCTTCTCTTGCTACTCTTCCTCCATCATTGGTTGTTGCCTCTGTCATTGCCTCCATGGTTGTCATCGTTGTTTGTATTCACCTCTATGATTGTCGCCACCACCTCCTCTTCTTCTTTCCCCTCCTCCTCCTATCCCTACTAGGGGTGGCAATTAAGGCCTGGCCTGTCGAGCCGGCCCCCAAAAAAAATGATGGGCGAGCCAGGGTAGTGAGGCCGCAAGCCCGCAAGCCCGCATAAAATTAAAAAAAAAAAGAAATTTGTACTTGTATATATTAATTACTTTTTTTATGGACTCTTGCATTAACATTTCAAATTCTTGTATAACTGGAAAAGACAAGTATTATGTATTTTTTAATGTGCTAAAATTTAAAGAATACATTGTGTATGTTATAGTATGAATATAATGAAAATGTTGAATTATCAATTTATCATCTAATTCTCCAAAGTCTTTACTTAATTTTGTGAACTTCTTAAAGTTTCCCAATTTTTAAACATCGAAAGTTTTATCATAAAAATTAAAAAAAAAATTAATTTTTTTTAAAGAAAAGCAGTCCAAGGAATATGCAGAGCGGGCCAGTGTTTGCAGCCCACATAAAGTTTGCGAGACGGGACGGACCAGTCCGCATTGTGCGGGCCGGGTCGGCCCGCATTGCCACTACCTCTCCTCTTCCTTCTCTTCTTCTATTATTCTTTTCACACACTTCCATTTAATTTGTAATAAATATTTCATCAAATCTGACAGAAAAATTAGCGTCCATTTTATTGACAAATTTGGTGATAGAATTATTAAAGGATTAAAAAAATACAATTATTGATGCATTTAATACATATTTTACAAAAATTAAACTACCAGAGGATTTACTAACAAATTTTCAAAAATTTAGCTACTGACAATATTACTAACAAATTTTAGAAGTCCATCATAGAGAAATTTACCGATGAATTTAAAAAAAAAATTAGTAATCAACATATTTACTCACAAATTTTATCATGACATAGTCAAAGTCCAAAATAGAAACTTTGGTGCTTATTTTTTCCAACAAAATTTATTGATAAAAATATTCATCAATAATAAACATTATAAATTATCAATAAATTTTAGTGACGAATCTATTATCGACATATATTTTAATCGATAACTAAAATTTTTTGATAAAATTCAACTACAAATTATATTTTACTAACAAATTTTTTCTTAAGTAATCTAACATTTTCTTATAAATGTTAACCGACACTAATGTAGTTTTATTTTAAAATTTATTTAGGTTAGTAGCACTTGGTTGATGTTAAACTTCTTTAGTTAACAAACAAAATACAAATTAATGATAATTAATTAGCATCAACTAAATTAACGTTAGTTAAGGTCAGCCTTCAAAAAAATCGATGCTAATAAGTTAGTCTACGTTATTTTGGAATAACAATGCAAAACCAACACTATTAATTAATTGTAGTCAGCTTTTACTTATCAGTGTCGAACAATACTAAATATCTATTTTCTTTTATATATTTGTATATAATTCTATTCAATAATTCACCCATATCTAACTCAAAATAAACACAAGGAAATTCAGTATGCAATATACACACATTCTCACTTTCAAATTAAATTAGATTAATTTCTTTTCAAAACAAAACATAACACATTACTAAAAATTCTTATATTACATATTACATGAGATTTTTCTTACAAATTTTTTAAAAGAATTTACAAGAAAAGATTTTTTTCTGTTATTTTTTTTAAGATTTTTAGTTGGTAGGTAATTCTTTCGTGAATAATCATTTCCTACAAAATTATAAAATTTGTAAGTATTTCCTACAAAATTTGTTGTGAAAAGTGTTTTATATAAAATATTTTGAGAAAATTGGTAACAATTTCTTAAATTTTTTTTTTCAACAAAACTTGTAAGTATTTTTTAAAAAATAATTTCAAAAAAAAAATTAACAGAAAATATGAATTTTTTTAGTAGTGATATACGTTGGTTATAATCGACCTCACACATGAAAATATATATAAAAATAAGTTATTTGTCTCATCAAGAAGTATTTCTAACATAGTTCATGTCAAAATACAAAGGAGAAAAATAAGATTTAGTACAGATGAAACATGAAACTTATCAATGCAACAAACTATTCGTAAATTGTATGATATTTTCATAGGAACTTCCACCTTCACTGACAGCTCTCACAGCTAAAGTCTTCCATCGAATGGCATTGTTCTTCATCTCATTGTTTCTTTCCATTATCTCTTCTACACAATGCTTCAGAGATTCTCCATCAACAACATTATTCTCATCAGTTGAAGCTCTGATTCCAATTTTCCAAACATCAGCAACATACTTCGCATTTGTGTTCTGATCTGACCAACACGGTACTGCAACTGTTGGAACTCCTAAGCACAGAGTTTCCAACGTTGAATTCCAACCACAGTGTGTCACAAAACACCCGACAGCCTCATGAGCAAGAACTTTCAACTGGGAACACCATTTTACTACCAAACCCTTTTCTGTTTTTCTCTCAAAATCTTTAGGAAGTTTGGTTTCTTCAGAAGCTCTCACCACCCACAAGAAATAACTCGAACACTCTCTCAAACACCAAGCAATTTTTTCCATTTGTTCCTCACCCAGTTTAACCATACTCCCAAATGATACATAAACAACAGACCCTTTAGGTTTATCATCTAACCATTCCATGCAATGTTCTTCACTCTTGTATTGTGTAACTCCATAATCTTCATCATTTTCACATCTTTTATCTAAGAAGAAAGAGGGTATATTTGGTCCTATGGTCTTAAGATTTGGCCAAATCTTCACAGCCCAATCTACTACCTAAAAATAAGTACATGCTCAATTAGGGAAATGATTTACAAATTTTAATGTGATGTGTATTATTAAAAGGTGAACTTTAAATCTAAGACATATAGATGATGAAATGAAGTACGAAAATTTAAAAAATTATGTGTGAATCAATATCATCTAAATATCAATATTTATAGTTTTTTATTAAAATATTTAAAATGGTTAAATATATTTATAGTCCTTAAAATTTTCGACGAAGCTAAAATTTATTATTGTAAAAAATTTAGATATATTTTTTTCTTCAAATTTTAAAAATAAATGGATATAATATTTTGTAACCTAATTTTATTAAATATTTTTATAGTATTAAATACATCTCATTATAACATTTAAATTTTTATAATGTTTCACACCATCCCAATTCAATATTGAGAAACACGTTTTACACATAAAAATAATTTAGTTTAAATAAGTCAAAAAAATTATATTTATTATTTTTTTTAACTTTAAGGATAAAGACGTACCAATGTTTCTTAGAGAAATGAAGTATCAAATTTATAATTTATTTATAATTTAGAATTTATTCTCATTGTTTTAATTGCTTTACACATTTGGAAAATTGATAATCTTGGTCCTGTGGCTATCTTACCGTGTAATTTTAACACGTGTAATCACGTACTAAATTTAAGAAAACATTTACGTGATTTTAATTATTTATATTTAAGAAGTTAAATGCTTTACTATAAAATATTAAATAAAGCATGAAATACATTAAAAAGAAAGTAAAATCACCCAACAAAAAACAAATTAGATGATTGATTTATGGGTGATGAATGATACACAAATAGCACATTTTCCACACTACACCTTTTCAACACCAATAAAAAGAAATATTTTTATTTTAAAATATATAATGAATTAAAATGAATTAAGTAAAAAAGTAAATATTTAATTAAAATTTTGGCTTTGATATTTAAATGTTTGATTAGTTTTGATTTCTACTTTTTTACTCGATTGTATTTTCATTTTTTTATTAAGTTTGAACGTAATACTTTTAGTAATCACTTTCGTTAAATTATTGTTAACAAAGTTTAAAATATTTCATAAGTCAAAATATGAATCTATCACATAAAAGGTTTTCAAAAAAATTTCAATAATTTAGATTTTAATACATAATACATTTCAAACAACATTTTCATTAATTTAAGAGACGGATATCACATCCAGACTTTTAAAAAAAAAAGAGAGAGAGAGAAATAGAAAGTTAATTAAGTAAAGAAAATAGAACTAAAATAAATTATAAATCTAAATATAAAAATTTAAATTAGTAATTAAGTAAAAATTAAAATATTAATATTTTATTAATTAAGTGTTAGAAAAATGTATGAAAATTGAAACACGTATATTTATAACTTTCCTTGAATTATTTCATCATTAAAATTGTTAAAAGTTGGGTGATAAGTTAGTGAGACTAAAATTATCCATGTTCCAAATGTGTAAATCAAGATTGAGCAATCACAATCTAAGAGAGGACAAGAAAAAAAGAAAAACAACAACCCATTTTTAAAATTTACAACTAAAATCAAAGCAAATTAAAAAGTTAATTTAATTTTTTTTTCACTAGTTGGAAATTAAGCATTTAATCTACCTTCTTGTTCTTACCTCCGGATCCAGCTCGTAGAACGTGTTACACAGGAGCCAATCAGCTTTGTGAATATTGGAGAACTGAGCCACACCAAAATCAAGCACAGTGTGATCTTCATCAAAGAAGAAAGAAGGCATGTCCCGAAGATGAAGTTCGGGCAATGAAGGAAGAAAAATCTGATCCTGTGTGAGTGGAACTTTCAAGTTTCCCAAGAGAACATGATAGTATATACTATTCACACTCATACTCTGAGTGAGATAAGAAGATGCAACTATCCCAAATCCCTTGGAAACATCAAGAGCCCAAGGTATGCATGAATCGTAAACAACACAATCAACAACATCTTCTTCTGCTTCACCAAGTTTCTGAAGAAGCTGAGCGAAACTTCGTGGCCCTACTTGCCAAAACCTATCCAAATAACCCTTCAATTCTCCACCTTCTCTCGTGTCGTTTTCGAACCCATCAGAGATTGTTTCAATGGCGATAGAAGGAGGCACAGTCTGAAGGTTGTTGCAGTAGGAAAGAGTGGTGACTAGTGTTACTCTCACACCTTCGTGTTCCAATAGCTTCGAGAATTGAAGCATGGGATTGATGTGGCCTTGAATTGGATATATCAACACCAAACAGTGTGCTCTTCTACTGATGCTTTTCTTCTCCATTTTCTTCTTCTCGTGAGTGCTTGTGACTGACTGATCAGTTTAGTGTCTGATAAAAAGGACACACACAGGGTTGTTTTATTCAATGATTGAGCCTCCACCAAACCAATTTGCGAACCACGTTGTTCTTACTTGTTAAATGTAATTTTTTTAAAAAATTTTAATTCAATTTAGTTCTTTAATTTTAAATTTGTATGGATTTAATTTTTTTAATTAAATTTATTTATTAAGTTTATTTTATTGATAATTTTTTAGTTTAGTAAGAATGTGTCAAATAATGTAAATAATTTAAATATTATTATAAAATGTATTTGAAAATTAAATAAACTTAACAAAATTTGATTAAAAGACTAAATTTTTGTCGTTCTAAAGTTGAAGACCAAAATTTTGAACATGGACTAATTCTAATTTTTACTAAAAGTTAAAAAATAATAAACACATTTAATTCATTTTCTTTTTTGCAAAATTTGTATTTAACCCTCCCAAAAACTTTTATTTAAGAATTTACAAAATTTAGTTGTAAAGGTCATATTTCCAAATTATAGTACAAGAAAATTTTTCATAATTTTAGTGATTAAAAATTAATCACTATAATGATTAATTTATATATTAATTTATAAAATAAAAATTATTAATTAATAAAATACTTACTATTATAAATAAAAAATTATATTTTATTTTTAATTTAATTTTTAAAATTTAACTATGTGAAAAAATTAGTGATTAAACATTAGTTACCAAGTTTTTTTTATCAAAAATATCATTTTAAATTAATTTTTAATTAGTGATCAATTTAAAAATTTATTATATTTTTTATTTATAATAATAATAATTTTATAATCTATAATTCTTGTTTTTAAATTAATATCTAAATGGACTGTTAAGGAGAATTTTTTGGTTGTTGTGATACTGTTTATTTAAAAATTTATAAAATTTTCATGTAATAAATACATGTCGGTCATTTCATTTGTTTTTTCAGAGAGACAGTTATCGACATCATGATAATTTATTTATGGATTTATGAAATCTTTCGATACGGAACAATGGACGTGGATAAATGAACATCACTGGCAGAAAAATCCAACAAAATAAGTGAGTGTAGTGATGGACAAAAAAAAGGACTGACGCCGATTATTCAATGATGGAGACCGGAAGAAGCCAATTTCTGAACAGCACATCAAATCAAAATAAGTGTTGCTACTTGCTAATGTACTTTACTTAAAAATTATGTAGTTGGATAATGAAATTTTAATTATTTTTTTTAATTATTTTTAATTTATTATTTTAATTATTAGATTATTTTTTTAGTGATGATTTAACGATGATTATAATAATAAATTGAATATAAATTAAAAATAATAAATTAAAATATTATTATTTTTATGTATTTAACCCATAATATAATACTTTATCTAGGTTAATAAATACCACAATAAGAAAATTTTTATATTAATAAAAAAAAAATGAAAAACCAACACAAACATTGGTGGAGTTCAAAATCAAAACTTAAGTTTAAGAAAACATGTACTCGAATTGTTCAACTTGTTTTCAAAGAAGATTTGATTAATACAATATTGTAAAGATAAATTATTTAAAAAAAAAACAAAAAATACCTTTATTTATATCAAGTTTTTCTTTATTTAGTATATTTATTCATGATTCATATACTAAATTAACTCATAAATCTTTTTTTTTTTTCCTTTTAGTGTGGAGTCTAAGTAGCAAATGAAGCGATAATTATAAAGGTTATCATCCAAAACTTACTATTCTTTTGATGGATATTTCATATCATATAATGAAAAAATTAAGATTTTGTGAAAAATGAATAGTTTGGAGTGTGTCTAGAATCAACAAAAATATAGTATTTAAGAATGGGAGCTTGCAAAGGAAATTTAATCTTCTAACGGTATAAGATTATTTGGCCATTAGAAGGTCTAATAAAATGAAAATATTAGAAGGGATAAAAGTAAGTTTGTAAAGGATATAGGGTAAATATGTTGTAATTGTTGGTTACACATTCTATCTATGAAATTAGAGATGCTTTGAATTCGCTTTAAGGTTAAAAGTTACTAGATAAAAATCCAACAACACATATTTTGATTAAATGTTTTCAAACAACAAAGTGTAAAATATGACAAGACTTCATCTCTAAAGATAAAGGAAAAATTGTATGTATCGTCAAAGGAGGTGATGGTTACAAGGTTCAAAGAAGAAATAATATTAAAAGATGAAAAAATATTGGACGAAAAAAAGTAAAATAACCAACAAATTTTGTTGTATATGACATCAATTGTCATGTGATAAAAGTTAAGTGGATTGACTCACAATTTAATTGTGATATTTAAATTATTGCACACTTAAATAAAAAAAGTTGTGTTTAATGACTATAATTTTTTACCTAATAATAAACATTCAATCCAAAAATTGGTAAAGAAGAGATTCTTAATACAACAAAATTTAAAGAAAATAACCTAATGATAACTGTTCAATCACATTTTATTTCTGCTGGGGTGGTTCTGTGATTGATCAGTGTAGTGTTATTAAAAAGATAGAGGGCTAATTTATTAAAGATTTAATTCTTGATTTAGTTTATTTTGATTATTTTATTATTATTGAATTTAATTTAATTTTTCATTCTCTTAAAAAAGTAAGTTTAATTTTTTATAATTTAGTTCGTTTTTTTAAACGATATAACAATTTTATTTTCTCTAGATTAATAATTAAGTTTACTTACAAATTTTATAAACACATGTTAAAATAAATTTTTAAAATTTATATATCAGATTACTTTATCTAAGTATAAAAAATTTAAATATTTTGATGGAGTGAAATAACTTAATGTATAAATTATAAAAAATTATTTTTTTATATATATATATATATATATATATATATATATATATATATATATTAGAATTAAATTTAATTATTAATTTAGTCTTAGATTAAACAAAATAAAATAAAATCGTTTGAAAAAAATAAAAATTAAATTAAATAAAAATAATAAAAAAAGTTAAATTAAAAATTTCCAAAAAAATTAAAAGATTGAATTAAAAAATAATAATGAGAAAATCAAAATAAATAAATCTAACAAACTATTATAAGACTAATATCTAGCTATGGAGAGCAGAAGAAGCGAATTTGTGAACGGCAGCACATCAATCAAACATAAAGTGTTGGTTCTTGCTAAGGTACTTTTCTTTATTGCAAATAACCTCCCAAAACCAATAATAGCACCACAATATAATATCTAAGTTAATAAATACCACAATAATCACCTGATCTATAAGAAGATTTTTATATTAATAAGAAAATAAAAACAAGAATTTACAGCATCTAACCATATAATAAAATCTTGTTTAGACTTCACTCTTAAATTAGTAAGACTATCAATTGTATAATAAAGAAATCTGCAAAGGCTTGCACTACTAATAAATATTTATTTAAGAATTGATCAAGTTTTCATGTAATAAGTTTTCTTAAGAAAATATTACTGCATCAAAATTAAATATTTAAAAGATCACATTTACTAAATATTAAAATATTTTAATTAATAGTAAGAATTAAGACTAGGTTAAATATATTTTTGTTCTTTAAGTTTGAGTGAATTTTGGAATTAGTCCATCTTCGAAACTTTATACCAATTTAGTCATTCATTTTCAGAAATGTGTGGATATAGTCATTTTTATCAAATTTTGTCAAGTTTATTTGACATTTTAAACATATTTTATGATAATATTTGAGTTAACATTAAAGTGAAAATGTGTCAAACGGTGTAAACAATTCAAATACTATCATGAAATGCGCTTGAAACATCAGATAAACTCAACAAAATTTGGTTAAAAAGACTAGATTCACATATTTTTAAAAATGAAAGACTAAATTGGTTCGAAAGTTTTAAGGAGGGACTAATTCCAAATTTCATTCAAACTTGAAGGACAAAAATATATTTAAACCTTAAGTAATCACAATATTTCATTAATAAAACAATAATGTGATGATTGAAATATTTTAGCACATAACACTGTTAATTAATTTAATTAAAAACATATGAAAAGTTGTATAATTGTGAAGGTTATTATGAAAAACTTATGATTCCTTTGATGGAGATTTCATATTATATAACCCACAATTTAGGATTTTGTACAAAATAACTGATTGGAGTGTTTGGAATTAACCAAAATATCATTATTTATGAATGGAAACCTGCAAAGAAAATCTAATCTTCTAAAGATATAAGATCCTTTGACCAAGGTCTAATAAAAAATGAAAATATTAGAAGGGATAAATGTAAAAGATATAAGAGTAAATATGTTATAATTTGTTGGTTACTTATTCTATCTATGTGAAATTAGAGTGAAAAATATTATAATGATGAAAAATATTTTAAAATGCTTTGCACTCGCTTTGAGGTTAAAACTATTACTTTTGTGTTAAATAACATAGGAATTTTTTTTTTTTACTAAAATTATATTATATTATATTATATATATATATATATATATATATATATATATATATAATCTGAAATTAATGCTATCTTATAAAATAATTATGTAAGTTTCATTATTTTGATATGCTATAAACTGATGACTTTTTATGTTACTTTTACACCCAATACATATGTGTACATCATATTCACAGTTATTTTCTATGATGCATCGACCTTGAATCATGTATTCGTATCCAATATGTATTGTGTTCGATACTTTATGATACTTTATTGATATTTATCAATGAAGTATCTAATTTATAAAGTCGTACTATACTACAAGAATACAAAAAACAAAATATTTGAATAGTGATCAATTTTAGTAACACATAATAATTAGTCACTATATAGTGATCAAATTGATAACTAAAATAGTTTCAAAAAATTATAATTGGTCTCTAAATTGATAATTAAAATAGTTTGAATTATGAATTGGTTTCTAAATTGATCATTAACAGTAGCTAGCAGGTTTTGGCTACCAAAATAATTAATCTCTAAATTGATCTCTAATTAGAAAATTGGTCTCTGACATATTTTTGGTTAGTAAAATTGGTCATTGTTTAAAAGTTTTCTTGTAGTATTATATGATGACAATAATTTATATTTTATGTTGACAACTTTAGTACTTATAGTTTTAATTTGGATTCACACAAAAATAATCTTATATTTATTATGTTTTTAAGAATTATTTTATACTTTTCAATATTCATATATTACGTATCTATTACGTATCGTATTTTACTATTTTGAAAATAAATGTATCGACATATCGAATATGTGTCGTATACGATACACGTATCGTATCTGTCGTATCTGTGTATATCATAGTTATATATATATATATATATATATATATATATATATATATATATATATATATATATATATTAATTCTCTTCGAAACTTGTCAACATTAATAAATAATTATATATTCAAGTCACAATAATAATTTTTTTATCTTTGTTTGTCATAAGAAACGTAAAAGTAATTATTTTTAAAATATTTTATTTATGTTGTGAAAGTGTGTATTAGTTACTTCAATGAAAAAACAAATTATTAACAGATTCTCATAATATAAATAAAACATTTGTAAATATGTTTCATCTGTTATGTTTCTTAACAACCAAAACTCTGGGTGGTTACTATTTGCATATCGCCCTCCGAGTTCACTCTGCGTGTTCTCGTTGCCGTTTTGGCCATCCTTCTTCGTTCCCTTTCAAACCCTAATATATCGATCAGATCCCAAATTGGGAACATCCAATGGCAGCAATGTCCAATTCGATTGGTGCCCTCGCACTTTTCACCCTGGCATTGACATTTAGCCTCGCGCATTCGATGCAGTTCGAGCTCCATTTGGGTCACACCAAGTGCATTTCAGAGGACATTAAGACCAGTTCGATGAGTGTGGGAAAGTACAGTGTCATCCACCCATCTGAAGGGTATCCAAAGTTCGATTCCCACAGGATCATTGTCAAGGTAACTTCGTGATTCAATCACTGCCAAGCCTTTTCTTTGACAGTGAAAAATGCACTCTCCCAATGTCATAACTTGTAAAGCCAAATGTAGCTAATAGGACCACAATTGCAGTTGCGGACACCCAAAAGACCTAGACTTTGCAATCAAAATCGCGGTTGTGAACTGTTTTATAAAACCTCTTACTTTCTGAATGAAAAATAAAGCCTTGAATCTTAAATGGGTCAGCTGTAGAATGTCTCCTGGTTGTTCGTGATTTGTTTTGTGGCTAGGGTTTCTGAATTTGGAATGTGGTGTGATTGTTGGGACAATGGGGTCATGTGATTTGTTATAAACGTGGGTTGGACTTAGATTTTGTAAGTGTGTGTTCTTTTCCCATACATTTCTCAATAATAATATTGTGCTAACATACCTTCTTAAGCCATATATTTTGTGAATATACGGTATCAAGGAATATCATGAATATCATGGAATAATCAGACTCCTGTGATGTATGTATTTTTCTCCAGGTGTCATCGCCTCATGGGAACATGTATCACTTTGGGGATCATGTGGATTCTGGTAACTATGCATTTACGGCATCTGAATCTGGTGACTACACGACTTGCTTTTGGCTTCCGGATGAGAAGGATGCGCCACCAATGGTGACCATTGAATTTGAGTGGAGAACTGGGGTTGCTGCCAAAGACTGGTCCAAGATTGCCAAGAAAGGGCAGGTTGAAGTAAGTAGTTTTATTACATTTCCATAACTTGCATTTGCTCGCGTGTATGTGATCAATAGGGTGTTTTTTAATCATTCTTATATCATTTTAACTCTGTGTTTTTGCTTTTTTGAGAAACCTATGTCGCAGTACCAAGCCTGAACACCGAGGAGGGTTGAATTAGGCAATAGGCAGGTTTCTGCAATGTAAAACTTTGTCAAATGTCTTTTATACTGATAAACAATGTAATTCTGCTAAGCTTTATACGAAACCATTGAGAAATCTTGCTCTCTTCTTAATTCGGTTTCCCCTGAAAATTTAGGTTTGGTGGCTCATTTAGTGAATTTACTGGCTAATAGAAGTTTTAGCGTGCCCTTTTATGCCACATAGCCGATATATATAGCCAACTTGCACAGTGAAGTAATCACACAGACGTTATTGTGTGCTCTTGTCATGGTTTTGACACCAGCAGGATTATTAATAATGCTATGTCTTTCTATTGTATTTGGAATATGATACTGTATAATATATAGTTACAGTATCGTAGTGTTTTCCCTTATCTGTGAAAAATCAGTCTAACCTATTTTATCAATCTAGTTTTTCTACGCCGAAGTCATAACTATCAATCCAGGGTAATAGCATGAAATGGCCACCCTTGAAAACTGTGGCAGTATAATGGAAAACTTGTGTAATCAAAACTAAAAGAAGGTTTACATAGAATCATCCTCAATCTGGCAGCAACAAGGGCATAGGGATCATGCCAAAGAATGAAAGATCAGGTAGATATCAAGTGAAAACAAAGAAAGAACATCCTAGATAAAAAAATAGGAGAATGCGAACTCGGGTGTCTGAAGGAAAAAAGGAGCTGAACAGCATACTCTCACAAAAAGAATAAAAAGAACATAGACCTTGAAAGTGTAAGGAACAAATGTCAACGAAAGGAAATTTTTTGAGAAAAGAACTGTGAAGAAGGGTTTCTGAATCAAAATGAATTAGAAAATGGGGTAGAATCACAATTCCCCTACCCCACCCCAAACAAAATTGTTTAAGCCCCAAAATGGGTTTCAAAATCCAATCACAAGACTGCCACTTAGTGCATGAAAACCTGCTATTTTGGGAATGACTGCTACTGAAAACTGCTCTGCAGTTTGTATCTTGCAGTGGACTAGGGAACACACACTATAAAGTCATAGTAGCTCCTTCATGAAATAATCAAATACATCAATTTAAAAATCTAAGTTCATGGAATTTTCTGAAATTCTATATTTACAGAGAAATCAAGGAACTAGCATAAAACTGTCTGAAGAAGGATGTACCAGTAACCCAGATTTAGCTTTACACTACTGCTTTGGATCTATCTGTTTATTTTAGCCATGACTGTGTAGCTCACCCATTCTTTACGTGTTGGTGTGCATTTAGGTGCTACTAGATTTTATGTGAGCGTACGCAAGGTTGTCATATGATTATTAATGTCATCCTAATTTCTTCAAATTTGTAAGCTATAGGGATAGGGGTTTCTGTTTTATATATCTAGGTGTTTTTGGTCTTTGTATGTTTGTTTTGGTCTTTGTATGTTTATTGATGTGTAGTTTTCCCCCAATTGTCTAGGTAATGGAATTTGAGTTGAAGAAGCTATATGATACTGTCTTATCGATCCATGATGAGATGTTTTATCTTCGAGAAAGGTATTATTGCAAGGACTTCTGCTAACTAACTAGTCTCTTGAATTAATATATAATGGTTCCATATGATCTTTTGACGGAGAAGATGATTTGCTTAGTTCATTCATAATTTTGCTTAAATGGAAGATAAATGATTTGTCTCTTCCGATAGAAGAAACTGAAATATTTTGCTGTGCAGCTATGTATTCCTTCCAACCTGTCCATGTACTATCTGGAATATATCTATGGCTACTCTAAGCCTTGCATCAACTGTTTATATTCTCTTTACATCAATAAATATGGAGAAAGAAATGTGGATAATTTATTACATTAATTTTTCTTCCATTCTTGATATAACCTTCATTATTTTCCTTCATCAACTATATTGTGTTTTCTATCATTTATGCCTCCAATTAAAATAACTTTTTGCTAACACAGTTATGATGTATGGTTTAATGAGATGCCTAGGATTAAGTGTGTTTGGTTTTCAGTTTGAGAGTTCAAACCCAAGATTACTTTGTATTGAAAGTCACAAATAATGTTTCACAAATTTTTGTTCTGTTTCATTGAGTTCCAAACGTGAGATGCTTTCAAAGCAAAATCATAAAGCTTTTCTGTTGAATGAGATTTTCAATTTCATTCAACGAAACTTAATTTTTCTAACTGCAATCCAAACACACCCTAATAAGTGGTTGAGTATATAACTGATGACAAGCTTCTATTTTTTTATCTTAAGTTTTGGATGGTTTGGCTTTTCTTGGTCATGCAAATACTACAGCATTAGAGTTTGCATTCATTCTAAAGGTGTTTATTTTTTTTTTTCTGATCTGTTTTTATCCATGTGGCTGATACAGGGAGGAGGAGATGCAAAATCTTAACAAAGCAACTAACACCAAGTTGTTTACTTTAAGTTTCCTCTCGATTGCGGTGTGCTTGTCTGTGGCTGGTCTGCAAATATGGCATTTGAAGACATTCTTTGAGAGGAAGAAACTCCTCTAAGTTCATACCACGAAGTTTGTTCACTTTGCTTCTATTTTTTTATTTAATTTCCCGTTGCCTGGTTGTTCCTTGTGTATCCAAGTGTATGATTATTACATATTTCACTTTTTTCCATTTCATTTCATGGTAATTAGGAATATCTGCCCATTACAAGTCATGCTAAATGTATTTTACGATTATGAACATGTATTAACTTCTGAATAATATAGTTAATAATATTTAATTGTAATTTGAATGATTATTCTTTTTCCACTCAATCTGAAAAATGACTGTTAATTTTTTATTATAAAAGCCTATCAGTATCTCCTTCAAAACAAAAGTAGAAGCGGGAATTGTTTATATTCAAATGATACACTGTTGCTATTTTATCATCCCTCATGCATCTCTGCGTGTTCATAATATTTGATGTGTTAAATAATCACATCCAGATAGAAACTTTTACTGATATAGCTTATGCATCTTCTATAAATTTGATTTTATCTCCAAACCGACGTTTAATGTTGCTTTAAAATTTATTTTACATTATTTGATTCAGACTTTCGTGAAGTTGCTTTGGACATATATATTATTGTTTGAGAAAAAGAGTAGTAATAAATCCAACTATGACGATCAAATGCATTCAAACTTTGAAAAGTGAAAATACATTAACACACAAACTCGAACATTAGGAATAATATTATCACTCGATAGCCAATGACCTCACATTTAGTTTAGACCAACAGTGCTTAACGCTCAAGACATCATAGTAATAGTCTAAACACACAAAGGTATAATGCTGTCAACCCTTTATTTAGTAGGTAATTATGGGGTGACTTTCATTCAAACAGCAACCACTGGCATTTTGATTACTCATCGTCATAACTCTGGTGATGATGGTGATGCTTGTGGTGATGTTTCTTCCTATCATCATCATCATCCGAATCACCACCCTGCAATGGTAGGAAAATACCAGCAAATTAATACCAACTTCAATAGAATATGCACAAAGATATAACATTCACAACTATAGGGTAGCATTTTATAGGCTATGTTTGGATAAAAATTGGAAATATGACTATGGAAATTGCAATACACATTCCATATTAAACATATCATGTTCAGTTATCAAATTTCACTAGGAAGCACAACAAAACTTACTTTTTGAGAATCTCAATTTTGTAATCTTTCCATATTAGCTTTTTTCAGTGTATAGCTTTTTTGTGCATACTCAGTGACCATATTCATTAAATAATTTAAATAATATTAAAATCTTCCACGAATACATTCAATTCCTTCTAAAACCTCCTATATTCAGCCTTAGCACCTTTGATCATTATCATGCATCCATTCATGCATTCATTAGAAAGTAAATTCAAAAGGATTCTTGATCTATTAAAACGCAACACCAATGATCTATGTATATAACAACGCATGAAAGTAATCCACTCAATCATGAACAAGAAGAAACAATGCAACTAATTCTAAACCCGAACACAAGGTTTTGAAACGGTACAATGAAGCACACCAAACTTTATCAAAAAAAAAATCCATGAAACTAGCAATGTACACTTTTTTATCATATACCATAAAGGAAAACACTAAAATACAGTTCCTATATGGTTTCAATGTTGTCTTCTAGTCAGAATTGAAGTTTTGTTTCTGTAATTCACATAATAAAGATCTGCGTTGAAGGTTAAAATAGGTGTTACTAACAACACCAAACAGACATAAGGAAACTCCAATTATGACAAGAAATTAAAATTTACATAATAATACTATATATCAATTAGTTCAACCAATTATACCATTGCAATGCACAAACAATATAAGTTATGAAACATACACATAATTTGAGTATTGCTTGCAACGGCAAAAACACCATCTTAAGTATTAAAGAACACTAAGTTACCAATTAGTGATCTTAATTTCAGTACACTACCAGTATAACCATGAACTAATCAGAAATCACTTTAATCTTATCACCTTATATGATGATTTGTGATTAGAAAGCAAAGTAAAATCCCTGTACACTACAAATCACAGACTACATAAACTCATTAGTTGAAGGAATGCAGGAGGCAGAAGTACTCACATATTTCTTGCGTCCATAGCCCTCATCATCATCATCATCACGCCTCTCATAGCTAGGCTTTCGGTAGCCTTCCTCCTGAGGTGGACGCCCATAACCATACTCAACACCTCCTTGCTGTTCCTCCCCATACCCACTACTCTTCCTTCCACCATACCCAGATCCATATTCTGATTCCTCCTTTCTTCCACCATACCCGGATCCATATTCAGATTCTTGCCTCCTTCCACCATACCCGGATCCATATTCACTCTCCTCCTTCCTTCCACCATACCCGGATCCATATTCTGATTCCTCTTTTCTTCCACCATACCCAGACCCATATGCAGATTCTTCCTTCCTGCCACCATACCCCGACCCGTATTCAGATTCTGGCCTGCTTCCTCCATACCCGGATCCATAGTTAGACTCCTCTTGTCTCCCACCATACCCAGATCCATATTCAGACTCCTCCTTTCTTCCACCATATCCCGACCCATATTCACCTTCTTGTTTCCTACCACCATACCCGGATCCATAACCTGACTCCTGCTTCCTACCATACCCAGTCCCATATTCAGATTCCTCTGTTCTACCTCCATAACCAGACCCATATTCCGATTCCTCCTTTCTCCCTCCATAACCAGTCCCATATCCAGATTCCTCCTTTCTACCTCCATAACCAGACCCATATTCCGATTCCTCCTTTCTACCTCCATAACCAGACCCATATTCTGATTCCTCCTTTCTACCTCCATAACCAGACCCATATCCCGATTCCTCCTTTCTCCCACCATACCCAGACCCATATTCACTTTCCTCCTTTCTCCCGCCGTACCCGGATGACCCGTATTCAGATTCCTGCTTCCTACCATACCCGGATCCGTATTCCGACCCGGATCCACCATAGCCGGATCCAGCGGCGGGGTTGAAGCCAGCAGGTGCAGGCCTAGGTTTGGGGCGAGAGTAGCTGCTATACTCGGTGACGAGGGCTTCATCTCCATAAGCAGAGGGTTCAGCGTTGGAACTGTATTGAGGGCGATCGTAGTCAAAGCTGTCGTCGGCGGAGGAAGAGTCTCCGATGGCGTAGCAGGTCTCTTCGGAGGGAGGGAGAGGACGGCCGTAGGTGAGGGCGATGTCGTAGCCTCCGCCGTAGGGGGTGGGGTCGTACTCGTCGAAGTCGTCGACCTTGTCCCCTTGGCCTTCGTAGCCGCCGTGGTGGTGAAAAAACGACATTTTTCACTCTCTCTCGGTTTGGGATCGTGCAATTGGGAAATGAGAAGCAGTGAGATTGATCATGATTCTGCATCCGTGGTGCTCCTTTATGCTACGATGGTGGATCTTCTAAACGACATCGTTCCAGGGACCGCGCCCATGATTGTTTCTGTTTTGTGGACCCTACACGTTTCTAACGAGAAAACCGACCCATTTTGTACACAAGACCTTGATCTTACTAAAAAGAATAAGAGACAAAAAAATATGGGAATTTAGTTTGGGTATAAATCAATAGATTTAATTGTACTATTTTTTTTTATGTTATAGGATATCTGTAATTTTTTAAAATTTTAATTTTCTAATTTTCAATTATCCAAAATTCTTTTTACTCAATTTTGTATCTTTGATTTTATAATGGTCACTATATTCAATTATGTAAAGAAAATGAGTTTTTTTGTCAATCATACTTTATTATGCCCAAATTAACCAAAAATAATAGATAATTTAGTTATAAATTGACATATAATTAAGAATTAAAGAATCAAAGTATTACAAGAAATTATAAACAAGAGACTAAAATTATGGAAAAAGAGATTGAAGATGTAAATTGTGGATTTTACAAAAACTAGAAAATAAAATTATAAGTAAAAGAAATATTAGAAAATATATGTACAAAATAAGTTAAAAACTCATGTTATCTTTTTTTTTATTTGAGAAATTTATCATATAATATATATATATATATATATATATATATATATATATATATAATTTTTAAAAAGTTAAAGAAAGGCATAAGACTACACTATTAATATTACTCAAACCAACCATAGTATCATATAAGATGTTGGACATCTACAACTTCAGGAATTAAAAGCTAATTACAAGGGTTACAAAGTTTTTCAAGATGTAGAAGCTAGAACATAGTTTGTAAGATCTTATGTTTATATAGCTTTATCAACCTCTTCCTCCTAAACTAACTCAATACCTATTTATTCCTCTACTCACACAGGTAAAAATGATTAATGTAAAAGGAGAATAACAAACATAAGAAACACCAATATAAGAAGGATTAGCTAATTTACAACAGGAACATATATTGTGAACAAAAAATTTACATAACAAAGCCTTACAACTAAAGTAGTCAAAGAGAATGAACCATATAATTAAAAACTCTTGTAAAGTAAAAACTCTTGTAAAGTTAATTATCTGGATACATGCATTGTAATTTATTTATTTATTATTTTTTTTTTCTACAATATACTCATAAAATTTAGAGGCAAAATTATACAATGATATCACACACACATACATATATATATATATGTATATATACATATATACATATATATATATGTATATATATATATATACATATATATATATATATATATATATATATATACACATATATATATATATATATATATATATATATATATATATATATATATACACATATATACATATATATACATATATATGTATATATGTATATATACATATATACATATATGTGTATATATATATACATATATACATATATGTATATATATACATATATACATATATGTATATATATACATATATGTATATATATATATATATATATATGTATATATGTATGTATGTATATATGTATTTACAATATTGTATACATCTTATATCCACACCGTTTGGATATAAGAGGAAAAAGTGTTATTTATTTACAGTTTCTCCCTTATATTCTGGTTTTCAAACATGTGGAGGGAAAATGTTATGGATAGGGTTCACTTGGATTGTTGGAGGTAAATAGAAGGCAACTCTGATTTTTCCTTCGATGACAATCGGTGCGTTTGGAGTAAAGAGAAAAGTAATAGTAGAGTTTCCCGTTCTCTGAAATGTTACAAAATTATTCACTACATTGGTTTGTCATGCATTCCCCGGAAAAACAACCACAATGTCGACAAAGAAGGGATCAGGCATGTTGGGAGCAGCCATCTATGATAATGTTATAAAATTTTATTTTTCACACACAATCATAAAATAGGGAAGTGAGACAAATATCACATAAACATATCATAATAAGATAAAATGAAATTAAAATATTCCTAAATCCATAAAACTGGATTTTATTATACTTTATAAAGATATTGATTAATTTCGTAGTGACTAGTCAGGATAAATGAGCTCATGGCCAATAAAGTAACTCAAGAACATCTCATCTTGAGTAATATTAACTCGTTTAAATCCCCAAGGTCATACCTCCAACTACAATAATCAAATCTTTATTTATTATAAATTTTATTTCAATATTAAATCATATAATTATATAAATAAATAAATAGATGAGATCAATGAATAATTAAAATAAATATAAATAAATAAAAAGGACTAGTACATAACTGGAGATAAATAAAAATAAGTAAATGAGAGTAAATATAAATTGAGTAAATAGGACCGGTGCATAACTGGAGATGAATACAAATAAATAAATAGGAACGAGAACTAAATATAAATTAGAATGAGGTTAAAGACACATCACTTATAGAGATAAAAATAATCAAAGTAAAAAAAAATGATAAATGTCTCCTCCCCTTACCTTAGTTATTGTGGAAATTATACCAAGGTTGTACTGAGACTTTGATAATATATTTTTTTTTCTTTGTTGCACTCACACCACGTATTTCTGAATGAACTTGATTCACCTCACCAAACTCTCTGTGTTTTTTTCTTCCTTTGTCACCTTCTACCACTTTCACACTTTCACCCATTCATCTCTCACCCTTATTTGTATGTATTAATGCAATCATTACATGTAGTTTAATTTTAACTATATTTTGTAAACATTATTTCCTTAGGTTGGCTTTTAACATCTGGTTACTGATATTGTTTCTTCAACATTAATGCTCATCAGAATAGATAAGGGTTGCAGTTACCATGTGCAACCTTATCACTTTTTTTTATTAATTGTATAAACTAATAATTATGTTAAAATTAAATTTATAGTATATATACAATGTTATAGTTTATCCTACTGAATTCTTTTATAACAGTGGAAACTTTGAAGATATTAGCCTTTAAATTACTTTTATAATTAAAACAATTGATGCCTATTATAACCAATATATATATATATATATATATATATATATATATATATATATATATATATATATATATATTATTAGTTAATTAATCCTCTATATTTATAATTGCCTTATTTATATACTTACCAATTATTATTATAGATATATTGTTATTTATAATAATAATATATATTTTTTTAAATAATATATATATATATAATTTTATTTTATCCTTGGATGTTGCAATTCTCCTTCACTTACAAAAATTTCGTCCTCAAAATTTGTTTTTATTGACTAAAATAAATGAGGATAAATTCCTCTTATTTTTTCTTCTAATTCCCATGTAGTGTCTCCATTAGCTTGATTCCAAATGACTTTTTATAGAGGGATTAATCTGCCTCTCAGCTGTTTGACCTTCTTATCCATAATTTGTACATGCATTGCGTCAAATGTAAGGTTATTCTTTAATTGTATTGTATCAGGTTTTATCACATGAGTTGGGTCAGAAATATATTTTCTTAATTGAGACACATGGAAAACATTATGAAGGTTGGAAAGGAACGGGGGTAAACAAATTTGATAAGCAACATGATCTATTTTTTAAGAATTTGGTAAGGACCAATGAACCGGGGAGTGAGTTTCTTTGATTTCATCACTCTACCAATTCCAGTGGTTGGTGTTACTTTCAAGAATACATTATCACCTTGAAATTTAAGAGGTCATCTTTTCTTGTCAGTATAACTTTTCTGTCTACTTTGAATTGCTCTCAATTTGTCCATGATCATTTGGATTTTCTCTGTTGTTTGTTGAATCATGTTAGGACCTAATACTAAATTTTCACCAGCCTCAAACCAACATAAAGGTGTTCTACATTTTCTCCCATATAATGCCTCATAGGGTTCCATACCTATGCTAGAATGAAAACTATTGTTATAGGTGAACTAAATCAAAGGCAGGCATCGATCCCAGCTACCAGAATCTTCTAACACACAAGCTCTCAGTAAATCTTCCAAAGATTGGATTGTTCTTTTTGATTGTCCATCAGTTTAGGGATGATATGTTGAGCTAAGATGGAGCTTAGTCCCCAAGGCCTGATGTAGGCTTCCCTAAAACTTAGAAGTAAATCTAAGTTCCCTATCAGACACAATACTTGTTGGAACTCCATGCAACCTCACAATTTCTCTTATGTACAATTAAGTCAATTTCTCCAATGAATACCTGATGTTAATGGGTAAGAAGTGAGCAAACTTTGTTAATCTGTCCACGATAACCTATATAGAATCAAATTTTTGAATGGTTCGTGGCAAGCCAACTACAAAATCCATTGCTATACTATTCCATTTTCATTTAGGTATATCTAAGGATTGTAGCATTCCTGCTGGCTTTTGGTGTTCTATTTTAGCTTTTTGACAAACTAGACATTTTGCTACATATTGTGCCACTTCCCTTTTCATTTTGGGCCACCAATACGTTTTCTTGAGGTCTTGATACATTTTTGTTGTGCCCGGATGCATGTTTAATTTGCTTTTATGTGCTTCCTCTAGAATCATTTTCTTAATTTCTTCATTGTTGGATACACATATCCTATCCTTAAATTTCAAAGTTCATGTCCTATCTATGACAAAATTCTCTCCATCCTTTTGTCCTATCAATTTCTTTTTCTTTTGAATGAACTCATCACTTTCCTGTGCCTCATGGATTTGTTTTTGTAAATTGTTAATGATCCGAATGGAGTTTAATTGCATTTTATCATGGCTTAGGGTGACCGACAAATTCATGTCTCTAAATTTTTCTAACAAATTCATCTCATGAATCATTAGTGAGGAGATATGTAAAGATTTTCTGCTTAAAGCATCTGCCACTACATTTGCCTTACCTGGATGGTACTGTAATTCAAAATCATAATCTTTTAGAAATTTCATCCATGTCCTTTGTCTTATATTTAATTCCTTTTGATCAAACAAGTATTTGAGACTCTTATGATCACTAAAAACTTCAAACTTTCCACCTTAAACATAATGTCTCCATATCTTAAGTGCAAAAACAATGGCAGCTAGTTCCAAATCAGGGGTTGGGTAATTTTTCTCATGTGTTCTTAGAAACATATGCCACTACCCTTCTATCTTGCATAAGAACACAACCTAATCCCATTTTGGAAGCAGCACAAAATATAACAAAGTGCCCAGTAGGATCAGGTAATGCTAAAACAGGAAAAGTGGTTAATCTTTTCTTGACTTCTTGATAACTATCCTCACATTTTTCTGTCCAGACAAAAACTTGGCCCTTTTTGGTGAGTTGGGTTAAAGGCATTGCTATTTTAGAAAATCTCTCAATGAATCTTCTATAATATCTTGCCAAATCGAGAAAAATGTGAATCTCAGTCACTATTTTTGGTAGTTCCCATTGTAAAACTGCTTCTACTTTGGTCGGATCCACTAACACTCCCTTATTGGAAATCACATGTCCTAAGAATTTTACTTCCTCTAACAAGAATTCAAACTTAAAAAATTTGGCATACAATTTCTTTTCTTTCAAGATTTGCAAGACAATTCGAAGGTGTTCCTCATGTTCCTCAAGAGTCTTAGAATAAATAAGAATGTTATCTATAAAAACAACCACAAATTGATCTAAAAAGGGATGGAAGATCCTATTCATATAATCCATAAATATTGCAGGAGCATTGGTCACACCAAAAGGCATCACTTGATATTCATAATGGCCATACCTAGTTCTGAATGCAATTTTTTGTATGTCTTCTGCTTTTACTCTAATTTGATGATATCCTGACCTTAAATCTATCTTAGAAAATACAAAGACTCCTGGTAATTGGTCCATCAAGTCATATTCTAGGAAGAGGGTATTAATTCTTTATAGTAAATTTATTTAATTGACGGTAATCTACACACAACCTAAAACTTCCATCTTTCTTCTTAACTAATAAAACCAGAGCTCCTCATGGTAACACACTAGGACGAATGAACTATTTTTCAAGTAACTCTTCCAATTATTTCTTCAGTTCTGCTAATTCAGAGGGTGACATCCTATATGGTTCTATAGATATTAGTCCAGTTCCAGGCATCAAATTTATTGAAAATTCAATTTCTTTATTGGGTGGTAGACCAGGAATATCATTGGGAACGATTTCAGGAAAATTTTGAACAATTGCTATATTTTTCAACTCAACTTCCTCTTTTATTTCCATAGAATATAATAACAAGTACCCTTGAATTTCATTCCTTAAAGGCTCACTTTTTGAATTGGTAGGTGATTTTAAAAGATTCTCAGAGTTTTGAAATATTACTAATTTCCCAGCACAATTTAAAAGGACTTGATCGGAAGATAACCAGTTCATACCTAAGATTACATCTAATTGAGATAAAGGTAAACATATTAAATTTACAAGGAATTTTCTATTCTCAATGAATAGTGGACAATCTAAACAAACTCTATTGGTAATTACCGAGTCATTTGTGGGAGTTGAAACAACCAAACTAGTTTTTAGAAAAGAGTTGACATATTAAGATGTTGAACACAATGATTGGAAATGAATGAGTGAGTTGCACCTGAGTCATATAGTACATTTAAATTTTTTCCTTTAATAAAACACATACCTTGAATTAGATCATGGTTTTCAGCAGCTTCAGCTCCCGTGATGGTGTACACTCTTCCTGTTGTGGTAGGTCTTGTCTTGGTTGCAGTTGGATTGAAATGTGGCTTCTATTGTCCACATTCAAAGAATAGGTGACCAGGTTTCCCACACTTGAAACAAGCTGGTCCCTTAAGATGACAATCTTTAGCATGATGACCTTGTCTGCATTTAAAGCATTCGATATAATCATATACACGTCTACTAGAATTTCCTGATGAAGATTGGTTGGATTGGGTCCTTCATTGTGGGCGATTGTAAGGTTTTCCCTCATTGCGTTTATTTTTATTTGTCTGGGGTCAAAAATAATTTGGTTTGTTATTTTGGTTGTTCTCAAAATCTTCCAAAAATCTACACTTGTGAATAAGCGTAGGAAAATCAATAATTTCTAGTATTCCTACTGCTTTTCTCAATTCATCCTTAAGTCCATTTTCAAATTTTATACACTTCATCCTTTCCTCTGGGTGATAAAAGAAAGTAGAGTATTTTCCTAATTCTTCAAACTTGGAAGCATATTCCCTACTGTCATACTTCCTTGCTTCAACTGCATAAACTCTATTTCTTTTGCTCTCCTCACATCATTAGGGAAATAATTTTCTAAAAACTTTGTTCTAAATACATCCCAGGTAATAATTATTCTTCCGCCTTCAAGTAATCTCCTGGTACCATCCCACCAATATCCAACTTCTTCTATTAACATAAATACAACATAATTCACCCTTTGGTTGTCAGCACAGTAAATAACTCGAAATATTTTCTCCATCTCCTTAATCCATAATTCAGCTTTTTTTGGATCATATCCTCTAGAAAAATTGTAGGGGTTTGTTTCTCCTAAATTCAGCTAAACCTTGTGATTCAGGGTTTCCTTTAGGTCTTTGATTCCTTATTAGAGCAGCAGCCATGTCTCGGATAACTTGCATTGCTTCAATTAATTCATTGTTCCTCCTATTATTTGTCATCTGGAATCACATGAGTTATTAAAAACTTATAATGACCACATTTCACAGATCTCGCATGAAACATTGCTCTGATACTATCTAATGTGACGACAAAAAAAAAATCTAATTTATTTATTTATTATTATTATTTTCTACAATATACTTATAAAATTTAGAGGCAAAATTATACAATGATATCTAATTATACTTAAAATATTCACACACACACACACACACACACACACACACACATATATATATATATATATATATATATATATATATATATATATATATATATATGTAATTACAATACTGTATACATCTTATATCCACACCGTTTAGTACATCTTATATTTCCTATACTAGAAGAGGAAGAAGTGTTATTTATTTACAGTTCCCCCCTTATATACTAGTTTTCAAACAAGTGGAGGAAAAAGGTTATGGATAGGGTTCACTTGGACTGTTAGAGGTAAATAAAAGGCAACTTCGATTTGTCCTTCGATGACAATCGGTGCGTTTGGAGCAGAGAGAAAAGTAATAGTACAGTTTCTCGTTCCCTGAAATGTTATAGAATTATTCATTGCATTGGTTTGTCATGCATTCCCTGGGAAAACAACCACAATGTCGGCGAAGAAGGGATCAGGCATGTTGGGAGCAACCATCTATGATAATGTTATAAAATTTTGTTTTTCACGTAGAATCATAAAATAGGGAAGTGAGACAAATATCACATAAAGATATTGATTAATTTTGTAGTGACTAGTCAGGATAAATGAGTTCATGACCAACAAAGTAACTCAAGAACATCTCATCTTGAGTAATACTAACTCGTTTAAATCCCCAAGGTCATACCTCCAACTACAATAATCAAAATCTTTATTTATCATAAATTTTATTTCAATATTAAACCATATAATTATATAAATAAATAAATAAATAGGATCAATGAATAATTAAAATAAATATAAATAAATAAAAGGATCAGTACACAACTGGAGATAAATATAAATAAGTAAATGAGAATAAATATAAATTGAGTAAATAGGACCAGTGCATAATTGGAGATGAATATAAATAAATAATTACATATAGTTATATGTATTAATGTAATCATTACATGTTGTTTAATTTTAACTATATTTTGTAAACATTATTCTCTTAGGTTGGCTTTTAACATTTGGTTACTGATATTTTTTTCTTTTACATTAATGCTCATCAGAATAGATAAGGATTGCACTTACCATGTGCAACCTTATCACTTTTTTTTTTTATTAATTGTATAAACTAATAATTATGTTCAAATTAAATTTATAGTATATATACAATGTTATAGTTTACGCTACTGAATTCTTTTATAACCGTGGAAACTTTGAAGATGTTAGTCTTTAAATTACTTCTATAATTAAAACAATTGATACCTATTATAACCAAATGTGTAGTATATATATATATATATTATAACTAACGATATATCTATAATAATAATTGGTAAGTATATAAATAAGACAATTATAAATATAGAGGATTAATTAACTAATAATATATATATATATATATATATATATATATATATATTTTAAATAATATATATATTATTTTATTTTATCTTTGGATGTTACAAGTGACATGCACTCAGTAGCGGATTAAAGAAGAGGTAGGGA
>Ga0214544_1004051_pt1 | contig 29692 bp, 12 predicted proteins | sample CNSS3metaG_FD_160074 | JGI IMG/M metagenome (GOLD analysis project Ga0214544, IMG submission 160074) | Root nodule microbial communities from cowpea collected in UCLA plant growth center, Los Angeles, California, USA - CNSS3 | ecosystem: Host-associated > Plants > Roots > Nodule | place: USA...
ATTTGCCATACAACCTTGTGAGGTTGATGCCTCAGAGTTCTTTCCTCCATTCTTCAAATGCCAACAATCTTTCTTCACATGCCCTCTTTTGCCACAATGGTAGCATTTGAGATGCTTCTTACTTTGATATCTATCATGAGACTGACTCCCACTAGATCCACGTTCTGTTGATCTACCTCTCGTCATCACCAAAGCTTCTATTTGCCTTGCACTTTCCACCATATCCTCTTTGTTCTTTCGCCTGGATTCTTCTTCAAGAACAGCTCCGGCAACATCCTCAAAGCGTAGGAGGTTAATAACGTTGTAATTTGTAATGTTGATGACAAGCTGATCATACGAATCAGGTAAACTCTGTAGTAGAAGCTCCGCACGTTCATTTTCAATTACGTTGAAATCTGTCGCTGAAAGTTGGGCAAACAATGTATTTAGATTGTTGATGTGGTCTGTCACCGATGTGGACTCACTCATTCGAAGAGTATAGAGTTTTCTCTTCAAGAATATTCTTGTGTGAAGTGACTTAACCTCGTACAGGCTTGTGAGAGTATCCCAAATCTCCTTCGCTGTAGTCTTCTCCGCAATGCTGGATAAAGCATCTGCCAATGCTAAGTGCAAATTTGCTATAACATTGTTATTTATTTCCTTCCACTTTTTATCTGTAATGCCCTCAGGTTTTTCTTTAACTGCTTCTAGACAATTGTCCTTTCTCAAAATTGCGTTCATCTTCAGTTTCCACAATGAGAAATTTTTCCCATTGAACCTCTCTATCTCGTATCTTGTTGTCATGGCTTTAAAACCGACTTATGCACTTCTCACTATGAATAGTATTGTCTATTGGAGCAATGGGAGCAGACCGTGAACCAGTGCACTAGGTAATTCCCAGGAAAGAGAGGTGGGTCACTAATGGACACGCTTAAGTACCAAGTCTTTCCTAGCCAGAATTTTCCTAGACATGCACTTTCACACTACCACACTTAATCCACTATCACAGCACTATTCTAATGACAATAGCAACGGAATATAATCACACGAACCAACAGCTCTGATACCACTGTTGGGTATCAGAGTACCAGCACAAGTACTCACAATTAAAATAAAAGATGAAAATAAAGGAACAAAAAATAGATAATAGGCAATGAATATAATTTATTCAAGGAAAGGAAAAATTACATACCATTCTCTCTAATTCCAAGGAAAAATAATGACAACCCCTCTCTTGGAAATAGAAGAAACCAATACAAAGAGAACCTTAAAGGAGAAACTAACATTTTCTCTTACAGGAGAAACTAATATTCTCTCTTAATTCTTCTCTCAAGCAAATAAAGCAAAAAGGAATAAAATGGGAGAGACTTTGGGATGGTTTCCTAAGAAAACACTGGGCTCCTTTTATAACATTAAAAGTAAGTCCCAAAGTAAATTCCCATCGATGTGGGACTTCTTTTCTCATAATAGGTAGGCATTATCTACGCTCGACCCAACTCGTTGTAATCCCTAGTATTAACTTAGAAAGACCAACTTCTCAAATATCTCTATTATGAATCTTCTAGCTTCACCAATCTCTCTTACACTTCTCAATTTTGATTGTGGTGGTTATCTTCACAAAAATAAAGAGAGAAATGGACTAATCTTAATTAGACATCAACCATCTACTATAACTAAAGTTTTAACACTAATTTGTTAGATATCCGATAAAAAGCATTCATATAAACATGTAGGATTACTAGATTGACTAGAGAATGTTAAACAAATAACACGTAAGAAAATATATCTGTAAAGAGAAAGAATGATACACCTATTAAATAGTTTTAGATAAAAATATACAAGAACAAAATGATTATATAGATATCACACGCTTAATAGAAGAAACACGAATTACAGAGAATAAATTCGATATAAATTATACAAAACACATAATCTAGTTGTCATTTCTTAGTTAGTTTATCTAGAATGTGTTTTATATATATAGAGAGATTTTTTTTGTCTACATTTTATAATTATTTGTCGTTAAAAATTAACAATTATTTTTACGTGTTCTTTATAAAATTGTTTGTCCTTTTTTTTTATCCATCAACAATTACTTTTTCATATATTTTATATCATCCCACTTTAATTTTAATAAATATAAATTTATTTTGTATATTAACTTAATAATATTATAATATTATTAAATATATTAAGTATATCTAAATGCAGTCTATTATTATACTAATCGATGTATCTTATCTATCGGCGTAACGAAATGATAAAAAACCTTACTGAGTGAACAAAGTTTAAGAAATAAGATGTTAAGGCTTTGACACGATACTACGAAACAATTTCGGTAGGTGGATCTTGCCATGCAACTAAATCAATGAATAACAAAACAGACACAATTTTGAATTTGCTTCTTCTTGTCATTCAGTTGGTGATCTTAGAAATAAATTCGACTTTCACGCATAAAATGGGCTCTTGACCCATTTAGCGGAGCCGAACTACAAAAGTATTGAAAGGATTAAGGCTTTTACTTTGTCAATCCTACGGTTTCTGTACGTACCACCTCAAATGTTTTAAATGATTATTTTCCCTTCCGCAAAAAGTGATTTCCAAATTACATATTTCGTAAACTTTTTAGAACAAGTTTTTCATAATTTCCAGAACAACATTTTTGGAACAAAATTTCCATAATGTAATCTCCAAAATGTACGAAACTTGTTTTGGAATAAATATTTTGGAATGATATTTTCGAAAAAGAAAACTTTTTAGGATGGATTTTCTGTATTTCCCATAGATGAAAATGTTTTGGAAATATCTTTCAAATCACATTAAATATATTTCAGAAAAAGCTTTTTGAAATGAGTTTTTTTCTATATTTTCGTTCTTTTTCATTTAGTGCAACGGTGACGGTGACGGTGGTGGAAGCGGTAGCATTCGCAGTATAACGTGAAACAACAATAAAGGATATCTGAGTCTTTTCATAATAATAGGATCCATTTAATAATAGTGGGAGTGCAGGAAGCAATAGAAAAGACTAAACCTACCGCCTCTAATGCATAGTCTTTTGGTCCAATAAGGGGACTTCTTCCTGTACCCCAACAGCTTCTCCTATACTCCAAAATTTTAATTATTTCCAGTTTTGGGCACCGTAAAAAATAAAATAAAAAAGAGAAGGCTCGTACTAAAACTCACACTCACATGATCGCTGACACACGCACACACATCTTTTCTTCCTTTCTCGCGTGCTCTCGCTGTCGAGGGTTTCATCGGAGACTTCGATCTACCGCCTCTGGTCCAGTAACACCGGCAAGTCTTGCAAAAGTGCCGCGACTGTGAAAGGCTATAGTTGTTGTACTAGCAAAACTTGGTGTTGGCAGATTCACATCGCGGACATTTGAGTGCTGCATCAGGTTGGTGTATCTTCGCCATTCTAGCTCTATCAGCCATTGATGCCGGGCAGAACTGATTCTGGCAGCCTAGCCCTGTTGGCGTCGCCATGAGCAGACGCGTCGCCGTGAGCTGACGCTTCACTGACCGGATCTCCCTTCTCTCCTTCCGACAAGTCCTCCGACATATCCGTGGTGGCCTCCCTCCCGCCCTCGCTCGCGCTCCAGTCGGCGCTTGTTCACTCTCTGCGCCGCCTCACTCTCTAGCTACTCAATTCCATCACCACACAGACGATCAAAACATATAAACAACCGAAAAAAATTCAAAATCCGTTTCACAATTTTCTGAAACAAATTTCGACGTCTGTAACATAAAAAAGTCAAAAAAAGATATCCATTTCATAAATTTTTTAAATAGATTTTGATATCTATTTTAAAAAAAAGAAAACAAAATGAATGTCAGCATCTCTTTCACAAATTTTTAAAATAGATTTCGACATTCATTTCAACGAAAAAAAATAATAGAATGGATGTCGACATCCATTTCATAAATTCCTAAAGCGGATTTCGACATCCATTTCACAAAAAATCAACAAAAAAACGTAATGGATGTCGACATCCGTTTCACAAATTCTTGAAGTAGATTTCGACATTTGTTTCAGAAAAAAAAATGAACAAAACGGATGTCGACCTCCGCAACACATTTTTTTGAAGTGGATGTCGACGTCCGCAATAATCACAAAAGTAAATTTCAGTATAGGTCTTAACAAACAATATTCTACAGAGCACATGAATCTGAGTTCAAAGAGCAGAAAAAATTGTGGAAGAAACAAAAAGAAAAACGAAACGAAGGAAGTATTTGGGGATACAGCTCTTACAAATATAAAAAGAAAACACAGTAGTCGCAGTAACTTTGATTTTCATTACTTTCAACTACACTGACAAGTAAAAATTAATCAAAGTCAAAAGAGTAATTATGGAGAGTACACGATAAACGTCGGATGAAGTGAGAAACCCCATCCATTAACACTTGAATGAGAACATGCTCCAACATTGAAGTTTTCATTGCACTTGCTCCACTACAAGAACAGATAACTGATGGAAAAACAATAAATCATTTGTTGTTCACATATTCTACCCGAAACAAAAGCATAATGAACAAAAACAATTTTATGTTTCTTCTAATTTATTTTTGTTTCTTTTTAAATTTTATATTTTTTAAAGTTTTTAATTTTATTGGATTATTATTTACAAGTTTTAAGACAATATTAATTAACTTTTTTATAACGTCTCATTCATTTCATCGATTGTGATAAGACAATGATTAAAATATTGTTATTTATGCACTTAATTGGAATCATAGTTGTGGTGCCACTCTCAACGATTGCATTTTCATACCAAATGGTGTTAGTATGTATCAATATCCTTTTTCTTTTTGCAAAGGACACAATTTAATTTCTTTAAATATTTTCAAATCGTAATTAATGTTTATTTAAGAAATTGGCGTGGATTTTTAAGGTAAACATTTATTATGCAAAATATTGATATAAAAGTTCACTTTTTAATTAGAAAATAATATGAAAGCAGTTAAAAAACTTTGTATACAGTTTTTTCATTGTTTTTTTTTTCTTGAAGTTCGTGCTTTGCGGATTAGAACTCTGTTATAAAATTACGTGTTTTCGTATTTTCTACTCGTAAGAATCAGTAAAATTATAGACCATTAAACTGTTTTCATGTTTGAGGATTGATTATAGCACAATTCTGTAATAAAGGATTGTTCGCAGAAGATTGAATGTAGCTTTCAATGTCAGAGTGAACTGGGATAAACCTTTTTGTGTGTAATCTTGTTATTCCCATTCTTTTACATTTCTTGTAATTTTTTAAACGTGTTTTATCATAATCGTTGTTACAGTTTGAAGAAAAAGGAAACTCTATTAAAGTTTTTTCATGATTGTGAATCTTTGAGAAGTATATACTTTTACCAGATTGTTTTGCCCACATATTAATACAATCAATTCAATTTTAAAAAATTTAAAAAAAATTGAAAAGAATTACATTGAACATGATAAATAGCATTAAGTTAGCGAATACGTTTATAATTTATTGTGATGCTAAAAAATGAAAAACAACAACAAATGAAAAATCAAACATGTTCTTAAAACCATAATAAAGAATTTTCTTAAAATAAAATCAGGATTCATATAATCAAATCTACCCAAATATTAATCAAATGTGATATTACTTGTTAGATAATTTGATATGTTCGGATAAAGTATTTTAACAAAGCAATTCAGTTTTTTAAAGAATTTATATTTTTTTGTAATGAAATACTTTATTTGGATAAAGAAATTTAAAAGCATTTAAAATACAAGTATCTTTTTTTTAAGTATTTCAATTAGTTAAATTAGTAAAAATTTAACTACACTTAAAATAGATGGAATTTGAAATTTTACTCACTCAACCTCACACTCTCTAGACCTTAGACATTATAAATTATTTAAATATTTTAAATTGACTAATATTTTTTAAATTTAATTTTAAAAAATGTATACATTAGAATAAAAACTTAATTATGTTTTAAGTCCCTGCTAAATTTGTTAGCTTTCAATTGAGTCTCTAATAAATTTGTGTGGTCTCCCTAAAAATTTTAATAACAGTAATCTTGTACTATCACTTCTCATAAATGTAATCATATAATATTTGTTAAAAAAGACGGTGATGACAAAATCTTTTCCAAATATTTATTATATTTAACGAAAATAGTTTTTAAATTTAATTAAAATTATAAAATTATAAAGAAATAAAAATTGCAAAACTATATAAAACTTGTAACTAAAAAATTTTAAAAAAAATTAAAAATTAAAAATTAAAAAATATAAAATTACAAAAAATACAAAATTATAAAATTATTAAAATATATAATTTCATAATTACAAAATTATAAAATATACAACTATAATTTTATAGTTTTATAAATTATAAAACTAGTTTTTGTAATTTTGTAATTTTTAATTTTTAATTTTATAATTTTATAATTTTACATTTACATTTTTATATTTTTTTAATTTTGTAATTTTTTATATCTTTTTAATTATAATTTAAAATTTTAATTAAATTTAAAAATATTTTTTGTTAATGCAGTAAATATTCAAAAAATATCTCGTCATGTGTCTCTTAGTGACAAAATATTGTAATAGTATAAATGTCACGTCGCAAAGTTAACCGTCACACTTAATTATAAGGTCTTAATTAAAATTTTTTTAAATTTTAAGGACTCAATAAAGCACAAATATTTATTAGAGACTCAATTGAAGTTTTCAAATTTATCATGAACTCAAAACATAATTAAGTCTAAAATAAATATTGTTAAAATAAAATTTTATCTCACAAGAAATTCAATTGTTTTATCCAAACAAGAAATTGAAATGTAAGGTATTTTAATTTCTTTATTCAAACAAGTTATTTAAAAAATGAAGGGAATTCAATTGCAACAAATTGAAATACAATGTATTTTAATTTCTCAGCATTGTTGAAATGCTTCATCCAAACGCAAGGTTAAGGTTAACCTATATTTTTGGAGTAAACATGTCTTTTAATTCAGTTATATCATTTCCTTGTCTTTGGAGTTCATCTCTCAAATGCACTCCTTTTTTGTTATCCCTCACACTATCACGTACAAATGATGAGATTGTTCACCCAAGTTGTTGTGAAGAAGATAGTTTTTCACAAAGGTTTTAAAAATTTCACAACTATGAATGATAAAGATTTTCTCGAAAGAGAAAGATATTAAAGATGAAAGTGTTCCAAGTAGCTCCCAAAAATGAGAGTGAGTCACAAGTGGACAAGCTTACAAACTAAGTCCTTCCTAGACAGAGTTTCCTTAGATTACTTTTACCAAAGTTTCTAATTAAAAATCTTTCAATTTCCTAATAATGTGTGTAGAGCGTTCATAGGAACCAAATAAAGGTTTATCTATTTGTAAACAAAGGAAACACACTATATATCACGAACACCTAAAAGGGAAACAAGAATTAAAAGAATAAAAGCAATGTAAAAAGAATGGTAAAATACTTCACTAAACAAGGTGAATCCTATGTGAGAGTGCAAGTGACACTTGGAGCCCATTGACACACTTCCACTTCTAAGGTGCATGTAACTATTACAATGTTTTAGAGAAGGAGTGAGATTGCACCAAAGGCATTTTCCAAAGACACCAAAGCAAAGAATAAATTAAAGAAAATTTAAAATTAGAAAAATACACAAAGTTTCGTGACACAAGCAACACATAATGATGAAGGATTGAGTTGGTTCATTTTATATTTTTGAATATGGTGATGAGTTTCTTAAGAAAACCTAGAGAATATCCCCACTAAACATTAAGATAGAAAGCTATCTAGATGTGAATGTTCACTTCTAGAGGTTCTAGAGGTTCACTTTTGCACGACACATTGCTCATTAGCATGATTTTTGCCGCACAACACACAACTATGCACTTGTTATTGGTGTTGCACTTGGGAAGCATTATGGATTTCCTGTGGCAATGATGACAACTTCTTCATAAGCGCATCCATTTGTTGTTCCATTAGCTTGTTTTGAGCTAACAATGCATCATGAGTCTACAGCTCCAATATGCCCTTCTTATGCAATTGAGTGCACTCATTCTACACTTCGTAATCATTAGAAGCCATGTTTTCTGTTAATGCTTTGGCTCCAGCATGTATCTTGGACTTTATCATGCCTCCAATTAAGGCATCCAACATTAACTTGGTTTGAGCTCTAAGTCCCCTCGGAAATATGTTAATTTGTGTTGGATCATCAAATCCATGCATCGACATCTTCCTCAGCAGCCCCTTGAATCGTTCCTATGTTTTGTTCAAGGATTTGTCATAGTCTTGTTGGAACGATGTTATCTCCTACCTACCCTAATTAACCTTAAACTAAGGGAAAAAAATTGTAGAAACTTTTGGACCAAATCATCTCCTTCAGTCAGGCTATTTTTAGGGAAAGAGGTCATACCTTTGCATTCCTTACTAAGGAAAAAGGAAACAAACTCAAGCGAATAGCATTGTGAGGTACCTGGTTTACTTTTACCATGTTACAATTTTCTAGTGATTATATGGGTTTTCATGAGATAACCCATGAAATTGATTACTTTGCACCAAATGTATAAGGGTGGGTTTCATCTCATATTTCGTTTAGCTATGGTTGGTCTAACAATGTTGTTGAAATTGAATAGGTCAATGAATTTGCATAGTCTCCCAAAGTATGTTGTCCTTCACCTTATTCAACCATATCCACCTCTTCTTCCGGATCTGATGGCTGGATATGTGTGTGACCAAAGAAATCAAGTTTCTTTCTCTCCAAGTGTGTTTTTGACTTCTTTTAGACCCTTAATTTAAAGATTTTCCGTAACGCACAACTCATTGAGTGAACTGACTCGCTAGGCAAACTAGGCATGATTCCAGGGTGAGTGGTGATTCGTTGGGTGAATGACGCGAATCTGATTTGGGCCTGCAACTTTGTACTTGATTTTGTACTGAAATTCCTTGTTAGATTTATCTTTTTAATCTTCTGGAACTCCATATTTTCGAATTATCTTCAATTCTTCTAACTTGGACTCGAGTAACTATCTTTGTGGACAATTAATATTGTTAATAATCTTTTATTAGTCCATATTCCACTTATTTTGTTGGTAATCTTTCCAAATCTTTGAGATTTCTACTTATTTGAAAAATATATATCCCAATCATTTATCTTTTCCACTTTTATTGAATGAAACTTGAAGTATCAAATAAAATCCAAAAACAAAATAAAATAAAAATATGATAATATCAATTATCAGTAACCATTTTAAATCCTTCACTGTGTGAAGTGAGTCTTGTGAGCTTTTTGGTGACTTTCTTGTGTGAAAGATTATCATTTGATTGTATTGAGAGTATTTCTTATCTTAGGGGAAGATTGAGACATGATACCTAGAAAGGTTGGGACTCGTTGTAAACTAGAGAGGTTGATACTTGTGCTAGTCAAAGGTGTTATTTAGTGAATTTCTTATTTAGCAGATGGCTTAAGAGAATGGGCATAACCTTAGATGGAGGTGAACTAATATAAATCATTTTTTGTGTATTCTTCTCCATCTTACTCCTTACGTTATTTGTATTTGTTGTAATATGTCGGTGTAAGAAGTTCTTAAAATGTTTACTAACTCTCTTCAACTTCCCCTTCTAGAGCCACTTTGCTCCAACATAGATGACTCGCCAAATGCTTATGTAGAAGGAAAATAACCTTCAACAAACATAAAAAAGATAATCCAATAGAAACCATTCTAGGTGATCCCAAGAAAGGTGTTACAACAAGATCAAAAATCAAGGATCACGAAGCAATGATTTCATAGATTGAACCTAAAAATGTGGATGAAGCCTTAGGGGGCAAAAGTTGGGTTCAAGCAATGAAGCAAGAGCTAGACCAATTTAAAAAACAATGAAGTTTGGACCTTAATGCGTCCATCTAAAACCAACACCATTGTAAAAGCTAAATGTGAGTACAAGAAAAAACTCGATGAACAAGGTAAGGATGTGAGGAACAAAGCCATACTAGTAGCCAATTGTTACTCACAAGAGGATGGTTTTGACTACACTAAACTTTATGCTTTCGTTGCTAGTTTAGAAGCCATCTACATACTGTTATCATTTGTTGCATTAGTAACATTAAACTTTAACAATTGGATGTTAAAAGTGCATTTTAAATGGATATATTAAGAAAGATGTTTATGTAAAACTTTATCAAATTAACGATTCAATACATCCAAATTATGTCTACAAACTTAATAAGGCCTTATATGGTTTAAAAGAAGCTCCTAAATCTTGGCCCTTTTAAGGAAAAAAATATTCAGATGATTTCATTTTAGTGAAAATATACGTACATGATATCATTTTGGTGCTACAAATGAATCATTATGTAAGACATTTTCAAGTCTTACAAAAAGTGAGTTCAGATGAATATTGTAAGACCCGTAAAATTTAAATAAGTAAATAAATAATTATGTAATAAATATGGGTAGTGGAGCCTTATGGCACTTAAAGTTAAGGTTTATGACGTGGAAAAGTAATAGCTCATAGTGTACCAAAAATCAATTGCTATTACATTAGAGGAAATTTGGTCCCATGGTGTACCAAAAAGCAATGCAAAATTATTTTATAACTTCTAAAGAAATATATATATCAACTACCAATTGCTATTCGCAAATCATATGGACCAAGAACCAATTGGAGGACTACAACACACATGAGAGTAACATTCCTAAACTTTATGATAATAGTGCTACCATGAACTTAGCTAACAATCCTATCTTCCATTAAATATTTGATAGAAAACCTAACATTTCATATTTTCATCCTTTTAGTGTTCAATGCTTTATACTAAATACAAAAGATAGTCTAGGAAAATTTGATTCCATAAGTGAAGGTATTCTTCTTAGCTATCTAAAGACGTCCAAAGCTTATAGAGTATATAACCTTCGGACTTTAGTGTGGAAGGAGCCATATATGTGAATTTTAATAATTGTAAGCCTAATAAGAAATTATCAGAGATAAATAATGTTTTGGTTTCGACATGTAAGTTACAAAGAACATTGTGACAAATACCACTATAGATTATCATGCATCAGACACTCCCTTAGTAGACAACCCCTCACCAGACAAGGAGGAGGTAAATACTCAAAATGACTCATCAAAAAGATCAGATGCACCAAATGAAGAAAATGAACTAAAGAGAAACCTGATGGGATCGTTCTAATATTTAGTTTGGGGAAGGATATTGATGCCACACTCAAGAAAGATAATAAGTTGAGTGATAAGTCATGGGGTTATGATCGCCACAAGTTACTCTGATAAGATCAAAATTGGGGTTCGTATAACTTCGAACTCCATAAAACTATCACATAGAGAAAACTCAATTTTCTGAAAATAATCATATATCTCAATATAATACAAGGTGCATCCTTTTATACGATGAATTAGGAAAGAACCTGGGAATTCCATATTAATTCTCAATAACTAAGATTTAATACCCACTAATATTGCATTTATTCTCCATTATATGAATCATTATTTCCTACGTTTAATTAAAAGATAAAAACTAGAAAGAAAATTCAAAAGACTCTTAAAGATCATATCATGAACCCTCTTCATACATAATGAAATATCATCCTACTAAAGACATCCTAAGTGATCCCAAGAAAGGATTCACAACAAGATCAAAGCTCAAAAATCAAGAAGTAATAATATTTGGGATTAAGCCTAGAAATGTGGATAAAGATTTAAAAGATGAAAGTTGGATACAAGCAATGAAGGATGAACTAGACCAATCTGAAAAGAATGATGTTTGGACATGAGTGAGTCCTCCCCAAAATAAAAGCATCATTAGAGTAAAATGGGTATACAAAAACAAGCTTGATGAACAAGGTAAATTTGTGAGAAACAAGGCTAGATTAGTAACCAAAGGTTACTCTCAATAGGAAGGTATGGACTATACTCAAAACTTATGCTTCAATGCTAAGATTAGAAGTTATTCTCATATTATTCTCATTTGTTGCATATAGTAATACAAACTATATCAAATGGATGTAAGAACTACATTCCTAAATGGTTTTATCAAGGGATAAGTATATGTAGAACAACCCCTTAGTTTTGAGAATCAAAACACCCAGACCATGTTTATATGCTTAATAAAGCCATGTATGACCTAAAACAAGGTTCGAGAGCTTTGTATCAGAGATTGAGTATCTTTCTAATTGAGAATGATTTACTAGAGGTCACGTTGACGCTACACTATTTAGGAAAGATTACTCTAATGAATTCATATTAGTGTGAATCTATGTAGATGACATCATATTCGATGCTACCAATGAAGCACTTTGTGAAGAATTTTCAAATCTTATGAAAAGTGAGTTTGAGATCACTATGATGGGAGAGCTAAAATTTTTCTTAGGCTTGAAATTAAACAAGCTAAGGATCTCGTTTTTAGACATATCCAAGAGAAGAACATCTAAGTGTTGTCAAATGAATATTTAGCTATCTTAAAGGTACTACTAATCTTAGTCTCTGCTACAAAAAACGAGAAAGTTATACTTCATAAGGATATTGTAATTTTTACTATGAACGAGACAAATTAGAACGAAAAAGCATTAGCATAGGATGTCACTTCATTAGTGAAAATTTAGTCTCTCAGTGCAGCAAAAAGCAAGGAACAATTGCATTATTAACTATTGAAGTATAATACATATCAGTTGTCAACTATTGTTTTGATAAGTCCATGACTCCCCTTGAGAGCTTAGAAGACCTTCATAGATGGATCACAATGAGCGTGACTGGAAATGAGGCTTCTAGCCTATCATCTTTGTCTTTGTTTTGCATTTTGTTGACTTTTCTTTTGTTGACTTAAGTTGAGTTGACCTTGTTGACTTGACTTGAGTTGAGTTGTTGACCCTCTTGTTTGGTTGTTTGTTTTTAAGGTTGAGCTAGGACTACCTTGGAAGAGGATAACACTAATTGGAGTGGAGGAGAAGCTTGCACTTGGGATCACACCCTTGGGCACATATAAGGAGAGCTTGGAGAACAAGGTTGACCTTCTCTTCTAGAAGGTCAATGTCACACATTAAGAAGGCTTGGTGGTCAATCTAGGTCACTCTCCACACCAAGATGCCACCTTTGAGTTGCCCTAGCTTCTAGAACATTATTTTTTTGTATTTTATTTAGTGTCCCTTTGCTTTGTATTTATGCACAGAGACCCCTTCCATCACTTATAAAATAGGCTATTTAAGACTTGTAAAATAGTTGAATATTTGGAGTTATATAAACTATATTTGACTACCTTGTGAGAGTGTTCTCCTGAGATTGTTCATTCTCTTAGTCACTTTAAGTGTAAAGCTCAAGTGGCAGCATACACCACTAATCTTGAGTATGGTGAGGCTTATTCTCCCCCTCAAGTGGCGTCTTAGCATCACTACCCCATCCCTCTTTCTGTCTTTCTGTCTTTCTGTCTTTCATCCTTTTATTCAATTTTTCTTCTCTTTTGGTTCCTTGATGCTTGTTTTCCATTCAGCTATTTGCTTCCATTTTATATCTTGTTTTGATTCTTGTTTAATTGAACTTCATCCTTCTCTTTAGCTCTTAGAAGTGAACCTTCGCATCTATATAATGCTTGGGTTATCTTAATGTCTTGGGATCTTCCTTGACATTTCTTCACCTTTAAACACTATATTTGCTAAAATGAAAATGGGTCTTTATCATTTGGTATATGTATCAGTAGAAGATACTCTAATACTTAAGTTAGCCATGTGCGACAAACATTAATAAATATTTTAATAATGGAACGTAATTAATTTACCTCGTGCATTGTACTATTTATATTGTATTTATGGAATTTCACCTAAATGGGTTTGATCCACATGGTTAATCACCTTAATTAATTCACCTAATACTCTATAAATGTGTTTTAGCCATCACCTTAACCTTGTGTTTGGATGAGGGATTTCAACAATTCCAAGAAATTGAAATACCTAGTAATTGAATTACTTGATTGAATTCTCTTCATTTCTTAAATAATTAGTTTCAATGAAGAATTGAAATATTTTAAAAGTCAATTTTCTTGTTTGGATAAAGAAATTTAATTTATATTCTAAGTGTGATCTCAACTCTACCTTTGAGTCAACGTAGCTCGACCTTCAATTCGATACAACTCGTCTTGACTTTTAATTTAAGTCGACCTTCGGCCCGACTCGACCTTCAAACCAGCTTGGCCTGACCTTACCTTACTCCACCTTCGACCCGGCTCGACCTTCGGCACAACGCAACCCGACTTAACCTTTAGTCTGGCTCAACCTTTGACCAAACCCAACTCGACCTTCACCCCAGTTCGACCTTTGATCCGGGTTGGCCTAGTTTGACCTTTAGGTTGATCTGATTTGACCTTTGCCATGACCCATCTCAACCTGCGACCCTACTTGACCTGACTCAACCTTCAGACTGACCTGCACTGGTCCAACTCAACCTTTGGCCCGACTTAACCTTCAGCCCAAATCGACTTGTTTCGACCTTTGGCATGGCTCGACCCGGGTTGACCTTGGACCCAAACCAACTTGTCTTGACCTTTTGTCCGACCCGATTTGACTTTTTGGACATGTAGACTTTTTTGTCCTAACCATTGAGTAATTCCATAAGTTGAGAAATTTCAATTTCCTTCTTTTTTGAGTGAATTTAAAATTCTACTATTTTAGTTATTTGAAATACCTTTTTAAAGCTTCTCAATTTCAATTTCTTTTTAATTTTCTCATACAAACATGTAATTTTTCTTGAAAGAATTTCAAATTCTCCAAATAAATGAATTAACCTCTTGAATTGTCTCATCCAAACACACCATAATTGAATCATAATTGTTATTTTCTCTATGCCTGGGTCAGCATAATATCATAATGTTCGAGCATATGTGGACCAATATCATCTCAGATCGGATGGCTGAGACAATATCAAGTTTGTATAGTACAGACTTTGAAATAGACAATACCTCGTACGTAATGATTAACTCTAATAATATTATCACGATGAAGTTAAGATTAGAACAATAATTATTTCATATATCTAAAAAAAGAAAAAACTCTTAGAATATAAATGAATAAATCTTTAACCAGTAAAAAATAATTAATGTTGTTCAATTTGTGACAGGTTTTTGTATTTACTACTCTTGAAAATAAATAAAGATGCATATCATTTTCATTTACAAATACGTTCATGCTTTTTTAAATTTATTACTAAATTATCCAAAATATCCCCATAATTGTTTTTAAAAGTTTGTTTTGTTGTTACGGAATATAGAAGATTCTTTATTCTTCTGACCCTTCAAATAGCGGAGGACAACAACCTTATACACACAGGACGACCCCACCACCCACCATGTCCACTCACCAGACATATTCCTTTCTTGTTTTCTATTCGGATTCTCTTCCTCCGCTGAAATGATATTCACTTTCGATATATATATATATATATATATATATATATATATATATATATATATATATATATATATATATATATATATATATATATATATATAATATTAATAATTGAGGTAGAAAAAAATTGTGACTCAGAAAAAATAATAATAAATTAAATATTAAAGTAAAAAAAACCATACTAAAAGAAGAAGAAAAATTTTAATTCCGTAATTTCTTTGTGCAGCACGTGGTACTTTCTATTTAATAAATAACAAGTGCTCTTTTTTAATAAAAAAGTATTTAATCATTTAAAGAATAATGTATCTCTCAGAGGATTGTATGCCATATGTAGGATAACAATGAGTTCGGTCAGATACAGTATTTATCTGTAAAACAAATTTTTTTTTATCTAATATTCGTCTTGTTACTTTATGATATTCATTTAAAATATATTTTCAAATTTTAAAACAATTATGAATTTTTAAAAATTCACGGATTTCAAATACTAATTAGTTTATCGCTTTTTTTAATTATTATTATTAAAGTAACCATTCGAATTCTTACAACATAATTCATGCATGTTCCCTTTAAAATATATTTTTTGTCTCCTCATAATTTTAATTATCATCACTTAAGTGTCAAAGTAATTCTTCTGTGTAAATAAAAAACTCCCCGTTATAGAAATTTCATGCAAACTTAGAAGCCAAACAAAACATATCATTATCCAAAACTTTTATATTTGAATATTTTCGGGTGTTTTTCTTTGTCGTGTATGAAATTAAGGGTAGAGAATGATCAAAACATTCGGTTGACTGCATTATTGTTTTTAAATTCCGTATAGTTTGAAAGATTTATCGATAAGGCATATCTCGAACTCGTCAGGGATTTATTTTTAACGTCTACAAAATTTATAGGAAGAAAGAGATAAACATAAAAAGACTAACGTTATCTTATTTAAATAAAAAATTGTCTATTTTCACAAGACGTCACATTTATTATTATTATTTAATACAAAACTATAAGCGTTTGAAATGGATTTTGTATACTTTATTTATATTTTATATTTTAATTCAGTATTTTAAATTTTAAATTTTAAACTTTCTAAATTAAATTGAACTTTACGTTAATTTTTAACATTAAGAAGTATCTGTCTATATAGAAGTCAAGTTTCTTTATAATCTGTCACATGTTATACAGTTTATTAAATTCATGTGATAAACTAATGGGTGCATCATTTTAGTCAAATATTTGTTTTAAATTTATGTATTTTCAATTGGATTTTGAAAGATTGTTTTATAAAGACTACCAAGATTATTTTTTTCTCAAGACAATCAAGATTAAAAAAAAGAATGAAAAATAGTATATTTAATTGAGACTTAAAAATTAATAGATATGATTAAATATTTTTGTCTTAAACTTGAGTGAAAATTGAAATTATTTTCTCTTCAAAATTTTGTGTGGATTTTATTTTTCTTTTTAACTAAATTTTGTTAAGTTCATTTAACATTTTAAACATGTTTCTCAGTTATCATAATTTGAAAATTATCATAAAACATGTTTGAAACGTTAATAAACTTAATACAGTTATCATAAGTCAAAAGTTATCATGAAATATGTTTGAAATGTCAAATAAACTTAACAAATTATGTTTTAAGGGATTAAGTCCATATATTTTTAAGGTTGAAAAATTAAATTGGGTCAAAGTTTTGGAAAATTACTAATTTTAATTTTTACAATAGAATAAAGGATAAAAACTTATTTAACCTAAAGGATATATATATAATATTCAAAATCATAAAATTTGAGAGAATATTTTTATTGATTGTTGTTTTATAAGTTTTGTGTACATTTTATTTTTATGTATAAATACTTCATAAAGCAATTTCGGCCAAATACGCAAGATTTTCTTAATCCCTTTAAACCTTCTCTCAAGATTAACACTAGCAACAATAGATTTTCCCCCTCTGCCCATTTTAATTGTTTTACATACAGGTAATTGTTTTATGTTTGTAAGTTATCTTTTCTATATTAAATCAATCAAAATATGGGTTTCTTTTTTTTTCTTTCTAATTTTGGTTTTTATATAAGTTATTGTTACTTATTGAGATTTTGAACATTTTCCTTTAATAATATCATTGTTATAAAATTTTTGTAACGTCCCAAGTTAGTAGAATAAATCTAATAAATAAAATGTCGCATGTTTATTGTATAACATAGAGCACCAATAGAAGAAGGAGTACCCAAAGGCACAACAGAATGCCTCGAACAGGAAATTAAGAGAAATAAATGGCAAAAGAATCGCTCACAGAGCAAGAAACTACCTAGGCATCAGCGCCTCAAAAGTTGCTCAAAAGAGAGCCATAACTAACACCCTTAAACTGGAAAGCAATATCACCATCATATGAACGATCTCCAGGAATTTTCATATTTGCTCACACCAAGGATTTGGTGATCATCACAAAAAGAAAAAGCCAAACAGAGAAATAGACACCAAACAGAAAGGGTAAGCTAGAGCAAAAGATTTTTAATCACATTATTGAGCAAGTAAATGTTAAATCAGGTTATAAACATACAAAGCAGTAAGCACCCAAACCATGTGATAGCAAACAAATGCAAGACCTTTTGACTCAAATATCCGGATTATACTCTTGATATAGAATTTTAACAGAAGTATGCACCTGTGGTGGTTTTTAAACTCTGTAGAGTTTAGAAACAAGGGGTTATCACCCAACCACACCCCAGGGTTAATCCTCTAATGTCTTAGGCCCAATACGTCCCAAGATTAGGACCTCATGTCACTCTCACCACATAAATCATTCTACTCTATGTGAGCGTGAACGATTATTAGAGTTCAGGATACCTTCCTTAGTCTAGACATCTCCTATATCAACACTAACCACACCATCACCAAGAGTTTCCCATGAAACTCTTTTAGCAATAACATTCCACATGTTATCTCAAGCATCATAATCTCATGCCAATGCACCACCAACCAACTGACCCATTCTTATTTCATTTCATAGCAAGCAAGTCAATATTACATGAAACATACATAATCACATATTCATGCTTTTAAAAGTAATTGAATCAACCCACAAGTTAAAGTTAAAGTAAGGAATTAAAATTTTGCAACAATTCTCGCTTAAGCTAGACTGGTCTCGCTTAAGCTAGACTGGTCTCGCTTAAGCTAGACTGATGTCACTTAAGCTAAAATTTTTCGCTTAAGCTAAACTGACAGATTTTCACTGGTTTCAACATGCAAAAACACAAAATCCCAAACAACAAAAACTACAAAAAACACAAACACATTGCATAAAACGTTGACATCATACTTCATGCTTTAAAAGGGTAAACAAATCAATCATGGGAGCATACAGCATTCAAACAACTCTACTGTCAATCTCGCTCAAGCTAAGGACCTCGCTTAGGCAACACGAGCCTCTCGCTCAAATGAAAAGCTCTCGCTTAGGCGAGATTGAAATCAAAGGGCATTATGAGGGTTCGCGAGTTCTCGCTTAAGCGAGGCCTCCTCGTTTGAGTGAGATTACTCTCGCTTAAAACTAGAGCTCATCGCCTAAGCGACAACTCGAGCAAAACCTGGGGGTGAACTTCTTGTTAATTTCGCTTAGGCGACGGTTGCTCGCTTAGGCGAAAACAACAGAGCTCTTCCCTACTCATGCATGCAAACTAGAAAAGCAATACCAAACAACATTTCAACCCTTTTCGGGCAACCACAACAACGAGCAAACATCATAAACATGATTTAAAACTAGGAAAACATGCAATAATCATAAAAAACTTTAAACCCTAACTTCCCTTACCTGAACAAATGATAGCCAAACGAAATTAGGGACAACAGGAAGAGCACCACTGCACGTTTCAACTTATGGAGCTGGAAAACAGAGCAAGAAGAATGAAACTAAGACCCTAACAGAGGTTAAAGCGAAACGAGTGCTTCCAAACAGAAAAGGAATGAAAATGGGAACACGAGTTTGAAGTTTTACTTATGCAGAGACAGAGTTCGATTAACTGAAAGAGGGAACTAGTTGTGCCTTAGCAGAGCTTCTACTCGGAAGATGAGGGAGGTAAGGGAAACGGTCTTGCGAAAAGAAATCAGAATGAAAAGTTTAGTAGTGGGAAGGGGTTTTGGGGTACTAAGTGGGCTGACCTTGGACCCAACTCAGAAAGTCAAGCCTATACATATAAGACAGAAAGAAAAGAGGCCTTACAATTTTTCAATATGGTATATACTGTTTATGCTCAACTAGTTAAAAATGTAAATATTAAGAATTAAAAAAATACAAATAAGAAATAAATGATAACAAACTAGTATTACTTTTTCACAAATAAATAATAAAGTACTTAAACTCTATCATTTTAATAATCATAATAATAATTTATAGTTAAATAATAATATAGAACAATATACATCTATTCAACTTGATTCTTTCACTTCATTTTAAATATTGTAACCTTGAATTAATATTTGAACTCTTTTAAAATTTTAAAATTACAATGTTTTTTTCATAAAATTAATTGTAACATGATATTATTGATAATCATACGTACATAATATAATATTATTGTATAAAAAGTTCAGCCTTTCAAACATGGATTTCTTTTTCTTTTTAAAGTAATCATAGTCGTTTTAGTTAAAAAAAAAAAAAAACTTTTGAAGAGTTTTGTTAATTAAAAATAATATAGTTTGTGTTTTTAAAAGAAATTGTTACGATTTCAAAACCTTGATCATGAAAACATTTATATGAAATTAAAAATAATTATAATTTGTATCTAGTAATTTGTGAACTTGTTAAAGCTATGAATATAGGGAAAAAAATAGTCGAGCTAAAGAAATCAAACAAAATAAAAAAAGAAATCGAAAGAAATGAAGAAGTTGAAAAAAAAAAATCAATGAAGGAATGATACACAGAATAATGAAAAATGGTCAAAGGAGGCGGTTAAAAATATAATTAAGAAAAATGAAAACTCAAAGTTTATAAAAAGAATTATTCATAAAACAAGACTAAAGAAGTCACACAAAACGAACGAGATATTAAGTAGAAGTAACCGCTACATACGTGAGCTTAGTGGACATGAAATACACAACAATTATTCTAATCATTATTTCTTTCTTATTTTTATTTTGGTTTAACTCTAAAAAAAATAAATAGGTTATTTGTGTTAAAAAAGGTGATAAATTGAATTTTCAACAAAAAAACTCTAAGAACATCACGAATAAAACAATTTTGGTGAATATTATAATAATTTGGATCTTCACTTTAATTAATTTCTTCTATCAGTTTTTATTTTATTCTTGATAATTTATTTTCTTGCATTTATTTTCCTCTTACATAATTTATTTCCTTTGCAATTTACATAATTTATTTTTCAAATGCATATCACTTTAATTCATTTTTAACTTGAACATTATCATTTACGTTTTTAAAAAGTAAGTTAAGATTTCAATATCCAAAATTTTCTAAAGATCTATTTATTAGAAGCAAGAGTTGTTAATTTTATTCACATAAAAAGGACATTGAGTTAGATATATTTATAAAATTGATCGAAGATATAACTTGTTTACAAATAAATCGTGTTGATAATCGAACCTGAAATCAAATGCTTTAACTTAGATTGAAAAATGAATTGTTTGATAACTTTCTACATTAGTAATTTGGACATCAAACAACCGACCTTATACCTTGAAGAAGATAATTAAGGATGCTAACATTTTCTGTTTGGGATGGGAGGTATGATTTTTTCAAAACACGAAATCAAACAAAGATGAATGTACATATTCGACATTTTGATTTATTATATACTTATTATTATAAGTAAAAAATGACTATAATAATAAAAATTGTAATCCATATTTATTATTTTTTCCATAACTTCTGAATAAAACACCTAAGGTCAATACTCCAAGAAGGTGACTAAAGGTATGTTATAATAAAACAACGAAGTTCTTACCCTTAAACTGAGGAATGTGGCTTCTGCGGCTGTGAATAATTCATGAATGTGTCTGGAACTTGTGGCTGTGAATAACACATAATGAATTTTATTATAATTGCAGTGAAAGAGAAAATAGTTAGCATAATTTCGATATTGAATAGCTTTTGTAAGCTTTGATATTGAATCTTGTTGTGAAAGGTGTCACAAACCCAACCGAACAAGTGAGCGTGGGATGAAGATCCACTCGCATCAACCACGATACGAGAACTTCAATGCTCCAAACAGCACCAAGTTGGGAAACAAAAAATTAATGTCATTTCATTTTCTAAAATAAAATATTTATTTTCTATATTAAAGTTTTTTGGATATAATTTTTAAAATGATAATTGATTTTGTTAGTTATTCAAATATACACTTATTATTTTTGTAAATTGCAGACATTATAAACAATTTTAACGATGACTCCTTCTTTTTATTATTTTCATCCGTATATTCAGTGTTTCAAAGTTTCATCTTAGATTAACTTGGTTTGGTTGCCAAATAATTAGAATTTAACAAAGAATTGTTTCTACCCTGGATCAATCTCTATCATTATCTTACTAGACTAAAAATATCCGCTTATGAACAAAACAAATTTAATCAAGAAAAAATGTTATATATTAGAAAAATTAAATACAATTAAATATGATAATAAAGTTTTTTTTTTTAAAAAAAAACTCGTGCGTGTACTTTAGCATTTTAGTTAGAATGACATTTTAAAATAAATATATATTTTTTTCATGGCATAAAAATTTAATAATAAAAAAGAGTAAATAAACATAAATATGAAAGTAAACCAAACCCATGTTAATAAACAAATAAAACTTTTCAAAATACTATAAGAATGTAGATAAGTTTTTTTTTTTCAATTAAATATGAAAAAATATATATAAATTTAAACGGAAAAAATTATTTGAATGATTTTCATGTTTTGGATAAATTAAATGCAAAGTATCAATAGAGAGATATTTTGAATATGTGTAAGGCCACGTTATTTCTTACCTTTAATTTAAGGGCTGCCCCAAACGGTTGGGCCTAAGGGCTGGCCCAATAAGGAAAAAGGAGACCCTAAGTCTGCCCTCACACTTACTTCCCCTTACTCTTCAGATTTTCGCAGCAGTCAAACCCTCCTTTTCGCAGCAGTCAAACCCTCCTTTTCGCAACCAGAAACTCTGCTAAGGTTTAACCCCGACCCCGATCCCGTGAGCCCAGCCTCGTCTCCTTGATTCGTGTAAGTATCCTACACTTCCTCTTTCCTTTTCCATTCGTATGCTAGGGTTTCTAGTTGGAATTTCGTGGTGAATCACTATAAAAGCTCGCTCCGCTATTCTGTTCCAGCTTGTTCGTCTATCCCGGGAGCTGTCGCGTCCTCGCTGTTGGAGTCGAACCCTTCCTTTAGCTATTTCCAAGTAAGGGAAGCTAGGTTTTGTGTGTCTAAAGTCGTTTTTGGCTTGCTTAAATATTGTTGTATGATTTGTGGACTGCAAGCTACTGTGTTTTGTTTAAAAATGTCGTTGTGGTCTTTGGGCGTGGTGTTTGCATGTCTGTTGTGTGAATGAGCAGCGGCGGGGACTGGTTTTCTCGCCCAAGCGAGCATGCCTCATCTAGGCGAGACTAACAAGGGCTCGCCTAAGCAATTCTGTGCGAGCGGTCGCTCAGGCGACCTGGTTTCTTTTTGAGCGAGGTGCAGTCTCGCTTAGGCGAGATGGGGCTCGCCTGGGCGAGACATCGCAAAACCATGGTTTCCCTATCGCGCTCTCGCCTAGGCGAGAAGGGTCTCGCCTGAACGAGAGGGTCTCCCTCACCTGAGCGAAACCTGTTAGCTTGAGCGAGGTTGCAGGCAGTTTTGGGTGCAATTGTTGAATGATCCACCGTGTGTGACTTGCTTGTCTGATCTACATGCTTTACTAGGAGGGTACAGGATGATGCCATGATTTATATGTGAGTTCGAGAAGGGAATGGTATGTTGCTTTATTGGGTATGAATTGAAAAACATGAGTTGTATGACTTGTCGATTATACATGATATTAATATGATGAGCAAATTCTTGATTTGGTGGGTGGAACATGTACAAAGTATGGGTAGGGTATAATTCCATGACTCTTGTAGTGAGAGGTCTTGGTGGCGCCTCATCTGTTGGACGTAATTCCATGGACCCTCTTAAGAGGAGTTTCATGGTGGTGCCTCAACGAAAGGACGTAATTCCACGGGGGGTCGTGGTGGTGCCTCAAGGCCAGGACGTAATTCCACGTAGGCCACGTGGTGGTGCCTCTTGTAAGGGTGTAATTCCGCGAATGCCTTGTGGTGACGCCTCACTGTTAGGACATAATTCCATTGCCATGTGGTGGTGTCTCGATATGCGCATTCGGATAGTCAAGTCTTAGGGTCTTAAGTGATTTGGGTAATCTATGTGTGTAGGTTGTTATTTATGTTGACTATGAGATTTGCATGTTGACTTTTGTGATATAATGTTTCCTTGCACTAGCTTACCCTATTTGCTTGTTTGAATTGTCTTGTATGTGGCTCTTCTCTTATTGCGATGATCATCAATCCTATTGATGTGAGTAGATAGGGGAACTGTTGGCAGAGGTAATGATGATAGGGATGGTACTGCTTGATGGACTGGACGAGCATTGGGCCCATCATGGGGCCCACCACTGAAGAATGTTTTGTTTTGCTGTTTTCTTATGTGTACAAGACTCGTACTATTAGTTCACTTGTTTGTTTTGGTTTAGGCCGTGTGGGACCTCTTTTATATTTTGTGGATATGTTGGGGTATGGAGTGCTTCATATTCCAAAGTTTCGTACCCTCTTAATATTATGTATGTAGCATTTTAATTAAATGGGCTTTATCTATTTATTTGGGACGTTACAATATATAAAATTAATAATTTCTAAAAAGTATATTTTTATAAACTAAATGTTGCATGTTAAACTAACGAAATGTAATTAACTTCTTATTTAAGTATTTTTAATTAAATTTGACTTGTTGAAAACAATACTTAAACTTAATTTTTCATTAACATAGTTTTAAATGTTTTATTATATTTTGTTAATAAAAATGTTTTATTATATTTTGTTAATAAGAAATAAAAAGTGGAAATTGTTTTCTATTCCATGAAAATCTTTATTGATAACAGTTAAATGAAGATAAAACAAAATTCATTTTCTTTGTTGAATCATTAGTTAACAAATCATAATTCTAATAGCGATTTGTGGTGATAAGTTAAAAGCGTAAGTATATAACGTTCTTATTTTGTTAGTTTTTATGAGTTATTTTAAAAATTATATTAATAACTTCTATATTTATGCATGAATATTAAAATAATCATGCGTATACATTTAGTTAAAATTAAATGAAGCCGAATTTAACTTTTTTAAGTGGATGCAAATAATTATTATTTTGTTTTAAAATTTTAAGGTGCAGTTAACCAACCTATTACTTTGATTGTAATCAATTTTTTGTTCCATGTCAAGGACGTGACTTGCACGTCCTCTGCTCCCGCGTGAAAGCAAGGTGCCTCTTTGAAACTCACTTCTCTTCTTCTCACCTAATCAACTTTCTTTCTCTCTCTGTCGTAAGAAACCAGACCTTCCTAGAATAATTGGTTTATTTCTCAACACCACACATCAGAGAACAGAGAACACAAACAAACTCAGTGGTGAGATGGAGAACAGCCTCTACGATGAGTTGTTGCAAGAAATTTTCCAGAAACTCCCTCCTTCTTCTTCCTCCTCCTCCGTGGCCCTCGTCTGCAAGCGGTGGCTCCGCCTCTACCGTTCCTCCACAACCTCCCTCTCCCTCCGCCTCACCCCACAATCCTCTCTCACCGTCTCTTCTCTCTCCTCCTTCCTCTCCCACCACCCTTTCCTCTCCTCCTTCTCTCTCTCCCTCTCTCCACCCTTCTCTCTGTCCCCACAAATCCTCTCCCTCATCTCTTCCTCCTGCTCCAACCTCCTCGCTCTTTCTCTCGACCCCACCCCTCTTTCTCTCTCCTCCCTTATTTTTATCTCCACCTCCTTTCCCCGTCTTACGTCCCTCTGCATCACCCTCCCCAGGCCCCTATTTCTCAACTGGGTTCTCTCCTTCCCCTGTCTCAAACAATTGTCCATATCCCTCTCCTCTGACCAAGGGAATCCAGGTGGGGTCAACAGCGATGAAGAAAGCCAAGACTTTGACGCCGAATTGGGGTTGGAGAGTCTTTCTGTGGTGGGGATTCGCAGCGATGATTGGGGGCTGGGTTGGTTGTGGAGGAGATGCACCAAGCTTAAGAGACTGAAGCTTCAGAGTTGCCAGGGTATCGGAGGGCCTTACTCGTCTTTCGTCAGGTGCTTGCACGGGATTCATGAAATTGAGCTCAGAACTTGCAGGAGTGTGGTGTACGGGGTTCTCTTGGAGCTTCTGGAACATTGCCACTCCCTAGATTTTCTCTTGGTTCATGATGGTGGTAGCAGAGAGGGACTGCTGCAATTTTTAACTCAGTGCCGCTCCAATGTTTGCAAATTCGACCTCCGTCTCCCTCTGGACCTCAACAACGACCATCTCTTAGCGATGGCCGCCAACTTCAATAAGCTCACCAGTCTCAGGCTTCAAAGCTGTTGCCTTGTTACCGGGCAGGGGCTGAAGGTCCTCGCCGGAGCTTGCGGCGGCCTTGAGGAACTGGCCCTGGTGAACTGTGACGTGATTGAGAGGGAGCCTGGGCTGCTTGCCACTCTGGGCCAGCATTTGAGGCAGTTGAGGAAGCTGGACTTGTCGCATAACGAAATGTTGGTTGACAAGGAGTTTGTTTCGATGCTGGTTTCGTGCATTCGTTTGATTGATTTGAGAGTGAGAGGGTGTAAGGGTCTCACTAGTGTTGCTGTGGTTTCCATGCTTAGGAGCTGCAAACACCTTCAAAATCTGGATGTTATGCACTGTTTCGGAATAGACTCTGAGGGGATTGAACTGTTTGTTAAGAATTCTTCTCGTTTGAGGAGAATGGAAGTTGAGGGGAGCAAGCTCTCTGATGCTGCCAAAACGTGGGCATCCAGTAAGTTTATTGAAGTTGTTGTGTGATTGGAAATTGAAGGTGAAAGAAGGAAGTGTATAGTTATGATGTTTTAAATAAACAGGTATACTTCACACCCTTAATCAATGTATTTATGCATTCATGTTTCTGTAATAAAATAAACTTCTGCTTATATTATCTACGAACTTGGTGGAGGTTGAAAGAAGCAAAGCAAGTGTCAAGTGTATATTTCCATGTTTCTAATCAACAGGATCCAGCTATATTGGTGATGAGTCATAAAATGGAACTAAAAGAGTAGCTTTAATTAAAGGGGATGGTAAACTGCAACTGTAATTTAATTAGGAGTTGAAATACAGCAATTTTAAGTGGGACATAAAGCTTTGCAGCTTGATTGGGTAGAAATTGACATGCTACTGTGACATGATGGATCACTTCACGAAATTTTATCGGGCAAGTGTCTATATTAATATTATGCGGTAGAAATCATATTTCGCAACTGTGTTTTGGATTTCAAGGGCAATCATAGCCTAGTTGTTGCAGCTTTCGTGTATCCAATTGGAAAATAACTTTATTAATTCGTTAATCAATTCATTTATATTATTATGGTAATATATATATATATATTAAATAATAGTATTGTAACCTGACTTAATTTTCTTTTTCTTCAAAATCCTTTTCAGAAAAATTAAAATATATTTTCAATGTAATTAATTTGAAAATATTCATGTAAATTATCAAATTAAATTAGATTATATTATTTAAATAAAATGCTTTTAAGGAAAAAATTAAAATAGTTTTACAAGTTGTGATTTGAATAATATAAATTAATAATAACTAATTTAGTACTATATTAAAATTATTAATTTTATTATCAATATCAAAATATTTGAAGTTCATAAATTGTGAGAGAAAAAAAATTCAAAATCTTATGATTATAATTATGTATTAAAAATAGATAAGTTTAAAATATGATGATACTTTGTCTGAAAGATCATATAATAAACAAATAACATATCATGAAAGACATAAGTATTTTGTTTGATAACCGATGCAACATTGTGTACTCTTAAATTATGCTTAACAAAGCATGAAGGCTTTCAAACAATGAAAGTACATAGAAGTGAACTAATCTTGTATCACTTGAAAAATATGTACTTATTTTATGATTGCAGAAAATTTCTATTAGCTTTGATTCATAATGAGATCTGTTCGTAAGAGAATAAAACACTTCATAAGATCACTCGAACCAAGAGTTAAAAGTTATTTTTCTCTAGCAAATCCCTGAACAAAACATTATCAACTTTGAAAGAATCGTCACTTTCATGCAACATTGTAGTTTAAGTTGATTCAAGTAAATATGCATTATCTAAGAAGACGATATTTATCATGGAGTGTTTGGACTTTGACAAAATGAAGAAAGAAAATTTATTGCAGCATGTAGTGCATTAAATTCATCCATCACTATCAAGGTCATTAGGGAAAAGGGGAATATGTTCAAAAGAATTGAAGCTACTCAACAACCACAAACTACCCTCCAATGACTACTTTTCATGAAGCTTGTATAAAGTCATTCCAAAAGAATATATATATATATATATATATATATATATATATATATATATATATATATATATATAGAGAGAGAGAGAGAGAGAGAGAGAGAGAGAGAGAGAGAGAGAGAGAGGCGTTGTACAAAAGTGCAAAAACAACAACTAAAAATTCTAAGCCATCAAAAGCTATAAAGATGAGCATTGCTAGTGTTCAATTCAACAAGCTAGAAGGAAGAGTGCTTAAATCCCACCGCATCAACAGACAATTGTGTTCTCTTAGTAAGTTAAAGTGTGAGAGGTAATTACAAAATTCTCAATCTCTAAATCTTATCAAGAGTGACTAGTGAAATAATACTTGCTTACAAAGGGATGCTAGAAGGGCTAAAAAAACCACCTGCTAATGGCATTTGATGGCCATTAACATCCCCTAATAACTATTTTCGTTTTTTTATTAATTAAATTAATTTAGGGCTGAAAAGTGTAGGAGAGGAGAGGTTTTGGTGAGCTAGTAGAAGGACTGAGTTTGATAATGATAAGAGTGAGTTTTATGCACCAAAGAGAGAGAACATTGATGGCTAGGAAGCACTTTTGGAGTGGAGGCAGGAGTTGAGACAAATAGGGGCTAGGAAGAACTTTAGGAGTTATAAAGGGAGTAAGGAATCTAGGTTAAGGGAGTTGAACTCGTGCTTGTTTGTAATTGTATAATTGTGTTATGTATGGATTACATGTATTTTTTCCCCTCTGTGAAATTTTGGATTTCTGGGTTTTTAGAATTTTTTAGAAATCGCTTGGCATCATTGAAGGTCCGCTAGGTGACACATGAATTCTATGTTTATCTTCTGGGCTTTTCCCAGAAATTGCCTGGTGGGCCTTCTTAAGCTCGCCAGGCGATGTTGCTAGAATTAACTGTTTGTTGTGATTCGATGGACTATGTGATTTTTAAGGTTCTCGCCAAGTCCCCTATGTATATTAGAATGTGTGATGATGTATAATTGTTGAGGAATGTTACTGTAATAATAAACTTGACGATTGAATATGTGCATCAATATAAGTGTTTCATGATAGGGTTGGGAAGGGGTGGAAGCATGAGGTGCAAATTCTATTATATGCTTTGGCCATTGTATAATTTAATTGGTTGGGTATGTTTGTTAGACTTGTGATTTGATGTGCTATTTTGTGCAATTGGTAAAGTGGATCCAGAATTGGGAAAAAAAATCAGGTTTCGCATGTGCGGGAATCTCTGAGTTCTTCTTAGGTTGTATGCACTGCTTGGTGGTATGCATCTTGCCACCAAGCGACTGGCCAGTGAAATGGTGCAGTTCGCATTTTTGGATGCACTAGGTGGAATTTGGGTGTTTTTGGAGTTTATCTAGATTTTTTGTGCACAATATTGATTATTTGAGCAAAGGGAATTGGGAAGAGAACATATGTATGAAATGTGATTACTATGGTTGAGCATGTGTTAACTAGGGTATAATAGAGTAATAGGGGTTGATTTTACTTGGCAATAGTTGTATACAGTTCCTATTTTGGAAATATCTTTTATTGCAAACTGTATTTTGGTCAAAAACCAATATGGCATACTTTAACTTGGTAAAAGAATACGTGTAATGGATTCTTGTTAAAAATGTAAGTGAGGGCATGATCTTAATTATTGATTAATTATGTATATGGTGTATGAAGTGTGATTGAGTCATGTTCGCATATATATATATATATATATATATATATATATATATATATATATATATATATATATATATATTTATATATATATATTATATATATATTATATAT
>Ga0214544_1004052_pt1 | contig 29682 bp, 7 predicted proteins | sample CNSS3metaG_FD_160074 | JGI IMG/M metagenome (GOLD analysis project Ga0214544, IMG submission 160074) | Root nodule microbial communities from cowpea collected in UCLA plant growth center, Los Angeles, California, USA - CNSS3 | ecosystem: Host-associated > Plants > Roots > Nodule | place: USA...
GAGGATCAATCCTACGGTCTCGGTTCTTCAATCAGATGACCAGAGAGACAGAACCTCTAGAGAGAAGTCAGAGAACTCTAGAAAAGTGGTTTCTAGAGAGATTGTGTGTTTTAAAATAATGAAACTCGTTTATAACAATTTTATTTATACTAAAACCTTTTAATATTAAAATAATCGAGTCTCACTATTTTTAAACCACTATCACTTTTAAAACGCCATTTTCTAGAGTCTTACAGTCACAAAGGTTCACCTCTGATTAAGATTATTGTTATATTTTGAAGTATTTATAAGTTCATTTTGAAAGACAATTTTATCTAGTTATGAATTATAATAGGATTTTTTGTTCACATATAATTATTAATGTTGCAAGGACAATATGATAATTAAGCACGTCTCAAACTTTTGGTTATTACGTGAATAAGTATAAGAAAATGCGATGATTATGTTCTAATATGATAAATGGTGGTTTCTAGATAGTTATTTATAATGATAGAGTATGATGTTGAGATGCTTGGTTATAATATTTAGAAAGAATTTTTTATAGCAATGTGAATAGAAAGTGATTTCTATAAGCTAGTTTTATAAATATATCTTGTTTTATATATATGAAAGAAACAAAATACTAAGGATTCTTAGTATGAAATCTCAATAACTTGCTGATAAAGGATTTTATGTATGTTTATGTTGATAACAATAAAAATGAATAATAGTTATATAAATCAACGGTCAAACCTAATTAATATCTACTCAACATTCAAACACAAGTCTATTTCTTTTTAAGGAAAAAGATTATTAACAAGTTATAATATTGAGATAAAAAAAACATCAATTATTTAGTTCGAAACATCAATTTTGACCATAAGAATGCTGACCACACACTCTTTTGAAATTTGATGAAAATCATATACAGGCTTTACAAGTCTAATTTATAATTGTGTACTTTTGAATGATTTTTCGTTAACGGTAAAAATATTACTATGATGCTTAAAGCAGGATTTTTATGTAAAAGGAGCGTTTTATAAAATGGAAGAAATTAATATACTTTAACAAGATTATAACATAGGAGTAAGTCGTAACAATTTTTCGTAAAACAATAAATTATTTTAAAATATGACCCTTTTAAAAAATTTCCATGAAAGTAAAAAAAGACCACAACATGGTAGAAAAGTAAGCGTCGTTTGAGTTGTCCGACCATTGAAATTTATTCTAATACATTTAAATAAAAACTTTCAAAACTTATCATAACCATAATAAAAATAATAATGTTTTTATTCACTTTTTTAAATTTATTATTTTAATTAATTTTATATCAATACATCATATTATTAAAAATAATTAAATTAAAAATTAAAAATTAAATTAAAAAATAAGTGAAAATATTATTATTTTATTCAAAAACGAACCCGGTGATAAGCATCACTGCAGCAGCAGATTTCCCTTTTTTACATATCTACCGCCACGTGTCATTTTCAACTCCCATTATTTCACTTAAAATTCTTTAATATCGACAAACATAATCTAATTAATATATTTTTCCAAAAAAAAAATCGTCAACATATCACCATCAAACGTTAGCTAACAACACCACAAAATTGTATTTTTCTAAAAATATTTTATTTATGTCCAGTCATCTATCACTTTCAATTGTCGTTTTTCTTTTAGCATATTTTTCTTTAATGGTTTCTTTCAATACTTTGAAATCAGCATCTATTCATTTATGTTCCTTTAAATTCTGTATAATAAAATCATAACAAAAAATCGTTGAGATAAACTAAAAAAATACAAAAAAGGTCAAAAAAATTTATTTACTAAATACTATTAAAAAAAGCCCAATTAATTATTGATAACTTCATAACTAAAAAAAACACATAGACCCCACTTTAATTCATACTTAAATAACTGCAAAAGAACTATTATCAACCTCTTCTAAACAGGGACTTAAGATCTTTCTAGTTCTAAGTCTTTTGGGTAGCTTCTGGATGTCCTCATTCATGACACCTTTTTCTAATGTTTGTCTAGAATCATAAATGGAATATATTCGTTTTTAATAATAATAAAAAAAAGTAATCAATCTTTATTAATCAATAAAGCAATAACATAGCATATAGTTTATAGCTGTTCATGTGCAATTAATCGGGACACACAAAGAATGTAGCTTAGTCACCACCGAAGTGTATCGGACGATAAACCAGGCTTAATGATTTAACTTTATTTAGGTACTTACAAAATTAATTTAACTTCAACTTACTATTCATTATATCATATAAATTAAACAGATGATATTAACATGATGCAACAAGGTTAAGTGCACACACACACAAAAGTAAAAAATAAAAAATACATTGCCTAAGTTGGCTTTGTTGCTTGGAGGGTTTATAATTTTTTCTATTTTTTATTTAAAGAAAAAAAATTATTTTATTTTTTTTTTTTTTTTTGCACAATTTGTTTCACTTCCTTGTAAAATTCACAGATATTTTTATGATCTGTCTTTCAATGTATTTTCTATTTCAATTTTGAATTTATACACGACCCTTGCTTAGAAACTACTCCAAATGCTTCCAAGTTCCATCAACAAGTTAAGCATCGAATGGCAATATTTTATTTGAAACTTTTAAGGACCAATTAATCTAGCATATATACATGCATGGTAGATAACGACTAACTATACATTTTGGTAATGAATGAAATTTAAAACGACGTTAATATGTTGGTTACCGTGTGTTTTAAGAGATTGGTTAAAACTCGTAAATAGAAGTTTTTTTTTTTAATTTTAAAATGTTATTTAAAATGATAAAAGGTGGTGTATTTTAATAAATTATGTTTCTTAAGAATTAAGAGAGTTGGTAGAATTTTTAGAAGAAGAATAAAAAAATTGAAGAAGAGAAGGAAATAATAATATTTTTGATGTTGGATCTGCGAGAGTAGTATTTAAAACAGTAAATTTGTGAGTTTGAGGGAGATGACGTAAGAGTTTAGAAATGTGTAACGAGGAGAATATGTGAAGAGAGACGTGGCAGGGAAAGAGAAGTAGATGTGGCACGTAGCATAGGCACGTGTAGAGCGTTGAAAGAAGGGGAACAGGTGGGTCGTGTAGAGTGGGGGTGTGGCTGTGTACACTACTAGTCTTTGGGAAAAGCGCTCTCTCTAATTTGTCCTTTGCGTGAATAATTAAAAAATTGAATTGAAGTAAAAATAAGCGATTCCCAAAGTCATAAAACTATGGAACAAGTCATGCCATGCATTATCATCAACATGATGGGTGTGGGGCCCAAAGCGTCGATGGTATTGGGAAGTGGGCCCTTGTCTACGAAAACGACAAAAGAATCTCGTTTCGAAAAAAGTTAAAAGAATTTATGACGTCAAATCAGGTCCTGGAGTGAGAGGCAAGGTTTTTGGGAAAAAGCAAAACCGCAGGTTTTGGTCCAGTGGGAAAACAATACTCCTACCAATGCTTTTCCACTTACATTCATGGCACGTTACTACACGCACCTCCAAGGTAAATGATTAGGAATAACAAATAAATCTGCACATGTGGTTTTTTTTTTTTCAGTTTACCCATTTTTTTTCTTCTAAATCTAAAATTATTGATTTATTTTATTACATCGTAATATTTAAGTATCAATTTTGAGTATTCATTTCTGTAAGTTTAACCTAAAATTTATATATTTTTTATTATTAATTTCATTATATGTTTATAGTGTTGCACAATTTTTTTTATTTATTTATTAACGGTTTAGCTATATAACGGTTTACCTTGTTTAATAATTATTAAGCTTGCTTAAATCCCATTATACTTTTAATCTCTACATTTGCTAAACTGATAAAAGTTGTAGTTATTTCAAAATTTTAGTTAGGTGTAATTGTATATTTTTTTCTGTAATTATTTAAATTTTCTAATTATTATTTGATATTTTATTTTATGATTTATATAATTATAACATCCTTAAAGGTATCTTAGAAGAATGAAGAAGAAAAGTGTATTCAATTTCCACTTCTAAACTATGTAAACTATTAAATGCACCGGAATCAGCCTCACATTTGTCCTTAATTAATATGTATGAAATATTCGATAAGCATTGATTTTTACATATATGAGTATATATATGTTACCTGATAAATATATTACACAAATTTCATATCCGACAAAAATAAAGAAACAAATGAAAATTAATATAAACTGTTACTTTCGAGAGAAAAGTACGTATATAGTGAAACTCATCATCCAATCTTATCCCATTAATAATATTCTATGTTTAGATTTGAAAAAAAAAAAAACTTCTTATGTTAAAATTTACTTATATTTAAATTAAATTACATTTTTTTCTTTTGGTTAACTTCTAAAAAAACTATCTAAAAATGTCCATCTTCTTGAATTTTTGGATCTTAAATTGTGTTTTCAAATTTTAAACAAAGGATACCACATAGTCACATTCACAATTAAATGTAAAATAATTAATTTTGTTGACAAAATTTTCAGTATAGAATAATATAATAATATAACATATCAATATATAAATTCGGGTGAAGGATAGAAAATATAAAATATAATAAAATAAATATACACGTACTTTCAATCAAAAATAGTTTACCATAATCTGTTAGAAACTATATTTAATATTATATTCAGGAAATCGTTAAAAAAGTAAGAACATTATTATAATTTTTTATTTTTAACTCAATAATATTGCAGATAATTTAAGGTTCGTAATTTTTATTTAAAAAATGTTTGAATGTTTAAAAAAAATATATATTTGTTAGATAGTATCTTGTTTTAAAATGTTAAATTTCATTTTTAAGAGCTCCGTTTTTTTTTCTAAATTGTTAAGTATTTTGTTTGTAACATCCCATTTTAATACATAATATTAAATAAAATATTTTATTATGAATATTCAGAAAATAAATAATTCAATGTATATGATATATTAGTACAGTTATATCAGCTAGACTACAATAACATCACACGCATACATATTCAAGTTACTATATTATGCTTCTATTACTAAATTATACCTAACAAAATTTAATATTGTTCAACCATCCAAACTAGTGGCGCCTTAATCACAAGAAGTACCACTACACCTACACTTTCATATATTCACATTAATAAGGTGATCATCGCAAAAAAAAACAAATGCCACAAAGAAAGGAACACAGAAGAAGGGAAAACTAGTTAAATCAAATGATACAAATGCATTATAAAACAATCCATATGCATATAAGTTTACGGTTCGAAATATACAACAAAATCACTTAACATGTCATATTATAAACTAAACTCTTTTAGACTCAATATTATTTGTGTACCTGATCGATACTATTTAGGTGCGGAACCAGACGGTCTCAAGAACCCTCTTTGTCGAACCTCCTCCTGTTCCTCCCTGGACTCCTCCTGAGACTCCCAGTCGTCTGCACTCCCAGCCGTCTGCACTCCGGGGGTGGGGGTACCTGCAAGCACTCCGACGCTCAAGTTAGAGAGTGATTGATATGGACAGTAGTAGGTTAATAAGAAAAGTGTACCTTTACCTGTTCACTAGGCCTTAATTTATACTGATTTCTTAATGGACCCGTTATTAATATTTGTGGGCTGTTTGTATTTGAGGATCGATTCCTTCCCTTTCCGACTGAGGTTACACGCAGCAGTTCTTTCCTTATTGGCAAGAATTGTTCTTCTATGCCTTTAATAAAGATCAGTCCTTTCCATTCCAAAGTATGTCCGTCTGTACTTCTCACATATCAGCTCCTTCCTTCTTGGTCGTCTGTATTTTTTGAATATCAACTCCTTCCTTTTTGGGGTTCGACCGTTTGTACTTCTCACATATCAACTCCTTCCTTATTGGGGTTTGTACTTCTCAAATATCAACTCCTTCCCTTCTTAGCTGTCTGTACTTTTCGAATATCAACTCCTTCCTTTTTGGGGTTTGATTGCATGCTGCCCCTCTGTAACACATGTCCCGCCTACTACCCCTTGGGCCGGGGTGTACTCGGCCAATAGGGCCGGGAAGTACACGGCCACTGCGCTTACTGGGCTGTCAGCGTTGTGCTGGATCCAAGCCCTCGCGGTTGGGCCATCACGTGGGGACGCCCCTGTCTGGGCCGGGATGATCCCGGCCAGTTTCTTCTTGTTGGGCCGAGTACTACTCGGCCATACACTAACAATTTGGATATGTGCACTTGTGCCAAGCTAGTGAAGTCATGCACTTGTAGTAATGTAACATGCTCTACTAAGCTACCACACATAAGAGAACCTCTTTCACAATCATAAGAATAATAGAATCATCCTTATGACACGACCTCCTATTACTCTCCCTAAGCACCCTCCTCTATATGAGTATGAATAGTTAGTAAAGTTCAGGATAACCTCACAAAATGGAACAATATTGATTGTCAAGGCACACCCTAGTGAAACACATTACCAATGAGATTTCCTCCTTGGGAAATACCCTACAATCACTCAAAACATACCCTTGTTTCATGATACAAACTATTCATTTCATAAGTTGTAATTCACATTTGCCCCCGACACACCAAAATTGAGCATACAAAATAATTATTAGACTTTAATGTATTCCCCCAGCTAAATCATCTATTCGCTAGGCGAAAATTGCACAAATGTCCACTCTCGCCCAAAGACCGAATGGCTCGCTCAGCGAATAAATCATTGGAATTTATAAAGGTAAATTTCTCTAAAATTCATTCAGCGATTGTATTCTCGCTCAACGACTACAAAGTCAGTAAGCTCCATGGCTTTGGATTCACTTAGCGAGTACATTCTCATCGAGCAAGTCTACATGCTTTTGCAGAACCTGATTTTGTACAATTATGTCATTCTAGTCCCATCTAAGTAGTCAAATAGTCATTCCAAATGTCAAAAACATACCAAACCCAAATTCATCACAAATATGAGTACCAATTGATCTCAAATATAATACCAAATCAATCAATATTTAAGAAAGAAAAAAATATCATCATACCTAAAACCCATAATTCACACATCATGTATCATTCACAAAACATATGCACAATCAAATCACCGTACAATCATGCAATTAGTAATTCCAACATGTTTATAACTTAAAAATAGTGCAACTAGCTTCCCTTACCTGTTATCAAACTTAAACAACTCTAAAAATACCAAACACCTCTAACTCCACATGATGTCCTATCTACACATAAAAATGTCACGGAAACAATCATACATAACATACAATTATGATCACTTATCAACATAGACTCATACTCATGATTAAAAAGACGCATGCAACCAAAGAACATGCAAAGGCAAAACAAATTGAACCGAGAAGAGGGGTAGAAAACTAACTTACACAAACGAAGAAACTGATAGGTGCAAATTGAAGAGTCTGTCGCGAAAATCAATCTTACGGTCTCGGTTCTTCAATCAGATGATGAGAGAGAAATAACTTTTGGAGAGAAGTTAGAGAAAGAACTCTAAAAAAGTAATTTCTAGAAAAAATATGTGTTTTAAAATAATAAAATTCTTTTAAATCAATTCTATTTATAATACAACCTTTTAATATTAAATTAACCAAATTTTATTATTTTTAAAGCACTATCATTTCTAAATCACCATCTTATAAGATTTCACATTGTTTATTATTATATTTTATTGTGAGATTTATAATTAAGACGTTGAATACTATCCTAATTATTATGCAAAAATATAAAGACGAATATTGCAGTAACAGTAGTCAGGAAAATAGAAATCTCGTCGTTTGATCTCCTAAATTCAGGAAAAGAGAATAAAGAAACACTGTACAAATCTCCATGCTCTCAAAGTAGCTTTTTAATACAGAAAATTAAAAAACAAATAACGTGTGTTTTATCAGTTAAGAAAATACCATTTTGTTTTCATGCATGGAAATGCAATATATCGGTATAAAAATAATATTTTAAAATAATGGTGCAATGTTTATAAAAGAAATCCAATTAAACTTAGTAATGCTGGAAATTCCTTTACGAGTCTAAGCTAACATATATAGCTAAATATTAATTTCCATTTAAAAACAATAAAGTATAGATGAAGATTTACAACACTTCCATCAAAGAGACTTAACGGTATGATGTTAAAAATATTTGTTTCCGTGCATATTTATAACTAAAATTACATTGAAATTTAAATAAATATTTATAATAAGCAATAATTAATTACTTTTACAGTAAAGAACCAGGTAGAGTATAATGATATTCAATATGTAATAACTATTACTAGTTATTAATTATTTTTATGTAGATGTTTTTAAATTATGGTATTAAAATAAATTTATTATGAAGAACGATATTTAGAATTTGATTATACTTGGATAAATTTAATTTAACTAATATGGTCAAATATTAATTTTGTTTTTGGAAACAATGATTTAAAAGAAAACACTTTTAAAGTGTAGATACAAGTTTAGAATAAGGTGCATTTCTTTCTAGATGAAGTACTAATAGTATTGAAAAATATCTGTCTCCTTGATTTTTTATAGCTACAATTTATAATGAATATTAAATAAAGATATTTAGTAAATATTTATATATAAAGATGACATAGACATATTTTAATTACTCACATATTAATGACTCATGTACAAATATTACATGAAAAATATATAATATTAAATACTATTCCTCCTTTCTTGAAGTTACCAGGAGTGGTGTTTTTCCTTACTATGTTTGTCTAATTCCTTTTCAATGAGTTTCCATTTCTTGCAAAAGCAATACAACACATGACTCGCGAGAGAGAAAACAATGCGAAAACTAATTTTACAGCATGTCAATTTTCCTTTCAAACCGCTGTTAGAATTAATTGACGAATTAATTCTATTAGTGACTCATTTGAAATATTATGATGGGTCCAATTGTGATTTAATAAAAAATATTAAGACTTATTAGTTATTATTATGAGAAGTGATAATAAAATAAAATAAAGATAAAGATAAAATAAAACGAACTTGATGGACGTTGGTATAAAAGGAATTGAGGTTCTGTCTCTGGCCATAAGGTTCTTTTCACAGTAACCCATCAAGAACGTGTGAGAAGAAAAAGAAAGATAAAGAGATAGATTGGAAAACGGTGGTTGAAGAACACACAAAATTATAAATTGAAGAACGCATATTCACAGGATTTATCATAGATCAAGGTTAGTGCTCTATTATGATTTATCGTGTGAGAATTATAAATCTTAAAGATCCTTAATTAATTTTACATGTGATATCAGAACAAGATTGTAGGATAAGAAATTTATAAGAGAAATTACTAAAGATCCTTAAGAGAAATTAAAATCTCACATACACACGCAAATCTCAATGATATATCACTAAAAGAGAATAATTTGACATTTAAGAAAAAAATATTACCTAAAACAAGCTGATGATATTATCCAACACTTTGATGTTTTCTAAGTCGTATCAACTAATTAAGAAAAAAAAATCTAAAAACTTAAAAATTTAATATAGAAAAGTGAAGAAAGATAATGAAATATAAAAAATTACTACAATTTTAATTTATATACTATTTTAACCTTTACTCTTCTAAAACCATTCCTATTATATAAACAGAAAACCTCCGTGTTTAATAATAAATAACTATATAATTATTTATAGTTAGATCACAGAAGACATCATGATTTAAGTATTTTTAAATTAACATTAAATATACTTTTTTAATAATATTAACTATTTTTAGACTCTTTAAGTTCCTTTAAAAAAAAAAAAACTATATAAACTCAGTCTGTTACAACTTTTCTGAGAAAACATACTTATTTTCGCATAGTAGTTTATAGCAATAAAAACTGTATAAATAAGTAATAAATGCATGGACTGCATGCTAAGGCATACTAATAATTTTTAATGAACTGTTTAAGTATTAATTATTTATGAGTTATCTGTTATGTCTTAATTTTATTAATAATGTATGAATGCGTTATTTTATATTTTTATTAATATAAATATTTTTATCTCTCTTTTATGTTACTTAAATTTAATGAAAATTGTTTAAAATAAATCTTGAATTAAATACTTTTCAGTTGGTCAAATAATTTAAGGTTTTATTTTTCATTCATTCGTAAATACTTTTAAAACAATTCTAATGGAACTGTATACAGTGAATCTGAATTATTACAGAATTCATTACTCTTCATTCATCAAATTAAACACATGTTATTAACCAGGAGAACAGTCTGTACAAAAATGATTGAACTTTATTATGCTTTTCAATTTTACATTACCCAACTCATAATTGCCTTGTGAGCATGCATTTGATCCGAGAAAGTTGTTTGTGCGGAAATTATATATATATATATATATATATATATATATATATATATATATATATATATAAAATTTATTAGTATGAAAGTATTTAGTTATTTTAATTTTTTTATTGTCTGATCACTTTTAACTTTAATTTGTTTTGATCTAATTAAATTTAAAGAAGAGTTATTGGTTTATTTTCTCGAGGCTTAATTTTGAAAGATTCATTGTATTCACATTTATTTTTTAAATACTTTTTAAATTAAAATAATAATTTTATCAATTTGATCATGCTTTTAAATTTAATTATATTTTAGTTATAAAATTGTGTACAAGATAAATAACAATTATTTATAATAAAATTGTAGAAATTATTTATATTTAATTTTATAATAATAATTAATTTATTATTTTTAATTATCATAAAAAAGTAAGAATCGAACATATGTTTACACTCGAAAATAATAATAGAGATCCAACTTTCAAATATTTCAATCTTATATAATTTTAAATAAATATATATACTCATAAATAACATATACTCATAAATAACTATAAACTTTGTAATAATATAATAAACATGTAAAGTATAAAAAGCAATAGTATCATAAATTTATATGTGAGTTTTTTAAATTCAATTTAATTTGATTCAATAAATATTTTTAATATTTTTAATTTTTTATTCATTGAATTATTAAATAGATTACATTTAAATGTTTTTATTTTTATTTATTTTCTTCAAAATTTTGAAAATAAACAAGTAAAAATTTAATTGAAAAAAATAAATTATATAGTTCAGATAATTAAAATATAAATTAAATTGATTATTGCGATGAAACAGGAAATTTAATAAAATAATTAAATAACAAAAAAGTAATTAAGCCATGATTTAAAATATATTGATTTATGGAAAAGTACACCAGGAACAGGGGCAGTGTGTCTGTTACGTTTAGGCGAATTGCACGAGTTTGGGCCCGCACTTTTCTTACCCTCCCACATCAATTTTACACGCACGCGCGCCACAGGGAAGGAAGAGCGCGAGTGAGACCAACTTACTCACATATATGCCTACTTTGGTTCAAAATAGGACCTACCATTTCCGAGAGGGAAAGATCTTTTCTTTCTGCCAAAAACAGCCCCCTTTTTCTCCTTGAACTACAAAATGTCACTTTTTAGTGTAATTTAGAACAGTTATTTTTAACCATAATTACTATTTATTAAAAATATTTTTTTAGTGAAAATATTCTTAATTAATTAATTATCATCTTTTAGTTGAATTGTAGTAATTTTAAAGAAGTTAATTCCATGGGGGTGGTATCCAATATTTTATTTTGAAATACAGATTTCAAAACAAAATGAAGTTAAATTAGTTATTTTAATTTTAAAATTTTAAGTGACATCATAATTAATATTTATCTTTAATAGTACATAATGAAAAAAAAACAGATTAAATATAACCTTAATAAATATATAATAAACAGAAATTTATAATGAACTCATCATAGTTACCGCCATATAAACATATATAGAAATTAGTTGTATATAAAAATAAATATATTTATAAAATTTGATGAGTTATAATTAAAATTACCCTACAAATAGAAAGTGATGAAAAGTAAATGCAGTAAAAGTATTTGATGCTCTGGCAGTTTGAAGTGAAAGTAAGTGAGAATGTAATTTACATTAACTTTGGTGGCAACTGTGAATCCCCCCAATCATACAATTCCTAAAAAATTCACAAATTTGAACGGTCTTGATGCAGGTAGTTTCAGCCAATAGATTCACCCTCAAGGATTCCTTGAACCAAACCTGCCGCTGTTTGTTTCTCTCTCTCTCTGGTCTTCCATTACCCCATCAACCCTATTTATAAAACCATCTCCTTCCACTCTCTTCTACACTCCCCAATCCTTCTCTGAACATCACTTCCCAGACCAAACCCTAAATTAAATTCATGTGCTCCTCAAGGTCTACCACTCCATCAAGACCTTCTTACCTGGAACAAGACCACGGCTTGGCTTCCTTAACCGACATGGATGCTTGCCATCGAGCCAACAATTTCGTATCTAGGTCCATGACCATGGGTTACGCCACCTCCTACACCAGAACCGGATCAAGGAACACCCTTCCCGTTTTCTCACCGAGATCTAAGACATTCCACGACACCAGATTCGAGGATCAACACTCTCACTTCCTCGCCGCTTGTTTCCTCTGTAAAAAACCACTCGGAGACAACCGAGACATCTTCATGTATAGGTCAGTCACCCACCCAAAACAACACCCTTTGTTACAAAAATCCTTTTTTTTCTTTTAATTTTTTGGTGGGTTACCCAAAGACCCTTTTGGTTGCGAATTAGATCTGATCGGGATTATAATTGTTTTTTGCAGAGGGGACACCCCGTTTTGTAGCCAGGAGTGCAGGCAAGAACAAATAGATATAGACGAAGCCAAAGAGAAGAACTTGAACCTTTCTTCATCGATGAAGGCTTTGAGAAATAAGGAACAAAGAAAATCGACGACGTCGCCAAACAAGGCGCAAGGCTACTCGTTCCGTACGGGGGCAGTTGCGGCGGCTTAGTTAGTTGAAGAGGTACATAGGATTCCTCGAACGAACGGAACTGAAGCAGTATTCCCGGAAAAGGAAAGAAAACACTTTTAAGAAAAAAACTGTGACCCAGAAAAAAGATACTTTTTCTTTCCACAAACAGGGGTGAAGAGAGAGGAATGGAAGGTACAGGGGAGTTTTGTGAATGTGGCTGTAAATGTGTTATACGTGTTCAAGTGTTGGGTGCTTACAGTGCGAGATCCTCTCAATCAAATGGCTCAAATTTTCGGGTTTGCTTTTTCTATTTCTTTTTTCTTTGGAATCAAGGGTTTTGGTTTTTGTTTCCTTTTGTATATCACCCTACCTTGTTGAGTTATAGGGCTTGTGGCAAATAGTTTCAGTTTTTAAAAAAGATGAAACTGAATACAGTGGAAACTTTCTTTCCTTTGGCCTTTCTCCTGTGTTCTGTCCTTGTTCTCATGTGTGTTGATTCGGTGAGAGGTGAAGAAGATGGCAACCGGGTTTTCGTTTATTTCCCAAAGTTCACTCCTAAATATTCTGTGTGATATCGTGATTATAACTTATTATGATCATATAACTTATAGAAACTATAAACTTTTTCATATAATTTATAAGTATGTTAATTTAATGAAACTCCTCCCAAAAAACAGTAAATTCTTCTCTAAATGAATTTAAGACTGAGAATAGGGTATGTTTAGTTGAATATATTTACAGTTTAAAAAAAGAGAAAAATTTCAATATTTAACTGAATAAAAACATTAAATGGTTGATTTTTGTTTAAAAGTTATTTTCTATGGTTCACTTTAACTGAACAAAAACATCATTTTACGCATTTTCTTACACATTTTAAAAAAGTTTAATACACATATCCCTAAAATATTCATAAGTTGTGTTTTGAAATCAATAATTTTATTAATAGTAATTTGTGGTTGAACGGTAATAGCATATTTTTTATTATTATAAATATCTGCATTATTTGCTTACACGTTACTGGTTAAATGTTATCTAAGCGTACAGATTTAATTCTTCTATAGCTGAATAAATATCTTATTTTAAGACGTATCAATAATAAAATATGTAATAAAATTTAATCTTTTTCTTGAAGATGAAGTGTTTTGAGATGATTTTAATTTTTGTTTTATCATAACTTTAATCTCCTAAGGGAGCACAATAAATGAATTTTAATGTAAAATATGAAGAAGGCATCTTTTCTAAAGCAGTTGATCTTGTTTAATTTTATGATTTGCTAATATTTGTCTAATTCTAATTTATAATTAACACTTTTTTACAATAAATTTAAGCTTTCCCTTATTCAGTTGAGTAGAAGGATGAATAAAGAAAAACATACGTATTCAGTATAGTAGAAGGATGAATGAAAGAAAATCATGCGAGTTTAATGGAAAGAAATTGTTATCACTATAATCTAATACAAAAGAAAAGCATTATGAAGGACTAAATGACAAAATAAATTAAAGAATTAAACCCTCTATATTGTTTTTTTCCAATAACAAAATTATGCACTGAAAAGATTCAAAAATATTGTTTGTTTAGTAATTAGTAATTCGGGATTTCAACCATGTTATTTTTTAATATAAAATTTTATTAGTTTTTTTTTTCTCTTGTAAACTAATAAGAAGTTTATCCAAAAATATCAATAAAAACTTTTAAACTGAATAGTTTGACACAATTGTAATCATTTAATGACTTATTATATCATATGATTGGAATGATTTTTTTTCGCAAAAAACACAATTATAAAAACTTGTTCTCAGAACTCATTTACAAAATATATTTCGCTTCTACAAAAGAAAACGAAAAAACTTTCATTAAATAACTTTAGTTCTATGTATTCATATATAATTATAATATTCATATATAATTATAACCTTGTTTCAGTATATTCGATAATTCTATATCATGGAAGAGTCGAAATTAAAGTTGATATGTTTAATAATAGTATATTGTTTAGAATAAAGGATAATAACCGTTTAAATACACTTTCTCATTTAATACTTTGAGGAACTTTTACGAAAAACATTGTGGCCTAGTTCTAGGTTTAAAAAAACACAAGATCTCAAATACAATTATTAATTCTGATAATGATTTTTCAATAAACTTGAGACTAAAATAAAGGTCATATATAATTAAAGAAAAATAAATTAAAACAATATTATTTTTTCTTATTTTTTTATCACAGTTTTTTTTATATAAAAAATTTTATTTTTCAAGACTCTAAGCACTTTATTCAAATTTAGTAACAACATTTAGTACACGTTATTAGGTTTGGACAAAACTATTTTTTTAACATGTTGCATAAAGTATTTATTCAAAGTTATACCAAAACATCATCATACTAAGAGATGGATTTTTACAATGTCAATGTCGTCAAGACCCATGCGGAGACACTTCTTAAAAAAAATGAAGAGAACCTTGTCAAGTCAACGCCATGACTAGCTTCAAGCTCATCACAATGAGCTCTTCCAATCTCGTTACATTGAGCTTCAAGCTGTGAACAATAAACTATACATACTCGATACAGATTGGTCTATCCCACACTCAAAAATCAAAGCCACAAGGGTAGTCTCAACAATTCAAACAAATTGAGCACTGAGTCTCGTCAACAAGTTGATTAGGTAAGGCTCTCATTAGGTTGATCTCTTTGTCAAATTCCAACAAGTGCATTGGATCAATTGTAGGAAACAAGTGTCCTATCCACATTCAAATGTCTCGATAATCTTATTTCTATTTAGATTTGTAATGAAACAATGTTTTGGTTGCTTAAGATGAATAAAATACATATACTAATTGAAGTTGAATAAATACGATGAAACTGAGTGTGTTGAGATTGAATTTCACTAATCCTCTTCTACTGCACTCTTACTGGTTTACTATACACTAAAATCATTATTCAATATTCCTTAAAGTACTTGGCTAGTTCTAAATTAATTCTTTGCTTTAGAACCCATAGACTTCAAATTGAGTGTGTTTGCTCAGTCTCTCGTCGAATGAATCCTTGTACTAAGATTAGGACTTTGTACTTAATTAAAACAGTTAAATTTAATCCTAGCATCTAACAATAATAGATGATTTGATTAGACTTTAGATCCAGACTAGTTTTCCTACTCAATACAAATAAGTGAAATCAAATGAGTTATCAGTTCATCTAAATAAGTACAATCAAATCAAACCATTATCACTGAATAAAACGTTTAGCATGGTTCTCTTGTGTTTATTGCATAATAAAAACCTAACAGTTTGACAATTAAATAGGTATTAGACGCATAGGTGTTTTGATTAATGTATTTCATGTGTTATATAATTTAAATTTATTAAATTTAAAGAGTTTAAACCCTGGGTTAGTCTTACCTTTTGTTTGAAAATCTCAATTGAACCCATAAATTTTCATTAGTATCAATTTGGTCCTTTTTTTTTTTAAATGTGTTGCAATTTGGTCATTTATAATAGTACAATACTAATGACGTTAATTGATGTGCCATGTGTTACCTCGTAGGTTTTTTTTTATATTTTTTAATTTTTATTTAAAAAAATTACCACATGTCAAATGAGGGTCTTGTCACATGGTAGAGACAGTGTGGTGTGTCAAAAATATCAATTTATTCCCTATATTCAGTCCAAATATTTTTTTTAAACTAATGCAATTTCATCTTTCTTCAAATTAAGACCAAAACTTTTATATAAATATTATAACGATATTTTTATTAAAATTAATATTTTTAACAAGATTAGATTTATTTAAATTTATATTTTAATCATAAGTCTCATTGTGATAGACTTCAATGTCTTAGATGTTATCTTAAGAAATAAACTTTAAATTGAATTCAATTCTACAAAACTGACTTGTAAGGTAATATTTACCTCAATTATATATTATAAATTCATCTTTATCTTTAGTCAATATTAAATTTCCAACGATTTTTTAAAGATTTTTTTTGAAAAGTACTCCTTTTATATTTTATATATATATATATATGAAATATGAATACGTGATGATGTTGATAGATTTAATTTATGTTTAATTTAAATAATTAACTTATCCTAAAGGCTTACATTGCTACAATGATCTTAGGTGATATGGACCATATCCTCTTGCAGGTAATGACGAAAATGGACCAAGTTCGTGCTGATTAACCAAACTTCTTATTATTTAATGGTTTGATTATGCATATAATGTTATGTTGTTATGTTATATATATATATATATATATATATATATATATATATATATATATATATATATATATATATATATATTTCTTTTGTGGACTTTTCACGTCCTGGATTACATGATTTTACACACACATATAATATTATATAATATTATAGGAATGGGACTTTCCAACTACCATGTTGTAGACATCAGGACATTGCGATTCTCGTATACTTCATTATTTTTGACCATTCTCACCCACAGTTTTATTCTTTGTAGAAAATTATAAATGGACTGAATTTCTTTTTATTGAAAATGTAATTTTTCTTTAATCTATCCCAAAAAATAATATACCAAAGTTCTATTCTACTAGATAATGTATTTACTGAAAGTCTGAGATTATGTTAATTAGTAAAATTATTTTAAGAAAGAACATATGTATTGTTATGTGTGAAAGTACGTATATTAAACATAACTTCCTTCATTGACTTTCTTTTTTACAAACGATTCAATGCTTTATATTTTGATATACTCTGATAGCCACCATCTATTGCGTCATGTTATGGGTCAATATCTATATTTTTTTTCTTTGTTATTTATTTTTTTGTTTAATTTTTATTGTATTTTGACCAATTTTTTTCTTCTTGCTGAAGCTTAATTACAGCATCAAGAAAAGGAGAGAAAAAGTGGTAAATATACGTTGGAGCATTGACTAAAATCTAAGGGTTCAAATATAAGTTACACAATATCTGTCGACGAAAAAACAGAGAAAATAATAATAAGGAAAGTGAAAATGCAAATTGTTGTGGAATAGCAAAATGAAATGATAAGAGCGAATCTCATCAGATCTATTATGATTAGATGAAGTTAAAGTCCTAACCCATTTCACTAAAGGACGTATTGATGAAATTTTATTTATTTTTTATCACATTTTATTATAATATTTATAAATTTTGAAGTAATTAATTAAATTCTTTATTAAATAAAGTATAAAGTTATTATATTTTATATTTTAAATTACTCTATTTTAATTAATAATTTTATTATAATATTTATAAATTTTGAAGTAATTAATTAAATTCTTTATTAAATAAAGTATAAAGTTATTATATTTTATATTTTAAATTACTCTATTATAATTAATAATTAAAATTTAACTTATAAATGTCAATAATCGAAATTATCATATTATTATTTACTTCTTTCTCTCTATATATATATAATCTTTTAAATTAATTTTTCATTTATTTTGAAAAAAAATTCTGGTGGGTCAAAATGGACTGTCCTACCAAGCCCAGTCCCTTTCTGTTACTCCTATAGTTAGGAGACTTCTCCTTGCACCTCCAATAATCTCTCTTGTATCCCTAAAACTTAATTTATTTTCATGTTTGTCCATGATAAAAAAAACAGTTACTCCATCTTTCACCGCTCTGTACCCCTAAAACCATACACCCCCAAAACGCACCCCCAACCCCAATAATATTGTGCATGTGTATTTATATTTTAATTGATTTAATTATTTTTAGCAGTAGATTAGAAAATACGTAATTCACAGTTTTTCCACACGCGTGAAACGGAAGGTTTAACTTTTTTTCAGGAAACGGAATGTGGAATCCGTTTCCCATAATTTTTTTTTTAAGGAAACGGACCCATTATATATATATTTTTTTTAAGGAAACGGATTGTGGAATCCGTTTCCCAATTTTTTTTTTTTAAAGAAACGGATTGTGTAATTCGTTTCCCAAATAATTTGCAGACCACCATTGCATTGAGGGGTATAATTCAATTGAATCTAACGTTATTCGGAAAAGGAAAATCAAGAGGATTTAGAAAGGGGAATTGAAGCCAAGAGCATGGTCAAAAAATCGAAATCATGAGACAATAATCCTTTTCTCTCTCTCTTTTTTTTTGTGTTGATTCACTGAAAATGTTGTTTGTGTTGATAATAGGCTCAGTTCACTGCGAAACAAAACCCCCTCCTACGTTTGCAATTCAGATCCGTTTGAGTTTTTCATTTCCTTCACATTTTTGGGGGCTTCTCCCTGCACAAAATGGATCAGGGTCTATCTTTGTTATGTTGGCACTTTAGATACTTAAATTTGTAAACACTTAATCAGTTTATTATAGAACCTTCTTGTCTGGAACTATGATCTGTCTCGCATGTCCTAATTGGCAAAGCTGGTAACACCAAATATGCATTTTGCTCTTTGTTTTCAAATATTAGCATAGGAATCAGTGAAAATAATAAAACTTGTATTGTTTCCTATACAGATCTTTTATAACAAAAAAACAAAATGAAAGCTATGGGGCATCATAATTTTTTTTTTTAAGGAAACGGATTGTGTAATCCGTTTTCCATAAAAAATATTTTTTTTATTTTATTTTAGGTGAAACGGATTGTGGAAGTCGTTTCCCAAAATGCTGAAATGGAACCTGGAATCCGTTTTACTAAATGGTGCCAAAGGTGTTATTAATTATAGAAGTTCGAAAACATTCTATACTTAAGTAATTATGAATAATAAATAAATTGGAAAATTTTCTCAAGGAAAAAAAAAGAAATAAATAAGAAAATACAGAAACAATAACAAAAATAAAATTAATATTTATTAATGGTTGTCTACATTTGTTTTATTTAGTTATAGTTTAAAAAAATAATAATTCATTCATATTTGCTAAGAAAAAAAAGAAGATCATGCTAGTGAGATTTGGTCATTTAAAGATTTTGCTAAGATAAATATTGTTTCAAAATTTATATATACAAACAAGGATTAACACTCATATCTCACTTATGAAAATCATCCAAAGAGGATAAAGGAAGTCAAATCGGAACAATTTATATATCTATTACACTAAGCATCTATTACCATTTTCATGCTTTGACTTTACCCCTTAAGCTTGATTGAGAAAAAATTGTGATTTTATCTTTTATTCATCTTTGATCATTGATTATGTTTGACATGTAGTAAACAATCCTAAAAGAAGTATATTTCTTTCTTTATTGAATATGTTTGACATGTAAAAAGTTACAGATAAAATATTTAACATGTTGGATGATGATATGAAATTTGTAGGAGAGGATAATATAGTGGCAATCATGATATATTGTGAATTTCTCCGTGACTAGAGAATTATTGATTAAAAAATGGAAACATTTTTATTGAATCACATGCATTGCTTATTACATTGATTTGATATTTGACCATTTTGAGAAGCTTATGTAGGTGTATCAACATATTATCAATAAGTGAAAAAAATCACCATCTGTTAAATAATATGTTGAAGAAGTTTACAAAAGAAAAAAGTTTATAAGGTTTTGTAAGATTATATCTCATAACTTATTTGACTCTAACTTGTTTTCATAAATTAATAGCATCGTTCATATTGAGAATGAGATATTAAATAGTCGTCAGCTTTAGAAGAGCATAGCCATGTGTTTCAAAATTGATGCCTATCTTTTGGTGGTGGTCGTGGTCCTTCCGTTGCAGGATTCACATAGAAAACTTGCAATGACTTTCTTAATACGAAAAGTTGGATTATGAAAGAAAAAAAAAATGTTCAATGTAATTTTACTAATATTAAAAAAACATAATTTTCTAAACTTTTTTTTTACAAAGTTTAATTATTTATTTGTGTATTTAAATATGAAAATATTAATATTTTCATAGTTAACTTGTTTGTAAAAAGATAGATGGGAGGTGGAATAGTAAACTTTACAGGTCCATTTAGTTGTCTATGACCTTTATCACCACTTTTCCTATGAACCTAATTTAATAAATATTTATCTTGAGATAATAAAAATGTTATAGATATATGTATGGAAACATTAATCGAGTGATGTAGTAGGAAGGGAAAAAATATCAACTTACTGAATTTCATTATGCTAAAGGGCTTTTTTTTTCTATGAAAAATGAAAACATGTGTAGGATGTTATTTTTCATAAAGAATGGTGAAAGATATTTTCAGATGGAATTCCATTGTTAAAGACATTTGATTTTTGAGTTTTGACTTTGACTTATAACTCTTGTGAATGTAAGGTAATTGAAGTTTATTTAGAATAATAATCAAATTTAAAATGTTATTTGTGGTTTTTAATTTTCATTTTTGGTTCATATAGTTATCAAAAATTTATTGATTATAGGTTTATAGAAAAAAATAAGAAGAAAACATTTGCATAAAAAATTATGTATGATTTGTTTTCTGTTATAACTTGAAGCTGAAAATAAACTAATTAAAAAGCTTTGTTATGTCATTCAATGATATTAGGTTTGGTGATAAATATAGAATTAAAGAAGGTACAATGTTGAAGTTCAACAAGTTGAAGAAAAAAGTGATAGTAAAAGTGATGACTTAGCTCTTCCTACTTTAGATCTAATTGATATTTGTAATATAATTTTTGTTATGCCAATATTGGTGATGTAAATTTTTTATCCAAGAAAGAACTTGATAATGATGATAATCTTAAAGATAATGTCAATGAAAGACTGAAGTAAAAAACTTGAAGATATTATTCTACTTTTAGTTATTTAATTATCATTAGCCTAACAAATTATGTTTTGTAATTATGGGACTTATCTATTCGTTGTACAATAAACTTGCATAATGAACATACATTATTAAGATTAGTTATTTTAAAATTATAGGATTATTATGTATTATTTTAATTCTGATGCTAAAATGTTGAACTGGTATATTATTATATTTGTTATTCATATTAAGTGATTTTTACGAGTTTACAAATGGGATCATGGTTGAATCTGTAAAGCTCTAACAAAAATCTTGCTCACCATCTATGATCCTTACAAAGCATTTGATATTTCACCACAATTGCAAAAGCAAACTTGTTACAATTTTAATATTTCATATTTGTTATTAACCTTTTTCGTCGTTATTATGAAAAATGTTTATATCACGAATGATAATTGTTAGAAGTCGAGACCTATAATTATTTAGGTACTATTTCCTCTTTATATCCTTTGAGGTGATTTTTAAATATAAAATTGATAATGCACATATTCTAAAAGAAACAATATTTTGATTGAATGTTGATTAACGATGATTCTCTGTCATTAATCAAGTTAGACGAAATACAAATAAAGGATATTCAATTTATTCTATCACTTGTGCTTATATGTAAAAAAAAAAATTACTTATGCAATAAAATTATTTTAAAATATAAATTTAGATAAAAAAGTCTGAATTATAATTTAATTTAAACATGGTAAAACACGTTATACTATTTATTTAAATAATGCTTGATCTCTTCTTATGTTGCGTTGGTAAATCATATTTGATCGTTATTAGTAAAAATACATGTGCATTCATTTTCTTTATAATAACAAAAATTACAAAAAATAATTTTTATTTGTTTTATAAATGATTTTTGTTTATTTGATTTAAAAAGGGATTAAATTTTAAAAAATTATTAAATAAAAAATTTTAAATTTTAAAAAAATGTCACTCGAAGGTAAAGGTGAAAAATAAATATGAATGCGAAAAAAAGAAATTTTCGTCGTATAATACTACAAATATACTTCTTAATTACGAAATTTTAATTATCTGTAATATTTTATTTTGCATCTTATATTTTAATTGTTGTAAACTTTAGTTGTATCATCTTAATTGGGTTATTGCTTCCTGCACCCATCATATTTCTTCCAGCATCCTGTATTTTTTGAATTTAATTTTTATACACAATAAACAATTCTGCAAATTTCCGGAAAGTTATTATCCCCTCCTGTTAAGGCGGAAGCGTTCGGACGTGGCAAGGGAGAAATTTGATCGTGTAGGATACAACAGCATCTTAATTGAAAATTCGGCCTAATCTTCATTGATGATAGATGTTGTGGGCCGAAGCCCATAAGGCCTCTATGATCCTTTAGTAACTTCACTTGACAGCCTTATCTATCTATACTCCCCAAAGTTCTATTTGCATTTCTCATTCCTTCATTTATGTTTTATTACCACATATAGGTATCATTGTTTTTTATTTTTCAGATTCTTACTTTTTGTAAGCATAAAACTCTGCTTCATTTCGTTGTTTTCTATTTATATAAAACACCATCTAGTAAAATTTTAAAACCCAACCTCGATGATAATTTCAAAAATAATTTTTAGAATTATCCTGAAAATTTTTAAAATTGACCTAACGGTTAAACTTTGTTTATTTATTTTTTTGAAAGAAAAGGTTTGAGCTGGATTTTTTTAGCGTGGTGAGTTCGGAGCTATGGTTAGATTGCAGTTGGTTAGAGAGATAAAAAGAAAAAAAGAGAGATGAATGAACATTTTTCTTTTCTCGTAATAGAAAACAAGGAGCGAAAATGGAGGGAGTGAAAGAAAGTCCAAAGATGGAGGAAAAGAGACAAGAGTTATTATTAATAAAAGAACCAGTAAAGATTCTAAAGTAAGAGAAAAAGTTTTGTTAAAATTAATTTTATATTAATATTAATCTTGTTTTATTAAACTAAACTGATAATTATTTAAAAATTAAATATATATTTAATTACCTTAATTATTTACAAAGATTAAATAAAATTAACATTATTAAAAAATTTGTATTAAAATTATATTTTTGTTCTTGTTATATTAAAAATAAAATGGGTCAGGTTTTGTTGAACTCAAGAAACTATATATTGTTACAAAACTAACAAATTGATTAGATAAAGAATTTTGTCTTACCATAAAAATTACATGTATTAATATGATAAAAAATATTACAACGGGAGAGGTAAAGAAAAAAGAAGCTAATGAAATATCACAAAAATCAATTAAATTATGTTAAAAAATTATAATGCATATTAATTAGGATAGTTTTTTCTCCGATCCCTGTATTCCCTGAATGAGTTTAGACTAGATCAACCTACAGACTTACATGCTGATTTACTTTATAAAATAATAAATTTTAAAAAAATAAAAAGTATTTAAAAGTAAATTTTTAAAATATATACATGTGTATTATAATTTAGATATTAAATTATTATATCTAATTGTTACTTAAATTTAAAAATACATATTTTGTTTAATCTTTTTAAGCGGACTAAATTACTCTAACATAGATAGACCGAACCTAAAAATCACAACTCATTTAAAATATGCCTATTACTTCCTGTACTGTAATCCTCAATCCTATCGTTTCGGAATTTATTTTTCAAATCACATTAAAACCAATCCGATTTTTTTTTTTTTTTGGTAGACAATCACCCCACTTTTATTACCAAAATAAATTTCCAGAACCTTTTGATGGGGTGCACCAAGAGATTTGATAGGTGTAGGAAGTCATTGCCTTAAAATATAAAATGAAATGGGCTAACATAAATTTAACAAATGGCCCAGCGATCCAGAGCAAACTACTTGTTTTACATCTAGGTTTCTGCTTCCTGCAACTCCACCATTACTAAGATGCATCACACTCTTCTAGAAACAAACTAAAATTCTATCTTTTATTACACTAAATCGCTGCTGCTATTGCAAATTGCGAAGCTAAAGAGAAAGAAGAAGAGAGAAAAAAATATTATAGATAAAATAAAAACACGTTGTACAAAAATGTTTTTTTTTAAGTTCATTTCAAAAAATTTGTTCCCAAAGATATTATATACATATATATTTTAAAAAGTTTGTTTCAAAAAGTTGGTTCTGGAATGCTTATTCGAAATACATTTAACATGTTCTGAAAAGCTTGTTATGGAAATATTATTTTTAAATACATTTCTTATGTTTTGGAAATTTCATTTCGGAAATCATATTCCAAAAATCTCATTTAAAAAATCATATTTCAGAAATTTCAAAATGTTTACTCCAAAAAAATTTCAGACCAAATAATCCCAAAGTCACGTTCATAAAGCATAAAACGATCATTTTAAAAATTGTAGGGATATATCAAGAAATTTTGGGAGTAATGTGGTAGTGTGGTAGTAAGTGAAAAAAAAAAATAGTAGTGTAAAATGGTAAATAACAAGTAGGTTTTTATTAACCCTTAAGAATTTATTTTCTGTTTGATTGGAGTAAATGAGATAAGGAATATAAAATAAGTGAGAAAATAGCGAAAAATAAGATCATTTTATTAAAATTAAGCAGAGTGAATGTAAAATATAAAATGTTATGTTTGTTTGAATAGAAAAGAAAAAGAAAAAAGAAATTTGTAAGTTGTAATGAATGGTCAATATATTCTTATATTGTATACTTACTTTTAGTATATTTTCGTTTGAAAAAGAGAAACAAAAATCGAAGTTGCTTTGAACATAATGGTTATCTATGCTAAAGTTGTTATAAAAGTCAAATTTATCTGTGCTAAAGCTGTTTATTCAAATGATATTATTTATATTTTTCTAAAACAAAACAGAAAAAACAGCATGACACTACATGGTAAATTTTCTTCAAATTTCGAACACATGTATATCAATTTTTGTCAAACTTACAAAAGCATCATAAATAAGGCAGTCCACAACAATTCTGATTGGACCAGATTTGAAAGCTGAATTCACAAATTTTAACTATACGATAAAAGGAAGGATAAATTTGTTTTCACACATAAATCAACATGAATTTATCAACTTTTTCATATGGCACAAGTGAGAAAATATAAAAGAAAAAGAGGTCATATATATATTTGTAAGAAAGCTTTTTCTTTTTGGTTAATTCATACATAAGATAGTTTTAATTTATAAGAAATTTATTTATTTTTAAATTTATTTCTCTTGATATTTTTATAAATAAACTTATTTAAACATATCTATAATTTGTAAGATGTATAAAACCAACAGACGGGAATGGTTGAAAATATTACTATAAATAGTTAGTTTTCTTTTCTAATAATCACGTGGCGTAGAAGTACATTCAGAACTTTAATTTGTCGAAGAAGTTTATTTTATTGTTTTTATTATTATTATTTTTGTAATGATTGATGGCGTGTGCATGATGACGAGAAGAGGTGAGGTAAGGTCGAAACCAAAAAGCTGGTAAAAGTCTTATGGAGGCTTTGTCCAGTGCCGTGGAAGACTGCACTAAAACTCATGGCAAATGGCAAAGGGAATTTAGTATAATAATGTAGAATTTGAACGAGAGGAAAATTCAAGCCTCTCAAAATTAACCAAGAAAAGTTATAACAAAGCAATATAAACTTAATTTTAATATTTTGCGTTAAAGTTTTTACATTTTTCGAATGTAACGAGCCAAAATTCTTAAATATTTTAGATCATTTTTATTCTGATCCCAATTATGATGATATAATCATTTTCAATTACCATACATTGGAGACATTGCATATTTTAGAGTTTTGGCACTTTCAATGGAGGACTTAAGGGATACAAAATTTTGTTTTCAATTCTATGGTGGACGCTAATTTTTCTATCCCAAGTTGGATAGAATCGTTGTCAATCATCATACAACCGTAAGTATATTTGGATTATTTGTTTCGTTACAGTTTGATTCGTAAAAGACATGCCTCAAAGGGTGGAAAGGAAAAGACATATTTAATACATATTTAAGTTAAAATATACCCTAAGTCTAGATATGTCAAAGTAAGTCAACCCCACTCACACGGGTTGGCTCACCAAGAGTGGGGTTGAAAATGAGTGAACCTAATCCGGCTCACTTTATGGTGAACCATAAATTTTGTAACCCGGCTTAACCCATGGCTCACCAACCCACATAAAAAATTATTTATTTTTAAGTATTCAAATATTTAAATAATTTTTTAAGCAACTCATGAGATGTTAATCACAGTAAAATCAAGAACCAATGTCTTCATCATGCTCACCACCAATATACGATGAATTATTTCCAAGAAAATGTTCATACTGTCCAAGAAAATATGGTTAATATTACACATTTTCTGTCATGTTATTCAACAAAATATAAATAAAAAAATTACACATTTTTGTCATGTTAATTTAGAAAAATTTGTTTATAAGATGGTTGCTTGAGTAATTTACTAAAAAAATTATATTTAAAGATTAAAGTATCAACGTATATAACTTGACAATCAAATTAATGAAACATTCAAACTATTTAAATATTATTGAGCAACATTCTACCATTTAAAAATATGAAATTATGAACCTATATAATTAGGAGTAGCAAATAATCATTAAAAAAATTAAAAAAAATTGTAAAAAAATGTTGGTGGGTTAAGTGGGTCAACCCACCATCAACTCGGCTCGAACCCGTTTAACCCGTGGGTTAAGTGAGCCGGGTTGAGTTCAACGCAATTTTGAAAAAAATGATTTTTTCTCAATCCAACCCCGTTGGAACCCAAGCTCGAACCCGTGGTGAGCCGGGTTGACTCACGGGTTGAAACTCATTTTGACATCTTTATTTAAGTCTTCGTTTTTGTACCAATATATCAAATAGGTCTCTAGATTTTTATTAGTTTCAATTGGGTCAATTTTTTGAAGATGTGTAACAATTAGGTTATTTTTGTTAGTACGATACTAATAGCGTTAAATATGTCACATGTCAGGTCCTCGCTTTTTATTTATTTTTTTATTTTTGAATTTTTAATATTTTATAATTTAAAAAAAATGTTTTTGTCACATATCATGTTAGTATCGTGTCACGTGTCAAGTCGATATGGTGACTAGTGTCAAGTCATAGTCTAAATCTCAATTTGGTCCCTGTATTTGTTATTTAATTTTATTTCAATCCAAAACTTTTTAAAATTTTGCAATTTCATTCCCTCCAAATTGATATCAAATTTAAATTTTATATAAATATAATAATAATATTTTCATTAAATATTTTAACGATATTAAGTTTATTTAAATTTATATTTTATATTAAACTTTATTATAATCCTTCGGCGATCTTTTGCGACCCTTCAGCTAATAACAATATATGTGTTTACATTTGTGCACATATTAGTGTGAATCATAGCATAAGAAAACAAAGTCAACAAACACAAAGAAAGAAAATCAAAGGTAAGCTAATGCATTTTAAATGTAAATAATTAATATATAAGATATGACAACATAAAGAAAATAGTGTTATTAACTTATATTTGAGAGAAAAACCAATTCTTAGATTAACATGTCTTACTTCTACATATTTCATTATTCAATTACTCACTTGGAGAATATTGTATTTAATAATGAACATAAAAACTCGCATATTTTTCATTAATCAAAACCAATTATCTATGTCAATTCTTGCGTCTCTATACTGTGACGATAAAAAAAAATTTATTTATTTATTATTATTATTTTCTACAATATACTTATAAAAATTTAGAGGCAAAATTATACAGTAATATATAATTATATTTAAAATATTCACATTTATATATGTATATTTACAATACTGTATGCATCTTATATTTACATCGTTTAGTACATCTTATATTTCCTATACTAGAAGTGGAAAAAGTATTATTTATTTACAGTTTTTCCCTCATATACTGGCTTTTAAACAGGTGGAGGGAAAAAGTTATGAATAGGATTCACTTGGATTGTTGAGGGTAAATAAAAGGTAACTCTGATTTGTCCTTCGATGACAATCGGTGCATTCGAAGTAGAGAGAAAAGTAATGGCAGAGTTTCTCGTTCCCTGAAATGTTACATAATTATTCACTGCATTGGTTTGCTATGCATTTCCCAGAAAAATAGCCACAATGTCGACGAAGAAGAGATCAGGCATGTTGGGAGCAACCATCTATAATAATGTTATAAAATTTTATTTTTCACACACAATCATAAAACATGGAAGTGAGACAAATATCACATAAAAAAATATAACATATCATAATAAGATAAAATGAAATGAAAATTCTCCCAAATCCATAAGACTGGATTTTATTATACTTTATAAAGATATTGATTAATTTTGTAGTGACTAGTCAGGATAAATGAGCTCATGGTCAACAAAGTAACTCAAGAACATATCATCTTGAGTAATACTAAATAATTAAATAGATAGGATCAATGAATAATTAAAATAAATATAAATAAATAAAAAAGATGAGTACGTAACTGGAGATAAATATAAATAAGTAAATAAAAGTAAATATAAATTGAATAAATAGGACCAGTGCACCACTGGAGATGAATATAAATAAATAAATAAATAAATAGGAACGAGAACTAAACATAAATTAGAATGAGGTTAGGGACACCTCACTTAAAGGTAAATATAGAGATAAAAATAATTATGAACAGATAAAAATAATCATAGTAAAAAGATAAAATGATAGATGTCTCCTTTCCTTACCTTAAAGATTGAAAAAGATAAATTCACGTTTCTCCATTTTATACACTCCCACTATTAGCACTCTCTTTTTAATGTCTTTGTTGTTTTTATCATTCACTTCTCTGCTTCCTTTCACTCTGTCTTTTGTTTTCTTTCAACTTTGAATATTTGTTATTTATTATCTAAATCTATACATACATACATATATAGATATAATTTTGCATTCAATTTCTTTTAGATTATGTTCAGATTCGATTTATCTCCATTTATCCAAAGCTCTCAACATTTAATGTTCTAACGTTATGTACTTAAGGTTTATCCAACAACGTTCAACGTGATTAACCAAACAGAAATGCTATTACTATATTCCCTGCATCATGTATCAAAAGGAATAAAACTCACATATATATATATATATATATATATATATATATATATATATATATATATATATATATATTATATTATATTTTTTTTTATAAATATTATTATTATTTTTTTATATATCTATATTTTTTATATTTTTTT
>Ga0214544_1004054_pt1 | contig 29673 bp, 28 predicted proteins | sample CNSS3metaG_FD_160074 | JGI IMG/M metagenome (GOLD analysis project Ga0214544, IMG submission 160074) | Root nodule microbial communities from cowpea collected in UCLA plant growth center, Los Angeles, California, USA - CNSS3 | ecosystem: Host-associated > Plants > Roots > Nodule | place: USA...
GATATGCAGACTTAAATGATTGTAGACTTAAACAAAGATTTATTATAACAACGTCAACAACAAATATAACAATGGGTTAAAAAAATTATTTTCTGAAAATAGGAACTAAAAGAAAAAAAAAACTTACAATATTAAGAAAAGTTATCCAAATTGAAAAGATAAAAAACTTTACGAGTTATTTTATGAAAATAAATAAAAATTATTAATCCAAAAATTTTCTCTTTTCAAACGTAGACGATATGCAAACTTAAATAATTACAGACTTAAACAAAGGTTTACTGTAACAACGTCAACAACAAATATAACAATGGGTTAACAAATTTATTTTCTGAAAATAGGAACTAAAAGAAAAAAAAAAACTTACAATATTAAGAAAAGTTATCCAAATTGAAAAGATTAAAAAGATATTTTTAATACAATATTAAATTATTATATTATAAGTATTTTAACTTATTTTTAATATGAGATTGATTACAAATTTACAACTTGGAAACAAGTTATCATAATAAAAGTCTTCAGTTTTACCACCATTAAATAGTTATGAAACCTTCTCTAATTTTATAGAGGAGTTTGTATAAAAGTTAAATACATTTATAGAGAATCTCAATCCATAACCATTTAATTCTCTTCTCCAACAGGAGTTTAAATATAAATTTATACAAATTTAATGTTTTTTATCATCAAAATCTATATATGTATAAAAAAAAATTCTTTTTCCATATTTATTTTTTAATTTTATTTTTTAAATAAAAATTTTTAAAATTAAAATAATTATTTTATCAATTTTACGTTTTTTAAATTTAAACATTTGTTTTAATTATAAAACTACATACAAATAAATAAAACTTCTTATAATAAAATTATAAACAAATATTTAATTAAATTTTATAATTATAATAACAACAACCATAATGATAATTTTATTATTTTTATTATTATAAAAATATTAAACACGTAGGAAATGTTTTTTCACTAATACATATATAATGTATAAACATCATAAGAAAACCAGTACAATCAAACATTTACATTTTTCAGAGCAAACTAGTAAATCTTAAAGGAAGATACCAATGTTATTCATATGCTAAAGTCACGTATGAATTAAAAGATTGAACAAAACTTGAGGCATTAAGAAAGCCTTTGAAATCAGTAACAGCTCAACAAAATGGAAATATAAGAATGATGAACACATAGGAAATTTAAATTATTTATCTTATATACTTCATTTAGTATAATTAAAATATATTAAAATGTCAAATTTCTATTTTTAATAATTAATGTGTTATGGTTGTTTATTGTGAGACCCCTTTTATTTTTAATATCTATCCTAAAAGAGGGATTGGGCCTGGTCTTTTCAAGGGCCCGAGACCAGCCCACTATGGACCCCAAGACCACTCACAGACCCTCACTCTTCATTATGTCTCACTTTGTAGAAAACAATCTCTCTCCCCTTCCTCAAACTCTAGAGCAGCAACTCTGTTAGGGCACAAGTTTTTGCCTCCTCAAGATAGCGAATCTTCTTTGTTCGGAGTTGCCTTAACTCGTATCTTCAAGTAAGTAGACCCCAACCTTCTTATTCCAGTTGTCTTGTTGTGGCTCTGCCTAGGGTTCTTCCTAATAACCCTATTGTGTTTTCGTGTGCCAATATTTTCAGCTCCTTAATCTGTTTCTGAAGTTGTGGTGCTCTCCTTGGGGTCCTGTTTCGTTTGGCTAAGCTTGAGTAAGGTAAGGGAAGCTAGGGTTTCACTTTTTCAAGTTGTTTTGCTTGTTTCTGTTTCGTTTGGCTAAGATTCATTAGTGTTTTATGGAATATGAGACAAGATCGAGGAAAACGTTAATTTTATGTGTATTTCAAAGTTAGGGGTTCAAATATTCATGAAACTATAATTGACATTATTTCTCGTATTCTGGAAGCGTCGGGTGGTCGTTGGGCAAGTGATTGGTCATTGGGCGACTGTGTCTTTTCTGATATGCGTAGTTTTAGTAAAATTCACTTTCCTGACTCATTAACCGTTGGATTGTGCTCAAATTTTGGCATTTGGTTCATAACATGCTATTTTATGGTTTGACCGGTTGGATCGTCGATTAGATGTCTGTAACTAGAGCTGTCAAAATGGGTTGGAAGTCGCGAGCCAACCCAGCTAACCACGGGTTCGGGCCGAGTTGGGTTGAAATTTTTATAAATTTCAATACGGGTTGATTTTTTACCCTGCTCATTTAGAACCCGACTCATCCGGGTTGAACCTGTGGTGAGCCGGGTTGGCTCACCAACCCGCAGATAAAAGGGTCACACAAGTGTTTTTATTTATTTATATTAAGTTGGGCTTTACATTTGGATCATGTTAAGTTATTTTTTTATCCAACACATAAACAATTTGTATTTTTTTATTATTTTGGTTTGTATTTGGATTGTATTAAAAAAATTTAGATTTTAATTAGAATTACAATTTAGTTTTGACTGAAAAAAAATAAAAAATTCTTTTTAATTAAGTGAACCTGTGAGCCAACCCGTTTAACCTACCAACCGTGGTGGGCCGGGCCGGGTTTGAATTTTTTTGGCTCGCTAAAAAGTGAGTCGGGTTGGGTTGGCTCACTAAATCATCAACCCGTGGTGGGTTGAGCCGGGTCGGGCCGGATTACCCGTTTTGACAGCTCTATCTATAGCTTGAGAAATGTGTCACGAATTACTGCAGTGATTTTGGTTTTGTGATAATAAATTTACTTAGGAATTTTGGTGTAAGAATTATGGTTGTGTGTTGTGCTTGATTGTATGGAATTGCAGGTACTTAAATGTTGGCACTCATTTATTTGGGATGAATACTATTTTGTGATATACGTATGTCATGGTATGCATTTATAAAATGTGAGATTAAATGAAATCCTTTTATGTTGAGTATAAAATGAAAAACATGACCTTTTTGATTGGTGGTGGTTTGGCATGAGAATTGAATGATTAATATGGCATGTGGATTTTGTTGGTAAAAGAGTTTCAAGGGAAACTCTTGGTGATGGTGGTTAGTGTATATCTTGATATATGAGATCTCTAGATAAAGGAAGGTATCCTGAACTCTAAAAATTATTCATGCTCACATAGAGTAGAATAATTTATGTGGTGAGAGTGGCAGGAGGTCCTAGTCTTGGGACATATTGGCCCCAAGACATTAGAGGATTAACCCTGTGTGTGGTTGGGTGATAACCCTTTGCGTCTAGACTCTGCAGAGTTTACAAACCAGCACAAATGCATACTTCCTTTAGAATTCTATATCAAGAGTATGATCCGGATATTGAGTTAGAGAGTCCTTTAATTGTTTGCTTTCACATGTTTTGGGTACTTACTATTTTGCTTGTCTATAACTTGTTTTATAATTTGATTGCTCAATAACATGTTAAATATTTTACTCTAGCTTACCCTTTCTCTTTGTGTCTGTTCTCTTCTTTGGCTTTTTCCTTTTGTGATCACCAAATCCTTGGTGTGAGCAGATGTGGAGACTCTTGATGATCGTGATGTTGGCGGGGAGGTTGTGATGTAGTTAGGCTTCCTAGATTCTTTATTGCTCATTGTTGAGCATTTCTTCTTATGTACTATTATTTTGTAGTTTCTTGTTCATTGAGCAAATTTCCAGTTTAATCTAATCTGTGCTTAAATTCTTTTCATGACATTGTGTTGTGTCTTTGGGCTTCCATTCCAGTATAATTTGGGATAATTGTTAAAGGTTAATTCTAATATACTTTATGTTGGTGCTCTATTTTATACTATAAACATGAGGCGTTCTATAAATTATAATTATTCTACTAAATTGGGACGTTACATTTATGGTATCAGAGTAGTTCGTCATTAAGATGACCCGAGGGTCGTGGGTTGTCATGTTTCGTAGGTTTAAGTATTCAAGTTTAGTCAAGTTGGTCTATGAAACTGAAAGTATTAGAAACAAAAAAAATCTTGATAAAGTAATGAGGGTGCACACTCATGACTATATCCAAGATAGTTTTTCGTACTTAATTCTGAAGGTTTGGGAAGAAGGGAGTTAGAATTATTGTTTGAGTTTTGTCTTTTATACCTTTTCTTGTCATGTATGTGCCATTAGGGTTTGTGTTCGACGTTTGTGGTGGGAGAGGAATGCAGATTCAAGGTCAAACTTGACCTGTTTACCTTTGCAAGGGTTGAGTAAGGCCATTGGGATAATCTTTTGCTTCAAAGATATGAAGTGGTGGTAGGTGGTGTATCGGTGGATGAGAAAAGCTAAGTTTTGGTTTATGGGCGGAGAAATGAAGTTGGTGTTCAGTAGTAACACTTTGGACTAAGGAAGCTGCAAGAACAAATTCTGAGATCGTATTTGTAAGACGTGGGAAAAATTAATTAATTAAATAATAAATGCGGGTAGAAGGCGTCTTTATGATATTAATTGTTGTTTAATGTGATGTGGAAAAGTACTAGCTCATGTGGTTGAGAGTACTTTGGTAGTGAGAGAGGACTTGGGTTTGAGTCCTAAGTATGCCAATTATGTGGGATTATTTTATTATTAATTTTTAAGAATATGTATGAGTAGGTGATTGGTATTGTAAACTTATGTTGATTGTGTATATCACCGAATGTGGTTTGGCATAGTGGGCATGCTTTGTTATTGTGGGTGGAAGGTCACGGGTTCAAACCTTGGTAGACAAAACTTAACCTTTATTTTTATTAAACTTGGATTGGAGTGAATGTGGAAGGTAGAGTACCTAGCAGAATGGGGGCAGCCAAGGGGGGTTGGAAAAACTATCAAATAATTGACATTAAGAGGAATTAAAGACCCACCTACTTGAAAGGCACCTATAAAAGCCAAATTCTAAGAGGTTTTGGCAATTGTGGTGAGCTGCTGCAGAGAGAGCACGAAATTGAGGTTGAGAGGTGAGGTTTGGGTGCGAAAAAGGGGCTGAATTAGGAGAGATTGTGGCACGTCATAGGCAAACCAAGGAAAATTCCATTTTTCTTCCAAGTCCAATCAAACTTTCAGGTTAGGGGAGCTGTACTTTACGTGTGTCAATAATCTGTTCGGTGTTATGAATTTGAGTTTCCAATTGGGTCCTGTTTGATTGGGAGAAATTCGTACCTGATGTATTATGATTGGGAATTGGGGTATTTGAGTTTGGATGCATGATCATGTGTGGGTAATGTGTTGTGGGAGGAGGGTTTTGACCATTCCGGTTATTGATTATTATATGTTCGAATGTGATTGTCAATTTTGTGTGAAAAGTATAGTTCTGGGCTCTAATTGCCATTACAAATACATTGGTATCGATTGCATGTTTTGTAGTATGTTTTTGGGTATGGTTTGACACTGTTTTGGGTAAAATCCGTGTGTGACAGTGAGGGAACTCTACAAGTCTCGCCCAAGCGAGTCGGGTTGGAAAAACTATCAAATAATTGACATTAAGAGGAATTAAAAACCCACCTTAAGCCCAATCCCGTTTTATTTTTAAAACCTACTTGAAAGGCACCTATAAAAGCCAAATTCTAAGAGAAATGGAGGGTTTTGGCAATTGTGGTGAGCTGCTGCAGAGAGAGCACGAAATTGAGGTTGAGAGGTGAGATTTGGGTGCAAAAAAGGGGCTGAATTAGTGCAACCCGCCCAAGCGAGGAAATCTCGCCTAAGCGAGATAACGCGTATTTGTGGTAGTTTTAAGCTCGCTCAGGTGAGGCGAACTAGCCTAAGCGAAGTAGAGGGCTTAGCTTGGGCAACGGGTCCCTAGCCTAAGCGAGTTTTTGTGAATTATTGGGTTATATGTGTTTGTGAGTGTGTTTTGGATGTTTATCATAAGGATCAAATGTATATGCATGTGGTTGATGGTTGGGTTTGATGGGCTAAGTCCAATAGGGGTTTGGGATGTGCTCGAAGGTTGGACACATGATGGGCATGGAACTGGTTGAGTTCTCGTCGGCTACTAATGGGTGATGAGTCCTTAGTATAGTGATTGCATGTGTCGGGCGCACGATGGGTAAGGAACTATGATGTTCCCGTCGGCTACTATTGGGCGAGGAGTCCATAGTATGGTGATTGCGTGCGTGCCAGGGTCCAAGTATGAGACTTGGATGTTTATACTACAGGCGAGGAGTCTGTAGGGCAGGACTATGAGCGAGATAGGCTCATAGGGTTGGACCACAAATGAGTTAGTTTCGTGGGAGCACAAGGAAGTCCCAAGACCTAGTTCATGCATATGACTCATGAAGGACTATGAGGTCATGGTTGGGTGATTTGGAAATTATGAGTTCGTACTTATATTATTTTGGGTGGGGAAGCATATTTATTTCACATATGTCTGTTTATGTTTTATTGTGCATAGCTCACCCTATTTGTGTGTGTATGGCGATGATCGGATAATTTGTTATCCGGGAGCAGATGATGTGACAGGTGAGCCAGGAACTGTGTAGAGACGGAGAGCATGGGCCACTTGAGATTTTGAAAGAAACTTTACTGTTTTGTTTTTGATGTAAATATTTCCTATGTTAATTTTAATATCATTTGTAAATAATGCTATGGTACATTCCGATTATGTATGGTATTAATTATGATTTTAAATTTCCCGCGTTTTTGGGAAATAGTTTATATTAAATGTGATATTTATTTTATTTCGAATATTATTTATTAAAAATTGGTAATATCCCTTAGGGATGTTACAGTATACCACAAGTTTTAAGAGGAGTTGAGTTCAGGGGTGAGAATTAGAAAAGATATCGACGTTTGTTCATGTAGTAAGGTTTGAGAAATCAACTTGATTTTACATCTCGATAATGTTTGAGTTCAAAGGTGGAAGTTGTTGAAAGCTTGAGGTTAAAACTAAGAAGGATAAAGATCATGAGGTTTATAAGGATGACAAACCCTCTGATGGGAGGTTAAGTTGAGGCAAAATTTGGAAGAATAATAAAGCAAGAGTAGAAAGTATATTCTAAGTAAGGTGGCTCACACGTGAGATAGGTTTGACCTTGGATATAAGACGAAAGATTTCATGTACTAGAAGGAGAGGCACATCTTTAAGGGTTATTCTTGTATGGAAGAACAACCAATGATGTTAGAGCACAATGATGAAGGAGATGAAAAGAACAGTTTTGAGTTGTTGACAAATTGTCAACGATGGGTGGTGTTGAGGTGGTTAGCACGGATAATCTCATTTAAAGATACATGGTACACAAATGATGCTATATGGGTTGTGGTAGACAGGTTGATCAAGAGTGTTCACTTCTTGGCAATAAATCTAAGGATGTCTATGGCCAAGTTGGCTTAGTTGTACATCAAGGAGATTGTGAGGCTGCATGAAGTGCCTAGTAGTATAGTGTTTGACAGAGACCCACGGTTTACTTCTAGGTTCTGGCAGACGCTACATGAGACTTTGGAGAGCAGGTTGAGGATGAGTTCTGCCTATCATCCTCAAACGGATAGACAATTTGAGAGAGCGATTCAATCCTTGGAGGACTTGTTGAGGACGTGCATCTTGGATCATCTCAGTAGTTGGGATGAAGTGTTACTGCTAGTGGAATTCACCTACAACAACAACTACCAGGCGAGTATAGGGATGACGCCTTATGAAGCTTTGTATCAAGATGATGAATCGGTCTTGGTTGGGCCAGAGTTGTTGCAACAAACCACGAAAAAGATGCAGTTGGTGAGGGATAGGTTGCAGGCATCGCAAAGTAGGAAAAAAGCATATACATACCGAAGAAGGAGACCCTTGGAGTTTGCAGCTGGGGATCATGTTTTCTTGAGGGTGACTCGAACCATTGGTGTGTGAAGGGCTATCCACTTAAGGAAGCTTCCTCCTAAGTTTTTGGGTCCGTATCAGATCTTGAGAAGGATAGGGCCTATGGCTTATGAGGCTTCCTCCTAAGTGTTTCATGTTCCCCAATTGCGAAAGCATGTGTTCGACCCGTCTCACGTGCTAGAGGTTGAGAATGTACAAGTTAGGGAGGATCTAACGATAGAGGTTCAACCAGTTGGCTTAGAGGATCGCCAAGTTGAGGAACATAGGGGAATGACCATTAGTCTTGTCAAAGTCATTTGGGACCGGAGGACAGGCAACTCTACATGGGAGTTAGAGGAGGATGTGAGGAAGTTATGTCCGCACCTTTTTTGGTAAGTTTTAATTTTCGAGGACGAAAATTTTTGTTGATGAGGAGATTGTGAGACCCCTTTTTATTTTTAATATTTGTCCTAAAAGAGGGGTTGGGCTTGGCCTTTTCAAGGGTCCAAGACCAGTCCATTATGGACCCCCAAGACCCCCTCACAGACCCTCACTCTTCATTCTGTCTCACTTTGTAGAAAACAATTTCTCTCCCTTTCCTTAAACTCTGGAGCAGCAGCTCTGCTAGGACACAAGTTTTTGCCTCCTCAAGTTAGCGAATCTTCTTTGTTCGGAGTTGCCTGAACTCGTATCTCCAAGTAAGTAGACCCCAACCTTCTTATTCCAGCTGTCTTGTTGTGGCTCTGCCTAGGGTTCATTCTAATAACCCTATTGTGTTTTCGTGTGCCAATATTTTCAGCTCCTTAATCTGTTTCTGAAGTTGTGGTGCTCTCCTTGGGGTCCTGATTCATTTGGCTAAGCTTGAGCAAGGTAAGGGAAGCTAGGGTTTCACTTTTTCAAGTTGTTTTGCTTGTTTCTGTTTCGTTTGGCTAAGATTCATTAGTGTTTTATGGAATATGAGACAAGATCGAGGAAAACGTTAATTTTATGTGTATTTCAAAGTTAGGGGTTCAAATATTCATGAAACTGTGATATTTGACATTATTTCTCATATTTTGGAAGCGTCGGGTGGTCGCTGGGCGAGTGATTGGTCGTTGGGCGACTGTGTCTTTTTCTGATATGCGCAGTTTTGGTAAAATTGACTTTCCCGACTTATTAACCGTTGGATTGTGCTCAAATTTTGACATTTGGTTCATAACATGCTATTTTATGGTTTGATTGGTTGGATCGTCTATTAGATTTATGTAGCTTGAGAAATGTGTCACGCATTAGTGCAGCGATTTGGTTTTGTGATAATAAATTTACTTAGAAATTTTGGTGTAAGAATTATGGTTGTGTGTTCTGCTTGATTGTATGGAATTGCAGGTACTTAAATGTTGACACTCTTTTATTTAGGATGAATACTATTTTGTGATATATGTATGTCATGCTATGCATTTCTAAAGTATGAGATTGAATGAAATCTTATTATGTTGAGTATGAAATGGAAAACATGACCTTTATGATTGGTGGTGGTTTGGCATGAGAATTGAATGCTTGATATGGCATGTGGATTTTGTTGGTAAAAGAGTTTCAAGGGAAACTTTTGGTGATGGTGGTTAGTGTATACCTTGATATAGGAGATGTCTAGATAAAGGAAGGTATCCTGAACTCTAAAAATTATTCACGCTCACATAGAGTAGAATAATTTATGTGGTGAGAGTGGCAGGAGGTCCTAGTCTTGGGACATATTGGGCCCAAGACATTAGAGGATTAACCCTGTGTGTGGTTAGGTGATAACCCCTTGCGTCTAGACTATGTAGAGTTTAGAAACCAGCACAGGTGCATATTTCCTTTAGAATTCTATATCAAGAGTATGATCCGGATATGTTGGGCCTTAAAAAAGCCCAAACGCAAATGCTCACTATTGGGAAAAGCTTTTTCCCTCACTCTGGACCACACACGTGCACGTCACTCCACCTAACTCAACTTTCTTCTTCTTTCTCCATTCTCCGCTTCTTCTCTGCTCCACCTCCGTCAAGCTAATGTCTTGGCTTCTCTTTGTCTCCCTTTGACAGCCACGTTCCTCTGTTTCTCACTCACTCACTAAATTCTTTTTTTGTTTGCATGACACGCACCAAGTGCTTATCAGACCCACTCCAAAGCTTAGATCTGGCCTACTATTACAAAGAAATCTTAGTGAGCCAACAATCTGCTTATACAAAGTCCCATCCACAACTTCAACTTCCTTTTCTTCTGTCAACTTTAGTCCAGGCAACAATGGAACTGTAGCCTCATTGCATTCTTCCATCTTAAATCTTTTTAAAATCTCTTGTGCATATTTCTTCTAATGTAGGAACACTCCCTTATGTGTGTGCACAAACTCTAGCCCGAGAAAGTAGCTTAGTGTTCCTAGGTCTGTCATTTCAAACTCTATCTTCATTCTCCCTTTAAACTCTTCAATTTCTTCTTCCACACTCCTGTAATGATCAGGTCATCAACATACAAGCATACAATGAGTGTGTTTGCATGACTTGTCCTCTTCACATACACTCCAAACTCAACTGTGCATTTCACAAATCCTAACTTGGCCAACACTGCATCAATTAATTTGTTCCAAGCTCTAGGAGCTTGTTTAAGCCCGTACAAAGCCTTTCTTAGTCTATATACAAGGTGTTTTCTCCCCTCCTTCTCAAATTCGGGTGGCTGTACAATGTACACTTCCTCTTCCAATGGGTCGTTGAGAAAGGCAGACTTTACATCCATTTGACTCATTTTCCAGCCTTTTGAACTGGCAACTGCTGTGACCAACCTCACAGTTTCCATCCTCGCTACAGGGGCAAACACCTCTATATAGTCAATTCCTTGTTGCTGCAAAAAACCTTTTGCAACCAGCATGGCCTTGTGTTTAGCCACAGGTCCGTCTGGTTTCAACTTCAGCTTGAAAACCCACTTCACATCAATGGGCATTTTATCATGTGGCAGATCAACCAGCTCTCATGTCTTGTTCTTCTCAATTGCTTCCAGCTCTTCTTTCATAGCATCCTTCCATTCCCTTATTTTCAAAGCTTCTCTCTATGTGATAGGTTCTGTATCAGCCATTAATGCTTGATGAACCAAATCACCAGCACCTGTAATTACACCATCACCATAAACTTCATGGCCAGCAAGTCTAGTAGAGGGGAACCTTGTTCTCTGGGTTCTTTTATTGTCTGGAACAACAACAGTACTTTCAGTTTTGTCTTCCAAGACACATAGAACATGTGTCACCACATCATCCTTATTCTTCCAATCCCAACTAGTTGCTTCATCTACCACCACATCTCTACTAATCACCACCAAATTCTTTTCTGGATCATACAGCTTGTATGCACCTGTTGGATGGTATCCAATCAAAATTAAAGGCTCACTTTTATCATCTACCTTCTTCCTCCTTTCATATGGAATATGTCTATCCCGACCATTGAAGCACGACCCTGAGAATCTCACCTAGAGATCCCAAGGAATTACGCACTAACATGGACCAACATTCTAAATCAATCAAATAGATTCAGCATGCGTATACACATATATACATATACATCACATACATTCTCTCATAATTCACCTCTTTCGTATTCCCAACCAAACCATACCAACTCACTATTCTCGAATCATGAATATGGAACCTTGTCTCATATCATTATCATGCCACATTTATACCAACCCTTTCATGTCTCATGTCGAACTCATACCAAACTCATCATTTCAATTCCATGAATCATCTCATACATATGTCGTACTCACATCATGTAAAACTCATAAATCTCAACATTACCATCTCATGCATACAAAATCACTCAATTCATAACTCATGAACCACATCCCTCATGCATAAACATCCAGAACATACTTTAGCATAATAACCCAGTCATACATGTGATATTTACCCAATTAACATAGAAGAAAACAGTACAGGGGTCCTCGCCCAACTCTCGCTCAACCTGGTGGTACTCGCTCAACCTGGGCGAAATCTCTGCTAGTCTCGCCTAGGCGAGACAAGCTCGCTTGGGCGAGATTATCAGACTTCGCCACTGTCCGCACCTGCATCAATTGTATTTTACGCATATTCAATATTACCAACACTTCCCCGCATTCACAGTAGCATACCAGTTCAAGAATCACAAAAAACCAACCAGACAACTGACAAGCACATGAAACAGAAAAGGAGGTCTAGCTTCCCTTACTTGGAAAAGACTAGCACACGACCTTGACCCCAAACAGCGGAACGCAGTAACTCGAGGGACAACACAAGGAGCTGGAAAAACATAACCAACAGCGAAAAACATGAGTTACCTAAAGCAACAGTTACGAAAAAACAGGCACAGAACGAGGGAGTACTTACGTAGAGAAGAAAGAACTGGTTCAAACCCGCGTGCTGACGGTGGTGACAAACCCTTACAAAGATGGAAGGACGGTTGCGGCTCTTAGGACCAGGAACAGTTTCTGAAAATGAGAATGAGTGTTAGGGTTAGGGCAGACTTACGGGTTTTATCTATTGGGCCGACCTTAGGCTCACATACAAGGGCAACCCTTTAATTTTGGGGCAGAAAACTGGGCTTTACATTCTCCCCAACAAGAAAATTTTCGTCCTCGAAAATTCATCGATGAGATGGGAAGGAGCTATGTTCTCCTTATCTCCTCTAAGAACCCCCACTCAACCACGACAGATATAACGACTCTGACACCTATAGTCATTGGAAACTTTGCCTTTGTGCTAAGCGATATGTGTCCAACTATGTAAATTAGTTTAGTCACTACTCTCAAAGCACTCCTGATCCTCCAGCCTTAAAATCGGAATGCTCCTACATGCATGCCCCACTAACTTGTATCTGATATACTGACTCACTTACCATATGTTTTCCTCTTGTAGGTTTTTATCAACGTCTCATATGACCTTCAGTCTCCAACCAAAGCACGTTTGTTATCACTTGACATCACCTTGTTCACTCCTTTATGCATCACTCCACTGACTTGATCACTCTTGAGTGTTGGCCTACTGCCACACCATCAACACTTTTGACCACTTTTATGTATATCGAGACTCCTATATCTTGCTTCCTTTGTTGGCTTCAACCAAGGCAACAACTCTCACTACCGAGTTGTTCCACTTCCCATTTAAACCTTCAACTGCTTCCTTCACCATATCGTCTTGGCATCCTATCTTCATCTTTAATCCCCCTTAACTTATAGACAACATTCCACAAAACCTCAGAACCATAAATTCCATTGACTCCAAATTTCTAGTCTGGTTCTAGCACGCAACTCCACGATACACCTTAAACTAAGATTTTCTGATTCGCCTTTTCTCAACCTTGTTGAGAGACTCACTAGTGCTAGTCAGATGACTAGACTAATGAAATCCCCTCACTCATTCTCTTCCCAACCCAAACACTTATGGTTCCCAACCAACTCTCACTCTTACCTCGTCAAATCAAGGATCTTGAATTCCCTTCTCTGGCTAAATATCTACTTTCCACTTTCTCATTTCCAAGTTGGCACCCTAACTCAAACCATCTCCTACTTCTCTTGCACAACTTTCTTTGAGCAACTCCATAATTCCAACTCTAACTGGTCACTGAACATCCTTAATTGATACTCATAAGAACGACACATTTGATGTTCATAAGTAAGATAGTTATTTCCACGCACCTTTTACCCTTCATAAGTATCACTTGCCATCATCTCGCTGCGCCACTCTGATAACCAATAAAGGTTACTTATGTGTTTACTCGAAATGATGCTCCTTTCATGTCTGTCGTGACAAGGAATCAATCATCACTAAGAAACCTTCTTCCAAAACTTTTATGAAACTTGTAAAACCCTTTTGGACTTACCTTTTTATAGTCTTAGCGTCCCATTTTCACAACATTGCATTCACCCTTCCTAACTATATGTCATGTTAGGCACTACAACCTTTGTCAATACCCTTTCTTGCACATTCTAAAGACTCTGTTCGCACTTAGATACTCGTCGTTAAACCTTGACGATGCAGCTAACATGTTTGAGATTGCCTTACCTTCATCATGTTTTCCACTCTTTACAACCATAGGCCCGAAAAGCCAATCCTCCTTTATCCAACGTTTTCCCCTGAACAATCTATTCCACCACTACCTCTCTTCTAATGTTCACCAAATTGGCAGTCATCCTTGTGGTTATACTTAGTATAAGCCACTACTTCTCCAACATCTCCACCTCCGCATTTACTTCAGACTCGCGGTAGGAACCATTCCATTAGGGACTATTGTATCAAGTTCCTCTTCAGGCACCAATGCAGAGGGGAACTTTATCACACCAAGGTCAAAACTCTGGTACTTGTTTCACAACATGTCTATAACTCCTTTACCACTGAGATCCTCTTCGTCTATCATCCACTTTCCCTCGTCAGATATCTTTGATTCACGTGAAGCTTTGTTCCCACTATTTAGCTTGATCCATACTTCACACGCCACAATTGAATAATCTCTTGTTAATCCAAGAACAGCACCTCGTTGGTTGTCCCAGCTCATCGGAATGAGATTGAGAAAACAATTGATTCACCCTTGAGACTACGTCCCAACATCACATAATTCAGATCGGGTTTAAATTTAAATACTTTGATCACCACAAAGGCACCATACCCCCGAGCGGGTCTCCATTTGGTCGTAATTGTAGCAAAAACCATCGTCTCAACCTCAGTCCCTTCTTAAAGACAACCATGACTCCTTTACCATACTAGCGACATCAAGGAGTACACGATCCCAAGAAAATTGGCCCTTAGTCCAAGCATCTCTTAGTAAGGTGCATCTCTGTATGAGATTTATTCGTGCTAACCACTTTAGCATCAACCATCGTAGACACCATGTCAACCACTCAAAACTTCTCTTTTAATTTCCCACATCATTGTGTTATGACATCAGTTGGGTTGTCCTTCCTTACGAGAATAACCTTTAAAGGTGTGCCCTTCCTTCTGGTACGTGAAATCTTTCACTTTATACCCAGGGTCAGATGTCCTACTCATGGGAACTACTTTCCCCTTGAAGCATCCCACTAACAAATTTGAAAAGACCCATCATTACCTGCTGACTATTAATCCTAGTATGAATCCCTTATGTCACTTCTTTCCTATCCATAAATTGTTATTTCCCCTACTTAGGAACATCATCTTTCCTGACTGATCAGTAAACCCTCATCCATCTCAGCCTCTCACTAGAGGTTTGTCATCCTTTCGCACTTCCCGGCCTCCTCCTTTCTTACCTTTCTCGTCGCTAAGCAATCCCTCCACTTTCAGCAACCTATGGTTTGCCAATTGTCCCTCTTCCACCACTCCAAGAAGCACTAGGTGTGACAATATGACTATATTCCATGACAATCCATCTAACACCGTCTACATTTGCATAACTCGGAACCTCACCATCGTCGGAGTGTAGAATCAGCTTAATTTCCTCAAACGATGTGGCACTTGCATGCGCTGATACCCTCAGTGTTCTTACCCTTTGGATTCAACTCCTTTTAGAAAACTTGTAGCATCTGTTTTTCGAGAGTCTATCCTTAAAGTTCCCTCTGACCAATCGTTATTTTGGGAACTCTAGCATATTCCCCCGTTTATTAATCCAAGACATTGAATCTGCATTCCCTTATCTCTGTAGACACTAGACACAAAGCACAAAGGCGCAACAAGACAAACTAGATCATACCAAACAACAGTCTATCATTTACAGACAATGAACCCTTTTTTATCTGTCACCCTTCTCTCCCCAAACCATTAGAATTAAGAAAGGAAAGCAACCTTTAATCTAGTCATGAGTGTGCACCCTCATTACTCTATCAAGGCGTTTTCTGTTCCTAAAACTTTTGGTTTCACTGACAAACTTGACTAGACATGACTACTTACGCCTGCAAGGCACGACAAACCCACAACCTCAGGTCATCCTAAGGACGAACTGCTCTGATACCATTAATGTAACGTCCCATTTAAATTAATAGCGTAATTAAAAGAAACGTCACACAATAATAGTTTCTTAACGCAGCCCCAGAGTTTAAAAGTAACTCCATAATACCAACCAAAACACGTAACGCGGTCAAAAGAAATAGTTACAAAATATTCTACAGAAATCAACTTGAAATGTAAAAGATAGATGCTACATGGGCTGTGGCCTTAAAAGAAAATCATGGATTAGGATCCAGTCTAGGCGGGCTACACAGCGGAGTCACCATTCCCCTGTTGACCACGAGAACCTCTCGCTTATGCTCACATCAATAATTTGATGATCATCGCAAAAGAGAAGTACCACACACAAGACAATCAAACAAGCAAAGGGTAAGCTAGAGCCAAAAACCATTTCATTAGAGAAATCAGATACATATTCACAGCCCATTATACATATGTTACACAAGCATGTTACGACCTTCCAAACAATACACTAAGACTCGACTCGACTCATCCGGATACATATAACCTAGTCGGATTCAGCAGATGCTTGCACTTGTGGTGGATACCTCTGCTCACCCCCGAGCTATGTGTTACAAGTGTTACAACGAATCAATTTTCCCTCACCACAAGGGTAGCCCTTAATGAATTTCAAGCCTCCTACTACTCTCACCACAGGAGTCAGTCCGCTCTAGGTGAGACTAACTGACTCCTTAGAGTGTCAGGATGCAACCTTACCTTGAATTCTTACCTAGTTATACAGATGGGGCACCACCATGGACACCCACTAACAGGGGCCATGGGATTACGTCTCGACCATTGAAGCACGACCCTGAGAATCTCACCTAGAGATCCCAAGGAATTACGCACTGACATGGACCAACATTCTAAATCAATCAAACAGATTCAACATGCGTATACACATATATACATATACATCACATACATTCTCTCATAATTCACCTCTTTCGTATTCCCAACCAAACCATACCAACTCACTATTCTCGAATCATGAATATGGAACCTTGTCTCATATCATTATCATGCCACATTTATACCAACCCTTTCGTGTCTCATGTCGAACTCATACCAAACTCATCATTTCAATTCCATGAATCATCTCATACATATGTCGTACTCACATCATGTAAAACTCATAAATCTCAACATTATCATCTCATGCATACAAAATCACTCAATTCATAACTCATGAACCACATCCCTCATGCATAAACATCCAGAACATACTTTAGCATAATAACCCAGTCATACATGTGATATTCACCCAATTAACATAGAAGAAAACAGTACAGGGTGCATCCTCGCCCAAATCTCGCTCAACCTGGGGGTACTCGCTCAGACGAGAGGTTTCCCTCGCTCAGGCGAGAATTCGAGGAGTGGAAATAGTGGATCCCTACGGGGTCTTGCTTAGGCGAGCCCTCCTCGCTTAAGCGAGAATGCATCTCGCTCAAAACGGGGACTCTTCGCTTAAGCTACTCTTCGCTTAAGCGACCCCTTGCGTAGGAATCCTGGGCGAAACCTCTGCTAGTCTCGCCTAGGCGAGAGAAGCTCGCTTGGGCGAGATTATCAGACTTCGCCACTGTCCGCACCTGCATCAGTTGTATTTTACGCATTTGCAATATTACCAACCCTTCCCCGCATTCACAATAGCATACTAGTTCAAGAATCACAAAACACCAACCAGATAACGGACAAGCACATGAAACAGAAAAAGAGGTCTAGCTTCCCTTACCTGGAAAAGACTAGCACACGACCTTGACCCCAAACAGCGGAACGCGGTAACTCGAGGGACAACACAAGGAGCTGGAAAAACATAACCAACAGTGGAAAACATGAGTTACCTAGAGCAACAGTTGCGGAAAAACAAGCACAGAACGAGGGAGTACTTACGTAGAGAAGAAGGAACTGGTTCGAACCCGCGTGCTCACAGTGGTGACAAACCCTTACAGAGATGGAAGGACGGCTGCGGCTCTTAGGACCAGGAACCATTTCTGAAAATGAGAATGAGTGTTAGGGTTAGGGCAGACTTAGGGGTTTTATCTATTGGGCCGACCTTAAGCCCACATACAAGGGTAGCCCTTTAATTTAGGGCAGAAAACTGGGCCTTACATAATGTAATTTAAAATTTATATTTTCATTTTGAAGGTTAATTATCAATACTAATTATTAACATTTTAATGTCATGGTTTATTTTAAATTTTTAATTATTAACTAGTTTTTACTTTCCTTGTTTACTAACTACAAGGGTAATTCAAATCAAACCTGTCCACGAAAATAGGATTAAATAATGACATATTTGATTCAAAAAATAAAAAAAATCTAACTATTTTTAAAAGGTCAAAGAAATCAAATAATTAATTATTATTTTTCTGACCTCAAATTTATTTGGTATAACACAATTTTTATCTTAAAAAACTAATGAAAGAAATAAAAGAATACACAAATTAATATTAACATCAACTTCTAAATAATTTAGGTCTTGATTAAGTCTAAACAAGTTTTTTAGTCAAGAGAAGAAGATGATGAAGTGGTTCACTTCTCTTTTTAGCATATTCTAACTTTTAAGTTTTCTAACACTATTATTGATTATCACATTTAAAATATTATGCTGTTTACAATTTCATAATTCTTATAAAAATTATAAAAATGTTTATAAACTGCCGAATATCATATATTAATTAAGGTTGGCATATCAAAATAATTAAAACCCACAACTTGATGTACAAAGTTCACAACTTTTATTATCCCCTTTGTTCCCTTTTAGAAAAGAAACTAAGTAAGACTTTTCTACCTTATTTTGGCATAACTTACAAAATAAGTGTGTTAGAATAGAGAAATAAATATTTTGTGAAAATGATAATATAGTTTATATGAGATAGTTATCAGAAAATTAAAATAGAATTTTGTATGACATAAGGTATTACAAGAGGCACGGTTATATAATTCCATAATATTCATTAAGACGCCATACAAAACTAACCATTCATTTAAAAATAACCAATTTCCCTGCAAATATCAGCTCCCATTCAAGTCAAAGGACTACTATAGTTTGACAATTCCTTCTTTCAACTTCGCAAAATTTTTTTTTCTTCTCTATTGCATCGGAGACTACTAATAATGGGAATATTTTTTCTAAATTTGCAAAAATATACTAAGAACAAGAAGTATACAAAATGATAATATGAGAAAGCTCTCCCAATATGAGAATTAAAAATTTGTTGACATAAATTAATCAATTAAATTTCACAAAGATCAAATAAAAATATGAGAGAATAAGATCAAATGTACAAACAATAAATGCTTATAATCAACAAATACATTAATATAATATCACTTTCATACCTAAGGTACAAAAAAAAAGAGAACTATCTATAAGAGTAATGATATGAAAACTTGATCTAATGGTGAATGAAGTAGGAGTTATAATTTTACTAAGGTTAAATATGTTTTTGGTAACTCTTAGTGAATTTTGAAATTAGTCTATTTCGAAATTTTGGACTAATTTAGTTCTTCATATTTCGAAATACGTGAATTTAGTCCTTTTAATCAAATTTTGTTAAGTTTATTTGATATTTTGTACGCATTTCAGGATTGTATTTGAGTTATTTATATTGTTTGACACATTTTTCTTTAATGTTAAGTCAAATACTATTATGAAACACGATTGAAATGTCCAATAAACTTAACAAAATTTGATTAAATGAACTAAATTCAAGTATTTCAAAAGATGAATGACTAAATTGGTCCAAAATTTCGAAATGGACTAATTCCAAAATTCACTGGAAGTGAAGGGACCAAAAATATATTTAACCATTTTACTAAAATATGCTAACTAATCTTTTTACTCTCTTTTTTTCGCACAAAGGCTACAAAAATTAACACTTTCTTATCTAAAAGACCCTACCTTCTCTTAGGATGACAATGGGATAAGGCATGTTTAATTATCTTATCCCACTTTCAAATAAAAATTTATTCTCATCAGTATATTCGTACTCGTCCCTTTACTATTTGAAATATTCAATGTCAAAGTGATACATATTTTCTTTTCTCCAATATAAAAAATGATAAATTATATCAAATAAGAATCGAATAAAAGTCAAATAATTCTAGAGAAGAGTAAAAATGGTCCTAATGTGTTTTAAAAGTTAATATCGGGTGATAAGATGAATATGTATATACTCATTCATCTCCAAACGTAATTTAAAAATTGAATATTAATCGTATTTATATATATGTATCCAATCAATATGAGATTTTTCGTCAAAATCAGAAAACTTTTGGAAAATTCTCATGTGACAATTCATTTGTCATTCCTATCATTCGATTAAATTAAATGGGACTAAACAAACTAATTTTTTAGATACACAATTAACCTTTCCACCAAACAATTTTTGAGTTATCTTTTGGTTAACCCTCTTCGCCCATTAAACAATTTCCTTCATATATGTTTATTCTTCCTTGTGCAATTTGGTAGTTTCCACTTTCTGAGGCAAAAGCTATCAAAAAGGGTGTATTGAATTATTGAATTATATAACCATGCTTATGGTTTCATCTTTGGACAAAGTAGAGGGTTCACTTTGAATTTGCATTTTATGAAATTTTGATGTTATTTACATGGTACACCTTCAAAATAAATTAATGTTTACTGATTAAAACATATTAGAAACCTTTTATTAATATATTAAAACCAATATAGTTTGAAATTAAAACATAATAATAATAATACGACAAAATTTAATAGAAAAATTGGATTGAGAGATGACATATTTTGTAACATTTGAAGGAGATTTTATGACTAATTTACAAACTATACAACCTTATTGAAATCCATAGTAAAATCGAAGATCATTATCTCGTGGAATTGACCTTCACCTTCAATGTTGAAAAACATTTTCTTTGCACAAGTGTTGACCCATTGTGTGTGCTAAATTACTATGATAATGATATTTGAGTGTAAGAAAGAGTGTGACATGCTGTGAATTAAAAACCATAGAGTGGCAGCAGGGGAAAATTGGTTACAATGTGGCATTTGAAGAAAAAATGCCTCGAATATAATCTCGTTCCTTTTTTAATTTGATGAAGTGCTTCAAACTTAATTTGTGATTTGTATGAATATTTGATTAGGGTTAGAAGTTCACTTAATAATCTAACTCCTTTTATTATATACAAACTCGTCTAATATATATTATTAAACTCACCTACTCATATATGGATAAACTCATTCTACATCCAAAACATATGTGTATGTCATTCATTTCCCAATATATATAATCCATCATTCGAACGTAAACAAAATTAAAATTTATAGGGCCTAAATATTAAAAAACATATTTGATAAATGTCTAGAATATCTTAAAATTCATATCAAATTTGCACTTATCATATATTAAAGGACTATATTTATGAGTAAAACAACTTTCTTTGGCTTAAAAATACAAAATAAGGTATTAATAATCCGAGTTTTATAAATAATGATGATATTTTGTTGTTTTTCCAGTAATTATGAGAAACATATCAAGCATGTAGAAAGGGTGACAAAAGGGTTTAGGATGCCTAAAATAAATTTAGAAATGATGTCTTTTATTTAAAAATAAATTTTTGTGATTTTTTTATACAAAATTATCTATAAAATTATGGCAATTAGTTTCATTTAACATTTCTTTTTCAATAGATAATAATAAGGTTAATCCATTTAATTTTTGTGAAGACATTTTTTTTATCTTAAATAAGTTTTTATCTTCTTTAATTTTGAGAAACTCCTTAGCAACTGATACTTGAATGATTCATTGCTTATTTCATCATAGATATCATCTCCATTATTTATTAAAAACTCTAACCTAGCCAATAGTTGTGAAATTCAATCCAAAAAAAATTCATTTTTTCATCAAAATATATACAGAAAAACTCTTGAAACTTATGAGTCAAAAAAGGTACCAAAAAAAAAAATTTGGCAAAAGAAACACATTTATAATCCTAATACAAATAAAATAAAATAACATCAACACAACTAGAAAGAAAAACATACTAACAAGAAATGAAGATAAAAAAAATTAATATATGGCAACATGAGCTTCAAAGAATGAAATCTACCAAAACCCTCAAGAGAATAACTCTAGAATAGAAGAAAGTAAGGAGATACAATGCGTTAAATTAATATATGAGAAGTCACAAAGAGGAAAACGATGAAAATAGAAATCAAAATTTATTATTAAGAGAATAAAAATAATTAATCATTCTCTTTTTCCTAACTAAAATTACAATATATTGAAAAAGTACCAATAAAAAATAACAAATACAGATAATAATTTAATTAAATTTTATTCTTAAACAGAAAGTTATAGTTAATTTAATAGAGATATATTATTACTAAAATAATTGTTTTGAAGCTTTTTTTGTTCTTAAACATAATTTTATAATTAATTTAATAGAGGTATATTAGTACTAAAAAAATTGAGATATTTTTTTCCTTAAACATAATTTTATAACTAATTTAATAGATGAATATTGGTACTAAAAATATTGTTAGCTGTTTTTTATTTTGGAGGTCTAAAATGAGTACTTTACATGTTTCACCCTTGAGTGGGGCCTCTATGTAACTGAGCCAAAGTAACTGATGGTGAGCTATGAAAATAGAACAAACATGACAACATTCTAGAACTTTCTGGCTGAGCACAACAAATTGTAGTTGAGCCACATTAGGAAACCCTTTTAGGAAGGAAAGTTGAGGCTGAGTAGTGAAGAAAACCATCCCATGAGGGAAAGCTCAAGTGCTAAACACCAAGAGAAGGGCTTGAGCTAAGAAGAAAACCAATCTATGAAGAACCCACATGTGGCTGAGCATAGAAGACAAGGTTGAGCACCATTCAAAATGTGTTATAGAAACAAGGCTCTGCCTATCGTTTAGGCATCCAATTCTCATAGCTTTAGGAACTTTCTCTCTTTAATACATAGAATAGTTGTAGCAAGAGCCATATGGGAGATTCTACAACTCTTAGAGCTTAGATTCACATTATCATGAGTGATTAAATTCTCTTGTGGGAGGTTGTATGTAATTAGCTCTAATTCTTTGTATTGCTATTTAATGTTTATTTATGCTTTGTTTCAATAGTTTGTGGTTTGATTTATGTTTATTGCTTGGATGAATTGGCAACTCATCTTATCGCACTAGTTTGAATTGAGTTGGAAAACTAATATCAAACTATGGTCCAATCAAACCATCACACTCTCGATAGAGGCTCTTACATGATTTAAAGGGTGAGATGGGTGTAAAAGTCCTATATAATGAAGTAAGGATTAATTCAACCAGGAGTAATGTAACATCCCATTTTAAATAGATAATTCCAATTTAAATAAGCGCCACATATATTAAATATTCGGAGAGTGCGGAAAGACGGAATATGACGTACACAGTACCCCAACATATCCATAACAAAAGGAAGAGGCTCCATGACCTAAACGAGGTACAAAAACTCGCCAAGAGCGAGAGAAACTACTACTACTAAACTCCAAAAGTTGAGGCCCCCATAGTGAGCCTGATAGTCGTCCAAGGTATCATCAAACGGCAACATCTCTATTATCACCACTGCCAGAGGTTCTCACATCTGCTCACATCAACAAGGTTGATGATCATCGCAAAGGAAGAAACCACACACAATCATACAAACAAGCAAAAGGGTAAGCTAGTGTAACAGATCCTTATATTATAACACTCAACAGGTAAATTCAAAACCAATCATAATTAACAGACATCCACACATGATATACCCAAACCACTTAGGGCTTTTAGACTTGACTATTCAGATACATACGATGAGGCACCACCACCAAACTGTGGAATTACGTCCTAGCAGTGAGACATCACCATGAGGCCTTCGCGAAATTACATCCTTACATGAGGCATCACCACGAGACCTCCGTGGAATTACGTCCTGGCCTTGAGGCACTACCACGATACCCCCGTGGAATTATGTCCTTATGTTGAGGCACCACCATGAGCTATCACCCCGAGGTCTATGGAATTAAGTCCAATAGGGGCACCACCATTGACTCCCCCCCTAAGAGGGTCCATGGAATTACGCCCATACGATGAGGCACCACCATTGACTCCCCCTAAGAGGGTCCATGGAATTAGGTCCTATTGCAGAGGCACCACCGGAAACTCCTCTGAGAAGGGCCCGCGGAATTACGTCCGTAAGATGAGGCACTACCACGAGCCCCGCTACAAGGGTCATGGAATTATGTCCTAAACCACCCTTACTCATATATTATCAATCAATCATGAAATTCCTATGCATACCCTTAACATGTCATTTAGTATGAGTGATCAACCATCAAATATATCTCATGCCAAGCTCATTTCCAATTCATTTGTTCTCCCCCATAACATACATAGCACATGTGTTGAAAAGGGGAGCCTTTCATCCATAAATGAAGAACAATTTTGATGATGTCTACTGATCTAGGATAAAACATAGCTTGGTCCAGTTAGGATATGCATTAGGCAATTAGCTTCTCTTTATCAAATGTATTTCAGGCCTGCTGTGTAATTCTGCATATGATTAGTTTTTTAACTAATGGATTAGCTGTGAGTATGGTACAAAGTAAGTGAAAATATACTCACGATAATCGATTAGGTAAATTGTTAATCGAATTAGTGACAGCAAAAACCTTTGTATAAAAGCTATTTTGGAATCTGTTTTGGGTCTGGAAAAAATCAGAAAGATCACGCAGTTTTCATCTGAGATAGATCCTCCAATATTTCATCTAATATTTCACAATTTCCAGACACTAAAAAAGCTCGAGATCATCAAAAAACAACAAGAAGTCATAATATATTCTTGAGTGAAACATATTATGCTTGTATTAGATTTTCAGTTTTTCACTCACAATATACAAGAACTGTGATTTCTAGATGATCAGATAAGAGCACTAAAACTAAGCATTAAATATGGATTTGCACTTCTACAGAAACGAGTTTAAATTTAAAGTGTGATGTCTTTCTCATATAAAACATCAATGAGTTGGCCAAGAAACTAGGCATAAATAAAGCCATGCCATATTCACTGCCATACTCATTCCTAAAACTCTAGCTAGTGCTCACCTAAGTGAAGCTAATTCAGGAAGAGCAGAGATACCATTTATAGCATGCTACACAAAAATGACTTCAAACTTGGCACAAGGATTGTTCTCCAAGTGACTCCTGAAATCTGCATCACCTTTGAAGCTGAAGGTATAAAGAGCTTGTCTCTGTGTCAAGCCAACTGGGTATATTTTGTAGAGTTTTAAATCACTCCCCCCTCTTATAACTTCAGGCCTTTCAGACTTCCATACAGGCACATGATTCAAGGATGTGAACTTCAAAACAACAGCAGCCTTCACAGCATCCAGAGTTAAATTGCTAGACCTGCCATTTGGAATTAAAATCATGAATTGTCTTTGCGTTATTTCAAGAGCCATAATGGTAATAGTCACAGATGGTCTGAGTCTGATGAAACAGAATCATAAGATATTCTAAGATGGTAATAGATACCTCAGGTAAATGGACTCCATCTCAAACCTTCCCCTTTCTCTGACATAGATATGATATACAGTTTCTGGCCCTCTAGTGCACTTGCAAGGACGTCTCTTAAAGCTTGGACTATTTTCTTCCTTCTCTCTACTCACTGTGGCCAAGTGAATGCAGAGGCGGCAGGATGAATGCACTGCTGCCATATCCACAAGGGCCTTGAAGGAATCAGATGGACCCTCATACTTCCACCTATATTAGTAAGATAATTCAGGGTGCATCCTAATAATCACAAAATAAAGAACAACACAAAATCCATTCACATTTTTAAACCAGAAAAAGGGAAGTTAATCAAACAACTTCCTTCTCTTCAGCATTTAATTTACCTCAATGATTGATTATATGCTTCGGGATTTTCTGCTAGGTATCTCATGGTCTTTGCAACCGACTCAATATCCTCTATCTCTTTAATATGTAAAATTGAACCAGGAGAAGGAGCAAAGTCCTGAATATTTGGAGCACCAACAACCACAGGGACAGTTCCTACAATTAAAGAGATTAATATTGAGAACCAGCATTAAAAGTGAGTTCATATGATATTTCAATTGTGCAAAATTTAAGAAACCAGACCCCATTCTGTTTATATGGAAATGCATTTTTCATGTTGAAGCGTCCCAGAATACAAGAATATGACTTGATTGCACATTAATATATTATCAAGTATTAGAGAAAAATTTGTCTTTCAGGAAATTATTGTAAATTTCCACTTCACTCAGTATGATTTCTTGAATTTATGCCAACAGTACACTATCACCAAGTGTATCTTGCACACTATTTTAAGTTCGGTTCATCATTTCAAAGTTCATTCACAAATGCTGAGTATATTGCCGGTTTATGATGCACACAGACACAATATGTGTATCTCATACACTACACCAATGCATTATGTATATCTAAAAATATATAAAAAAAATCATAAAATATAAAATTGCAATTCTAGGAAATTACTAACAAAACTAAAAAACTATAAACCTTTGTTATCATAAATCACTCTCTTTTGTCTTCCCTTCTTAAATCCGTCAAGAGACAAAGCTTCAATGTTCCTATATTATGAATATCATAATTGCGTCTATGTCTTGTATGTATTTCTATTAATTTTTTGTAATTTTTTAAAGGCTTGGATACTTCATAAATACATATAAGAATCAGTACATCGGTACCAACTATGTATTTGGATACCCGAAGCAGATCGAAATACTGGTACATTGTTGGCAAATAGTTTGAAGCAACGAACTCAAGAAACTGATAGTGGATCATATTCAAGTGTGAAAAATTCAAGGAGCATTGTGTAAGAGTTAAGATGATTAATTTCAACTAAAGAATGTCTACTCCAGCCTACAACCATAAAAAGGACTAGTTGATCAATAAATTTAAGAATTTCATTATTTGAACATAAAAATTTGACAGTATAAGTTTTTTAATTTTATCTTTTCCATATACATACATCTTGAAAATTCGCCATAAAATCAAAGGAACAAGGTTTGTTGTCTAAATTTTATGTTCAAGAAATATTTTCCTGAATTTAGTCGTGAACTTTTTATCATCCTTAATTTTGCTGAACTTACTTAAAGTTGAGCATTCAATTCCATTTCAACAGAAAATCTTAGATGTAAAAGAAAATCAGATGGGATATAAGAGCCAAACTAAAATGTTTGTGTAGCCCACGGAAAACTAGTGTTATATTAATAAATGTAGTATATATAGAAAATGCAAGAGAATAGAGATAAAATATATACATATCCATACCAGCAACAAGGGATTGGAAGAATTTTTCAGTTACATAATCTTCCTCATTCGAATTTTCAAATGCTAAGCTAAATTTGTAGTGCTTCAGGGCTTCCACTTTGTTCACTGCAATAGAGTAAGATAATAACCATAATTGTATTCATTAACAAATAACAACAGCATCGCGTAATCTTTGGAACTTCGGAAGTCATTGACTCAAGCAGAGGAGTAATTTCCTTAAACTTTAAAATCAATTAGTCATACCACAGTCAAACTATTCTTGGATTTTACATAACAATTATAATTGAGATTCGCAATGTTGAGTTGTGAACATAATTTGTTCATGTCCAACAACATATCAAGCATCAAGGATAATTTTGTATGTTTTCCCTTCCTGATCATGTGCAGAAACTAGAAACGAATTCATTTTAAACTAATAATAAGTGCAAGAAAAAGATAGAACACTTCCATGTTTCACACTCCTCCATCCTTTCTATGGGAAGATTCAATAAGAAAAATTACTCTTCAGTGTCAACAAGGAACAAAAAGGTGGAAAGGAGAGAATTGGAAATAGGGTGGAGAAGTTGGAGAACAAACTGATAGTATTACTCAAAACCCTGATCTGAATTCATATTTCCTTCTTCTTTTTCATTTTTCACCCTTCTAATTTAAAAATGCACTATATCCTCAAAGCCGTTTAGATAGTTCTTTCTAAAACATTAGACAATGCTTTTAGACAAATAGTGATGCATTTCAAAATTAGTGGCATTTGAAAATAGACAAATTTCTAGAGGAACTAAAACCAAATTTGAAAAGTTTAGAGGGACCAAACACATACTTTACCCTATGCTCTAATTAAAATAAGACTTTGATCTCAGTAGCCAGTTTTGACCATTAATCTAACCTTTATGATGTGAGTTATGAAGATCAAACTTCAATTAATTAGATTACAACACTAAAAGCACCTAAAGTTCGGAACCTAAGTTTGTTCCTTCTAAAAATATAAAAGAACATTAGAAAAACAAGTGCTCTGACAATGCTATCAGGTCAGTGAAAATTAGAAAAGCTTTTGACCCAAAAAAAACAAAGTTATCCCAGAAATCCAGAAGCATTTGCAGGCACATTGCAGACATGTTACAATCTTTTAGTGTCTAAATTCTGCAATTAAATTGCTTTCTCGCTCTTTTTCAGAGCAAAATAAGAAGCAAACATTAATGTACAAAACAAAGTGCAATTTCAAAAGTAGAAAACATCTATAATAATATTAACACGGATAAAAGATTACTAATAATTATTGAAGTTGAATCTAGAAAAAAAATCACAATGTACCTCTTCCATCACGGTTCCTGTGACAACCACCATAAGAATCAATCTTGATGTTTGATTTTTCAAGGCCCTCAAGAGCTTGCAACCGGAAATTTCGAGCACCACAATTGGAAATGAATGCAGCTGCAAGAGCAGCTTCAGTTTTAGGCTGCACAGGTGCCATTATATCATACTCAGCCCATGAGAAATATCCAACAGGAACATCCGAAGATAGACTAGTTGTCATTACAATGTTATATCCCCTCCTAGTACACAAAGACATTGTAATATTAGTTCAATTATTGACATTTGAAAAAAAAAAGAAAAACACAATTGGAACGAATTACTGTGTCCACTTTAACAGAGAACAAAAAGAAAAAAAAAAATCAAAGAACAAAAGTAGCTAGAATTGCAATGATATCACATTCAAAAAAATGTAGGCATCTAATGAAATAACACTTTACAACAGTGCTTACCCACCGTCTTGCCATGGCAATATTGTTCTCAGCATAGTATTCTGCTGATTCCATTGATCGCAGAACACTAGCTGTCCCACTTGGTTGAGGTAACCCAAATGCGGCATCTGGCTTCTTATCCCCACTAAACCCAAATTTACATCCAACCGAACACGACTTCCACTCCTGCATTTGAATGAACTACAATTTAAGATCAACAAGAACAATATCTGGGACTTCGTAATTATAAGGAGGTTCATGAATTACATCTTGACCAATTATCAGCATCAAGCAAACATGCCAACAAAGAGATTTGGATTGAATAACAAGATAAGGTGTTGTTAAAGAGAGAAACAACGAACTTCACAAAAATAAATATCCACCACAATGAGTTGGAGGATCCTGTCATTCAACAACTAGCAGGAGAGGAAACAAATCCCCCACGCAAAGACCTAAATAGCAGAAAACAGTAATTCTTCAACGCCACTCTCAAGTACAATGTGACCATGTGTTCATCCATGACCATGATCGACACACATCCACCACTACAGCAAAAACAAAAAGTCTTTACACTAGGTGAAGTCGGCAACATGGTCACCCAACATCATTCAACTCGTGTAAAGATCAAATTTTCAGAGTTAACAACTTCCCCCATTATCCTTCTTGGTCTCTTCCTCCCCTCATTCACGAATCTTATCTCCTGATGAGAGCTCTGATGGCCTTCTATGCACGTATTCAAACCACTTTAACCAATTTTCGATCATCTTTTCCTCCAACACCAATATCTCCTCCTTTTGAGCTAAATACCAACCTAGTGAGAATCAACTAAAAGTCCTAAGCTTCAAAACTAAAAAAAAAAAAAAAAATAAACAAAAAAAAAAAAAAACAAAAAAAACAAAAAAAAAAAAAAAAAAACAAAACAAAAAAAAAAAAAAAAAAAAAAAATAAACAAAACATGTCAA
>Ga0214544_1004055_pt1 | contig 29672 bp, 13 predicted proteins | sample CNSS3metaG_FD_160074 | JGI IMG/M metagenome (GOLD analysis project Ga0214544, IMG submission 160074) | Root nodule microbial communities from cowpea collected in UCLA plant growth center, Los Angeles, California, USA - CNSS3 | ecosystem: Host-associated > Plants > Roots > Nodule | place: USA...
AATCAAAAAGAGTATGTTATTTTAATATTGAATATTTTGATAGTATCATGATTCCGTTGGTGTGATTTTTAAATTTTTTTTATAAAAAATATTTAATTGATATATGGAACAATAAAAAAATGGGTATAAGAAAATACCCGTTACCCGGTGGGATGGGGATGGGTCAAAAGTTGTATACCCGTTGGTTTTGGGATGGGGATGAGGATGAATTTTTATTATGGGGATGGGGATGAGATCATGATACCCGTACCCGCCCCGCCCCGTTGCCATCCCTACTCGTGATGAGCCGAATTGACTCACGGGTTGTAATCCATTTTGATCGTTTAGTTAAAATAATTATATAAATTAAATGAAATTTATTTAATAAAATTCTAAAAATTATTTATATTTAATTTTATAATAATAATAATAATTTTATTAGTTTTTATTATCATAAAAGAGAAATGAATACATAGCTAATCTTCTAATAATAGTAAAATTTTATATTTCATATATCTTCTGAAGATTTTGTTTAATAGTCAAGTACCCTATGAGAATAAAGTGATGGATTGCTCAAATGTTTTGCTTAATGAATAAACCACCATTTTAAATAGTTTGTGGTCTTTTATGACCGCTCTGATTCTGGCTAGGTCTAATTTAGGATGATTCCAATTTTCGTTTCCGCTTAAACAAGTTCCATCGATCGACCGAGGTGGGTCAAAACGAAGGACTCGAATTGCAGAGAAAATGAGCAGCGCCATCTTCAAAGCTTCAACCAGCAATAATCTCCATTTCTCTCTCAGGGCCGCACTCTTCCATTCAACCCCTCCCCTGCAACGTAAACGGCGCAATTTTTGGGACACCGTTAGTTTCTCCCAATTCCCTATGCTTTATGTTGTCATTTCACTACTTTTCGTTTCATTCAACAATTATTAGTTTGGAAACCATTGCGTCTTTTGATAGTGGGCCTCACCGCGTCAATTTTTTCCGTGTTTCTTTCTGATTTTGTATTTTGGGAACTGTTTGTGACCCAACAATGTTATTTTTATTGAACTAATTAATGAGAGTTCAATGCCGTGTGGTTGTGTAGAAAGTGTTGTTTATATGTTTTGTTGGGCTGAGAACTGTTTAATTGCAGAGAGGCAACAACCATAACTCCAGAAAGTTTAGACGGATGCAAGCAAAACATAGAGTAATGAACAGTATCAATGATTATGCAGAATCCCTGTTTCAGGTTCACCTTGCTTCTTCTCCGTTTCATGTGTGTGTATGTGTGGGCATGCGCAGTTCTTGTAATTTTAGCTTTCAGATATAGTCTAATATATTGTATAGTGTTGCTTGAATCAGGTAGTTCTGTGGTTTTTTTACATTGGTTTCTTTCCGATTGTTACAATATTTTTATTTCTCCTTTATGTATTTTCTACGCTTCACTGGTTTATTAAGAAGTAGGATCAGTGATGAACAGCCTCGTATTTAGCATTTAGGAACTGCTACAATCTGTTGTGTTCTGTTTGAGCAAGATGGTTCTTGACAAACTATATTGTGAATTGCTAGGATGGATTTCTATGTCTAATCTGGTGACACGTTAGATGAGCGTGTACAATGACGATATGTATGGGCTGGCATTGACTATCTGGGTTCATAAATATACTGTGAGCTTGTGATCTCCGATCCTAAGTTAGGAACAAGATATTGCAACTTCAAAATATTCTGTGAGCTTGTGACCTGCAATTTAAGGATAACATATTGAAGGTTAACATCATCAATGGCCTCTTGCCAATACATCCGGCGGGTATGAAAGCGCTGGTCATTCTTTCTTTTTTATGGACTTAAGACTTCATGTAATTGATAACCACAATCAGATTGAGAACTGACGCATCAGACCTGATGGAAGATGATCTTCAATGTAAAGGAGAAATAAATTGTATAGAGAATTAAAACATAGAATTGAAGAGGTGAAAAATATTCTTCTCTTATTATGACATAATCAAGAGTATGCATTATATATACAATGAAAGAAGAGAGAGAATAAGTATAACAGAAAGAGCAGAGTTTGTGCAACAAACTAACAAAATGCAAAATAGAATGTAAAGTCAAAACAGAAAGATATTTGTACTATATACACTAACAGTCCCTCTCAAACTCAGGGTTCTTGAACATAATCAAGAACATCGAGTTTGTTAAGTGAGTGACAGAACCGGACTTGAGAGAGAGGTTTAGTGATTATATCAGTCACTTGATCACTTGTAGGAATGTGAGTTATTATTAATGAACGACCCAGGACTTTTTCCCGCACAAAAAAGATGTCTAGCTCAGTAGACCCGTTCATGTTATTACATGTTTATTTGGGATCACGTGACTTGGAAGGTGCAACATTTGGAGAAGCCATGACATAGATTAGGTTACCCGTATTTTATTGCTGATATTCAATTTGGAAGCTTTCATAGATATAGCACGTACGCGAACACACATATCAAGTTAGAAGGCCTTTTTATGTGAGAGTGACAGGAACAAATACCTGTCCATTAGATTTTTTCATGAATATTGAAGATCAGAACATAGAAGTGATGTTTTTATGTGGCCATGCACCTTTGAATTGCCTTTAATCTTGACTGCTCATGTACAATTGTATGATCTATATTTCTTCCCCTTTTACTGATGCTAAAATGACCCTCACAATATATACTGCCAGGTATATGGTGTTCATGAGATTGGTAGATAGGTTCAGTATTAATGTAATATAAATGAAATAAAATTCTTTGTTAACCACTTAATTAAGAAGCAAACTCAACCCCTTCTCTTCTGTGATTTTGTTTGTGCTAAGATGTTTTGATGCTTATGGTTGCACTTTTTAATGCGTGGTTTAGAGCTGGAAGCAAGGTATTGAACAGGACGAGCTGCCATCAAGCCAGGACCCCTCATGGTTTCGTAAAAAGCAAAATTTTGATGGGGGCTCTGGAAGGTACAGGAATGGCAAGCAAGGATCAAATCATCGGTACAGAAGTAAGGATGCTTGAAATACTTGTGCTGTAACAGTATATATTCCATGTATCTTGTAGTACTGCTACCACTCTTTACTGGTGGTTGTATCTCTAGGAGATCATCCTGCGTAATATTGCTGGAAACTTCTTGTTTACTCATTTAGGATTGAGAGATTTAAACTTACGGATACCATGAATAGGATTTGATTTCAACTTGCATCATAATCTTTATGAAATCAGTGTAATTTCTTTCATTATTTTTATTATTTTCAACCGAACATAGAAGCTTCTAGATACTTATAAAGTCTACTCTGGAGTCAAATGTATAAATGGTATGGTAACAAACTTTATTGCTTTCAGGAGATCCTTTGTTTTGTGAAGATGATTTTGATGTGGAAACCATTTTCCGTTCTGCTTTTGGTGGGAATAGATTCTTCTATTGGTCATTCATCAATGAGGAAAATCCTCAGTGGAGTAGATCTGAACGATTTTCTAATTTTGGTAGATCATGGAATTGGAGGCATCGAAGCGAAAATGATTATGACTCTTCATCTGAGTGTGATAGTTCTGGTTCAGATTTAACAACGGATAGAATAGCCCTTGGATTGAGTGCTTCTGGTCCTCTGAAACTTGAAGATGTAAAAAATGCGTGAGTTCTTGCTTCTTCTGTAACTTCGTCTTCATCAAAATTTTAGGAAGCCTTAGTTCTTTACTAGGATATAAATTCTTAACATTTTTATATCATCAGGTACCGGGCCTGTGCTCTAAAATGGCATCCAGATCGTCATCAAGGCTCTCGCAAGGTGCTGCGATGCTCTAACCACCAATTATATTCCTTCTCCTTTTTGTTCTATTCGATGTTCTGGATTTTCTTTCTATTATTATTTTGCACAACTTCTTAATTCTTTTAACTTAATTTTTTATTCTGTATATTGATACTTGATAGGCTATAGCAGAAGAGAAGTTCAAGGTTTGCAGTGCAGCTTATCAATCTTTATGTGATAAGCTGGCCTTGGATTGAGGATCCTTCAGGCATATGCTAATCCTTTTCTGGAATTCTCCAGCCTGATCAAGCCAGATGATTGACCATGCTATATTTATTATTTAACACAGCAATCTTGCTTTCACTGTATTTTGTAGTTTTAAATAATTTTATTAGATGATCATGCAAATAACATGTATACTATTTTTGATAGTTCAAATGTACCATTTTTTATAGTTCCAATGTACCATTATTTACCATCTATTGTCTCAGCTGATTATGTTAAGAATCTCTATTGTTATTTAAAGTTACCATTTATTGTCTCAGCTTATAATATCTAGAAAACTCCTGTCGGAGTTGCATTTTTTTTTGCAACATTTGAGTTAGTTGAGTAGGAGTACTTATAAACTAAATAAGTCTAAATGTAAATTGATAAAGTTGAAAAAAAGAAAAACAAACAATCTAAAAGGAAAAGTATTATTAACATTTAGTGGTGTTTAATATAAAATAAATTTAATTATTTTAAGAATTATATAATATCACTATTTTCAAGACAAGAAAAAATACATTTTTTTTTCATTTTTTTAACTATATATATATATATATATATATATATATATATATATATATTTTTTTTTTCATCACATAGTTTCTCCAAAATCTCAAATAGGTAGCTTGGGATCGGAAGACAATGAAATAAAGTAAATCAGAAGTGTACGTGTGAATCTGCCAGTTTTCATGCATAGAATGTATCATAATCATCTAACAATTTGTGTAGATAATGATGTTTTTCATTTCTTTAATATAATAAAATGTTTGTTCGAAAACTAAAAACAGTAACACTTTATTTTTGAAGTAAGAAGATTTAGGTCTTATCGTTTGAAGATTTTGGATTAAGAAAAGGGGGGAAGAGAGGGGTTTCTTCTATACGTTAAATTGGGTGATTTTGAATTTGAAAACCGAACCGTGACTACTGAAAAGGGGGTTTGGTTACGTATAATTGCGTGTTCCAATTCATAACTGAATAACAAAAATGATGGTGAAGGGAATCCAGATTCAGATATGTGGATTGGTAAGTCAACGATGGATTCAGAAACCCCGCACATTCTCATCCTTCTCATTTTCCCCAATTCCACACCCTAACCCTTATTCCAAACTGCTTCCCACCAAAACCATCGTTCGTAGGGTTCGATTCGCGCCATTTCACGCTTCCTCGACACCGCTTCCTTCTGCCGTGAGTTCTCTTCGCGCGTTTATAATGTTAATGTTGTGACTGCATTATATATACATAGTTTATGTCTATTGTTGTTGATGATGCAACGCTAGAATCTTGCAATTATGGATTTTAACGGTGCGCTGAAATGTTGTTGATCGGGACATGTAGGGAAATGTTCGACATATTAAGTTTTGTCAGTGGTGTGGTGGTTCTACGAAGCATGATATTCCTGAAGGGGAAGAAAAGTTGAGAGCTATTTGTACGGTTTGTGGGAAGATTGCGTATCAGAATCCGAAGATGGTGACTGTCTAGAAATATCTCTCTAGCTTCTGGTTTATTTGATTTAGTGCTTCCGAAGTGATAACTGGTATTTATGTATTTAACGCAGCCGAATGATGTCGTGCATACGTTCAGTAGATTAGAATTCCCTTAGTTAGGATAAGACTTTTGTTGTTGGTAAAGTAACGGGCGGGTATTCAAGTATGTTTGAAGTAAATTGTTTTAAATGTATATGAACTGATTTACAAAATCAGTGTTGCGGTGTTGCCGTGATACTGTTTTTAAATGTAGTCTTGGCTGTGTGATTTGCAACATGCAGTAGTGCGGGTAGTGTATCACTTATTTCTGTACCAGGAAATTGGTTTTACTTATTCTTTTATTTGTCATATGCTGAATTATCTGGGCAGTGTATTTTGTGGTTTCTGTTCACCCTTAAATTTGGATTAGTACTCTGGCTTAAAATTATTTTTTTCTCTCTTTTGTAGTATTTTTTGTTTTTATGGAAAAATAGCTGTTCCTGTTCATTAAAGTTTTCTTGGGGAGGTTGTTTGTGGCTTTAGTGTAAGTAACTGGAGAACAGCAGAGTTATGTGTGGATAGCCTAAAGTTCAATCTGAAAGATTTTTATGGTTGGTTCATGGTATAGAATACAGTGCATATGAAATATAACTTGGAAATCGCTGTTCTTGTTAAATTAAATGTTCTGAGTTTTGCTTGAGTTTTAAGATGCATTATGTGTAGAGATTTGAGAGAATGATATTGATGTTTTCCTATATTATTCACTGATGTGAGCAAACAAGTTAGTTGAAACATCTCTAGGATCAAGATTTCCTCTTTATTTAACCAAAATGGTATCTGATGCATGAATTTGATGCTGAAATGGATATGGAGGTTAAGGTATCCGCATATAACATGATTTAAAATGGTATGGTTATAACTCTCATTCTTTAAGTATTTTTCTTTTCACAAAAATAGTAAATGAAAAATATATAACAAATAAGGATTTGGAGGAGTATCATATGTTTTAAGATATGTTGTCTGAATGGAAGCATGGTTAGTTTAAAATGGTAGCTGTACCTGTATTGGATTTGTGTTCATGTCGGACTCTTCAGAAACTCCTACCACATTTTATAATTTTTTTCACTTCTTTTAGTGTTTATGATTCCCCTATAATTAGATGAAATGGTAATATTTCTTTATGTCTACAATGACTCATGATAACTTCAAAAACACGAATTCTCTCTTTTGATTTAGGATTTATGTTTTTACATTATTTTTATATTAATTCTGTGCTGTTAATTTTTAAAAAAATTATATCTTCTTGCTGTGTTTTTGAGATTCTCTAACCTTTGACTGGAAAAGAATTGTACAGTCGTTGTAGAGTAAACCGTCAATTTCGTCCCTAAAACACACACACTTAAGTAGTCGTCACTTATTTACTGTAGTTATTGCTTAGGAGAGAGGGTAAACTTCAAAATTGAAATTGATGAGTTGTCTTGTTTGTCATTCATAGCTCTTCTTTCACTCCATTAGTTGATACATGATTATTTACTTTCTTCTACACATGACGCGATTTTGGTTGGCAAAGTAGATAGTTGGCTGTCTCGTTGAACATGATAACAAGGTGCTCCTTTGCAAGAGGAATATTCAACCATCTCATGGCCTGTGGTAGGAATGGATTTTTGTGTTATACTTCCTATTTTTGTTGCTTCTGTCTATGTGCCTGTTACCTTCCTGTTCCCAAAACCATTTTCAAAACAGTGACGCTGTTGCTACTAACTTTTTTATATTATAAATACTGCATTTCTTTTCCTTAATGAGCTATGTTAATTTCATATTTTGGTTCAACAAGGACACTTCCTGCTGGTTATTTGGAAATTGGAGAGTCGGCTGTGGATGGTGCCATAAGAGAAACAAGGGAGGAAGCAAATGCAGATGTGGAAGTAATTTCACCATTTGCCCAACTGGATATTCCTTTAATTGGCCAAGTGAGAAATTTCTTATATTCTATTTATTTTGTTCATTCCCTTGACTAGTTAGAGAATTTTGATCATGATTAGAGAATGTTTGAGGCAGATTTATTTGATATTCTTGGCAAGGCTGAAGAAGCCGCATTTTTCACCTGGTCCAGAATCATCAGCATGCCAACTTTTTCCACTTGACGATATACCTTTTGATTCTCTATCCTTTTCATCGATGGTGGTTACCTTAAGTTTGGTATGATTCAGAATCAGACATTTCAACTTGCTGGCTTTAGGTTTTATGTCACCTACTCATTCTATAACTTGTGTTATTTCTCATGGTCACAGTATGTTGAGGATATTAAGACCGGAAAACTCAAATTCCATTATGGAACCATTAACAAAAGGTATTTTCTTCTCAACTCCATATTCTTCATAAATGTAATGTATTGTCTGGTTTTTGAGGGCAGGAAACTATTTTATATGTGAAATTCATTATACTTTCGGTTTAGACAGAAATCTGTTAACTGGTTTGATTACATTCATCTTATTTAGTTTGCTTGGTTTGGTTACTAGTAGTGCATGTAGATCAGTTAAATATCTTGCTAACTATTGTTTATTAGTACTGGTTAATAATTCCATAAGTAGAAGTTTTTATTGGAAATTATGCTTAGATGAATATAAATCACGATGAGATTGCATTATTAATACTTTACTATTTTTTATAAAAGGTTCATATTGTTGATTTAATTAGCCGCTTACGCATTTGCATAAATTTGATTAGGACAAAAAAAGGGTAACACTTTGTGAGTTTGCACCTTCAGTTATGTTTTGTGCAAACGCAAACTAATGAAAACAACGGGTGTTTCGTAATGTTTCTGATACTTGGCTTCTTAGACCTTTCATGCTGTATAATATTATTTTGATGCTTGTTGTTAGGCCGGGTACAAGTCCTTCTGATATTCGTGCCTATACGCTGGATCATCATATGCAGTCATGAGTAATTATAAGCAGGTGAGAGCCTCATATATAATATCTGAGGGAGAAAAATAAATGACGAACAGAATGAACTAGGTATCATCATCACATGCGTTTAATTTTCATTTATCAGCTCATAAAGATACCGCCCAGCATTGCATCAAAATTATAAAGTAAAAGTAACATTGATCCTTATATATATATATATATATATATATATATATATATATATATACTATATTTTGGAAGATATTAAATGCATTCATTTTGTGTATTTGATTTTAAGAGGATTATTAAGAGCAAGTTGTGGGAAGATACAGCTACACTCATTTTTATTTTCCATACTGAGTTGCCAAATATCTATGATCATGGTTTTCTTAACATTTCACTTGTTACAGTAGTGCATCAGAAGATTGTAAGTAAAAGGAAAAGAAAAAAAGTCCTCTAGTGAGAAGATTGCACGTCTTCTGCAAGAACCTCCGAGTGTTGACTTGTTGAATTCACCATTGTCACAAGCTTCTTAAACTCAACATTGTAACGAGGTATACTACCACCGTTTCCATTTCAGTTGACATGTTACACAAATGTGCATCATTGCCTGCGAATCCCAACTACTACTCTTTTGGACCTACCATATCAAATTGGTACGCAGTTTCTATTGCTGTAGAAAAAACGATACCTGTTTTATCTCCTTTGGAATTGTAAACATAACATTCATCGATATTAATTAAATTCTTTTTGAAAATGTACCCCTTTTCTAAATGAGGCACTCTTGATGGGACTTTGGTTAACATGCACGATGCAATATGGTAACATGACCAAGACAATGGCACCATCATAAAACTCTAGAAAATAATCATAGATGAAGAAGAGAGTGAAGATGAAGGTTTTACATAAATTATATATATATATATATATATATATATATATATATATATATATATATATATATATATATATATATATATATATATTACAATAAAGTAAATTATAAGGATAGAATAAAAATCTGTAAATTAAATTAATGAAAATGATAATCCAAATTATTACAACTAATACTAAATTAGGCATTTTTTCGTTTTTAGCGTTAGTAAAATGTTTGGAATTATATTCATAATTTGTCTTCTAATTTACATTTAAATTGTCTATTTATATATATATATATATATATATATATATATATATATTCTGATAATTACATTACAAATAAAATGAAAGGAAAAATACATAAATGAAATAATTGTTTTAAACTATCCATGTTGGATAAGGAGTTCCCGTTGTTTTAACGGTTTGGATCCTCCAGCAGTTATTGTATATAATTTCTCCCTCGATCTAGTTTCAATATCTAACTTGATTCCCCTTTTCTCGATATCCCTCTTTCTCGATCAAACTTCTCTTAGATTCCCTTTTATCTTGAGCATGTTTCTATTGATGTGTTGACAATACTTTCTCGGTCCATTTCTTCAATCCTTTGTTTCTCGATACATTCCTCTCCACTTCTTTCAATATTTTTTATCTACTCACCTCTCTTCTATTTAATCTATTTGTTCATGACTTCAATAACATTTTTTTAAAATCAATTAAGATGTTCCCATTTTTTAACAAAATTTCAAGTATGTCCTTTCGGTTAGTAGTACTCTAATTATGTTAATTATGTGTCATGTGTTAGCACGTAAATTTTTTTTTTTAAATAATATTTTTTTATTATATTATTTTTTCAAATAAAAGTTGTCATGTGTCAATTTGACATTGTGTCCTGTGATATTGTGTCCTGTGATAGAGACAATGTGATATGGTAGTGACACGTGTTACTATTGGATGTGAAAAGTCTCAATGTAGTTTCCATTTTTGTTATTTTGTCTCAATTTAGTCTCAATCTTTTTAAAACTGAATCAATTTTAACTCTATATCAAATTTAATTTTTATATAAATTTTATAATGGTATTTTTATTATAATTGATATTTTTAATAAAATTAAGTTTATTTAAATGTATATTTTGTATTGAATTTTATTTAAACTTTGTTTTAAATATTTATATAGCCATAATTTATAAATATTTATATTTATAATGTATAGACAGATGTTAGAGTGATTTTAAAAAAAAATTTATAAAATTTTAAACAAATTTATAACAATTTAAAATAAATATATTTATTTAAAATTTTATAATTAAATTTATAAAATTGTTATTTTTAAACTAACTCTAATTTCTGTTTATATATTATTGATATATAAATATTTGAAAAAATATTTAAATAAAGTTCAATATATATTATTGATATATAAATATTTGAAAAAATATTTAAATAAAGTTCAATGCAAAAGAAAAATTTTGAATTTGAACATAAATAAATAAACCTTTAAGATTTAATTAAGATTGAAGTTATAAATTTGAATAGTTTTAAATAATTTTTTATTAGTTTTTTTATTTAGTGTTTAAATTTTGTATTATTTTCGTTTATTTTTAACTTAGATGAGTTATATTGTTATTCTATACGTATTGGGAAACAAAAAAAATAGTTGAATTGCATTTTAAGTATTTTATAAATTTAAGTATTATTTGAGATTTTATTAATTAATTTTATTTATTTAATGTTTAAAATTTTATATTTTTCAATTAATATTAAGTAAAAATTTAATTTTGAAATTTTGAACATAACACAACAAACTTGAATAACAAAAATAAAATTTAAAATTTAAAATCCTAATTATCTTAAAGGATAATGTTAACCTGTTTCCCAAGGATACACAAAATAAACACTTTATAATTTATAAGGCTTTTACTGAAATACAAGGAAAAAAACACAAAATAAATACTTTATAATTTATAAGGCTTTTACTAAAATACAAGGAAAAAAAAATGAAAGCTTGAAACGATTGAATAGTACAATATTTAATTTTGGCAAAAGATGTCATTAAATTTTATAGTCTTTTTCAAATTTTTGTGTGATGAAAATATTACAATTTTATATGAAATTTTTTTTCCTTTTCTTCATAATGCCTTTTGGCACTCTTTCAAATTAATTTTATTTTTTTACATTTAATTATATATTAATTTTTGACAACATTAAAATGTGATTATTTTATTATTTAATTATTTTTTAATTATTATAGATGTGCATCAAATAAATTATTAGTTAGAGTTGTACATCACTTATGGACATTTTTATCTTTTGAATAAAATAAAATTACATCAATAATAATTAGGTTAAGATTCATTTAATATTATATCTAACTATACTTTTTTATAAAATTTTCTTATTAATTATCCTTAAGACCATTATTTTAATAACATTTCTCATTTTACTAATTAAATATTAAAATTAGAGATGACAAATAAACTCGTACAAGTGGGTATTGTTCGAACTCACTAGTCCCCGTTTTGACGGAAAATACATTGACTTTATATGGGTATGGAGAATTCCTTAATTTTTCAATTGGGTATGAGCATGAGGATGAGTATAAGAATGCACATATATCGTCGTACATCTATTCCCGTTTAAATTATTAAAATATTCACAATTAATTAAGTAGCTCTCTCTCTCTCTCTCTATATATATATATATATATATATATATATATATATATATATATATATATATATACATTCTTAAAAAATTTACTTGTTAATTATCCTTAAGACCTTTATTTTAATAACTAACATTTTTCATTTTACTAATTAAATATTAAAATTAGATATGACAAATAAACTCGTCCCATGGGTATTGTCCAAACTCGTCTCCGTTTTGACGGAGAATCCCTGACTAGGTATGAGTATGTGTATAGGTATGAAGAATTCTCGACTTTTTCAATTGATTATGGAGATGAGTATGAGGACGTACATATCCCGCCATATATCTGTTCCCGTTTAAATTATTAAAATATTTACAATTTATTAAGTAACCCTATATATATATACTTTCTATTTTTTATTTCTTCTAATTATTTTGTTTGTCATGAAACTCATTCGCATCTCCAATATATTTTTCATCTTATCATAACCTTTATATAATTATGTTAAAATGATGTATGTCAATTAAAATTTTTCTGTGTCTCACATTTGAATATTTCTATTATTTTTTAATATTTTTATTTATTATATATTTTCCTTTCAAATGATAATGTTTAATACTTTCAATTTAAGTGTTTAATATCATAAACCTTTTATTTACTAGATAATATAAAAAAATTCTTTACTTATTATTATTAATTTTTGTTTCATCTGAAGAAATCTTTTATTTCGCTAAAACATTTTTTGTTATTTATCGACCATTGAGTATATATGTTGATATTTAAAAAGTTTTCTTAGATCTTTAAGGTATTTTTCATCTTATCATACCCTTAATTATACATTTATTTTTCTTTGTGTAATTTCATTCAATAGTCTCTCAAATTGTTTATAAGACACACATTTATTAATTTTTTAATATTTTTATTTGTTGTTTATTTTCATCATGTAGAATACTATTTTGATATATTTTATCTGATTTTTTTTTCTAACTCATTATCAATCATACTGTAATTTTTTCACTATAATTGTATAAATAAATTTTATTTACTACAATATAAAAATTTAATGTAATTGTTATAAATATTTTTATCACTATCCAACATATATTGGAGTTTAAAAGATACAAGATCATGTTAAATTTTATTATTATGTTTATTATTTTTTATTTGCGTTATTTTGATCAAGCGATGCATGATAACTTGTATTAGTGTATAAAAAATAGATTCATTATAATTGAAAAAAATTGAAGGAAACAAACATTTAAAATATTTTTTAATTTGAATATTTATTTTTCTTTTATATTTTTTTTAAATATTTTTAAATTTTATCGACTAGATTTCATTAATGTTTGCAAATTTAATAAATGTTTTGGTTCTCATGAAATTTTATTTGGTATTCTAAAATGTAAACAATTATAATTTATTTCAAAGTATTTGATATCAAAGAAACAACCATCTTCCTAATGTTCAATTATTTAATAATATTATGTTTCCTTTACCATAATTTTTTATTATTTAATCAAAATTAATTAAAATTAATTTTAAAGTAGTAAGTAAAAGATAAGAGTATGAGTATGAGATTATATCCATTATATAATGGGGATGAGAATGAGAATGCGACAAAAGTTTGATACTAATTGAATTTGTATACGAGGATAATGATAAATTATTTTAAAATAGTCAAACAAATCATATTAAAACAGTTATTTTAATGAACCATATCAAATTTTATATATTAACCGAAATTCAACTAAATATACTTAATTTTATATAAAAGATTAAAAATTTAACTAAACTGTTAAATTATTTTTTGTGTAAATAAGTAAGGAATGTCGATGTACCACTCTAAATAATGACAAAAATCAAACGACTAATATTTAATTTAAAAATATAATAATTTTGAATAGTTAATAAAATAATTTGCATAAAACTTAATTATACTATTTTTTTAATATAAAGTTACTTTACTACTTAAGTTGTTATATCTGATCTTAGAATAAGTGACGGTGCACCCTAGTTGAGAGTTCTTGAAGTAAATATCAAGCAAGTAAAAATAACATTTACTTATGTTAGGTAGATAACTATGTTTTTCCATAATATTAAATTAAAGTAGGAGTTTACTTTGACTTCAATCGCGGCACTTCCTGAAACAGGGGAAGTTTCAATTTGAGTGAAAGAACAAAATCTGGTTGTTTTTCCTTCGTAGCTATTTTACAATCCTTCTTCAAACCTAAACCTCAAACCCCCAATCGAATTCCATTGTTTTCTTTCTCCTCCCTCGATCTTTTCCGGTTTCCTAGATGGAGGAAGCCAGAGAGTCTCTCACTTCCATCAACGGCGATTTCGGCTTCGGCGGCGCCACCGATCGCCGATTCGCCTTTTCGCGCCAATCTTCCTTCCAACATCCTCACACGCCCTCTTCCTTCCAACCACCTCACACGCCGATAGACATTCCCGCACACGGCCTGCACCACCACCTCTACTGGTCCGCGCATGACGATAAGCCCTCCGCCTCGCTCCATAAATCGTCCTTCTCCTCCTTCGTTTTCTCCGTCTTCCGCAACGTTAGGTCTGGAAACAGGTTTATGAAGAGGCTCTTCCTGATGATCTCGCTCAATGTCGCGTACTCCACTGCCGAATTGCTCATTGGCCTCTTCACAGGCCGCATAGGTCAGATTCAATCAGCGTTGATTTTTCGTTAATTTTTCAAATTCAAATCCTCGTTACTTTTTATTACTTATATTCGTGATTTCACGAGTCTGTGTACGTGATGCATGGAAATTAATTTTACTTTTCAAAACCGTTCTCTGGTTTAGGTGTAGCGATTTATGTCACCCGAATTTGAAATCGAATATCTGCTGACGTTTTGGTCTATGTCTTTGCCTTTTCAGGTTTGGTGTCTGATGCGGTTCACTTGACTTTTGGATGTGGTCTTCTTACATTTTCGTTATTTGTTATGGCTGCGTCTAGGAAAAAAGTCGATCGAGAGTATACTTATGGGTGAGATTTGTTCATTTATTGTCATGTACTTGTCAACAGTGCTCCATCATTTTTTTTGTACTTGATTACGTGACGCAGTTTATTGTATAACTGAATTTTGATTCCTGAAGTGGTTGTTTAAACAGTTCTTCTGGAAATACCCTATAATTGTTTTTTTCCCCTATAATTGCTTTTGTTACTATTGTAATTACTTGTATTGGAAATTTTCATGTACAGTTGTGCCATTTATGAAATTGCAGAATTCGTTAGGTATGAGTGAATATATATGGCAAAATTGGACATTTACTACATTCTATACAAAACATGATTGTTTTCTCCCTTGTGCTAAAGGGAACTAGTTAGTTCTTTACTACCTGATGTTTCTTAGTTTTGAGAGCTGAAGAATCTACCTTTGGGTCATATGTTTCTCTTGAGTCCTTGTACTGAGAGCTAGTTTTCAATTCCCATGTAAGATTAAGGGATTGAGTTAGGAATTTTTCTGAAACAGGAACAAGATGAATTTATTCAATGAAGATGTAGCTAAACTGGCAACTGTCGGGAGTTTTTGTGTGACTTAGTTGGTTCACTATTCTTACACTTGCACTTAGCTTGAACCTAACACACATATTCATGTGTTCATATGTATCTGCATGCATCTTATTTGCTAAAAGATAACTTTTTTCCATTCGTCTGTGTCATTGTTTATATTTTTGTATTCAAGGTTCAAGAATATGAATGTGTCCCAACAATTACTTTATCCTAGACTATGAAGCATAGACATGACTCTTTAATGGTGTGTTGTGTCCCTGTGTTGGATACATGTTTGACACTAACACGTGTATGACACAATAGTGACACATGCATAGGGTTGAAGTGTTGAATCTTAAAAGTGTATTTTTAGCTGTTCCAACATGGTCTGACACGACTTTGACACAACAGTAATGAGAGTAGACTAGACATGTTGTTTTAGAACTTGGAAAGTCAGAAACCTATTGTGTAAGTTTCTGTTATAACCATAGAAATAAGGAGCAGATGTTATATAGATAGAAATATCTAGATTATATATATAATTAGGAATATTTTTATTTATTCTCATATCATGTCTTTAATATTAGAGGATATCAAATCTCCTCTATTTATTGTATTAATTTCTTTTTCTCAATATAAATAAAGTATCTGTGCTGTCTCAAACACAGTTTCAGCTCAATATCTCTCAATTTCTCTTAGTTGACCAATTTTTATTTCTCCTTTAAACAAACAAATTAATTGTTTATTTTTCTCTACATAAAAATAATCCTTCCATGCATTCTCAACTTGATGTTGTCGCTTATCCCTCTTCTCTGATCAGCACTTACATAAATCTTGACTGTCAATTTGAAATAGTTATAATGATGTTCAACACACACACATGCATACACACAGTCCCATACATACATTATACATACACACACATACATATATATATATATATATATCCATGTCCATGTCGTGGTGTTCGAGTCGTGTTTGTGCTTCATAGATGCTAGATGCAAACATGTCTAATCATTGTTCCTTGTGTGTGCACATTCGATTGTGTTATACTATAGGTATTTTTTTGAACTACTATTTACCTTTTTATTAAGCATTTCAACCCTGTCTATAGTTTTTGAACTAATATTGTTGAATTTCAGGTATAAAAGGCTAGAAGTCTTGTCTGCATTTACAAATGCCGTAAGTATTCCTTATTTCATTTACTACAGCTGTTGTTACTGCCTATCTAATGAATTGATTGGTTGTTGTTACTAAAATGATGCTTCTATAATAAAATTAGTAACCATGTAAAAGTAAGTTGTGGAGATTATGGTGCTGAACTCTAATCAGGTTTGGTTCCTTTCTGGTTTTTGACAAGGTGGAAACATGTATTTTTATCCCTAGGGTAAACACAGACTAAATTTTTTCTATTAGTGTGGAAATTGGTATTTTTCTTAAAATCTTGTAAAATGCTAAATGATATTGCATAATAAATGGTAAAATACATTTTTAGATGGGCACGTTTAACTGAATTGAGTTGCTGTAAGCTATATTTTTGACTAAGGATGTGTTTGGATCAACTTCTCCGTTAACACTTCAAAAAGAAAACTAGATAAACTTTTCAATAAGCTAAAATTAGCTTATGTATAAGTTAATTTTACTTATGCAAAGATTTATATCATTTCCTTATTGTTTTCTTCCTTTATGAGTGCTTATAGAAATGTTTATTCAAAGAGATCCTACGCAAATGCATAGAGTGGTTAATACATGACATTTTGGTTTGGATTTTACAGTATTGAGTTGAGTACTTAAATAATCACTTGTATAAGGGGCAAAAAATATTTTGTGAATGTTTTAAATTAACTGTTGCAGACGTATTTCGTTGTTTCTCTTCTATTCAGTACATTTACATCATATGCGCTAACATATTGAATTTTCTTCTTCTGCTGCTTGTGTAGACAGCTGTTTCTTTTGTTTATGTCATTCTCCCTAGCAGTTGAGGCCCTTCATGCCTTCATACAAGATGAATCAGAGCATAAGTAAGTTTGTACATATCCATTGTTTTATTTCTTACAATTAAATATTGTACATATCCAGCAGCAGAAAAACTGACTAATGGTTTTCAAAGTTAGAATTGAAAATTTTGTTGTTGAGCTGGGTTCCATTTGATGCTAGCAAAGGATTGGTATTGGTGTCATAATTGGTATGTTCTATCCATATTGTGACGATGAAAAGCACTAAGCGCAGGATTTAAGAGAGCAAAATCAGGGTTGTTGACAAAGCCAAGGTTATAACATAGGGGTTGTAATGAGCTTGTGCTCATTACATGGGCTAAAGTGTTTATCGATGGCTTTGATGGGGCTTGTAAACAGTATCTGTCCGTTGATATTAGGATTTATGATTTGTTGGAATAGTTAAGAAGTTGACCAGGTGGAGGTTTTATGCTTCTCTCTGAAAGGTATCAAATGTTTGTTATTGAGAAAATTAAAATAACTAATGATGGATGATGAAATAACATAAGGAGCAACTTAAGTACTTAACCTATGCTCATTACATGTTTCTCTTTTTTCTCTAATATCAGTTGAGTTGATCATAGGCGTAAAGGTACTTTTTCATTGTACCCAAGAGAAAGAGATGAACTGCTGCCTTATTACGTCACTTTTGCTGAACTTGCCAAACTTTATCAAAATAGTAGGATATAATAAATTACCCTGTTCTAATAAACGTAAATAGAATTTAAATAACAACAATAACTTTTGGAAATATCCACCCAAAAAAGGCCCATAAAAGGCAACCAAATTAATACGTTTCTTAAGGACGCCTATTGTAAATGGATAAAAATTACAATTGACTTTTAGACGTGATCTTCAAAAATATGTATTCTTGATTTTGCTGCTGCCTGCATCACATTTGTAGATTGTGTTCCTTTTAGAATGGGAAGGGATTGTTTGTTTGTGACCTTTTTCATTTTAACGGTTTTTGTTTTTTATTTGTTTTCCTTCTATTTTTTATTTATGCTGACTATGTTCTTCTTGTAGGCATTACTTGATTGTTTCTGCAGTGACCAATTTATTTGTGAATCTCGTTGGTGTGTGGTTCTTCAGAAACTATGCTCGGATTAATCTTGGTTAGCATTTATCAGATGTTCTTAAATTGACTTGATCTAACCTTTTCCTACTTTTGAGCCTTGACCTGTAATAATTAATCGTTAAATGTTTCTTCCGGAAAATGTCTTGCAGCTTACAGAAATGCAGAAGATATGAATCACCACTCTGTTTTCCTGCATGTTCTTGCAGATTCCATTCGCAGGTAGATATTCTTTGATTTATGTTGTTTGCCATGTGTATGATAGTAACACCCCATGAATGCTAACGCATTTCCTTAACCATGTACAAATTAATATCGACCTTACATACTTCAATGGCTTCTCAGTGCAGGTCTGATATTGGCATCCTGGTTGTTGTCCATCAGGTTTCTGTCTAATAATCTAGAGTGATATAATGAAAACTTGAAAAAAAAATTGAGAGTTTCCTAACATTATTACTTTAGATATTGTAATTTGACTTGTTTCTGTTTCCTTCATTATAGGGTTCAGAATGCAGAAGTCTTGTGTTTAGGACTTGTTTCTGTTGCAGTTTTTATTCTTGTTCTGCCTCTCTTTAGGGCAACTGGTGGTATCTTGCTCCAAATGGCACCTCCTAGCATCCCAACTACTGCTTTTAACAAATGCTTGAGACAGGTTGTTACTTTTTCCTGAGCAAATTCTGTTTTGCTCCACTTGTTAAATGATATTTAAGTTTCAATTTATTTTTAGGAAACTGGTGTTTTTAACTTTCTATCACAGATCGAATCTTGGGGCTGTGGTGATAGATACACTTTGCTTGCTTTAGTCTGTTATTTAAGTTTTGCATTTTTAATTTGATACATCAGTGTGTCACTCCTAAATTTTGTATATTCCATTCAGATTTCTGCTCGGGAAGATGTAATGGAAGTCTCCCAGGTTCGTTTTTGGGAATTAGTACCAGGTCATGTGGTTGGTTCACTTGTAGTGCAGGTAATTTATTATTTGTTCTCCAATCCTTTGTCAACACTAGTGGTAGCAAAAAAACTAAAACTTGATTAGTTTTACGTCATTAGAATATAATAAATAGTGTAAGTCTAGATTTACATCCCTCTAACGCGTTGTAGTCTTGTTGAAGTGGGTCATGCTGTTTATCTGTTGTACAACCTGAATTTTATGTTAAAAATTTGGTTACGTTAGTGTGGCATGTTTTCTTTTGTTTTTATTAAGTTGATTTAATGTAAATGTTGAGTATTTAGTGGGTGATGCTGACAGGTAAAGAAAGGGACAAACGATCGGCCAATACTAGAATTTGTGCATGGCCTATACCATGATTTGGGTGTACAGGACCTTACGGTGCAGACTGATGATGCGTGAGACTCTCCTTACAATTTTATGCTAATAGTTATTACTAAGGATTGTATACGCATTTTTGTCATTGTTTATTACCGGTGGAAAGAATGGTAACGTGATTTCTAATTTAAAGCGATTATTGATTTTTAACAGGCATGTCTTTTGCTGTCAAAGTTAACGAGTTTAGTTATATATATATATATATATATATATATATATATATATATATATATATATATATATATATATATATATATATATATATTCCTTTAAACGAAAAGAGCTTATCTGACAGATAAAAAAATGGATGCATATGAAAACGTATGAAAATTTCGTGGATGTTTTTGACAATTTTGAAACGTATGAAAGTCTTTATCTAGCACCCCTTTATTTTAAGTGCAAACCACCTCATTGGTTTGGAACGTATTTTAGTTTCCTAACATTCTTTACTTGATTTTATTTCTATATGAGCACATCCTAACATAATATTCTTTATTTTTTTGGGAAATTGTTTTTTTAATTTATTTTATATTGGTAGAAATATTCTTGACAAAATTCATTTCGCATCCTTTGGTTGGTAAATAAATTTCGTAAAAGGTAAGCTAGGGTTGTATTAGGGATGTCTTCCAAATTTGTATATGTTGTGCTCCCATTAATTATAGCTTTTTGAACTTTTCTTATTCAAAATAACAGTTTAATAATAGCTCCTTTAACTTTTTAAGAGTAATTCTTTTCTAAACTAAATTCGACTGATTTATATCAACACACTAACTAAATTGATTTATGTATATTTTTGGTTGATATATACAATAATATAAATGCAAATCGCATGATTTTTCCCGCAAGTTTTTGTTTTGCTTGTACATTCAATTTTTTGTTGGATATGTAAAAGCATTTGGGTTTTCTAGTTCCCACTTTAAGATGAATAATAAAATAAAAGTAAGTGGAAAACATAAATTACTCACTTTTCCACTGAAAGGACATTTGCATGTTTGTAACCGCAAACCAAACGCAGTAATAGTACTTGCTCAAACGTCTTCAATTGGTAATGCCTGTACTGGCATTACTTGTGAGAAATAACTTGTCTTACATTTGAACAAGGAATTTCTTGCGTAAGCATAAATATGAGAAACGCGGACACTAACATTAAATCAATAAATTTAATTGAACACATAACATTAGAAACATATATACTTTGGTTTTCTTAATTAAGAGAAGGACAGTGAAGCAGTGGTATATCTTCAGCTGCCTTTCGCTTTGTTGTTGGTTACATTGGGCATGGAGGCTAGCACGTTTGCTGCATACCTGTGTCTCATAATTCCAGACAACTTAAAATATTTGTCACTCTTCTTAAATTGTTTCCAAAAACACAGTCCTTCACGGTGAAAGTAGCTTTTGCATTGCCCACATTCAAGTGTCCAGCCGTTGCAGCATTCACCACAGGCTTCACATTTAGTGTTTTCATCAGTTTCTTCAACCAAAGCAAGAGGGTGTGAATGAACATCATATTGGAAACTACCTCCGAACTTGACAAGCCTACACTTGCCTTCAACACAATAAGGATGAGCACCATAATCACAGTCATCGCAGTAATAAAACCATTGCTTCGGACAAATTTTCTCATTGCAAATGCCACATTCATATTCCCTCAAACCCTCTTCAACAAAATAGTTTAGACTTAGAGGATGCTTGTCATACATGCACCATGCTCCACGCGGTAGAGTAGCACATCCACAATCAATAGCAAAATCCTCACAAACTTCACACACAAGCACATGCTTCGACCAACGATGACAACCTTTGCATTGCCTAGCAACTGTTGTCTTCTTAAGGAGCAAGGGATGCATGTGACTTTCATGTTCAATTCTCTCTCGAAGGGAACCACAACAAACATCAAGGTCGAATTGACACACATCACAACGATACACAAAACCATTGCTCAATCTTTTGCATCCATCGCACCTATAAATGCCATCATAATGTGGTGCCTTGGGGAGAAGAGTTAGAGGGTGTGCATGAAACGGGTGTAGCGTTGTTCTTGGTAATTCAACACAACTTTGGTGCAAAATGAAGCCACAATTTTCTTCTTCACAAGAAAATAAAGGTGGCACGATGGGTTGGATACACGCATCACAGAGTTTCCCAGAATATCGCAGATCACTCTCTTCATCCGCCAACTTCAACAAATGTTCATGACCAAAGAAACTACAAGTAAAATCAATATCCAAGGATTCATCAGTTTCATAGTACGTGGATGATTTCTCATCTTCTACTGCCCAGTCATCTCTTAAATCTTCTTGCAAACACTTCAAATGCACGGGAAATCTGCAGGTTGAACAAAAGTAACCCGCAAAAGCTGAACTCATTGCTCCATTACAAACACCGCAAGTTATGCTACCCCAGAAACCATAAATGTGATGAAGGAGATAAGTGAGCTTCAAAGGGTGGTCATGGCTTTTTATTCTAACAGCAAGAGGCAATTCAGCACAGCTAGAATGAACCCAAATCTGACAAACGGTGCATAGGCAAGCGAGACCCTCGTTTCCTTGCAAGCCGCAAGCATAACAAACAAAAGATTGTGGATTTGTCACTGACATGAAGTCGTGCTTATGGCCATCATCTGGGTTGCACTCAGAAGCACATGACACGTCAAGATCATAGCTGCAGGTATAACAATGGTAGACGAAGTTTCGGAAGAGGCCTCTGCAGGAATCACACACGTAGGGTCCCTCATAAGGGGAAGTGGAAAGGAGAACAAGGGGGTGCTGAGGGTGAAAAGGGTGTTTGATATGGCGTGCAATTTCTACGCATGTTTTGTGAAGGATATAGTTGCATTTGTCGCAGCTGAAGACAGGACCTGATGAAATTGGGTTTTCACAACCTGAGCAAAGGACTAGGTTGTTGTTGTTGTTGTTATCTGTCTTTTCTTGCTTTAACAGAAGAGGGTGGATATGGCTGAAATGTTCCATCTTCTCCATGTTTTGAAATTCTGGGTGTTTTTCTGCTTTGTTTTTGAATAATTAAATATGATTCTTTGGCGTTTGGTTACAGTTTGTGAGGAAGAAAGTCTCCTGTAAGCTTTGCTTCGTTGGTAAGACATCAGAGATAACAGATAGATGGTTATGCTTATTCTTGTTTTAACCCACTCAAGAACACAAGGAATTTCGCACCAAAGGAAGGAAATACTTCTGGTTTCACCTCCAATTTCGTGCCAAATATTTTTTTTTTAAGCATCATGGTATTTTCAAACCATTTTTTTTATACTCATTTGACCTTTTATTCTATCTTTTTCTTTAGAAATAGAAAAATCACTTTTATTAAGTACATTTTACTCCTGTAAAAAATCGTTAAATAGTAGTTATTGATGTCAAATAATTTTTTTTCTTTTTTATAGTTGGATACTGTAATAGTTTTCTATCTAGTCTTTTTCTTATAAGAATTAATTTACTAATATGTATATTTTGTTTTTAATATAGTTAGCTCTTTAAAAATTTAACTTTACCGTATATATAGTATTTTCTGAAAATTATTAAATAGTGAATATAACAAAAAAAATATATTCAGACATCAATTTAGAAACTAATTTCTTAATTAAAAACTAATTTAGAGATTAATTCTTTTGGTAGATAAAATCAAGATAGTTAATGCTAATGACTAATTTATAGATCAATTATAATTTTTTGAAACTATTTTAGTTATTAATAATTTTTAATTTATAAATTGGTATCTAAATTGGTTATTATAGTGACTAATTATTTTTTGTCACTAAAATTGAGAGATTTTTGGTAGTGTCTGAATATTATTTTATTTTTTATTGACGTGACCAATAAATTAAATAATAAATATATTATAGAAGATATTAAAAACAATAAAAATTAATAAAATATTGGAAATAACAAAAGACTTTCGTATTAATGTTAGATCAGTTTGGAAGTAAGAAAAAATTTAATTAAATGTGATATTACTAATTGAAGAGGTTTTTGTTCTTAGACAGTAAAGAATAAAGAATTGTTACTATTACAATATGAAAAGCTTTTTGATGTTATAATAGAGGGAATAAATTCTTATTAATCGATAAAATCAGAGATATTTGTGGTTAACTATTTTGATTCAATTGTCATTCTCATAAAACACAGTAATCATCCAAGAAAAGGTTTGATTGTATATACGAAGATGAGTACCAATTGTATCATTCTTCTTCTCAATGAAAGCTCTTACCATTGAAGAATGTTTGCATGGTTACTCGGATCGATAAGATATGAATGCTTAAAGCTCTGCCTTGAAAGAGAGCAACACACATAAATTTCACCCTTCTGAAATTGTTTCCAAAAACAGTCATTCTCCATGGAAGTAGCAGCATTTGCATTGCTCTGTTCTATTTAGTTTCTTCTTCCACCAAAGCACAAAAGGGTGCCTGTGAACATCATATTTTGAATTTGTCATCAAACTTTCTCTACCAAAGAAGTGTTAGGTTTACCGAGGGAGTTTGACCGATGAGAACAAATATTAATAAAACTTGAGTACAAATATATAAGACATAGACACCACTTTTAATCCAAAATTTTAAAACAATAAGTTTATTGGATTTTTATTTTTATATAATGCTCTATTTTTTCATTAAATTTAGACTCAAACTTGAATTTCTAACAAAAAGAATCAAATGACAGCCTAGTAAAACCTGTGTTAAAGAATTTGTTGGTGTTTCTAATTTTCCATTTCAACTCTCTTCGAGGGAAACACAACAAACATAAAAGGTTTATCGATTAGAGCAAATCATCCAAAATATACTCCAACAATTGACATATCATAAATAATAATCCTAGTTTGCTTCAACTCAGTTCTCAGTTTTGGTGTTCGTTTCTGAATTTACCCCTTTTCTTCATTGAAGCCCTCATTTCACAAACATAACACAATAATTAAAATAAGAAACCAAAACATATATGCATAAAGATAAAGCAAGAAATGATGTGTGAGAAAGAAGTGTAAACCGTGGTTATGAGATGAGAGCGAGGAAGAAAAAAAGTGAAATTAGGACAATTAAGTACAGTGATACTATGATTTTCATTTTTTGATTTTTATTTTTTAATCATGACTTAGTTTGAACCATAATGTACCATTATCTTTTTTTTAATAATCAATTACCCATACTAAAATACGTCAAGAATTAAAGTACCAAAGTCAAAAAATAAGAATCAAAATATAATTTTCTTGAAAACTATATCCTAGGTGAGAGTGACCCGTATCGAAGAATTGGTGTGAAGAGCATATGTAATGGACATGCGTATCTCTCACCTAGAGATGATAAATAAACTTTACTACCGTGAGTATTGTTCGAATTAGTCTTCGTTTTGACGAGAAATCCTCGTATTAACTGGGTACAGGGATTCCTGACTTTTTCAATTGGGTATGGGGATGTACATATATTCCCGCCATATCTCTGTCCCAATTTAAATTATTATATTTAATTAAGTAACCATATATATATATATATATATACTTTCTATTTTTTATTTATTCTAATTATTTGGTTTGTCAAGAAACACATTCTCACATCTCCAATATATTTTTCATCTCATCATAACCTTTATGTAATTATTTTAAAATGATGTATGTCAATTAAAAAAAAATTATGTCTCACATTTGAATATTTCTATTATTTTTTAATATTTGTATTTATTGTATATTTTCCTTTCACTTTCACATGCGAATGTTTAATACTTTCAATTTAAATGTTTAATAGCATAAACCCTTCACTTACTAGGTAATATAAACAAAATTTTTTACTTATTATTATTAATTTTTGTTTCATTTGAAGAACTCTTTTGTTTTGTTAAAACAATTTTCGTTATTTATCAACTATTGAGTATATATGTTGATATTTGAAAAATTTTCTTAGATCTCTAACGTATTTTTCATCTTATCATATCCTTAATTATACATTTGTTTTCCTTTGTGCGATTTCTTTCAATAGTTTCTCAACTTGTTTCAAAGACACACATTTGTTAATTTTTTAATATTTTTATTTGTTGTTAATTTTCATCATATAGAATACTATTTTGATATATTTTATCTAATTATTTGTTATTTTCTAACTTATTATTTATCATACTGTAATTTTTTCACTATAATTGTATAAATAACTTTTATTTACTACAATATAAAAATTTAATGTAATTGTCCTGAATATTTTTTTTATCACCGTCCAACATATACCGGAGTTTAAAAGATACAAGATCTATATCAAAATTTTATTATTATGTTTATTATTTGTTTTTTGCATCATTTTGATCAAGTGATGTATTAACAATTTTATCAGTGTATAAAGAAGAGATTCATTAGAATTTAAAAAGTTGAAGTAAACAAACATTTAAAATATATTTTAATTTGAATATTTATTTTCCTTTTATATTTTTTAAAAATATTTTTAAATTTTATCAACTAGGTTTTATTAATATTTGCAAATTTAATAAATTTTTTGATTCTCATAAAATTTTATTTGGTATTTTAATCTAAAATGTAAAAAATTATAATTTATTTCAATGCATTTGATATTCAATGCATTTGATATCGAAGAAACAATTATTTCCTAATATTGAATATTTGATAATATTATATTTCTTTTACCGTAATTTTTTATTTTATAAAAATTAATTAAAATTAATATTAAAATAGTAAAAAAACATGTACGAGTATAAGTATAAAATTACACCCGAGTTAAAAAATAAGAATGGGATAAAGATTTCAAATTTGGATATAACGATAAAGATAAATTTTTCTACAGAAATAAATATAAGATCAAAGTTCGCTGTAGACAAACCGAAAGAACCTTTTCTTGCTTCTTCTGCTCTATCTCTTTCTCTATCTTTATTATAATCCACACCCACTACTTCCACGTATTACTTTTATATTCAATATCTGCTTATCCATTATCATAAATATATAAAACTATTATTCAATTAGTACCTATCAATACATGTGAACTTTCATTGGTACTTTTATTTCTTTTCTAATATTATTAAATGATCATTTCACATCATACACTATGACATTCAATTTTTTTAAATCTATTTAACTTGTAAGTCAGCAATGTGACGTCATCTGTATGAAAAATCTTTTTTTTTTCTTATTGTATGTCTAAGTAATAAATTTTAATATCTCGTCGACATATGATATTTTAGTATATACTATACTTATTGTATAAATATTTCTTTTTCCCGATTGGATACTTATGAAATTATATATTTAATAAATTATTTCATATATCATATTTAGAATTATATGTTTTACAATGAAATCTAATTGCAATTAAATTATTGATAATTATTTTATTCTAATTAGCAGTTAATGTTATGCTTTCATTAATATTTACCGGCTTACTAATGCAAAGATATGCCCACAACAAAAAGTTTTCTAGAAGTTTATTTTCTGTGAACATTAAAGTCAAATGACGATTAGTCTCCTCACGTTTTTTTTTTTTTTCGATTTCCTCTCAGTTTCCACCTCATTTTCTGATTTCTTTACTTTTTTTTTTTCTGTTTATTGTTTTCTTTTTCATGTTTTTTTTTCTTCTTTTAGGAAATCAGATTAAAACATAAATCATTTTTATATTTTAGTTTGGTGGTCGATTTTTGAAATATGATGTGTATTGGGTAAGATTTGCCCATATCGAGGAATGATGTTGGACTTGTATATCTCAAATTGTGTTGAGTTGAGTTTATATATAAGTTATAGTTATTGAAAAATTGTAATTATATATATATAACATTAGTCTTATACATATAAAGTATTTGACACCAATTTTGTCCAAAAATTTTATAAGACAATAATGTTATGAGTTTTTATTATATAATGTTTAACTTTATTTATTCTATTCAATATAAGACTTTAACTCACACTTGGATTATTTCAACAATCTTTTCTTAAAGGTGATTTTTTTTTTCACATGATATATTTTCCCTTAAATATATGATGATCATTTTTATTATGAGTTATGCAGTCAATCATGAAAATTCACATCATAAATTATCTAGTCAATTTTTGTATTTATCTATGTAACTTATAAATCAGCATTGTAAAGTCGTTACCATTTAAAAAAAAAAACATCTACTAATCAATTTACTGTATCTGTTGATAAATTTAAACATAGGATCGGCGTATAAAATTTTAATATATATTATCCTCATCCATATAAATATTTTTATTAGATATTGTTTGTTTTATACTATATGTATATAATTATTAAGATAATATTGTATGATTTTACTATGAAATTAATTTCAATAAAAGTGTTGGAAATTTTATTTTATTAAACTTAGTCAATCTATGCTTTTAATATTTTCCAACTAGTTTCGACAGCAAAGTAATACCTGCAAAGTTCTTTTTTCGGGAAGTAATTCATATATATATATATATATATATATATATATATATATATATATATTTTTTTTTTTTTTTTTCTTCCCATGATGTTTCTTTTGTAGTTTTGTGAAGATCCTTTTTAAGTACGTTATTGGATTATTTATTTAAATAAGGTTTAATTAGTCAGATCCATTTCGTTCAAAATATGTTAGTTTGGTACTCTCTTTTAAAAATATGTCAATTGAATCTCAACTTTTAAAAAGATGCTTCAAGTAGATACTTTAAAAAAAAAATTTATTAATTTCATTAATGGTATTGATATTTAAAATGACTTATAAGATTAAGTATTGATATTTATATTAAAATTTAGTGATAAAAGTCATGAATAAAGTTGACAACATTAATAATTTTAATTGAGAAACTTGTTTAAAAGTTGAAAAACTTGTTCAACATTAATAATTTTAAAAAGTGGATAGCAAATTAATACTATCCGACTAATTAAATATTTAAATAAATAAAACCTTGGGAGTTCAAATCTGAGGTAAGTACCAATAGAAATTTAATTAAGTATTTTATTATCATAATTGATACGAGTGACTTCACTTTCTTATTAAACTTATGTAACAGTGAGTTGTTTTATTTATTTTTTTCTTATTCTTTTTCCGATCATATATGAATCCAAATAATTATTAATGATATTTTGAATATTGTTATAAGTTTAACATAAATAAAATAACACTACTAAAAAATTTGTAAATAGTGACCAATAATTATTAGTATTTATAGTGATTAATTTATAAAACTAAAAATTATTGGTTATTAAAATAATCATTATTATGAATAAAAAATTATAATTAGTCACTAAATTAATCTTTAAAATTAGCTATTATGGTTTTAACTATTAAAAAAATTGGTCACCAAAAATTAGCTACCTAGATTTTAACTACCAAAATGAGTTTGTTTCTAAATTAGTCTCTAATTAATTAGTGATCAATTATAATTTTTTATTTATAATAATGACTATTTTAGTAACCAATAATTTTTAATTTTGTAAATTAATATCTAAAAATTAGTTATTATAGTGACTAACTATTGTTAGATTCTAAAATTGGTTTATAATTGGAAATTTTATTGTAAAGTAAATTTTTTAATACAAAATCTCCACCTAGAAAGATATTATAGAGAATCCAACATTCGCAGTTTATATATCACCTTCCAAGAGTTGCATTTTAAAATAAAAATCTTAATCCTAAACATTTTAAAATCTTAAATAAAAAATAACTATTAAGAGAAACCAATAGTATAATATATTCTACGTAACAAAGCCTCCCAATTACCGTTAGAACATTTTCACGGTTTTATAGGATTTATTTTTCCATAAGAAAATAGGACATTGGTAAACGATATACTAAATGTTGTTTATATATATATATATATATATATATATATATATATATATATATATATATATATATATATATATATATATATATATATTTTATTTTTTTAATATAATTATTTTTTT